>LKMJ01002735.1_pt1 | contig 16322 bp, 22 predicted proteins | sample 643391 | NCBI WGS metagenome assembly LKMJ01 (sample SAMN04112250, study PRJNA286221) | soda lake metagenome | biome: soda lake; feature: Kulunda Steppe; material: water; isolation source: sample PL-Br10 brine of Picturesque Lake | place: Russia: Kulunda steppe | collected 2010-07
AGAGCGACACTGAATAGGTGAGCGTCCCTGAGAAAGGCTGTGGCTGCCAGCCCCCCCCCCTTGTGCTCTCGAATTTTATGGTATTTTAAAAGGTAAAATATCCCCAGCGCGAATTTAAGGCTTTTTTTCCCCACCGAAAAAATACGAAAAATGCGCTGTTTACATCCTTGGTATTTAGAGCATACCCAAAGCAGCCATGCAGACATCCAAGCACAGAAATACTTGCATACGCGCACGCAAGCATGTGTATGTATACTCACACACGCACATGGTCACACCTGAAGCAGCCATACATTACCCCTCCAGCCTCAGGGGGGGCATGCTCAACAAATGCGGGCGGTCTACCTAACACCAGTTGCGCCACCTGCAGCAAAATGCAAAAGGATCAGCATCCAGCCATGAGCACGCGTGGTCACAAGGACAGCCCTCCCTCCCATACAGTCTCAAAAATCAAGAGCACCATGCGTTGCTGTGGGCATGCATTGCTATGGACATGGCGGGCTTGCAACACAACACATCAATTTGCCGGGAGAGCTTGGTCCGACAGATCCACAGGAAAAGGAAAGAGGGAAGCAAGGGAAAAAACAGAGAAATAACTCGTCATGTAGCTTTGGCACAAACCAGAACTGGGCCTAGGATGTGACATGGCATGTGATGGGATAGGGATCAAGGCCTGCCTCACATTACGCAAGGCATGCTGGGGCCTGTTGAAGGAGCAGGCCATAGGTCAGGGCCTGCTCTACTCCATGCAGGAGCAGGGCCCAGCTCTGCCTGCGCTAGGATGCTCAAACAATCCCAGGCTGGTGGTGATCTGAAAGACCAACAGCCAACCTGCGGGCCTAGCAGCCAGCGAGCAAGACCAGCAGCCACCCAGCAATTCCACCTAGCAAGCCCAACTGCCAAACAGATCCAGCTGCAGCGGGAGTCTGCATTCAGGTCCATCATGCATTTAGGCACGGCACTGGGGCACGGCACTGAGGCATGGCACTGGGGCACGGCACTGGGGCGCGGCACTGGGGCAAGGCGCGAAAACGCGGCGAGGACACAGCACATGCGCATGGTTGAGAGGGTTCAGGACCTCACGCCCTCAGCAGCACCTCAGCAGCCCTCAGCAGCACCTGTGGATCAGGACCTCACGCCCTCAGCAGCACCTGTATCAGGATGCCCGCGGTCAAACCCCAGATCTTGAAGCCGCCGTGCATGAAAGTGTGGATCCGGTAGCAGTGGCCTTCCCAAGGAATGTCCTCAAACGAGTGGCTTGGTCCGCCATCAACAAACAATGCAAGGGGCGCGTGAAACACCGCTGCCACCTCGGATGCCGATGGGCAGGGCGCGTGCTCTGCGGTGCAGTAGGCATCAGAGGCTCTGCGGTGCTGTAGGCTCTGCGGTGCTCTGCGGTGCGGTAGGCATCAGAGAGCGGCTTGGCCTGCCATCAGCCGAGGCCAGGGAGCAAGGGGCGTGCAGGACATTTGTCCTGGGCGCAACAACAGGCGCAACAACTAGGGGCCGCGCGAAACACTGCTGCTACATCAGATACAGACAGGCAGGGCGCGTGCTCTGCTGTGGTGTGGGCAGAAAGAAGAGATGCCATCTGGAAAGAAAAGATGCCTTCAGGAAAGAGGAGATGCCAGCATGAAAGAAGAGATGCCAGCAGATGCAAGCAGGATGCATACGGGCAGCAGGTGAGTGGGAAACAGGAAGATTTACTGCCGGCAGGGTGCGTAAATGCAGGTCGCATGCGCTGCTGTGGGACACAGCGTCAAGCAGGTTCCCGCTTGATGTGGGTGTGTTGCGTTCTTGCGTCGTGTTGCCCACACGCAGCAGGAGGGGGTGGTTGCTGCTGCTTCATCGAGCACGCCCAGGGCCCGGCCAAGCAAGTGCAAAGAGAGGGGCCTGAGCACGCAAATGCACCGAGGCTCAGGCACAGCCTGTCTGATGTAGGGCGTGCCTTCACAGCCTACGCAGCTTTTGGTATTTCTCAGCAGGCGCAATCATGCAAACAGCCATTAAGTTTGAATGCCGTTGCCCATCTGAGTCTCACTATTGGATGTGCACAAACTCACGATGCACCTTAGTGCTGAGGGGGTCCACTCTCTCTGACCAAAAATAAAAAAAGTGCTTTCTTTAATCTTCAGGCTGGTAGTAAGCCAGAAAGCCCAGGAGTCGACCCATCTGGCTGAGGGACATACTCCACCTTGCGCGTTTCCCCATCTCAAATGGCAAAGAAAATTCTACTCATGATTTGGGGAACAGGAATGAGCTGCAGTAAGCAGCCAAAATATCCTCTGTCCAACCCTGTTTCAATCTGCACTGGCTTGCATGCGTGAGCAGCCTTGTCAGTTGCTCATAGGCAGCCAAGGACGTCAGACTGGCAACCCAAATCCCACAACTACCCGCATTGAATCAGCTTCAAGCTTGAGCATTTGATCTCTTAAATCCTGTGCCCAGACCAAGTGCAGGGCTGCGCGTTTTAAGAGAGCACAGCATTCTGCACGCAGGTCCCTGTGGGACTTCCCTGTGCTCAGACCTTAGGCAGGGCCATGCATGCAAAGCCCAGTAGAATGATTCTGTGCGCGGTCGTCAGACAGGGAAATGTGTATGAAGAGAGTAAAGCATCCAGTGCGCTGAATTTGAGGTTGGGCCAGAGAGCACCATAAGCACCCACCATCTCTTGAAGGTGGCACAAGGGCAATCACTGGGGTGACGGACAGGAAATGCTTAGATAACACAGGAGGCAAGGACGCAACAACCTGCACGTGCAGCGTGAGAGGCATAGGGGCTCAGGTCGGGCACAAGAGCTGCGACACACAGGCTGACAAGGGTGAGGACAGTCGGACAAGAGGACAAGCACTGAGCTGTTAAATGGTGCAAGTGCATTTGACAGATGGGGGAGAAGAGGTGCCAGGCACAGCACAGGTTTAGACAGCAGAGCCTGTATGATAAAAAAAGCAGCCACTCCAGATTGCCTGCACCCATGTTGCTGTTGTGCGCACTGCCAGCTGAGTGGACGAGGGTGTGATCAACCACGAACACAAAAAGCGCTGACTGAACAGTGGCCCCTTGCGCACCATGCAGAGCACGACGCCTCACCATCAACGCAAATAAGACAGCACAAGTCCATGCAGAGCATGCCCTTGCATACCTTAGCAGCTTCCGGAGGTAGCCCCAGCTCCTCCCAGGCCTCCCTCGTGGCGGTGCCTGCATCGTCTGCAGGCATAATGAAGAGTCCACTGCAGTCAGCATTCGGTGATCCTCCATTGTGGGCGGCCCTGGTTGGGATGCCAGCACATGCCAAAATGAGGGAAAGCAAGTCCAGGTGTGTGGGCAATGCAGTATGGCAACCAGGTGCACGTGGGATGTGCTGGTAGAGCGATGGGCTTGCATGGCTGTCGTGCCGATGAGAGAGCCCAGGCGCACCCTGAGCATGCTCATACGTGTACTCGAACGTGTGCGTGACTGATCGCCGCATCCTGCTGCATTCTAGGCGGCCTCCAGGGGCATTCAACTCTATCCTTGGTGCGTTGTATTTGGAATGTTGGACTCATGGGTTTTTGGAAGGAAGACGCAGTGCCTGACTGGTATGCGGGCTGGTGCACAAGCAACTGCATGACCTGCCACCCACATAACGAGCAGCAGATGCTCATAGGCCATGGCCAATCCCTTTTCTTGCACTAACTCACACATCCCTCATGGACAGGCTGCAGGTCACAAAAAGTGCTAGAGATGCTTGTGCGTGAGCAAGAGGTCACCTCTGTGCTCCGGACTGATCGAATCACAAGGGGCAGAGCGAGGCTTACAGCACATCAAACAAGAATACCAATGGCCATGTAAGCGGTTGGAGCATGATACATGGGCATTCAATGCTGGCAGTGGCCCTGTGCAAGCTGATGCGCGCTTGTCAATGAAGGCACATGTGAGATCAGGCCCAGATCTCCCAAACCAATTAAGGTTCTGTAAGGGGAAGCAGCCATTTACCTGGGTCACTGGGTTCTCTTTTCCCGCCAGGAAAGCAGACCTCGCCCTGCAAGGCACATAACTGTTAGGCCAGCCTCGTGCTTGCGTATTCCTGCTGTCACATGCACTTGATGAGAAGTGCTGATCCCTGCCATGATGAAGCTTACCTCACTCATTAAGTTGGCAATTTAAGTCAGACCTATGAGATTGTTGCTTACGCATCGCAATACACTGTAAGCAGCCGATGAACAGGCAAGTTCTCAGCAAACGGTGCTTTGTGTGCGCACCTGATGCGAGCCAACGGAGTTTGAGCGCTTGGTGAGGACTACACATAAGCGGCCCTGCTCATCATGGAACAAAGGTACCAGCACTGCTGCCCGCTTTGCTGCAACAGGGGTGTGCTTCCCCAGTGTGCAATGTTGCAAGCGAGCAGCAATTTGCTCAAAGCTTGGGTCATCAGGACTCATGGCAGAATCTACCTGGCTGGGTAGGCTCAACACAACAATATGCGCCAAGGTTGTAAGGCCAGTTACCGCCTAATCAACTTCATGCCCCAAGCTTACTTATTTGAGTTGCATGACACAATTTCCTTATGATATTACAATTATGAGACACGCTTAGAGCTCTCTGGCGTTGGGCTACGCCGATATTGACTTATGCTGATTCATTGATATTTAATGTACCTGAAAATCTGAAAAGCTGCCGACCTGAACGCCAGCAAGGCTGCGCACAAAGCACGGAGGCTCGGTACAAAGCACGCTGGATCACAATCGCACCTCGAATAAGCGTCAGTGTATGCATATTTTGTATCAATTAGAAGGTTATTTAACGCATTGGTCAGTTGCACGAGATTGTGCGCCATACTTGCATCAGCCCTGTGTACACATACGCCATACATGGCACTCCCTAATCACAGATCATGTACGACCTATATGCTCACCATCTCAAGTTAGTTTAACGCGTACAACATAATTGTACACAGCATCAACCTATCCTGCGCAGTACAATTTACCATATCTATTCATTAGACAATATTGTCATGACACATGATCATTACACAAGATTGACAGACACCACTTTGCTTGCCACCAACATCAGGCCTGCCAGAGGTCTCTAGATAGAGAGGAAGAAACGCTGTTACAAGGACGAACCAGTTCATGAACTGGTTCATGATGATTAACCGCTAGCTTGTACAGCTGTACTGTAGGTACTGCAGTACCACATTCAGTGCACCCAAGCCCGGAAAGTGAACCTGCAGCTGTTTGTGAGAGTGCACCAAGCGAATAATGTCAAATAAAAAGTTTTCCTATGTCATGCCATGAATTCCAGTATTTTTCATTCAATTAAAAAATGCATATGCAATTCATGCATCCAAAAATTATCCTGTGCCATGAACGGCACCAAGAAAGGACACACTGCAAAATTGGGCAGATACATGGTTGCTTTAAGCTAAAACAGACAGGACCCGCATTCATGCTGCACAAAACCCTTCTCTGCTCCATTTCCCAATAAAAGTAGGTGATTGGTAATCAGCACATGTGGTGAATTGCATTTATGTGCGTGCAACATATGTTTTTAGCATGAAGTACAAGTGAAATTGGCCCAAAATCCACCGGACTGCAATCAGTGAATGGCTCATGACTCATGGCTTGGCAATAAAAACAACCAGCTCAGGCTTGGTGTAACAAGTTTTGTAGTTTTTGCTTGGGAGTGCTAGATCATGCTGCTCGAATGAACTGAAAGAGTGTGTCTTCTAACGAAAGTACTTCTTCATTTAAAGCAGAAGTCGTGGTGGAGTTGTGAGGACATGCCAACTTTAAAGTGAAATATTGGGATGAGTCAAAACATGTCATGTCAAACATGGATCAGGACTATGAGGCCTCCTCATTTTGGGCTTGCAGCTACATGGATTATCAAAGGTTTCCAAGAACAGGATTTACAAGATCTTGCCTGTTGCAAAGAAGCAGTTCATATGCTTTCCTAAGAGTAAATTAATGTAAAACTAGGTCAAATACATGCTCCTTGCCCTGCCTTGAACAGTGCGCCTTGTTTCAGACTCACCGGTGTACGCACCGTATAATACAAGGGACATGTCACCTTTCACTCAAGGAAAGCAGGAAGCACCCAACTACCCTTCACTATATCCTGTCCCATATGGGGCTTATGGTGCATGCACACCATTGTAAGGCAGCTGCTAAGGCAGAAAGTAAATGCGGGGTTACTTTTGACAAAGGTGGGTGCCTAGTAGGCGCTGTACAATCAATTGTCTTGTGCTAGTGGAGGCTATCAAAATGTGTTGAAGCAGATGCAGCTTGTAATGCAAAGCCGGGGGCCCCTGAGGGTATAGCCTACACTCCTTCTTTGCAACATGCTTAGTTGGTCTCGCTGGGACTGCCCACCATGTCAGCTGCGGCGCTGCTGCTAATTCAGCATGCATGCGCCACCTAGGGCCAGACCTGGAGAGGCCTCATGCCTCTCTTTCTGATAAGCAAAATACAATGCCTTTGTGGGAATGGGAAATTACAAAGTAGAAGAAAGAAAGAGCATGACGCTTGGATCCTTAGGTCTTGTTTGATGTGCAACCAGCCACAATTGCATACAAACATGCCAAACATGCCTTTTGTACGTACACCCACCCCCACACAAACTACCCAGCGAACACACTTCCAAGAGAAAGCAACACTCTTGAAGAATGTCAGATCAAAGAACATGGGCACAAGTATTAATTGTATTTATGAAGATCTATGAAGAGTATCATACTCAAATAATTTGACTCTTCTTAATGTAAATCCTCTCTTTCTATTACTTAGTTGCCTGCCTTGCCATAGTAGTGGGCAGCCAAACTGTCCTCTGGAGCCTCGTTCTCTGCACCTGCTGCCACACCAGCATTCTGCATCATGCTCCCAAGCATGCCAGAAGAGGCATCCCCGCCCTGCTGCCCGCCACCCATCAGCTGGGTCAGGAAGCCTTGCCCAGACCCACCAAAGGCAGAGCGCATGCGCTCAAGCAGGCCAGCTCCTGGGAGCAGTTGACTGCCCTCACCATTGCCCAGCAAGCCCCCCCCTGCCAGGATGCCTCCCTCTTGCTCACTTGCGGTGCCAGACGTGGCAGTGTCTTGCACATTCTGGGCCATCTGCTGCAGCAAGCCACCACCCTCGGCACCTCCAAGCCCTAGCATGCCCAGTAGGCCACCCTCCTGCGACGCACCACCCTCTGACAGCAGTGCACCGACGAGTGGGCGCTCTTGCAGGGATGTCATTGCGCTTGTCTGGACCTCTTGAACCCACTGCAAGCATGGAAAGTGTGCATGGCAATACACACATTTCAAATGCGGCCTTTGCTCTCGTCACTCCAGCATAGGCACAGCGCGTAAAACTGTGGCCTGGCCATTTATTGTTGAGTATTTTGATAGCTATCATGGGGCAATGCAAGCAGGCGCCAGAATACACTGCAACATTTGCTGAGTGCTGATCGCTTCTCCCCAGATATGTTTACAAAGGCTATAATTGCCACCATGAAACCAAGAGAGCCAAAAGAGAAGGGAGATGCAGAATAGAGAAGATCTGGATGCTGTCTTACTCTAGATGCTCATGTACAATTCAAGCACAGCGAACTTCACTGCTCACCGCCATAAAGCGAGCTTGCATTCTGCAGCAGCTAGCCTTGTTCCCAGAGAGCGCTGACGCTGCCACACCTCGTTGAGTTGCTCAATGGCTTGACCAAAGGTGGAATCATCCCATCCAAGAGTCGAGGTGTCTACGCCGTCAAGCAGCCCAAAGCCGAGGCCGCTGGTACCGATGGCGCCCCCACCCCCTCCACCTGTGGCCGCCGCCTCTCCTCCACCCCCTTGATCAGTGGCCATACTAGCCTGTCTGTCAGCAGCAGTGGTCCCAGCCTGCATACAAGAAGGAAATGTAATGAGGTGAGCTCTGATAAGCTCTTTGGATCAATTCTCACCGCTTGTCCACGCGAGGGCAGATCTGTAACCTGGCCAGCAAGCGGAGGGCACACCACCCGCTTGCATGTCTTTGTGGCTCCTTGTATTTGCATAAAATGGGATATCATGCTGTTCACAAGCATGTCTGTAGGTGCATAGGAGCGAGTTATGATGTACATGTGCACACGTGCTTGCGCAAGCATGCGAGTGTGCAACTACACAATGATCACCCAATAATTTTCCCAAATAGAACTCCACCCCCAGAAGGCTACCTGCAAGTAAACAAGCACATACACTTACTTGCGAGAGGTGCCTATTTGCGCAGGTGGCAGTGCGCAGCATGAAAGCCAGGGTCAGTGCTGCCAGCAGCTGCTTGGTGCTCGTCGTCATTTGGGAGCACGAGTAAGGCTGATCACAGCGTTGAGATAATATTTCTCTATATGGCAGTTCAGGGTGTTGGTTTTCTAGGCATGCTCGAGCGCGCCGATCGATCGCTTTTTGCCAAAAAATTCCTGAATGCCTGTAATATGTGAGTCAAGTATAGAATTACACATTTTATTCCCGTTACCTCGTACGGCTGCAGCGAATTGCAGCGAATTCCTGTGTACGTGCTCTGGATCTTCCCGAGTTATTCCTTTCTTCTTTTTCCGTATTTTCTCATGTTGGAATCAGACCTGTCTCTGTGATGAACTCTAGTGAAGGCACAGACCTGTCACAATTTCTGTATATTATCCTGTGTCTAGTAGTCCTGCCTGTGTCTCTGGTTTTTCGGTTGTCTCTGGTCAAGGTCGTCTATTCTCTTCTCATCGTTGCTTAGCATTTAAAGGGTAACGATCCTCGACCCAACATCTCAATATTATTCACAGTGTAACTAATATAACCCAACTTTGCTCACACAAAACCAAATTATTTCACCAAGCCTTGCCATCTATTTTTCGTCCTTCTTTGACCCCATGGAATTTGCGTGTCTAAAAGACCTAGAAAAACTACGCAGGCAGTGAAACCACTCCCTACACCAATTCAGAAAAAGGAGACACATTGGCCGAAAGAGCCTGTTTGATTTCTGTCATTTCAGAAACCATGGGCCACTTTTTGGCTGTGGCAATGACCAGCCACAAACTGATTAGCCCAACGACAATCCCGAACTTATTTAACTGATTCTAACGTGCTCTGAGTTACCTACCCTTCTCAACATGTATACATCTGTCTCTTCCTAGTTTGATGGGGGGGGCGGTTGCCTGGTGCTTGCTCATAAACTGGCTACTTATCATGCATGGGTGGCCTCCGAGTCGCCTCTCAAGCCAAGCACTGCGCGGGGCCCTCCCCATTTGCTGCCTAGACACTTACAGCTGGAACTGTGCAGGCATGTGCTTCGTTACATTGCAAATCCACAGTAGGCACTACGACAAATGTGACTTGCATGATGTCCAGGATGAAAAACACGTCCCCTTTTTAAGCCCTTGCTTGGACATGTGCTATTTGAGAAGGAAATGCGCATCACGACTTGCTGATTTTACTGGGACTGATAGAATTAACGTAGGAGACACTGAAGTTTTGGATATTTTCTGTCTGGCTGGCAGTGCCCAGCATGCCCAGCAGTCAACCCATTTGGCTGAGGATCTAAACTCATTGTAGCTTAACTTGACTGTGGGGGTTTGCCTGGTGCTTGGACCAGACATAACCTTCCTCCTTAGTTCACGAAAACAGGGCTTACCCAGTTGGCGTAGTCTTTTCTTTCTCATATTCTCATGTCTCCTGTCCCAGTCATCTACCAATACCAGTGCATTCAATCTCAATAGTTGTGTAGTTGTGGGCATGAGACTTCATGCCATGACTAGCAGTACCCAACGTGCAGTTGAAGCATTTTTAAGTAATGAAATTGAGTTCTCAGCTACTGCCAGACCAATGGCACCGGTAAACAACTGTGCGTCAAAAGGAAGGACGATGGTTCACACGTTACACCCATCTTTGCATCAGTGCATGGCTTGCAGGACTGCGACGCACATGCTGAGCGCATGCACACAGATGTCCCCCCAACAAAAGTGCGCTTGCATGGATGGACGTCTGTATGACCAGGACCACACTAGTCTTGGCTTCACTACATGTCTGATTCCTTGGCGAGTTATCCATATTGAACCTCCTGAGCCTGAATGCCGCAACAGCTAGCACTTGCTGCCTACTTTTACATATACATGCCTAGGGCCTTGTTCCATGATAACATCTCCATGATAACAGCACGCAGACCAGGACCACCACGGCTGTGTGTCACAACCGCGAGCAAACAACAGCCCACCACTCCCAACTTCCTGCCCTTGGACGCCCTTCCTTCCCGTCAGGGACTTGCACAGAGCAGCACCCCTGCTTGCACACACATACACACATGCACACACACATGTCTGCACCTGCAGCGCCCTTATGCTTGCAGGGGTCCCGGAGCACCAAGGACCAAGCCGCCTCTGCCCCGCTCCCCCTAGTCCCCATCCCCCACACAAAACAGCTTATGGCAGACCGCGGGGCAGGAGCGTGTGCAGCAGCCCTTGAAGGAGTTGAGGGGCTCTGTGCGCTGTGTGGCAGTGGAGCAGGGGTGCACCCTCTCCCCTCCCCACAGCAGGCAGAAGGCGCACGTGCCCTGCCTTCTCAGCTGCATCCCATGTGCCAGGTCACCACGGCCACCCTGTGCATGTGCGCACTGCATCAGGGCATGCAAGCGGCGAGCCTAGCGCACACATGCCTGCTGCCCTCGCTGCCTCACCCCATACTACCTCAACATCGATAAGCTTGAAGCCCTCACCCTGGAGTACTCGGCCAGGCAACCATCAACCTCCAGTCCCTGAACACCTGACAGGATAGAGCACATGCATGCAGAAACGAGCCACGCAGAGCACATCGCCCTTAGCGCGCTACGCGCAGCCTCCTGTATGCGGCCAGCAACCACGGGCCAGCCTGTGCGCGCGGGGCCATGGACACACCCCCTCTGTGCGCCGAGCTATGGACGCGCGCAAGACATGGCCCACAGGCACACTCTGCAGCCGTGTCACGCCTGGGTAACCACACGCAGCAGCAGACTGTGGAGCAACGGCAGGCGTGCGCACGCGCACCCTGGCAGGGGCATACAGCACACTCTGGGTGCGCGCGGCCAGGCAGTGCCATGCGCGAGGAGCCCTGTCGCCAGGTCAAGCCTTGCCTGTGCTCCAATATGCGCCCTAGCCGAGCAGAAGTACACCACCCAGGCTGCAATGTGGTAGGCCTGCGCGCGTGACCTGGTGCCGAGCACGGCCTCACGCAGCGAAAGGCGTCCCCCCCTCACCACTGCACGCACGCGGCCTGCGCCGCACACCACATGCCGGTAGGAAGCAGGCGGGGGCTAGGCACCCAGACTTATGCAGGCCGCAACAGCTAGGCGCGCAGCCACTCCGCTCAGGACATTTGTGTGTGTGACGCTTGCACTGGTGGGTGCGCTGTCGCAGATCTATGGCTGAGGGGGGGAGTGAACAATGCTCCCGCCGGCTTTCGCGCCTCCACCTTGCACACACACAGGGGCTCAGTCATCCCACGCCGCATCTGCTGCACCCTCTTGCGAGATTGGCTGCGCCTTGGCCATGAAGCTGTACTTGTCGTCCACCTGCAGGGCAGGCGCGCACAGGGTCGCAGCAGCATGGTGAGCGCATGCACGCGCACGTGGTGCACGTTCAAAAAGGGCCTGTCTGGCTCACGGAGATGTTGGGCTACAGCCATGCAAGACACAAGCCTGCACGTGACCCCCTGCCTCCTTGCCCACTTTATAGGACCTGCATCTTTGCAGCAATTCAATGTTAAACTGCGTGTAATACCCTGTGCCCCCATGCCGGCCATGACTATCTGCTGCGTGGGCTGCTGCATGCCTCAACTAGCTGCTGCGCCGTCCGCCATTTTGACGCGGTGCCCGGAGGCCCTGCCAGCCACAAGCCTTTTGAGCCTCACATTCTGGCATTGCATTGCCAGCCTACACTGCTACCCGCTGTTCACCATCAGCCCGGTGGACCCCCTTCACCTTGATGCCTGGAGGTCCCGACGGGGCTTGAGCAGCCATCTTGAGCTGGTTCCTGAAAGCATGGACAAGGGAATAGTGCCATGTTGAGCTTGTCCCTACGCGCATGGACGGTTCCTGCTAGCATGGACGAGAGGTTGGAGCACAAAGCAAGGAAACGCGTAGAAAGTTCAGACGCGCCCGCTTGCTCTGACAACCATGCATGTATGCGCGTGCGTGTGCGTGCGCTTGTGCGTGCGCGCGCGTGTGTTTGTGTGAGTGAGCACCACAACTATCTGGAGCACAGATGTCAGGTCTTGATATGATGATGGCCAGCTGCACCCAAGCATCTTGCAAACAGTCGAACAGCCTTGGACACGGGCTGCCGCTCCCTTGCAGTAGTGTTTGTGAGCATAAGGGCGTCTAGCAGCCGCTGGTCCCCGCCGCCTTCAAGCACGCAAGCTACCAAGTCCTCCTATGAAATCACGGCCTTTTCACTGCCGTCACTGCCAACCTCTCCTCTGTGCCCTTGCTTGCCCTGTATCACATGCTGCGGCTTCATTCTCAATCCTTGCTTGCTCCACACGACATGCTGCAGCCCCCTCCTCCTTCCTCTCTCCGTGCAATAAACTGCAGCTCCCTTTCACTCGCCTGCCTACATTGCGCCCCACATCACGATACCCACTTGAATTGCTGCGCCATCAGCTTCTCCTCCTGGCGCGCCTGCTTCCCGCTTGCAAAGGCAAACTGGTTGCCCTTCTCCAGCTCCGAGATTGCGGTCTTGATCTGCGCCACCACAAACGAGTCGCGCTCCCCGTACAGGCTGGTGGCCCGCCCCCTCATCCCCGCGCGCCCTGGCCAACCAACATGCAAGCACGTGCATGGTCAGTGAATGTGTGTGTGTGTGCGTGAGAAGAGCGCGTGTGCATGTAAATGTGTTCGTGCGTCAGGAAAAAGAGGTGTGATTTGGGGGTGCAGGTGAGAGTAAGTGGGAAGCAATTGGGGGGGGTTGACGCTGACATAGCCAAGCCCTTGTCCAGGTTGCCCATACCCTTGGTCCCGTAGTAATCCATCAAAGAGATGTGTGTGCGTGCATGTGCATATACGTGAGCGCTCATGCGCGGGCGTGTGCTTGTGTGTGTGTGCGCGCATTTTTGTATGTGTGCACCTCTGTGAGGATTGCCCAGCATGTTTGAAGCCCTGGCCGCGCGCTCTAGGAAATGAGTGCACCTTATTCCAGGTTGCCGAATCGACTGGTTGCTGGGGGTCATTCTCAGCCCCCATAATTCCGCTGATGGCACATGTGCAAATGGCAAGGTTGACACATGCAGGTGCACACATCTTTGCTGCGCCAGGCAAGCTGCCTGTGGTTTGTCAGATATCGCGCCAGGCAGACTGCCTGTAGCTCTGTCAGATGTCGCGAGGGTATGCGTGCATAGCCCCTTCCATTCTCCACCCCCCCTTCCTCTCCCCATTCAAGGTAGCACGATGCGCACTTAGCAGGCCCGCCATGCTTCACACCACAGGTTTGCTCCGTGCACACACTTCACATCACGGGTATGTTCCATGCACACGCTTCACATCACGGGTTTGTTCCGCGCACAGAGTTGTCAAAGCACACACACCTGCCCGGTGTATCCAGTGGACACACCTGGGAACCGCACATGCTCCTGTCCGGCCTACTCTTTAAACCGCACATGCTCCTGTCCGGCCTACTCTTTGAACCGCACATGCTCGTGTCCGGCCTACTCTTTGAACCGCACATGCTCCTGTCCGGCCTACTCTTTGAACCGCACACACGTGCCCAGTGTACCTAACACGCACCAGCCCAGTCTACCTTGCCTCGCAAACTAGCCCACACACCCACCTGTCCGGCCTATCCTGTGCACGTAGTCCTCAAACGTCTTGGGCAGGTCCATATTTATTACGTGCCCAATGCCTTTAATGTCTAAGCCTCTGCTGGCAACGTCCGTGGCCACCAGCACCTTCACTCTGCCTGCCGAGAAATCGCTCAGCGCGCTCTCCCGCTCACTCTGCACAAGCAAGCGCACAAAAAACATTAAACACCCACTCAGACTCCTTTGTGCAAGCAGGCGCAAGGACATGCGCATAGACACACCCACAAGCGCAACCTGTGTTTGGAAAGGGATGTTTCACCACAGGTTGCACACGCACATGCACATGCACATGCAAACACAACCGCGCGAAGTATGCTTCCAATGCTCGACACCTGTTCACACACACATACACAGACACAATCGCACTCAAACACACAAGCGCGTGTGCGTGCGTGCGTGCCATTCCCACCTGCACCAGGCCGCCATGCAGCACGGCTGCAGGGATGCGCTCCTGGCACAGCGTGTGCGCCACCTCGTCGCACTTGGCTTTCCGCTCCACGAATACGACAGTCAGGGGCATGGGCGGGCCACCGCTCTGTGACACAGCCATCTCCTCCGCCAGCATGCCCACCTGGGCGAACGGACGGCATGCGGATGCGTGCATGTGCGTGTGCAAATGCAAGCTTTTGCGTGTGTGCGTTCCTGTGCATGCGCGCGCAAATGAGCGTCGAGTATGCGGTGTGTATATGCCTTTGCATGTGGACGCGGCTTTGAACTGCACTGTCCACACATGCTGCTGCAGACTTGCACAAACACCCTGCTCTGCTCCGTCTGCCAGCACAGGGAGCGGAGCACGAGCTGCAGGCAAGGCAAGGCATGTGCTGCGAGCAGGGCGAGCGATGCCGGCAGTGCTGCAAGCAGTGCATGCACTGCACACAAAGTGCAGCAAGTTCACATCGCCCCATTCCACCAGCTGGCGCTGCCAAAAGCACACAAAGTGCAGTGAGCTCACGCCGTCCTGTTCCACCACCATCTGGCGCTGCCAAAAGCACAGAAAGTGCAGCGAGCTCATGCCGCCCCATACCACCAGCTGGCGCTGCCAAAAGCACACAAAGTGCAGCGAGCTCACGCCGCCCCATTCCACCAGCTGGCGCTGCCAAAAGCACACAGCCGAAAGCTCATGTAAGCACCAGAGGGTGCAGCTGTGCTGTAAACATCCATGCGCTACGGCGCTCACATCAATGACGGTCTTCTCAGGCCCATCGGAGCCCCGCAATTCCTAATTACAAGTGCAGTCATCATTCCAAATTGTAGCAAAGGAGGATCATCGCCTCCTTTGCGCTCACCAAGAGTTCCAGCTTATTCGCGTCGCCGTCGCACTTCTCCAGCGCCTGCGCCACATTCGCGGTGGGCGTGCTGACAGCCCCGACCTGCACACATGCACACAGTATGTGCACACAGGGCCCAGGCGCTCTCACAGAGGCTTGATCAGAAGGCAGGGGCGGTTTGGCATGTATTGCGCGGCATCTCGATGCATCGCCTGCGCTTGCTCTGTCCTGGGAGCATTTGCCATCTCACCTGGCACGCACCGTGCCGCGATGCACGCACACATAATCTTTTGCAGCATGTTTTACGCATACATTATCTTTTGCAGCACTGGGCACAATGTTTACTACGCTAAGGAGTGTCAACTCTGCAAGCCAACAACCGCAGGGCAGCTTGCGAGCTTTGCATCAATGCAGAACCCTGCACGCATTTTTGGGTACGCGCACAGCTACAGACACATTACAACAGGTCCTCTTTTGGAGTTGATGAGCTGGTACCGACCAACATACAGCCATGCTCTCCTTGACCACCAGAGTACTGGCCACCTTACCGACCTCGCCCTGTAAGAGAGGCTGCACAGGGTCATTTTTCACAAGCTGGTCAGTGCCAGCTCATCAGCCCTCCAAGGGGGCCCCTGGCAGAGGAGAGTGCCGAGCTGGCACCGACCAGCTCGTCAAGATGTCCCTGCGCAGCCTCTGTTACAGGGCGAGGTCAGTTTGGTGGTTGGTGACCTGGTGATCAAGGAGGGCGCGAATGCATCCACACACAACTGGCACCATGTCCTTACTGAGCACTTACTGCAGCGCCTGCCAGAAGCACAAGAGGCACAAGAGGCTGAGGATGAGACGCATGCTCGGAAATGTAAGCCATGCACAGGCGCGTGCTTGCAACGCAGAGGCACGCACCAGCAACGCAGTTTTTGCACTGCTCCTTCGCTGCACGGCGTATGCCCGCAGCACTGCAAACCGGTGCACGGCTAAGTGGACACATACACAAACAGCTCCTGGCCTACAAGTCAAATGGCATTCCTAAACGTCGAGGTGATTGCATTAAGTTTAATTGCAGCCATGCCATGCACATTCACCTCTTCAACTTCACCATCACAAACATCCCCCCATGCATGGCACACACCTGCACCCACATCTGCACTCTGGTGCACGCCTGTGCCTGCACCGTCAACAACACCCCCCCTACCCCCCCTCATCCTCCTCGCACGCAAACACACCTTGACGGTGACCGCCTGCACCATCAACAACACCCC
>LKMJ01002736.1_pt1:0-15000 | contig 16318 bp, 21 predicted proteins | sample 643391 | NCBI WGS metagenome assembly LKMJ01 (sample SAMN04112250, study PRJNA286221) | soda lake metagenome | biome: soda lake; feature: Kulunda Steppe; material: water; isolation source: sample PL-Br10 brine of Picturesque Lake | place: Russia: Kulunda steppe | collected 2010-07
AAACCACTTTTCGGTATATTAAACCACTTTTCGGTATTTTCCGGCCTAATGCGAATGATCAAAGGGAAAAAGTTCTCCGAAAAGGCTTTTAAAAAGGGAAAAAAGGCCTAATGCGAATTCGCCCATATTACCTTTTTCATTTTTAAACCTCTTGCTGAGGTCAAAAAGACAAGGCATTGCCCATTGACGCTGCGTTTCCAACAGAGGGTGGACGGGAGGACAAAAAATAAAATACCCAGACATGAAGTCTCGTAAGAGCAGCCTTGCTGATACTGATGATGATTCCCATGATTTTGAACCTCAGAAAATTTTAGCGTACGCGTGAGGAGCGCCATGCAAACAAGGCCAGGGCATCCCAAGTGATTGCACGCTGTCTTTCCTTTAATCATGGAGCTGCAGATGTTCAGGCAATCCTGACTTGTCAATTTCTACGCTGTGTGGACATTATTTGATGTGAACAATTGATGCCTGCAATAAGGGATATGTGCGTGTCTTCAATGACAATATTGACAATAGTGATATTGTTGCAACCCATAGTTGGCATTTGCAAGGTTTTCCATGTAGAAAAATAGGTGCTTTTGTATTCAATCCACATCCAACAAATTTTTATTGTACTCGATATAAGAAAATCGATTTCAGGATCCGATACCGGGTCAGCAATGTGGGGGCCGACACGTACCTAATGGTGCCCTGGGGCACCCCTTGAGTGGGGGTATCCATATGGATATCCGTAAGGCCCCTCCAGGCCTAGGCTCCATAACTGCAGGTATCCGTACAGACATCCGCGGATTGCAATTGGCCACTTTTGTAGGCAATTGTGGATCCGAATGGGGCTACGAATACCTTTCATGGACCTTTTAAAGTGAAATTTCAGATATCCGTGGACTGCGGAAACATGTATGGAAGGTCATATGCAGGGCGCTAGGGGTACACATACGGATAACCGTGGGTTCGTCATCCAGCACTTCTGGATGCGTCTACGCTGTAGGGCCTACGTGTACGGATACCTTTACGGAAATGTCCTTTCAAGTGACCACAACTTCGTGGGGGTTTGTACACGTACAGGCCCCTATTGTGAAAAGTCAGAGCTCCATCTTGGATACTGCACCTGCCAATTAGAAGGGATATCTATTGTATCACCAATAGCTACAGGGTCCTCTCTCTAATGCTTGAGAGCTTGGAAATTGCCACTCCTCATCAACCAAAAAAACTATTGCCAGGAACAGGCAAATGCTGTGAAGATGAGGCACTCAGACGCTTGCTAGTGTGGCCTTGACTTATGTATTTTAAATTACTTTTCATAGGCAGGTTGAGCATGAAATGTCCAGTATCCTATGTGTGGGTGGGTTGAACCTGCAAAAAAGTATCCAGGAAATAAATCAATTTTGGGCCTCATTCAATGCCCTAAGAATTTCCCATTGAAGTTTCACAAAAACATTCTCACCTTTAATAAGAAGGAAATTACAGGGTTTCTTAGGAGATGCCAAACAATCCAGAGCGCATTAATCAGAGGGTTGCACCTCTCGGTTTCAAACGCATGAAACCAGAGAGGTCTGCTTGCGCAATTTAGTCACCTGTGCCTTGAGAAAAAGATTCTTTGCGCGTGGCTGTACAAGAATCTTTTCATGTTTGATCAAAGTTGATCGTTCAAACAAAGGAATTCATGTTTGAATGAACAAAGGATGGAAGGAACTTGTGACAAGCAGACGTGCGTGTGAACACACATCACAGTCACAATATGGTGACAAGCACCTTTTTCTTTCAAATTTCATTGCTCAGGATACATGTTGAGCTCTGACCGTTTATGAAGTTCTCATCAAAAAGTAGCAACTTTTCGTGTTTTGCCCCAGCTCAGATACACTGCCTTTATTGTTGGGCTTAAATTGCCGGTTGAAGCAGCAGAAGTGGAACGTGGCAGGTTCGAGAGAGGTGAGATGCTACGCTGCCCCATAGCGCCTGCAAGAAAGCGTGAACAATCATGTGATCAGTCAGGTATTGAGCCTGCAATGTTAGCAAGGCATTGGTGTGTCAAGGTTTCTTGCTGTAAACATTGCAGATGCAGAAACTGTGCAGTGCGGCACGCAACTGTTTTTTTTTTGGGCACACAACTGGCATGCTGAACGGTTCCAGCCCTTATTAACTTGCCTCGGCAATAAATCCCAGCCGGTTGTAGTTAAGCACACACACAAGCCGGACGCCACCTTGACCTTCAGGCACAGTGTAAGGTGGTGCCCCAGAGGCCTTCTTGCACACCTGTAGTGTAAATGGATGAAGGACGGAAAGCAAGTGAATTGAGCAGATTGCTTTGGCATGTGGCACAGATGTTGCACGTCAAAGTTCGTGATTAAAGCATTGAAGCATCCACTGATATCCCAAGGAATTACAGGCGGGGAGATTTTGTATATCCTTGCCAATGCATTAGTGGAGTGTGTCTAAAGCAGCCTTGTAGGTGTCTGCTTGAGTCCTCATGCAGTGCCTCTGCATGGCCCTTTGGCCGAAACGAGCCTTGAACATGAGACCCTATTCACACGTGAAATGACTGCAAATAGCGCAGCATGTTGATTAAACACACTGCCTGTTGGAAAGGCAAATGAGGACCAAGGACAGTGCAATGGGGCTGATTCCTGTCAAGCATCTTTTTGGAGGACCAATACACAAAGAAGAAGGGACAAGTTAGCAAGCTTGCCCAAAGGTTGAACGCCACGCTTGCTCTAGCTGCACATGCGCAAGCACACCTGGTGCGCAACCTCTGCACTTGGGTCCTGCCAATCCACACTGCCCAGGTCCACAATTGCATTGGGATCGGCTTTGCTCCACCTCCCGTTGGGGCTGTAAATGGGCTGGTACTTGACTCCACTGAGGCCACGCACGCACAGAGCCTGTCGATGCACAAAAGGCATTGAGAGAGGGGTGATTGGAAAGAGTGCAAAAGCCCATTGTCTGGCAAGTGATACTCATATAAGGTGAGCTGGCGCATGCAAATAAATGCGGCACCACAAGCAAGCTTGAGGAAATGAGCTTTAAACTGCTGTGATCAGTCTCAAATTTCCTGGGTGATTTGTTTCAAGGCACAGAGAGCATAGACGACACAAGATAAGAAAGACACACTAAACTGGGAAAGATGTGAGTGCATGCTCATGCTTGCAAACAAAATCCTCTGAGATATTCACTTCTGACCTCCTGTTATAGTGTTTTAAGAAGGTAAATGAGACCAGAAGGGGAACAATCAGAAAAGGAAGCGTTACCGCTTCCTAAAAGTGAATGCATGCAAGAAAGATAGGCCCAAGCTTGCAAACAAGAAGTCTCCGTCTGAGAACTGTGATTTAGCCTGGTATTGCACGGATCTCAGGCCTCAGCATCAAGCCCACCTGCTTCAGGGCGATAGGCAGTGATGCCAGGCCACTGGCGTGGGTCTTGCGCTGCCTGGTGCGCTCGGGAGTGCCTGGGCGCCGGGTAGGGGCTGTGGGCGTGTAGGGCTCAGGGTCAATGTGCCAGATGGTCAGTTGGTCTCCCTTGTGGCAGGCATTGTCGGCTATCCACTGCAATGCGGCCACATTGCAGTAAATCAGGAGTAGGGCCACCTTTATTTTAGAGCTGACCTAAGGAGGTGCACACAAGCAGACAGCGCAAGAAGCCGGCTTTGAAATCATAAGATAACATTAGCACCACAAACGCCTCACAAGCAAAGCATTTCTTTTTGATATCATTTCAAGAAAGGTGGTGCTCATAGTTCATACATGCACAAGTAATTGCAGATGGTCATTCCTGCTGCCTTTGCCTAAGACAAAACAATTGCCTATGTATGTTTGGAGCATGAAGGTTTCTTTGTTGTACCCAAGCATTCCAATGTGCTACTCAGTTAAAAATGAATAAAAAGTGCTAATTGTCTTGCCTTGCACTGCTAGCATATCTTCTTAAAAGGGTCTCTAACTGACCTGCCAGTGATCCTCGAGTTCTTCCAAGTCACTCACTACCTGCAGGCACAAAACCACCAAGGCAGGCAGTGAAAGTCAAAGCAAGAATAGGAGCAAGTCCATTCATTGGAAGGCTCGGACGTCTTGCTGTTACTTTGCTTTGTTCCCTTCAAGTGTATGGCCAATCAGGATGTCCTTTCCTAGGGTGGGCAGGACAGCCCTGGGCCGCGGCTTGCGTGACCGTTAAGGACCCCTGGAACCTACCCGCACCCTGCCATCGGTGTACAAGAAATTGTGCATGTCACCTCCAGCACACTTACCACCAGCACTTCCTGCTTGGGTGGCTGGCCCTTGTAGCAAGACAGCCCTGATGTTCCCAGTGGTGATGCCACTGCTGCTTCAGCTGCGCTGCGGGGCTGCTGGGACAGGAGTGTGGCCTCCTGGGCTGACTGCGTGCGCACACCAGCAAGATGTGCACGGGACCTACACACTGTGAGGATGAGGTGTCTGAGCCAAGGGTCATGTGGGATGTTGTGGAGGTCATGCAGTCAAAGCCATTACAGCCAGTCACACGCTCACTTGCACTGCACCTGCACTTGCACTTGCACACACACACACACACACACACACTCTCTCTCTCTCTCTCTTTCTCAATCTCACACTTGGACATGCTCAGGCGTGTGCATGTGAGCAAACAGTTTGCTTTCCCTGGGTACATTGTCTCTAGTTTCTCTTAAGGCCCATGCCATCACTTATGGCCACGTGCTCTCAGCTCCAACAGGTAGCAAGCAGACACCTAGAGCTGATACCCTTAGGAAGCCTGATTAACATGGATAGCAGCTGTTGCGATGAGTCAGCTTGCCTCATTGATATTACTTGCTTGAGCTACTAACCGCCTGTACCAGGGCTCCTCACCTCTCGCTGGTGGCGTGATGCCAAGGCATGCTGCTCCCCATCTGCTGCTGGTTGCTGTTTTGCCTGCTGCTGCTGCTGCTGCTGCTGCTGTTGCTGCTGCTGCTGCTGCCCCACCATAAGCTGCTGCTCTTCCTCAGGATCCAGCCTGCACAAGGTGCAGAGAAGCCAGCAGAGTTTTCTGTACAGGATCCATCTATTCAACCAGGAAATTGAGTGCCAGGCATTGAGGCATTGAGGCATGGTCACTTGCACTCCTGAAGTTGCTGCTCCCCAGTATGCTTGTGTTGAAGGCGCAGATGCTCGCGCGGCAAGATGCGACTGTGGTGGCCTGGCATGGCCATAAGCACACCCAGGCACATGAAGCACTTGCCTTGTAACAGGGTGCGGGGAGGGAGGGGTGGTCGCTGCCGGGGCCAGAGGGGTGTTGGGCATGGGGGGCTGACCCCGCCGCTCCTTGATCTGCTGCACCTGCTGCTCTGCAGCGCTGAGAGGAAGGCTTGAAGCGCGCTGTGGTGAGGGCGGAGGTTGAGCAGGAGCAGGGTCCAGACCGGCATGCATGACACCTCCGCAAGCCTGTGCCTGGGCTGAGTCCTGGGCATTCTGGCCTCTCTCGCGCTGTGAGAACTCATATGCATACTTTGTGGGTATCAGCAGGAGTGGCAGGGAGGCGTGGGAGTAGGCATGGCGCGCAACGCTGCCAAACTCTGCAAGTGCTCCTGCGGTCGTGTCAAGGGCCAAGAAAGGAGAGAATTTTGTCATCCATCCACGAGCACAAGTCACTGCTGCACCTCACTCAAGGTGGGGCCAGGAGTTAAAATGTATTACATTCTTAAATTTTCAAAGGTAGGATGTCGCAAACCCCTTGTAGCGTCACCCGGAGGATGCAGCCATGCGCATTCAGCTCAAATGTATGAAATGGAGAGAGGCGGAGGCCTCATCCATTATGATATTCTTAAGGGGGAAGTGCCTGTGTGGGTCCATATTCAATGTCATGTTGCAAGAAAGACAATGGACGGGCTATCAGCTACAATCCACAATTCATGTATGACTGCATGAAATCTCTCAAGCACTTCACAAGGTTAACGTGCACATAGATGCCCAATGATCAATCAGCACATTGAGTTTAACAAATATCATGCAACAGGTTTAATTTGTAGAGGTCCTGCTAGGTCAACCTCTGCAGCATGTGCGTATCCACGTGTGCTTTCTGCAGTACAAACTTGTACCGGTCTGCAGCACAAACTTGTAGCGGCTGTACATTGCATTCATGACGTCTTTCAGCTATTCGCACCTGGGCCGTGGCTTGCAATAATTAGAGTGCGTGCATTGAGTCGATTTGCAGTTGCGAGCAAGGCCTCCCCTATCCCAGCAGCACTCTTTGCACCAGGGATGTAGGGGATGTGAATCTACATGGCACACATTGAGCAGACAGGGCAACTGGACAAACAGTAAGCTGGTAGTTCTAGTGAACATTTTGCTCCGCCAAAAAGGGATGCGTCATTGTCAAAGAGGGTGAAGGCTGTACCAGGATATGAACATGCATGGGTGCAAGGTACCCAGGGATTAGGTTGAAGCATACAAATGAAGTATGGTTGAAGCATACAAATGAAAGGTTGCAGCACATCAGGCACTTTTTTTGTGGCTCTTCCCAATTCAGGTCATTTGTAGGTCAATTCCTTTCTCATTGATGGACTCAGCTGATGTCTTGCTACTTTTATCTGCAGGAAGGACACCAAACTCCTGTCAATATTGCTGGTAACATGGACGTGCCTCGTATGGGATGGCGGACCCTTCAAAAAAAGACTTCATCCGCTGCTCCACCTCTGATGCTGCTGCCACTCTGAGGCGCCTGGCATGACTCTGTGTACAAAAAAGTTGGCTTGTATGAGTTGGGCATTTCCTTTTACCAGGCACACAGCTGGCGAATCAGCGGCCTTATTGAAGGTGCAGCTTGGACTTATCACAAGGAGCACGGCACATTCTCCAAGGAATTGACTAGCTGGTTGTGGAAACCTAGCCATGAACCACAGCCTGCTTAAGAGGATCCAGGCCTTGGTGTCTTTGTATTCATTGAACTCACCCATGCATCTGCCGCAGAGAAGTCTTCAGGTGAATCCACAAGAGGATCGAAGATCACGTTGCCAAGGCCACCTTGCTTCTGACCGACGCTGGTAGGCATAGAATCCTGTTCATTGTGGTCGGTCAGTGGAGCATGTTCTGGACGATTAAGAAAAGAAGGAAACTACATAGGAAATGGAAAGTCTCCCTGCACCAATTAAGGAGAGCAGCCACCCTGGGCCAAAGCATCGTGTGACCCCACCATCAGGAAAGCGTGTGACCCTGGGACCAAAAGAGGACATTTACTACCGGCATAGCTTTTTTTAGAACATGAAATGAATGAGCATGCATATCCTCCTCAAACATTTGGTGCGCGCTCCAGAGACGCTGTGCTGTGATGTAACCCACCTCTCGTGCAGAGTCCGCTGCCACGTACACAACTTCCACTTTCTCACGTGGGTCACCTGTCCAGAGGCACATAAAGCCTGTGAACTGTAAACATGTTGATGATGATGATGATGATGATGATGATGATGATGATGATGATGATGATGATGTAAAAGCAGTCCAAAAGGCCCGTCAAAACAAAAGTGCAGCAGATGCAGATCCAATGTTGGAGGGGCTGCGAGTAGAGCAGCTCAGGGAGGGGCTCAAGGAGGGGCTCAGGGAGGGTGAGAATACGAGTTTCTCATGTCAGCAATCAATGCAAAAAATTTCTGCCTGCCTGGGTAGCAGAAGTTCTTGAGCACCCATTCCACAGCACAGGATGTCTCTTCCTTCATGTCGTAGGCCAGCACCAGCGGGCCCTCTGTAAGTAGCAAAAAATGAAAGGCAGCGATGTAGATCACCAGGTGATCACAACAGCTCGTCATCAAGCCACAGGGTATCAACCCCCCAGTAGCTTGCAGGGTTCCACACACAAGGTATCCTACCTGGCAGCTGAGCAAAAAGCCAGATGAAAGGGTGCATATGCTGTTTCACAGACCTCGCATGCTCTTGAAGCTTGAGAAGCTTGGGGAGGCCGTCAATTGGTCGATATCCCTGGGCTTGAATGCAACAGCAATGGCTGGGTCTCTTGGAGCTGTCTGCCATTGATGGAGAGGCGGTTTTCGGCGGGTGCTGAGGGTGGACTTGCACACGGAGCAAAGCGGAATCCTGTGGTTTTCCAGCTTCTGCAGAGATGTTGAGTCACACATTCCAGTGTGATGGCACGTGAACTTCTGAGTTTCTTATTGGGCCTAGCCTCAAAGTGTATGCATGCACGCACACGCACGGGGGCAGCATGCCTGTGCAGCTGCACAGGCAGGGCAGCATGATCTGGTGGGTGACAGGTTGCTGAATGAGGGCAGCAAGGCTGATTATTCCCATGCATCTCAGAAAGAATGCACGCTCACCCGTAACCCCGCGCGAGTTGAGCTCGACATCGGCATTGCGTGCGAAGCGCAGATCGAGTGGCGTTGCTCCAGGCACGTAGCAGCGTGCAGACTCACGATCATTTTTTATTTATCAAGTTCATGAATGCATTCATGAAGCATATACTTAAGCTCTGAAATTGCGTGCCTGCATTCCGTCCATGAGATGGGTGGATCTGGATATTATGTGAATAATACTTAGTTATTATTTGACTCTTTTTAAAGGTCTAGACCTACGACAGTTGTCCAGGGGGTATGGGTGATGAGACGCGTACGGGGGCGTCCTCGTTGGACAACGAGGAGACCATGCCTGGAGGTAATTAAATGCTCTTTCTGGATCTTTGCGAGATGCCGGCTTAAGCGACGCTTCGCAAGACGGTCGATTGCACTGGCCAGCGCCCTGCCCATGGGCACATTCTGGGCTGCCAAAAGTGCATGAGGGAGGCACCAAATCATCAAGGATGGATTTGCATTGTTTAACATTGGAATGATAGGAGACAAATGATGCAGGGACCCGGACATGATTTTGAAATTGCCGCCTCTGATGCAGCCACTGACAGCCAGTCTGATTGTTAAATGATGGGGCTAGCTATTTTCGTGCTCACAGGTCCTGCCCCATGGCTTTATCTTGAAGGCACTGCTCAGCAGCCAGAACTGCTGCACTCTACCTCTCAGCATGGCTTTCTCTGGCAACAAACGCTGCCACTCCTCCACGAGCAGCTGCGGCCCCACGCAGTGCCTCAGGCTGCAACCCAACCCCAAGGCCTTGCCACTCCCCCCCTGAGCCCTTCTTGCCACAAACCCACATACAGTACCACGCCTTTGTCAGGCACGGCTGCTGCGTGTGGTTCAGGCAGTTCTGGCCACGAGCGTGGCGCCGCGGCGCAGACGGCAGCAGTTCACAGCAGTGGAAATGTAAATAGAAACCGGAGCTCAGGGATCTCTGTCGGTCCCATGCGCAGTAACCCTCTCCCGCACCCACTCTCCAAACCTACACCCCACCGCGCCAGCCCATTGCCCCCAAGACTAGCACGTGGTGAGGAGCAGATACTTTGCCCCTCACAATGCCCGCTGGCCTTAGGCCAATTGGTATAAAAAACATGCACGGTGTCTGTCTTGCAGAGTTACACAGGAGTCCGTTTAGCAGGCTGGTTGTCCACTTCCAACCACTTAAATTGGTGCACGACTTTTGGGATTTCATGACCCCCGGTATCATCATACTTAAGCACCAGGCTCCCCTCACAGCCACCTTACACACACACACACACAAACACACACACACACATACACACACATAGTGGCACATAGTTTGGAGCCCTACCCAGTACCCCGTGCGGTACTGTCGTGTACCACCTCAAGGTCCCCTGGGCGTTCAAGTACTGCACCTGCAGTTCCCTGCAGAGCCGCAGCACTATCCTGCTGCTGTTGTGTATTCTTCATGCTGCCGGTGTCCAGGCCGGACCCCACCTCCGGCCGGCCGGCGCACGCAACCCCCTTGGCACGCCATGGCTGGCGGCGGCACCACCTTTGTGCCAACCTGGACGCTTGGGCCTGGTCAGAGCACCCCGCAGCAGGTGGGAGGGCCGCTTCAGTGCCCCACAAGGATGCGCTGTTGCGCCAAGGGTGCTCTAGACCTGCCCTTACTGTTTGTGTACGTGTGTTTCCAGGCAAGGAGACCTGCTGCTGGGGCGGTTGCTTCCACTGCTGCTCATCATCCGCTACCTAACATTATCAGGGCACAACAATCCAACTCTCCAATGTCTGGGGATGTGGAAGGTTGCCATGAATTGATGCTGCCACTAGTCACACTCCTCTATGCTCAGACCAGTCTAAGCAATTCTGTGTTGCTTGGCGCAAGCAAGCCTGCGTAATGCAAATGCAAAACAAAGGAGCTTTTTTGGGGAGCCCACAGGGCAGGACCATCTGGGAGGTACAGGGCAATTTGGATGGGCTGTTGCCCCTGAATTTAAAAGCTAGGTCAGGGGACCTGGCTGTCGCTGAGGTCGCTAGAGTTTGGGCAGCCTCGGGGCTTAACAAGGGGCAGCTCCTGTGCTTGCTTTGCGCAGGTGAGCAAGCTACTGAGCCTCCAGCAGCAGCATGATCAGCAGCAGCAGCAGCAGCAGCAGCAGCAGCAGCAGCAGCAGCCAAGGCATCACTCTTGGAGCATCCCTCCACCCTTGCTGCCCCCCCAGCTGCTGCCGCAGCATCATGGCACGCGAGTGCATGGCCAGGTGCTGCCTGCGCTCGGGCCCTCCTCTAATTCACCTCAACACCAGCAGCAAGCACGGCCCACTCCCGTCAGGCCGCCCTCTGCGCAGGGCCACCCAGGGCTGCAGCCCGCAGCTCCTGCCCCAACTCTTGCAGCACGTAGCACTGCTGGAACCGCCTGCACAGTGGACGCACTGCGGCTGCGCAGCGCTGCATTGGAGGCGGAGGGTGAGGGTGAGGCGGAGTCCTGTTTTGGGGTGCCAGGGCCTGCGGTCCACACTGCTACCGCTGCATGTGGAGTGCAGGAGCGCAGGGGTGGTAGCAGCGGCGCTGCTGCAGTTGGGGACACACCGCGGGGGCGGCTCCCGCAGCTCGTGCAGCCATGGCGGGGGGCTGGAGCAGCAGCGATGGCGCCACCTGCGGCAGAGGAAGTGCTGCCGGTACTAGGGGCTGTGCAGGCTGGTGACAGCCCAGCGTCAACCCATGCAGGTGCAGGGGCGCGCACGCCACTCCCGCAAGCCTCCCAGGCTGGGTTGGTGCAGGGTCACGCTGCCGCTTCTGCACCAGCATCTGCAGCTGCCGCCCCCGAGCTTCAACTTTGTGAGGTGGAGGCGCCCTTGTCAACGCCTGGGCTGCTGCTGTCCAGGGGTGCTGCACACGGCGCGGCGGGGCGGGACCCTGGTAGCGCCGCACACACAGGTACGCCCTGAGCGCGCAACACCATGTTTTTGGCTGCGGGCTGGCACCCTGTCCCCAGCATTGCATGTCACAAAATGCAAGCCACCATTTCCAAAATTTGCGCGCAGTGGCAAATTGTGGCTGCGCCCTAGGCCTCAGCTGCTGGCCACGTGTGCCTCGGGCAGCAGAGATGCCGCCCGTATCCCTGCCCCTGGCCAAAGAGTGGCCATGTGGGGGCGGACGCACTTCTGACTTTGCTTGCGCACCTCTGTTTTGGAACTGCTGATACGTTCTCCCCCATTTGAACTTGGCCGTCTGTGTCACGCCGAGAGACTGCTGCATCCAAATTAGACTCGTAGCATGGCCATAACAACTAGGCGGCCAAGGGCTGGCAGCTTGCTGTTGGAGGACCCAGGTCACGTGGCAGGCATAGGATTAGCTGGGAAGGCGGCGAGGACGGACCTGTTGAGGAATCGGTGCCAACCAGATCATCAGGGATTACAATCTGCGCAGTTTACTGCGTGGAGCATGAGCACAAGCATGTCCCGGCATCTACCCCCAGAGCTCACAATACAGCATAAATCGGGCACTGCATAAATCTGGCGTCACAGCTGGGAGAAGGTGCACCTCTGCCAGAGCCTCTCAGTGGGGCTGCTTGTGCCTTATGGAGCCATATGGCCCCTCACCACCCCGGGCTCTGGCCTCCAGGTCTCACGCTCAGCTTCTGACCCCCGCCATGTGTGTGGGGGGGAATGCTCTGCACGCCCTCCTCAGGCCACTGCAGCACAACCAGGCAGCTGGAGGACGCGCTGCTGTGGCCAACGCCCCTGCCCAAGCACTCCCCACGCCGCGGCTGTCACCCGCCTGATGCAGAGCCAGCCTCGCCCGCTGCGGAGACGCTGCCATCCCCTCCTTCTTCCCCTCCTCTTGCGGCCCTGTACGCAAAATGCGCACCCCGTGCTGAGGCAGGGCCCCTCCTTGGGGACGCGCCGCATGAGCATAGCAGCGCGCACACAGCCGCCGCCGCTGACGCTATTGCCACAGCCCCTTCTGCTGCTGGCCACCACAGCCACCGCGCCCACGCCACTCCGCCGCACCAGCCTGCCCTGCCAGGGCACACAGCAACAACGCCAGCTCTAGATCTGCTGCACAGGGGGTACTTGGGCACCTTGGCACAGGCGGCCGACTGCTGCCCCCCAAGCAGCCCCCCAAGCGGCTTAGGCATGCCAGGTGCACGGCCGGGGCGCACCCCTGGGGTGGCTCCGCCTCCCTTTGCGCCCAGCGCCGGCCCTCCACCACCAGCTGGTGGTTGCACTGCATCAGCTGCTTCACAAGCTGCTGGCCCCTCAGCGCCACGCCTCAACTGCCCACCAGCAGCAGCCGCAATGCCTACACCAGCTGGTGCTCCCACCGCTTCTGCTGCTGCTCCCGCTGCTCGGGCTGGTGCGGCCCTCACGCATGCTGCTCCCGCTTCAGCATCCGCCATCCCACCACAGCCTCCCCCCCCGGTCCTAGCCCTCCCTCTCGGCCAGCCTTCAGACCTGACTCACATCCAGCCTTTAGCCCTTGCGCTAGCCCAGCCAGTGCACGCAGCCAGCCCCACAGCAGACGCAGCAGCGCCTTGTGCAGGTGCTGCTGCCCCTCATGCGGACGCAGCAGCACCCCTTGCAGACGCATCTGCCCCTCTCGTGGGTGCAGCAGCACCCCTTGCAGATGCAGCAGCACCCCTTGCAGACGCAGCTGAGCCCCTCGCAGTGGCAGACGCCTCACCTGCAGGTGCATCAGCACCTGGCGCAGGCGCAGCAACACCATGCGTGGGGGTAGCGGCCCCTCTTGCAGACGCAGCAGCCCCTGTGGCAGACGCAGCATGCACACTGACTGTCCTTCCCGGAGCTCCTCCAGCATCCCTGCCAATGCTTTCAAGCTGCGAAAACCCTCCACCAGCACTCACTCTGGGGAACGTATTCACAGCAGTGAGCCCGGAAGCAGCAGCAGCAGCAGCAGCAGCAGTGGCGGCGGCAGCGGCAGCGGCACCGTCAAGTGTGGTTCCTACTCAATTGCCCCCTCCACCTCTTGCATCCCCCTCTCCTGTCCCTCTGCAATTAGGCGGCATGGCTGCTGTGCCCACTGCTGCAGCTGCCCAGACCCCTCCAGCCCTGCCCTTCCTCTGGCTGCCACCTGCCTCACCTGCCCTCTTGCCTGGCCTCCTTCCCCGCCCTGCACCCTGCCAGCTGCTGGACGCACCCGCCTCGCCCCCCAGCCCTGCCGTGTGCAGCACTCTGGCCTGCCCAACCGTGACGCACCCACCCTCTCCAGGTAGTCCCAGCCGCTTGCAGCTGGACGGGGAGCAGCATGGCCCGCAGCAGGAGCAGCAGCACCTTCTGCCTGGGCCCCTCTCCCAACCAGCATCTCCGCTGCTTTCCCTGGGCCCGCCCGACTTGCCGCTGCCCTCTCCTCTCTCCCTCCCCGACCCCCCACCCGCGGCAGAGGCAGATGCGTCATCTGCGCCTGCTGTGGTGCACCCCCTCTCCCCCCCATCCGCTTGTCTGTCCCCTGCCTCAGGTGCCCCCCCCTCCTCCCCACAGCAGCGCGTCCTCCCGGCCACCCAGCTGCCACTCTCTCTTCTATCCACCATGCACACCATGCACCACCACGCCTACACACGCACCCTCCACGGCCCTGCCCTGCCCGCGGGCGGCCTGCTGGCCAGTGTGCGCGCGCGCCTGCAGCTGGACGTCACGTTGCATGCCCCCCTCGGCGCAAGTGCCACCTATACGCAGGCCCTCCCTCTGGCGCCTTTCATCCTGCATGCCATTTCCGCCGGCGTATTTGGTGCAAGGCTGAGCAGCTGCCTCCAGCTCCTGGGCCCTGGCAGGCCTGGAAGTAGCAGCAGCAACAGCAGCAGCTGCCTGGCAGGCCAATTGCAGGTGGCTGCCCCTAGCCTCCTGCCTGCAAAGCAGCACGGACAGGTGCTGCCCTTTGTACAGCACCAACCGCAGCAGCAGCAGCAGCAGCAGCAGCAGCAGCAGCAGGCGGTGGTGGTGGTTGTGGAGGAAAGGGGGTGTCATCAACAAGGCCGTGTTCAGCAAGGAGAGAATCCAGTCGGCACTGCAGAGGCAGAGGCAGAGCAAGGGGAGCAAAGAAGGCTTGCGCTTGAACAGCCAAGGCTGCCAGACCGGGCGCAGGCTTTGAAGCGTGCATGGGTGCAAGAGGCAGGCGCAGCACATAAGAAAGCCAGGGAGAATGAGATAATGTGCAGCCTCCCCTATCATCATCAGCAGCGCCACGAGCAGCAGCAGCAGGAGCTCGAGTTGTGCGTGCCACTGCAGGAGCACAGGCAGGAGGGGCAACATGAGGACATGGGACTAGAGGTGAGGCGTGAGGATCAGCTGTTGAAGCAGCAGCAGCAGCAGAAGCAGCAGCAGCAGCAGCAGCAACAGCAGCAGCAGCATCCACGCAGGGCATCTGGGCGGGGTATAGAGCAGCAGGGGAAGCAGTCAGGGTGTGCAGCTGCAAGGAAGCAAGAGGCTAAGATGGTAGAGCCTTCTGCACCAGCACAAGTGGCAGCACCACTTGCGCCAACAGCCCTTGCCCCTGTATCAAAGCCACCACCACGGGCGCCCCTGGCAGCAGTTGTGACAGCAATTGTCACAGCAGCTGCATCACCGGAAGAAGCAGAAGCAGCAGAGGGGGGGCCAGGTCCTTTGCCGTCATACCAAGAGGCAGCAGCAGCAGCAGCAGCAGCACCCTCGCCCTCTGCCCCTGCTCAAGCACCCTCGCCCTCTGCCCCTGCCCCAGCACCCTTGCCCTCTGCC
>LKMJ01002737.1_pt1 | contig 16317 bp, 24 predicted proteins | sample 643391 | NCBI WGS metagenome assembly LKMJ01 (sample SAMN04112250, study PRJNA286221) | soda lake metagenome | biome: soda lake; feature: Kulunda Steppe; material: water; isolation source: sample PL-Br10 brine of Picturesque Lake | place: Russia: Kulunda steppe | collected 2010-07
CACACACACACACACACACACACACACACACACACACACACACACACACACACACACACACACACACACATCCTCTCAAGAGCAAAGCACGCACCTTGCTGATCTGCTGCACCAGCTCACGCGTAGGCGCCATGATGAGGCCGATGGGCCCGTCACCCTGCTGCAGCGGCGGCTGATCCTTGATGTGGCGGAGCAGGGGCAGCAGGAACGCCAGCGTCTTGCCACTGCCTGTCTTGGCGATGCCGATGCAGTCCCTGCATGCATACGCGCGCAGCACGTTATGCACATGTGCACGCACGCATGCCGACATACGCATGCAAGGATTCGTGTGTGCTGGTAAGCGCGCGCACGCAGCTTGCGCGCTCACACATACACACAATTGCACAAAAGGATGGACGTAGTGCTCAGGTGCGCTCCGCACACAAGAGCACGCGTATAATGTGCATGATGTCCCTGTGCCGGCATCAGCAGCGTGCAAAAAGGGTGCGCGCGCAACATTGTGGTGCTTGGAGCAAGCAAGGCGTGGTGAGGCCCATGCAAGACACAGCGGGGCAGCGGGGCAGCGGGGTGGCTCCCACGCAAAACACGGTGGGGCAGTGGGGTGGCTCCCATGCAAGGCGCGCCGGGCGGCTGCGGGGCAGCCACAGACCCACCTGCCAGACATAATGATGGGCAGCGCCTGGGATTGGATGGACAGCGGCTTCTCGCAACCCTCCTTGCGCAGCACGTCCAGCAGCTGCGTGTGCCAAATCCAGAGCACACACCACACGTGTGCGCTTATAAGTGGATGTGTGCAAGAGCCATAGATTAAGCGCGCATGTGTGCGCATGCCAGTGTGCATGTGCGCATGAGCTGGACCCAGGGCATGTGTGCAGCAGCACAGAAAGTACACCCAACGTGCGCGCCATGGGCACTTCCGGTAAGGAGATCCCCCAGGATCACAAACACAATGCACAGCTGGCCCCTGAAACAGCCACTGAAGGTTACGGTGCCTTCTGCCTGCGACTCATGCACCCCTCGGAGGGGTTCTACGCGCCATCGCAGCTCTCCATGCATGTAAAGGGCCATGCAGAAGGGTTTGCAAGAAACATTTTGGAAGAGCAGGCACCAAGCTGGCAGGACACACAGGGGGCGGATGCCTGGGGTCCAGGGGTGTAAAACGCGAGGGAAAAGGGCGCAGAAAATGCTCCACACAGAAACCCTTGAAGAGATAGAAGTGCTCAAACCTAAACACAAGGTGCTGTTGGATGAATAAAAAAGACGCATGCCACAGCTACAACAAGTTTGGCTGCAAACCAGCAGAGGCAAGCCAGTGCGCAGCTCAGGCGATGGAGCAATGTAAGCGAGTTGCCCCCGGCAAGCACCAGCCTGGCCATGTGCTAAAACACTGTGCACACAGGCAGCAGGAAGAGATCTGAACATCGGCAAGAGCGTCAAAGCAGCTGCAGCATCTGCAGTAGCAGCAGCAACAGCAGCAATAGCAGCAGCAGCAGCAGCAGCAGCAGCAGCAGCAGGCGCTAGCGTTCCGCTTTGCTCCCACACCCACCTTGGAGCTCAGGCCGGCTTGGGTCCATGCCTTCACTGGCTTAGGCACGTTGCTGCCCCGCACCTGCCGGCCACAGCAACAAGCCGAGGGCAGTGGACCGTATTGCATGCAAGCCAACACTGCTTGCACGCGCACGTACATGGACATATGCACTCGCCCATGCACACATGCACTGGCACATCCCAGGCCACAGAGCATGCACACACTGCCTGCCCTTCAGGCAAGGTCCGGCAGGCACTTGTGAGACAACGCGCCCAAGCGCAACCCACTTGCCATGTGCAGGACAAGAGTGGTGCGTGTGTGCATCCAAGTGTGTGTGCATTCAATAATGTGTGTGTGTGTGTGTGTGTGTGTGTGTGTGTGTGTGTGCACGCTTCAGGCGCAAGGCCCTTCTTCTGCTGCCAGTGCTCTAGGCGCTGCACTTGACGTCGCCAAGCGCTGGCCTGCACACTGCTGCCAAATAGATGTAGCCTACTTGGATGACTGGCAAGAGCCTGTACACCACACAAGCTTGCACTATCAGATGATCAGCTTTCTTGACAATTGAACGCCTCGCTTGCAGGTTTGCAGTTTGTGACACATGCCCCAGTAACTGCCAGCTTGCGCACCTTGATGCCATCCATCTCTTTCCGCAATGCCGCCACATCTTCGTCGCTCATGCGCGCCAACTCCCCCACCTCAGTGTAGAAGTTCTTGCGGAATGGTGCATAGTTGATCTGCGCGGGCACCCGAGTGTGTACGTGAATGTGTGTGTGATGTGTGCATGCGCGCATGCGCACATGCGTGCATCAACTCAGGCGTGCGCTTCAGGGAGTGTTAGCTTAAGGGGTGCACACCGCCATGCAGACTTCCTTGGGACATACATTGAGGGCAGGCACAGCTGCTCAGAGGTGCTCTTGGGTCTTGCGGTCTCAATCTTCACTTGGATGCTCCAGGACCACACGAGAGTGGTTGCCACACATCCAGCCAAGCGGATTTTGTGCTTAAGATTTCAGGGTTTTAAGACCTTTGAGCACGCATTGTCTTCCAAACTGGTTCTGAACAGCCCTGGCTTCATTCCCTCTACAAGGAGAGTTGTGGCTTCTGTCACGTCCACCTTGCCGTGATCAGCCACCCACCTTGCTGTGATCCACCACGCCCAAGCGGTCACCCTTGCTGAGTTTGCCACTGGTCACATTCCTTGCCCACTCCTGCGCACTCATGCAAAAGGCATGAGACCAGCATGGCAACAGGCGGCATGAAGGGGAGAGGGAGTGCAGGCGCGCAGCACACCTGAGCACAGCCAGGAGCTGGCCATCGCCATGAGCAGGTCCCAGACAGGAGGTGCACACATTGCAGGTATAGAATGGGCAGGCACAGCAGCGCATGAGTTGGCACGGCCAGAGCAGCAGGTGGCACAGACACAGGGGACACGGCATGCGCTGCACAAAATGGCGAGTAGGCGCAGCTGCTGCGCCACCTTGACATGACTGCCAGACAGCAAATTGCTCTCCTCCCCACAGCAGACTTTGGCAAACAATGGTTGACAGAAAATGACAAATTCCTGCTGCACTCAAACTAGAGCAATATAGCTCCTGTCCCTGAACTACGTTGTGCCCACGAGGCAGTAATCTAACAATTCCTGAACACAAGAGAATGGGAGGGTTTGGTAAACAGAAGTGCAATGTGGGCTTGCACGCACAATCCATCTCTCTCACATGTACCCTATTCCTCCATCTCTCGCACATGTACCCTATTCCTCCATCTCTTGCACATGCACCTTATTCCTGCATCTCTCTCTCACATGTACCCTATTTCTCACTCACATGCACACCCCTGCTCCTGCTTGCGCGTACACACCACCACCACCACCACCACCACCACAATCATCAAAGCCACCACAACCACCAGCTGCTAAGTATCTAACAACACCTGCCAATGCCACATGCTCATACCGCATCATCCTCTGACTTCTCTTCCTCCTCCTCCTCATCATCTGACGCCCCGCTGCTGCTCTCGGAGCTGGAGCCCCTGCCGTACCCACGCATGCCCGGCCGCCGCCTCCCAGCACCACCGCCTGCAGCGCCACCGCGTTTGCGGAAGGCAGCCAGGCCGGGCTTCCCGGTCAAAGCTGCAGGCACAATGAATGCAAGGCATAAAAGCAATTCAAGCAACAAGAGGCGCCTGAACAGGCAATGCTGGAGAGCATGAGAGGCTCTCCACTTTTTGCGGCACAGAGGGGTCCATGAGGAAAAGGAGCAGGTTACCAAGCACATCTGAAAGAGCACAGCATCAGCAGGCTGCTCAGTGGTTTCTGGGGGCCAGCATGCCAAAAGTAAGAGCGCCATTTGTCTTCCAGGCCATCGCTCAACACCACAAGTGAGTGCACATACTCGTTTTCTCAGAAGGTGTGTGCCTCAACCGCCCTTATGTAGGGATATATGATGAAGCGCGCACTTGTAACCTCAAGCGAACCTTATTTCACTCCACACTTAGACAAAGGAGACATGGGACCAATTCTGGCACACCTCAATGTGCTTCACGCTCAGCTGAAGCACACATGCTGCAAACAATCACATCAGGAGTGGGAGCAGAAGCAGCCGCAGTGGTGCAGATGGTTCTCCCGCAATGCTGCATATCGCTTCCCTCTCCCTTCCTCACTCACAACAGCCCCCCGCGCCCCCTCCTCTCGCTAAAACACACACACACACACTCCTTCTCCTCTCACATGGATGTGCACGCGTGCACACTCGCCTATGCACCCCCCTCACCCCTGCCCAGCATGGCACCTCACCTGCAGAGGTGAGCGCCGCCGGCCGCACGCCGCCCGCCAGGCCCCTGGACACTCCCGCAGCTCCTGCCCCTGCTGGCTGCCCAGACGGCACCACCCCGGGCTCGCCCTTGACATGCGGCTCTGCCTTAACGGCCGCTTCCACCTGACCACCCGGCGCCGGCTCCTCTGGCTCCGCCTTCACGCGTGGTGCGGCGACTCCACCCGCATCTGCCATGTCTGTGTCTTGCACCGGCTCGGCCTTCACCAAGTCCTCCTCTCGAGTCACGACCTTGGGCATGATGGTGGCCGCCATGAAGGCGTCGAGAGGGTCGTCCTCGTCTGCACCCGCGTCTGCAGCAGGCACAACAAACCCGGCACAAGCCCGTGTGCTTGCGCAGTTCAGGCGACACGCGTGCGTGGGCGCTCCTGCGTGGGCCTCGGTCCTTTTGGCTCACACTTGGCACGGCTGGCACAAGCCTTGGCTGGCATGAATATCGCCAGTGCAGAGAATGTGCTAGCAATACACAAGGTAGCAACCTCATCACAGGGGACGAGGCCGCAGGTAAGCGATGAGCCTGTCCTTTGTAACCCTGAGACCACTACATGCAAACACATCCAAACACCCTTACTCATGCATATGCACGCACATGTGCGCCAGGGTGCTGAAACACACAAGCCTCCAACGCACAGTCAGACAAAGGAACGTGTGTGCAGGTCCAACAAACCCACGGAAACGCGTGCAGTCACACATTTGCTCAATCCCAGGAGGCTGGTGCACCCATGCAATCAGTGCGGCCAGTTGAATTGCATGGACTCCTGTGCAGCACGTGTATCTGTGCAGCGCACGCGTGTGCGTGCTCTGCTACGCATCCAGGCCCTTCTACAGCTTTCCTCACACCCCCATGTCCATCGTCACAACCTCCATGTCGACCGTCCCACCCACCACGCCTATCACCACACCCTCCTCCTCCCGCTGACACCCATGCACTGGTCAGCTTGTGTCGAAGCACACGCGCACCTGGCTGCTGCGCCTCCTGGGCCTTCTTGCGCGCCTCTGCCTCCTCCTCCCGGGTCAGCGCGCGCGCATTGCCTGCCATGAACGCGTCCAGCGGGTCATCCTCCTCATCTGCAGGGGCACCTGCTGCGAAGAGCCAAGCCAACGCATCCCATCAAGAGAAAACACAAACTCAGTCTGCAGTGCCACCGCTGCTGCTGTTACTGCTGCCGCGGCTGTGTTTGCGTGTGTGTGTGTGTGTTAGAAATACATGGGTTCGTCTAGGAGTGCCAGTGCGTGCACATGCAGGGTGTGATGGCACGCACACTTGCGCTAGAATTCAGTTTGGCTTCCCCTTCTCTCCCATCAGGTGAAACACAAAGGCAACATGTATCCTCAACACACATCATAAGCAAACACACCACGGCTCACAAAACACACTAATCACAAACAAACGCAAAAACTGCACACTGCAGCGTGTGGCCTTGCTGCCCCCCCCTGCCCTGCATGCCCTGCATGCCCTGTCAGCCCCCCTGTCCCCCATTAACCATACATCGCCTGTCAGCCGCGCTGTATGGGTGTGCCGCCCCTCGCATGTCAGTGCCAACAGCACACACACCTTGCTGCCCCTGCGGGCCTGCCACTGCTGCGCCTGCCTCGTCCTCCTCCTCATCCTCCAAGGTCCACGCATTGCCTTTGTCTCCCTCTTGCTGCTGCTGCTGCTGCTGCTGCTGGTGACCCTCACTGCCAGGGCCGCCCGCTGCCCCCTTGGTCTGGGCCTCTTCACCCTGGGCGCCGCCGCTGGGTGTGCTACCTGCAGCTGCACCCACACCTGCGTCCTGGTCCTCAGCATCTGCTGCCTGCAGGGTACACCGCACGGTAGGCGTGTGCACAAGCGTAGGTATGTGCTCAAGCGTAAATGATGCAGAGCCGGTTCAGACACGCCTGACACACGTGCGCGCGTGTTTTTTTGGCGCAAACGTGTCGTGAAATAATTGAATCATGTGCGCAGGTGTGTCAGAAGTGCCTTGTTTCAGGCCTTGGTGGCCTGCGCTCCTTGGAGGCACCCACGGACATGCCTGCCATTATCCTTGTGCGCCCTCGCAGGTGGTGCATGCATCCCGCTGATCATGTAGGTGGCGCACGCATGCACTATGGAGGAGCAAGTCGCAGTTCAAACGCATCTTTGCACTGTGTTGCGCCACCCTGTCTCTTCCCACACGTGACACGTGTAGACCTGCATGCAGCCACCCACCCCGCTTGGCGCCTACCCGGCAGGCTCACAAAAGGGCCAGACCCGTGATTCCTCTCCAAAGCCCACAAGCCAGGTGCAGGATACAGGCAGCTAGCAGCGGTGCCATGCCAACCCCACCTCTGCGGCCGCACGCTTTGCGCGCCACTCCTCCACCCGCAGCCGCCGCCGCTCTATCTCCGCATCCAGGTCAGCCGCCTCGCTGTCGCGCCGCTGCTGCGCGGCCTCCTCCGCGCTCAGCGTCGCCCCTGCAGCCGCCGTGCCGGCGCCAGCCGCCTGCTTGCTGCCCTCTCCGGCAGCAACGGGACCTGGCACCGGTGAGGCAGTGGCCCTGCGCGCCTCCGTGCGCATGCGCTTGGGCGAACGGCTGCGCTCCCGTGACCTTGATGCGCTACGGCTGCGGTGGCGGCGGCTGCCGCTGCGCCCAGCCTCAGCACCTGCACCCAACCTGCCGCCATGCCTGCTGTACTCCCTGTCACGCTCGCGCTCGTGCTCTCGCTCCCGCTCCCGGTCCCTGTCACGCTCTCGCTCTCGCTCACCTCTGCTACCGCTGTTGGTTGTCAAGTGGGGCAAGGAGGAAGAAGGATGTGCAGCACAGGTGAGAGGAGGGGCATGCGCAACTGAGGTGTCGGCACAGGTCACCTCAGCTGACAGCAATGCGCGTGCAGTCCAAGCAGCCGAGTCATGCAAGCGCCAAGCAAGCCTTACCTTGGATAAATGGCATGATTACCCCATTGGGCATGGCTGCAAGGCTTACCTATCTTTATGGCGCTCCTTCCCACGATCTCTGTCGCGCCTATCCCGCTCTTTATCCTGCATTGCACACCATCGCACACCACATGGATGGGTCAAGGGGCGGGAAAATGCCGCATGCTGCTCCTCCATGATGGATCATGCGCTTCAACCGTGCAATACAACTGTAGCCCTTGGCAAACCCTAGTACAATAAGAGAAGGACTTGCGTTGACACACCTACCATTCAGGAGGGCACAGCCCCCCTGCAAGAGTGAGCAGAGGCCTGCAGGTCCCATCTGCCTGTGCTCAAGCCTTTATCTTTACCTCAACATACTGCCTTTGATCCTTTAGGAACAAGCCATGCACTCAGTGTACACAGCGTGCGCAAAAAGGCAGGCGCATGGCGTGGCTGTCGCCCCCACTAGCCAAGCATCCAGAATCATCTCAGTTCAACCATGCAGAACCAATACAAACCTTCTCTTTGCGGTCCTTCTTGTGCTTGTGATCCTTGCGGGATGGGCTGGGGCTCCCCATCTTGCTTACAACACTAAGAAGCCCCCATCAGCAAGAAGCAAAATTAACCTATTTTTTGTGTGTTATAGGCTTCTTTTAACATTGGAAGTAGTTTTAAGAAGCCCCCATCAGCAAAACAATCGACTAAAACAGTATATAAAGATTGATTACTCATATGTTGCTGGCGTCTCGCTTCCTCGGGCTCTCAGCGGGACGTCTGTTGTGCCTGCGAAACTCCCCGACACACAGCTTGTGCCCGTCCCTTGCCAAGACTCCCCTGGCTGGACAGAAGCACCTCCTGCACTTCAATCCCTCTGCGCTTAAGAACAGGCTGTGCTTTTCAGCTGCAGCCATGGACAGCATCACATACCTGTGGGTAAATTGACTGTGTGGACGTTTGTGCGCCGTGGCGCAGTCACTTGCCAGTCGGGCCACCACCAAAGAAAGCGTTTTTACAACCACAGAAGAGAAGCATATCCAAAAACCCAGGCACCTGGCTGAATACCCAAGCCAAGCACAGGCCCTTCTAGGCCCTTCATGTATCTTTGCATACATGCGAAATCCATGTATGGAGCCTCTTGCTCTGCTAAACGGATCCAATGTTTTGAAACTGCCACATCACGTAACCAAGCATCCCTGCTCCAGAATTCAGCAGCACGGACTCATATGACATGTGCCTCGTGGAGACAGGCCCCAGGCAGGGCTTCATGTATGACTCCACTGGCAACAGCAGGCGCGCACTGCATTTCCCATCAGATCAGGCATGTGTGCATGTGTGACATTATGGCCCAGGTCTCAGCCAGAGTCAGTGGCCGTTGATGAAGAACTCATGGGGCCGCTGGGCTTCTCAGTGGACCAGCTCATGGAGTTGGCGGGCCTCTCAGTTGCGACCTCCTTGGCAGCAGAGTATCCCAAGGAGCAGTTCAAGTAAGCTTCTAAGTACAGCCACGAGGCTATGTAGCAAGTGACGGTTTATTTTGTATTGATGGATTTGCACAAGCTCTACGCCGGAAAAATGGATCGGAATTCTCACTTGTTGCTGCTTATCAGCGGCCCTTGCAAATCCCAAGGATCTTAAGGAGAGAGAGGATTCTCTTTGAGATCATCCCTTAGCAGAAACTGGCCCGGACTTTGTGGCATGCTCGTAAGCCATCTGTCCATGCATGTGTGTCGTGAATACTTGCATTTTGCCTACTTTAATCTGTCTTCCATTCAACTTCATGCCTTACACAAAGCACCCAAAACTCTATACCTGGCTTGCAGGCGTGTGCTGGTAATTGCTGGACCAGGAAACAATGGGGGTGACGGCCTTGTGGCGGCACGACACCTGCACCACTTCGGCTACCAAGTGAAGGTGCCGTGGCACCATGGGTGGTGCGCATGAAGCTGTTGGCTTAGGGTGCTTTACAAGATGCGCATGAATAGCGGCCGCAGGCAGGAATGCGCAGCTAATAGATTTTTTCTTTTTTTGATTGTGTTATTGGTCTAACGCTGGCACGCTTCTTTGCACCACAGAGGTGTCCATCATTTGGACAACCTCCGTACTGCAATGAGTGGTGATCAGCTTGTTCATTTTCTGTGCTGTCTAGAACCAAATCATGGTGCACGGCATGTATTATTACTCAGCTTGCTTAACATGTGCAGTCGCATCTGCACCGCAGCCTCGCCATGCAAACACAAACAAGGATGTTTCCCCTCTTCCTCCAAACGTGCCCTTCCTCACCAAATATTGTGCCCTACCATTCCAGATTGTGTACCCAAAGCCCACGGACAAGCCACTCTACAAAGGCCTGGTGACTCAAGCACGTGCGCTAGAGATGCCGATGCTTTCATGGGAAGATGTGCAGGTCAGCTGAAAATATGGCAGTCTAGGCCTGCTGAGTTTTTGAAGCCTTGACAGGTCATATTGCATGGGCAGTTGCCTGGCTACACGCCTGTTTCTGCTGGTAGTCATGCCTGCAGGCAAAACAGGGATGCCCTATGTGACGTGTTAGTAGAGGCAATGCAGCATTGCCAGTGCCTTCAGGTCAGGGGATCTTGAGCCATATCCTGTGCTTCAGCTTACACATGCTGCCTGCGTGCTCTGAGGTTGCGTAGGCTGCTGGGCCGCTGTCTTCCCAATACGATGTGGTGGTAGATGCTATCTTTGGATTCAGCTTCAAGGGTGAGCCTCGCCCTCCTTTTGATGGGATCCTGAAGGTAAGCCAGAAAAGAGGACTTGTTTTGTGTGATTCATTGCTTTTGCATGCCTGCATGGTGTGGTTTTATAGCAATTGCAGATTCGTTCATGGTCCCGCCCAAGTGTGAGGTTTAGTAACAGATTGCCATGCCTGATCTTAAGAATCGGGGGGAAGAATTGGGAGGTTGACCTGTGAGGGTATGAGGGCACCATGAACAGGCTGGCCCCCCCTTCAATGGCATGCTTGCAAGTTTGTACATGCATGTATCCATCCAAATGATAATTGAAATGGCTTTTGTCAAAGCAAAGTAACCAGATTTTATCAGGCGTCATCTCAAGCCCCAAAAATGGGGCACTGGCGCTGCGCTGAGCTTTGATGACACACGTGTAGCATGTGTTCCTGTCTGGCCTTTGCCTAGGCACTGTCTCCCACCAACAAGCCTCCGCCCATTGTGTCCGTGGATGCACCCTCTGGCTGGCACATAGAGGATGGCCCCCGGGAAATTGCTGGCAACGCACCCTTGGCGCCTGACATGCTGGTATCACTGACTGCTCCAAAGCAGTGTGCACGCTTTTTTCAGGTGGGCCAAGAGGTGCCTAAGAAGGCACTGGCTCCTGTGCTTCCCTGCGGCTGCCTTGCACCTTCTGTGTTCCAATACGAGCACGCGCTACCACTATGGGAATGTGCATGGTGCTGTAGAGAATTGCTTCCATGGTAATGGCAACAAAATTGCTCTGTGTGAGTTTGCAGTCCAGGAACCGTGGTATAAAGGTCAAATGCTACCATTCTTGGCCTCATATTCTTTTCTTAATCGGACTCTATGTAGATGGGGATTACACCCTACTTGCTGCTGTTTGCTTGCACCTGCTAGGCTCAATGGTGACCTCGTAAGCCACAAGCTCTAACTGGAGGGAGCTCTCCCAGCTTTGTTGGATACACACTTGTGTGCAAGCAATTGTGTTAGCCCAACTCGATTTCCCCCCTGGAGTTATGTATTAGCCTTCCTACTTGGCTGCCTCATTGGTGAGGTCTAGGGTTCAGCTTGGTGAAGGAGCACCCAATAGCAGCTAGAGATCTGGCCTTCGCTCGCCCTTACTCCCCAGCGTCATCACGTTGTACAATGTGCAGGGCAGATATCACTACTTGGGAGGGCGTTTTGTGCCACCAGCAATAAGAGACAAGTGAGTGCAGTGGCAGGATGCGCCACACAAAGAGCTTGCCCTGCCTTAGTGAGCCATGGGCTCATGGAGGGCAGTTGTCACTGCCCTTGAATCAACCAGCCATGTGCAAGAGCTGACCATGGGCACTGCTTCTCACACAGCAACCCTTTCGTTCCGAGGGCCAGCATCCTGTCCCTGTACTTCAGCATCTGGGTGCCCGGGCCTGCCTGGACTGGATCTACTACAAAACAGCTGCAAGGTGTGCACAAACCAGCCACACCAGTATGACAGGCATTGCCATACAGGGGACCCCACATGCTGGCGCACGCAGGTACAAGCTGCAGCTGCCCCAGTTCCCAGGCACCTCGCAGCATGTTCGCCTACCTCCCTTCCGCACCGACAAGCCTGCGGAGGCGCAGGTTGCGCCTCCGGACGAGGATACTGTGAGGGCGCTGGGCAGCAAGGTAGTGCATGCATGCATGTAAGCTGAATGCTTAGGTGTGTGCCGACCACTACCCACCACACGGCCTGAGACCTCAGGCCTTGACATCTTCAGCATGCGGTACTGGTACTCCTGCAGCTGTTCTTTGGTGCGCATGTGCTACAGCCTCGATGGGCCTTGATGCGGAGCCTCTGGCAGGGCTGGTACCAGGCATGCCGGTGAGCGCCCATCACGTGCTGCGGCCACTGAACATGATGTCCATGCACCCGCTCTGTAGGCGTCCGAGATGCGCATAAACTACACTAAGGGCGGACTGGAGGAGAGCGAGATGGCCCAATACCAGGATGACCCAATGCGGGCCTGGGCTGAGTGGTTCAGGGTCGCCACAGAACTCAAGGTATGGGGAACAAATGCAAAGAGGGTGTTCGTTGAGGGTAGTGTTACTGGAGGGGACAGGGCCTAAAGGGCAGGAGGGAGGCCACAATTGAGCCAGGGCAGCTTTTGAGTTGAACAAGTGGTAGGCACCTAGCACCTGCAGACCCAATGTCCGTATCAGGGCAGGCCAAACTTCACAGCACACACCGTCCTGCAGCTGTTTTCACGCGGATCAAGCTGGGGGGCTTGACACAAGAACCATTACGCAGTGGGCAAATGGCTTCTCTTGAAGTTGGACAGCTCCCAGAGTCCTGGATGAGCGACTCCGGACACCACAGTCAGCACGTGCCAGCATGTTGTAGCAGCTCAACGTGCCACCACATCTCTTGTCAGGCAGTGACAGCCCACCAGCATGGCATAGTGTGCTGGCATCAAGTGCTACTACAGCGCTCCTGGAGGCGATGATGAAAAATATGCCCCTGACGATGCACCCATGGAGCCCGTTCTCACCCCACTCTCACCAGCTGCACTTACCTCACAGACCATCTATGGTTCATGTTTTTCCTGGGGCATTCCCAGCGCTCCATGTGCCTGCACCTGTCCGTATGGCAAATCAGGTGTGCGAAGAGGTGAATGCCATTTCGTTGGCTTCGTCGGACGCCCAAGGCCGTCCGTCTGTGCGCGTGCTGCTGCTGAAAGGCTTTGACAAGCGCGGCTTTGTGTTCTACACCAACTACAACAGCCGCAAGGGACGCGAGCTGCTGGGCACTGGCCATGCTGCGTTCAGCGTATACTGGGAGCCGCTGCAGCGTCAGGTGGGGACGAGGCGCAGTGGAATGGGGCACACAGTGTGGTCAGGACAGGGGCCTCTGGCGCACAGACAGAGTCAGGTGTCTTTGGCGCACACGTGTGAGACAGCGCTGGTCCTGTGAGTGTAACATAGAGGCGTATATGCATGCATGGCCTGGGCGCAATATGTGGCGCTGCAGTGGTAGTGAGCCTGCCTGGAAATCAGCAGGGCTGCCTGCCTGCCTACTTGCCTGCCTTCCTGCTTGCCCCGGGCAACAGGTTGCAAATCTTGATTAAAAAAAAGGGACATCCAAGCATGTCCAGGTATGGATGGTAGCTGCGTTCATCGTCGGCCGTGCAGAACACGTGTAGATGTACTTGAGCTGATCCCAAACACAGCGCATGCAGTCATGTTCCCTCCCCTTGACCCTACTTTCATTCCCTGTCCTGCATGCTTGTGTGTGCCAGGTGCGGGTGGAGGGCACCATTGAGAAAGTGAGCGAGGAGGAGTCCACGGAGTACTTCCACTCCAGGCCGCACGGCTCACAGGTGAGGGTGTGGGCCGGGCCGTTGGCTGAGTGGGCGCAGCTCTCAGGGTGAGGCCCGTGTGTGACACATGGACGCCATGAGCAATAGGGATTCTCCCTTGGGCCCTGCAGGGTGCAGGCCACTTGGGCTGCCTGTCGCTAGCAAACAAGCAAGGGTGCAGGCAGGCAGGTGCTGCCGCTGCTGCTGCTGCTGCTGCTGCTGCTGCTGCTGCTGCTGCTTACAACAGCCTGGAGCGCTTCCTGCAGCGCCACCGGTCTGCCATGAAAATCTTGTCAGTGCCAAAGCACTGAGCTGTGCTCGCAATGGTGGGGGGGGGGGAGGATACTACTTTCCGGCAACCTCTTAGACACCACCTGCGCCTGTCTGCTGCGCGCATCCACTGTTGCTGAAAACATCCCTGTGTCGCGCCACATGTGAGCTGCAGCTGGGAGCCTGGGTGTCCCAGCAGTCAGAGATCTTGCACAACGGGAGGGAAGAGCTGGAGAAGAGGTGTGCTTTTATGCGCACGCAAGTATTACAAAGTGGCAGGACTCACTGCGCTGTGTCATATTTTACAATGGAAAGAGTTGCAACACATGAAACAATGGTCTCTGTTTGCCTCTCCGCCTGGAAAGCAACAGTAGCTCCTATATGCTTTACATGCCTCATCTTGCAAATGTGGTACTCGGGCTTTTGGCACAAGGTATGACATTTACACAAGCAAGGATCGGGGGAAGCTGAAGGTAATGAGGGGCACTGCAAAATAAGGGTTAGCCAGATTAAGTATAGGAGAAACACAGAATGCTCAAGGATGCTTTGTTTTGTCACTGAGTATTGAGTCTGCACCACAGAAAGACAGGAATAGCAAATTGGCTAGCAAGGAGAAAGAGGCAAGCACTTGCAAACAAACGCACACATGCAACACACACATGCACGCACATGCAGACAAAAAGAGCTGGAGGCTAAGTATCCTGAAGGCACCACAGTACCAAAGCCCTCACACTGGGGTGGCTTCTTAATCCGGCCAACAGCGATTGAATTTTGGCAGGTATACCTATTAAATACCTGTGAGGGTAGTTAGGGTTAAGAGCTCACATTCCCGCATCTGCACGCACACACACGCAAGCACAGGTGTTTGCACACAAGCGCACACGCGAACGCATGCATGCGCGCATGCACGCACATGCACAAACGCACGGAGACACATGCGCGTGCACACACACATACACACACACGTGTTTGCACATGAATACACTCACCAGGCTGAGTGTGAATTCTGAAATATTACCTGCTCAGAGTTTCCACAATAACTGCTTTAGTGAGACCAGTTAACTTAAATCATGGCCTAAGCATTGTACAATTGCTGTAATATATCAAATATTCCCCCCGTCTGCCAGGAGTATTAATGTCGATTAGTGATACTTGGAACAAAATCAGAATATCTTATTGCTTGTTGATGCTATGCAGGGCCGTCCATCGCGCTTACATGACCGCATCAGGTTCTCAAGGCCGGATGTGGACAGCACATGGACCATGGAAAGGCAGCAACCCTGAAGCCCTAGTGGTTTTGTCTTATCAGAAGACAAAGAAAACATTTCTTGTACAACCACGAGTCATATCAATAACTCTCCCACACGGCCATAGGGTTGAAAATTCTCAATTTTGTGTGTTCACCTTGAATTTCGGTGTTCCTGTTCGCATTGTCATTGAGCTACAAGGTCTAGGTCAACTGTCTACAACACCAGTAGCACTAGCAATACCGAAGGCATTTGGCCGTTCAATCTAGTCTCTGCTGTTTGAGAGGCATGGAAATGACCAAGTGGTTCACGTGGAGTTCACAAGAAAAAGGCCTTCTGTCAAGAAGTGCGACCGCTAGCCTGCTCATAAAAGGTAAGAAGTGCATGAACGGAAAAGATATAGCTGATTGTTGTTCTGGCTTAGAAAAGCAAACACATTGTAGAAACCTGCGGGGGTAAACTCGTTGTTTACAAGTTTACAAGTTTACAAACTCGTTGGAAAGAAAACGTGTGGATGGATGCAGTGGAACAGTACATGCTGCTCACTTTGTACATCATCAGGTTAGATTCAATCAATTTGCAAGTTGCAAAGCTGTACCTGCCGAACGAGGGAAGCTTAGCTGAAGCTGTATGTTATAATCATTGCAAAAAGGAAGAAGGAAACTACACAGGCAGTGAAGCGCACATTACAACTTGTAATGTACTTGAAGTACATTGGAATGTAGGTTCCATTATGATTTTGTCCTGATTATGTTGTTGACCTTCTGATCACAATCTGAATCAGAACTTTGTCCTCGACACATACTTGTACAGGATCTGTATAAAGGTTGTACTCCTTGTCTGATTTCTCTAAATCTGACAAGCTTCTCAACCGAGTTGAGGAGGCAGAGGCCCTCAGCCTGAGCATGACGGTTCTGATGCAGCCGCCCTAACGCTGTTAGGGTGCGCATTGGTGGAAGACTGCGCTCTGTAGCTTATCATTCGCACAGAGCGGGCTGGGGTGCCAACCTGATCGGTTGTTTCAAAAAAAGCAACAAAACTGCAAATGATACCTTAATTAACCACCAGCAACAATCATCCCTCCAGAATGAGGCAAACAAGACGAACTCAAGAGATGTGGACTGGTTTTTCAAGATCAAACAACAAAAGGCCACTGGATAACCATCAGACATGCAGCCAGAATCCATATGATACAAGACAAATCACAAGGATGAGGACAAGTAGAAACCAATACAAACAACCAAATACACATCCTGAACATGTGCAACTGTCTCAACAACCGTTAATGAAGAATCCACCTTCACATACTCAAACTGTGACACAAACCCATGATTTGAGCCTGTGGTCAGCTGAACCTAAGAGTGGCTCAGAGAAGCAGCTAGTTAAAAAGAGTACAAAGCCTATATTAAAGAAGCATACCCCGACTTCCCAAAAGGAACTAGCAAGGCTTGACAGCTCAGACCTAGCATCCTCCCTCTGGAACTATAAAAAGAATACAGCAGCACAATTTAACGACCCAACAGAAATGTTGAACG
>LKMJ01002738.1_pt1 | contig 16315 bp, 13 predicted proteins | sample 643391 | NCBI WGS metagenome assembly LKMJ01 (sample SAMN04112250, study PRJNA286221) | soda lake metagenome | biome: soda lake; feature: Kulunda Steppe; material: water; isolation source: sample PL-Br10 brine of Picturesque Lake | place: Russia: Kulunda steppe | collected 2010-07
CGAAGACGATCGCATGAAAAATGTCTTTACGCGAGATGGCAACGTTAGGGCGAGCATGGACCTAGAAACCATTGAATATGAGCGGAAAGGTGATATAGCGCTCATCACATTGGACCGGCCAGACACTCTGAACGCGATTAACGCGACGATGCGCAGCGAACTCAGAGACGCTATAGAGACAGCAGCGACCGATGATTCCCGCGCCGTTTTTCTCACTGGAAATGGTCGTGCGTTTTCCTCCGGGGTAGATCATGAACTTCTAGAGGAGATGGGGTCGTACGAGGCAAATCGGTTCCGTTGGGAGTACCGACGACACCATCGGGTGTTTGAGGAATTCGAAGAGATAGAAAAGCCCGTTATTGCGGCCGTGAATGGTGTCTGTGCGGGTGGCGGATTCGAACTTGCGCTGTTTTGCGATTTTATCGTCGCTGCTGAGCGTGCGAGATTTGGGCTTCCCGAGGATAATATCGGATTCATCCCGGCGTCAGGTGCCTGTGCCAAACTCGCTAAAGAAGTCGGGACCTTCCAAGCAAAAGAACTCGTCCTGTGCACAAGTCAAAAAGATGATATGATTGCGGCTACGGAGGCGATGGAACGATTCGGCTTCGTGAACCGGGTGTTTGACGACGACTCTTTCGAAGCAGACGCGATGGAGTTTTCGAGGAATCTCGCGGAAACGGCTCCGCTGGCAACCGCTATGGCGAAAAAAATCCTCACACAAAGCCAAGACATGTCAGATGTCGCCGCGCGCGAGTTCGAGCGAACCGGCCAAAGCCTTCTTACATCCTCTGAAGACCACAAAGAAGGACTAGCGGCATTCCGGGAGAACCGCAAGCCGGAGTTCGAAGGGAAATAACGGCGTTCAGCTGGAACCTTCCGAGCTGTGTGAACGTAACTGTTCCAACATGGCTTGAATAAACCCAAAGCCTGTTGACGAACGCTCCCTTTGCCAATCGATTTCGTGAATCACCTGTGCTGAGCGTTCGACCCACGGTCTGATACTGCTGGCTGTACCTATTTCAAACCACAGCGGATAGCACACGGTGTTTCAGCCCGGCAACCGTCGAAATACGCGACGCAGTATTCACGGAAGTACAGCCGGCAGTATGACTCGTGGGACATTCGCGCCCTCCATCTTGGGCGGTGTTTCTGACAACTTCTGAACAGATCTGCCGCAACACTACGGACTGTTCGATAATTCCGGTCTGTTAATCCTCCGTCTCATTCCGTGAAACGGCTGCTTCTGGAGACGATGCCGAAAACGTCACTGTCATATGAAGCAAACGGGTGGGCTTTCGCTCCGAAATACTTAGGGATCATCGTCGCCACCCAGAGATTTCACAGCCTGCCCTCCGGCACTGTTTTCGGTTCTCCGCAGGAGAATTATAAACTCCGACGATAATCCCTAACTGTATCCCGCCACGAACAGCGCTGACGGTGAGCGCACGAACCCTTATTTTCTCCCGAAAACGAGTACGACTGTGAAGACCGTCTCCGGTTCCGTCCCGAACCTCTCGAAGCTGTCGGAGACTGTTTCGGAGCGACCGGAACTTCGATGGCAGTCGATATTCGTCGTTCTCACCTTCTTCGGCATGTTCGCCGGCCTCATCGGTAGCTGGCTCGATCTCTCGCCGACGTTCGTGTGGGGCTCCTATACGATCGCGTACGTCTTTGGCGGGTGGTACGGCCTCAAAGAGAGCATCAGGAGTCTCCAGAAACCGGAGGTTGAGATCGATCTGCTGATGATCATCGCGGCGCTCGGTGCGCTGTTTATCGGTGCACCGTTCGAGGGCGCGATGCTCCTGTTTCTGTTTTCGCTTTCGGGAGTCTTAGAGGCGTATGCGATCGGCCGCTCCCGCACGGCGATCAAATCGCTCATCCGGATGCGTCCGGAGTCGGCACGGATCTTGCGTGACGATGCGGAAACCACGGTCCCCATCGAGGACGTCGAGATCGGCGACGTCTTCGTCGTCCGTCCCGGCGATCGGCTGCCGCTCGACGGCGTCGTCGAAGATGGCGAAAGCTCGGTCGATCAGTCCTCGTTGACCGGCGAGTCCGTCCCCGTTCCGAAAGCGCCCGGCGACGAGGTCTTCGGCGGCACGATCAACGAATCCGGGAGCCTCGAGGTACGGGTCACCCGCAAGGCGCACGAATCGGCCATCTCCCGCCTCATTCACATGGTCGAGGAGGCCCAGAGCAAACAGGCGCCGACCCAGCAACTCATCGATCGCTTTGAGCAACCCTACGTGCTGGGCGTCTTCGCGATGACCGCGATCGCGATCGCGGTTCCGTTCTGGCTGTTGAGCCACCCCTTCGAGCCGACGCTCTACCGTGCGATGACGCTCATGGTCGCCGCCTCGCCGTGTGCGGTCATCATCTCGACGCCGGCGGCGGTGCTTTCGGCGATCGCTGCGGGGGGCCGACAGGGCGTCCTCTTTAAGGGCGGCGAGCACATCGAGACGGCGGGGAACGTCGACGCGATCGCCTTCGACAAGACCGGGACGCTGACGGAGGGAAACACCCGCCTGACGGACGTATCCGCACGCGAGGACGTAACCGTCGGTGGCGAGGCGATGACGGACGATCGGCTGTTGGCACTCATGGCGGCCGTCCAGTCTCGCTCGGAACACCACCTCGCGGAGGCGACCGTCGACGCCGCGCGAGAGCGCTCGGTCGAAATTCCCGGCGTGAGCGGGTTCGAGTCGGTCGTCGGGAAAGGCGTCCACGCGACCGTCGAGGGGCGGACGATCCACATCGGCAACCGGCGGTACTTCGAGACTGTCACGGCTGGCGAATCGATCGACGGGCTCGAAGCCGGCCTCGATGCGGTGCGTGGGCTGGAAGAAAGCGGCAAGACGAGCGTCCTCGTCGTCGGTGAACTCGACGGTCGGCTACGGGTTCTCGGGTGGGCCGCTTTCACCGATACGATCCGTTCGAACGCGGTCGAAACGATCCGAAAGCTCCGTGAAAGCGGCGTCGAGACGATCGTCATGCTGACCGGCGACAACGAGCGCGTCGCGCGGTATATCGCCGAGGAACTCGGTATCGACGAGGTCTACGCGGAGTTGCTGCCCGAAGAGAAAGTCGAACACATCGAGACGCTACAGCGGACTCACAGGGCCGTCGCGATGGTCGGCGACGGCGTCAACGACGCGCCCGCGCTCGCGACGGCGGATATCAGCGTCGGGATGGGCGGCGCCGGTACCGACGTCGCACTCGAGACGGCCGATATCGTGCTCATGTCAGACGCGCTCGATAAACTCCCTTACGCGCTGAGGCTCAGCCGCGAGACCCGAAAGACGCTGTATATCAACTTCTCGATCGCGTTCGGCGCGATCGCGATCATGGTCGCGGCGATCCTCACGGCGGGGATCCCGCTTCCGATCGCGGTCGTCGGTCACGAGGGATCGACAGTTCTCGTCAGCCTGATCGGTCTGCGGCTGCTCGGCTTCGACGGGTGAGGTATCGACCTCACCCCGGACGTGCGGAAGTCGCTTTTCAGGCCGATCGCGGCGGCGGGACGAGAAAGACGTTCCCGGTCGCCCGCGCGACGACGTCCTCGGAGACGCTGCCGAGCAACAGCCGTCGAAGCCGGCTGCGTCCCCGCGAGCCGAGCAACAGCGTGCTCGGTTCGTGTTCCGCTTCGGCAGCCAGGATCTCTTCGGCGGGATCGCCCTGACGAAGGTCGATCCGGCTCTGGAGGCCCCACTCCTCGAGTCGATCGGCCAGCGTCTCCAGTTCGACCTCGGGATCAACCTCGAGGTCCTCCTTGGGACTGCGGACGTGAACGAGGGTGACCTCCTCGGTGGCGTGTCGGGTGTACGAGAGGGCCTCGACGGCCCGCTCGGCGTTCTCGGAGAAATCCGTCGCGAAGAGCGTCCGACGGAACAGGTGCCGACGGATCGACTTCGGGTCCTCGACTCCCCGCTCGATCCGGTCGACGAGCAACGGTGCGACGGTCGTCCGCGCGAGGTTCCGCGCCGTCGATCCGATGACCCGATTTTCCAGCGGGCTCTTCCCGCGGGAACCGACGAGGATCAGATCCGCGCCGACCGTCTCGGCGATGCCGTTGATCCGGCGGTGGGGCGTTCCACGCACCACGTGCGCTTCGACGTCGAAGCCGCTCTCTTCGATCGTCTCCCGGTACCGGTTCAACGCGCGCTCGCGCCGCTTTCGGAATCCCATCCCCGGCATTCCCGTGTGAACGTTCGACGGGACGACAGTGATCAGGTGAATCCGATCGACGCCGATCCGTTCGAGACACCCGAGCCCGGTCTCGGAGTTTATCATCGCCTCGCTGGCGGTCGAGAGGTCGGTCGCGATCAGCGCCGACTTCGGGCTCGGTTGCGGGTCGGAAGACGTCCCACCATTGATATTGTCCATAAGTGGAAATACTACACTACAACTATTAAACGTTCGGTCACGGCTCCCATCGATGTCCTCCGATGTTTATTCGATCGGCCGACATCGCCCGCAGAGAGCCGACTGCGTCGCCCTTCCGACGTCACGATATTGTGCGATCGAATATACGGCGCTCGCCGGTATGTTCGAGATACGAGCACTGAATCGATCGATTCGGGCGGTTTCGGGCATCTATGTGTGGCCCCTCCGGTCTCGATATTTGGAATATTGCACAATACTTATAATACTGTGGGCGAAACTGTTCCAGTACATGGCAACGAATACGCATTCGACGCGATTCGACTACGAGTGGAACTACTCGCCGAGGACCTCGACGCTCTTTGGGATCTTTACCGGAGTGGCCGTCTTCGGGTGGCTCGTCAGTGTGTTCCTCAGCGGAATTCACTTCTGGGCGATCCCGCAGATCCCCGCCGGGGCCGAGATCTCCGGGAGCCTCGAGGTTATCACGAGCCAGTGGGCGTACGTCTTCGGCGTGCCGCTTGCGACGCTCGGCGCGCTGTATTATCTGACGACGATCGCGCTTGCGGCGTGGTGGTTCGATACCCGCCACCCGCTCGTCGTCAAGATCCTGACGCCGATCACCGCCAGCGGCGTGCTCGCCTCGTCGTATTTCGTCTGGCTCCAGCTGGTTCCGATCGGCGAAATCTGTCCGTTCTGTATGATGTCGGCGGGAGCGACGGTCGTCCTCTTCGCCCTCGAGTTGGCGATCCTTCGGACCAGCGAGCTACCGAAAACCGGACAGATGATGCCCGATCTCTCGGGACTGCTCGCCGAAACCACGCTCCGGTGGCCGCTTCTCATCGTCGCGGTCGGCGCGCTGACGCTCGCTGCCTTCTATGGCGTGACGCTCGCGCCCGTCCCCGGAACGGTCTAGGTCGGACATCCCCCGCGACGAGTTATCGTCGCCAGCACGCTATTTTATATACGAAACAATATCACGTTGCGTCCCTTCTCGAGCGCTATCCCGTACTGTTTCGTAGGGACTCTCACAGCAGTTCATCGTTTTCGCGCGAAGACCCGAGATGTCGTGTCGAACGACGGGTTTCGAACCCGTCGGACCGGCTCTCGGCCGATCACCGTCGTCGAGCACGTAACCGCTTATAACCGAACGGGGCTTCGCCTATAACGTTCGGCGATCGCCGATAGAGGCGGGACGCTTCCCGGCAAAATGAGGCGGCACCTGGAGCTGTCCGTACGAACCCGGTGCGAACGGGGAGTTACCGGTCAGTTCTCGGCTTCGAGCATCTGCTCTTTTTCGGTATCGTATTTGTCGCGGAACTCGCCGATGAGCTGGCCCATCTTGGCGTACCAGTCGTTGAGCATCCGCTGCATGTCGTCGGCGATCTCGTCGGCATCGGTCGGCCGGAAGACGTGGTAGTAGCCGCCCTGCTCGTAGTTGACCTGTTCTTTCTGGACGAAGCCGCTCTGGACGAGCCGCTGTATCGACCGGTAGGCCGTGGATCGTTCGCGATCGACCGCCTCGGCGATCTCGTCGACGGTCATGGGTTCGCCGCGCTCGGTGAGCACGCGGAAGATCTCCTTGTCGAGTTCTTTGAGTCCGTGAATACACTCCAGCAGGCCCTCACACCGCATGTCCTGCTTGAGGTACTCGCTCATTGCGTCCGCCATCGATACCGGTTCTAACAGCCCAGACTTCATAAATGTTTGCACATATGGCACAATATTGCCCTGACGGGCGGAACGGTAAAACCGACCGCGGCCGTAACGCCGTCCATGTCCGGCCCCCGTCTGGAGTCGCCTGTCACCGTCGGCGGCCGCTCGATCGAAAACCGGCTGTACCGTGCGCCGCTTCTGGAGTGTGCGGGCAACGGCCCCGGGGCGGTCCAGACGCTGATCGACGAACTCGAACCGGCGGCGGAGGCGGGTGTGGGACTGATCCATCAGGGGGCGACGATCGTTCGCGAGGAGGGCGGTTGTGCCGCTCCGGGGATGACCCGCGTGGCCGATCCGGCCTTCGTCGAACGGCTCGGGCGGCTGACCGACGCGATCCACGCCCACGACAGCAGGATCGCGATTCAACTGGAGCACGGCGGGCTCCGCAGCATGGAGGTCTGGCACGCCGGCTACCGCGAGTCGAACGCCGATCTCGAACAGCTCGCCGTCTCCCGCCCGCCGAGGGCGCTCCGGGCGCTGGATCGAGTCGGCTTTCTGGAGCTTGACCCGACGGTGATGGACGCGGCGGCGGTCGAAGCGCTCGCTTCGGATTTCGGTCGCGCTGCCGCCCACGCCGTCGAGGCCGGCTACGATATGATCCATCTCGCGGGTGCGAACATGGGCATCATCCAGCAGTTCCTCTCGCCGTTTTACAACCGCCGCGAGGACCAATACGGGATCGACCCCGAGGTCGGCGCGGGCGTGCGGTTCCTCGAACTCGTCCACGACGAGATCCGCGATCGAGCCGGCGACGTCCCGCTGATAACGAAAGTTCCGTCGGAAGCGGCCGCTCCACGGTTTCTCTTCCCGCGACTTTCCGACGACGATGCCGTCCGGACGGCCGCCCGGCTCGCGTCGGTCGGCTACGACGGGATCGTCCCGGTCCGATGTTCGGTCTTCTGGGATATGAGCATCGTCCGCGGGGCGTTTCCGGCCCGCGCCTGGCGCTCGTCGTCGCTCCGTGAGGGGTACATCGAGGCGTTCGGCAGCCGGACGCGGGCGCTTGCGGTCGCGGTCGGCAACTGGCTTCAGTCGCACCGATACGACCGCGAGCCGGGGTGGAACGCCGATCTCGCCCGACGGGTTCGAAACCGCGTCGACGTGCCGGTCTTTCTGGAGGGGGGGCTCCGCGAACGGGGCGAACTGGACCGGTATCTCGGCGATGCGGCCGACCTCGTCGGAATGGGTCGGCCCTTCTATGCCGAACCGCGGCTGCCTGCCCGACTGTTGGATGCGCCATCGGACGCCCGGGCGGTCTGTGCGGACTGTAACAACTGCGCCGTCGCCCAGGCGGCCGGCGCGGCCGGTACCTGTCGGACGCCGTCGGTGCTTCGGGCGGCTGGCCGGCTCCGAAGAGAGGGCGAATACGGCCCGAAAGATGGTGGATGAAGGCCGCTGCTGGCCGATCTCATAAAGTGGGAATCCTCTAGCAGTTCACGTGCGGCGAACGGCTAGATCCGATACGACGAACGATCCATCAATGACAGACACCAGAAGCCGCGTTCGAGCTCACGTCGAGACCAACCCCGGCGTCCATTTCAACGCCGTGAGTCGGAACCTCGACATCGCGACCGGACAGACTCAGTATCACCTCCGGCGGCTCCTCCGGGCCGGGCGGCTCGAGAGTGCGGAGATCTGCGGTCGAACCCACTACTTCCCGGACGGCTACTCCCCCGAAGAGCGGGCCGCGATCGCGCTTTTGCGCCGCGAGACCACCCGCGAACTCGTCATGCTGTTACTCGAGCGGGGAGAGACGACGCCGGCGACGCTCACCGAGGAACTCGACGTTGCCCGCAGCACCGTCGAGTGGCATCTCTCGAACCTCCTCGAGTACGACCTCGTCGAAAAGGAATACGAGGGCAGACACGTCTCGGTCCGCCCGACCCGTCCCGAACTGCTTCGTGAGAAACTCTTGGAGATCGATCCGCGCCTGCCCGATCGGCTCGTCGATCGGTTCTCGCGGCTCGTCGACTCGCTTCTCGAGCAGTAAGCCCGGCGATCTGAAGGCGAGCGTTTCTGTTTTCAGGGACACACCAGACGACATATACTCGCCGCTGCCGTATCCCGAGTATGAACCGACAGCGGCTCCGTACACCCGATCGGACGCGGCGGGCAATCTTGGCGACGGTCGTCGCCGGCGGCATCGCTACGGTCGCCGGCTGTCTCGGCGACGACCGGGACGGTCCGGAGCCGGTCGCACTCGATGCAGGCCAAGAATGCGACCAGTGTAACATGCGCATCGAGATGCATCCCGGTCCGGTCGGACAAGCCTTCTACGGCGACGACGCGCCGCCAACGCTTCCTGACGACCGCGAAAACGGCGTCGCCTGGTTCTGCAGTTCGACCTGTACGTATCACTACATCCTCGAAAACGAAGAGCGGGGTTACGAACCGCAGATCTCCTACGGGACCGATTACTCGAGCGTCGACTACGAACTCAGAGACGACAGCGGTACGACCGTCATCAGCGCCCATCTGGAGGCCGAGGCGTTCGTCGATCTCCGGGATCTCTCCTTCGTCGCCGACAGCGACGTCGAAGGTGCGATGGGCGGTTCGCTCATCGGTTTCAGCGACCGCGATGACGCCGAGGACTTCGCCGCCGAACACGGCGGCGAGATCATCGTTCACGACGACGTGACCCGGGAAGTGCTGTCCGGGCTCGGCATGTAACCGCTGGAGTGTTCGACACCGACACTTCCTTTTCTCGTATCGTTTCGTTTTATTCTGTCTCGTCTCGTCATCGGCGGATCGCGACGGCCGCGACGGCGAGAGAGCCGATCCACCACACGAAGAGCCCGACGACGCTCGCCAGCGGCGAGGCCGTCCGGGGGCCGGTGCCGGCGGTGACGGCGACGGTCGTCTCGAGGACCAGCCCGCGATAGGCGCTGAGCGGGCTGATCGCGAGCGAACTCACGAGGGAGGTCTCTTCGATGAACCCCCGCGAGAGGCCGAACACGAGCGCGATGTCGGCGAGAAACAGCAGTCCAAAGAGCGCGACGCCGACGGTCATGATCGCGCTCCGGGCCGTCGAGACGAGCGCGGAGATGGCGATCGAGACCGCGAGTATGACGAGCGCGAATGCGGCCGTCAGGACGATAAACCGGAGGAAAAGCCCCGGCGAGTCGGTCCCGGTGTGGGTCGCATAGAACAGCGGCCGATAGCTTTCGGTCACGAAGATCGGGAACATGAGGAACAAAAGCGCCGTCGAGACGATCGCGACGAGCCCGATCGCCCGCCCGAGATAGACGCCCGCGACGATCTGCCACGACGAGAGCGGATACGTCCGCAGGACGTCGAGGACGCCGCGACGTTCGTCATCGAGGATGGCCCGGTAGCCGAACGCGAAGGCGACGACCGGGATCAAAAGCTCGAGCGGCGTCAACAGATCGATGATCGTCGAGACGTAGCCGGTGTGCATCCCGCCGCCGAACCACGCGATCCCGAGAAAGACGCCGACGACCCCGAGCCACAGCCCGAGGTACGTCCGCAGCCGTACCGCGGTCGAAAGCTCCCGTCTGACGAGGTGTCGTAACAGCACTATCGATGGCGGCGTCCGTCCCGTGCCCACGGTTTCGGTGACGCCGTCGGTCGTCTCGGATCGCCCGGTCGGTGTGCTCACGCCGTCTCACCCCGCACCCGGACGGTGCCGGCGTCGCCGCTGACCGTCGCTTCGAACGCCTCGAGCAGCGAGTCGCCCCCCGTTTCGGCTTTGAGATCCGCGGGCGAGCCGTTCTGTGCGACCGACCCGTCGTCGAGCATCACGACCCGATCCGCGGCCCGCTCGACGAGCGCCAGATCGTGTGAACTCAAAAGGACGGCCGCCCCTTCGGCGGTGAGTTCCTCGGCGACCTCGAAGATCCGGACGCTCATCTCGGGGTCGAGCCCGCTCGCGGGTTCATCGAGGACGACGAGCGGCGGATCGCCCACGGTCGCCTGAGCGATACCGACGAGTCGCGTCATTCCGCCCGAGAGCGCCTCGACGCTCCGGTCGGCGGCCGCCCCCAGTCCGACCCGCTCGATCCGTTCGAGGGCTTCGGCTTTCGTCTCGCCGACGAGCGACCCGTAGAAGGCGATCGCCTCCGCGACCGTCTGGCCCGATCTGAACGCCGGACGCTGCTGGAGATAGCCGATCGGGCGCGCCGATTCGGGGCCGTGATACCGCACGTCGCCGCCGGTCGGTTCGTGTAACCCGACGATCCCCCGAATGAGCGTCGTCTTGCCCGATCCGTTCGGACCGATGATCGCCGTTACCTCGCCCGCCCGGATTTGAAAGGAGACGTCGTCGAGGACGGGGATCTGGCCGTAAGCGTGTTCCAGTTCGTCGATCGTCAGTATCGGTGTCTTCTCTGTCATGGTGAGCTTGCTCCGCCGGCGTCGCCGGAGACACAGACCGGCTCGGTGTCGGTCAGTCCCTGTTTTTCGAACCATTCGTCGTTGACCGGTTCACAGAGCGGTGCGACGTCGATCACTTCGTCGGCACGCATTCCGGGGACCGCCCCCTCGAAGCCGGCGAGCGCATCGAGCGCCGGGGCCTGCGCGAGCGTTTCGGTTCCTTCGACCCGGTGGAGCCCTCCGTCGATTGGGTCCGTCGGGGTGTAGGGGCGCTGGATGACGGTTCCGTCCGTCCGTCCGACGGCGCCTTCCCAGTAGTTGCCCTCGCCGTCGTGCGTCCAGATGCGGAGCCGTCCGCTGCTGACGGCGACGTGCTCTTCGTTACCGACGAAATCGTTGTGTGCCACCTGGTTCGTCGGGAGCAGCGCCCACGTCTCGACGCCGTTTCGGTTGTTCGCGACGACGTTGCCTTCGAAGATCGAGGCGACCGCGTCGATTCGAATCCCGAGATCGTTTTCGGTCAGCACGTTGTCGGCGACGTACGTATCGGAGCCACCGACGCTGATCGCCGTCGGCGTCTCGGCGATCTCGTTCCCGACGATCCCGTTTCGCTGTGGCCCGGTCATAACGTAGATGCCGGTGGTCTCCTGGCCGCTGATCTCGTTGTCGGCGAGCAGCGCATCGGAGGTGAACATGAGGTGAATCCCCATCCGGTTGTCCGACATCCGGTTGTTCCGGACGACGATCCCGTCCGCGCGGTGGGTGTAGACGCCGTCGAGTCCGCCGACGAACGTCGAGTCTTCGACGACGCCGGTAGAGCGCATCGCGGCGACGCCCATGTGGCCCTCGCGGTAGTTGTCGCTCCCCTCGACGGTCGTATTCCGGACGAGGAACTCCGGGGAGTCTCGAAAGATGATCCCCGCCGAGGCGGTGTCGATCTCGGCGTCTACGATCGCGAAGCCGGTTGCCGTCTCGACGGAGATCGCCGTGTCGCCGCCCGCGTAGTCGTCGTCGATGGCGGTGTCCCACGCGTCATCGTCGTCGTCGGTATCGCCGTGATCGTGGCTCCCGCCGCCGACGCTGCCGTGGGCGTGGTCGTCGGTCACCGTCGGCCCGGGCGTCTCGTCGCCGACACCCGAGACGTTCACGCCGACGACGGCGCTCCGTGGCGCCCGTACCGTCATCACAGTGCCGTTTCCGTCGCCGACGATCCGGACGTCTCCGTCCCCTTCGAGCGTTATCGGTCGGTCGATCTCGAGCGTCTCCTCGTAGACGCCCTCCGGAATCTGAACCGTCGTGTTCGCGGGCGCCGCGTCGACGGCGGCCTGAATCGTCGGTTCGTCCTCGCCGACGACGGTCTCGACGGGGCGATCCGTCCGCTCCATCCGCGAGTCGGCGGCTTCGTCCGCGTCGGCGCGCATTCTCTCGGTTCGGTCTCTGACGGCGCCCGCGTCGTCGATCTCGGCCGGTCGTTCGAGCGTCTCCTCCCAGCGCAGGATCGTGCCGCCGTGTTCGTCGGCGAAGGACTCGGCGGACTCACGAGTGCCGAACGATACGAGCGTTTCCCGGCCGGAAGGCATCCGTGCGTCGCTATCGGCGACGTAAAACGCCGACTCGGCGGCGATCCACCCGGGTGCGCCGTCGGTTTCCGGCAGGCGCTCGTCGGTCAGCCGGACGTCGCGGTCGGCGTAGTCGGTGACGTACACCGCCGTCGGGAAGCCGAAGCGCTGTTCGTGGGTCGGCTGTCGCTGGGCCGCGAGGAGCGACTCGACGCTGTAGTAGCCGACGACGTAGGGATACTGCGAGTAGAACACCTGGGCTCGCGGCAGCTCGACGCCTTCGGCTTCCTCTTCGAGGCGCAGCTCGTCCTCGAGCGTCAACCCGACGGCGACGGTGTCGTCGAAATCGACCGGTTCCGGCGTGGCCGACCCGAAATCGACGACGAACACCCCGAGGACCGCTCCGAGGAGCAAGACGCCGATCCCGATCGAAAGCAAGATCTCGGTTTCTTCCCGCGAGCGGTGATCGTCCCTCGTCATTTCAGCACGTTCCGATATCGGTTCCGATCGGTTTTGTGTGATCTGGTGTATGTCTCGAACGTCTGGAAAGCGAACGGCTCGCCCGAAGAGCGATGCTCGATCGGTTTCCGACCCTGAACGGGCACCACCGACTTCGGCTCATCGGTAGGCGGCCGCAACCGCTTCGGCGTCGTCGCTGACGCGTTCGGCGTCGGGCGCGTCGGCGTGATAGACGCGCTCGACGTAGCGATCGGGGTTGACGAGGAACGTGGCCGTCTGGTGGATAAAATCGTACATCTCGGTGGTCTCGTCGTCCCGTTCGTAGACGATGCCGAGATCCTCGCCGACGACGTCGGCTGCGGCGGTCTCGTCCGCCGGGCGGAGGTAATGCCAGTTTTCGGCCTCGAGATCGACGTTCATCATCTCGCCGTGCTCTTCGAGTTGCTCCGCAGTGTCGCGTTCGGGGTCGAACGTGATCGCGAGAAACCGCACGTCGTCGACGTCCGCCTTCAGGAGCGCCGCCTGAACCTCCGCGAGCGCCCCGATGAGCAACAGACACTCGCTCGGACAGAACGCATAGAAGGCGGTCACGATGAGCGTTTCATCGTCCAGTGGCGGCTCTGCCGTCGAGACCGTCGTTTCGGCGATCGGATCGGGCAACTCGACCTCGGGAAACGGATCGCCGTAGGTCGGATGCGGCACGTGCTCGCTGTCGCGGCCGTCGGATTGCTCGCCGAGGACGACCTCGCTTTCCCCGCCGAGAACATCCCCGAGACAACCGGCCGTCGCAGCGATCGCGCCCGCTCCGAGCGCGGTGAGGTATCGACGCCGGGTATGTGATCGTCCCTCAATCGGATCGGGCCGTATCGCGTCAGTTCGCTGCACGGTTATCGTATCGGTCCCGCCGGTCTTGTTTGATCTGGTGTGATTGTCGCACGTACGCCGGGTTTCTTCGAGCGTGCGCTCGATCCCCTCAGCGCCCTATCGCGGTCCGCAGGCGATCGGCGACGCTCCGGATGCGAACTCGGAGATGAAGCCGGCTCCAGAGTATCGATTCGGACCGCCGTCCGGCGCCGGCGATGACCGCGAGACTCACGGCCGTCCAGCCGATCAGGCTGGCGACGGCGACCGGTACGTCGACGGCGCTGCCGCGATCCGTCGCGATCCCGACGACCAACTCGAGGACGAGCCCGCGATAGGCGGCGTTCGGGCTGAGCGCCAGCGCCGTTCCGAGCGCGTCGTCACCGAGGACGCCGGCGGTGAGGCCGGTCAACGCCAGCAGATCTCCGCCGGCCACGACGGCGACGAGCACGGCGAGTGCGGCCGCGAGCGCCGCCCTGCTCGTTTGGACGAGTACCGACGCCGCCATCGTCATCGCCAGCACGACCGCGCCGAATACGATCGTCAGCGCGATGAACCGGACGAACAGCACGGGCGAATCGACCCCCCGGTGGGTCGCAAAAACCAGCGACGGCGGGCCGCCGACCTGCGAGAGGACGACGCCGACGATCGCAAGCGGCGCGCCGACGAGCGCCGCGAGCCCGACGAATCGGCCGACGAAGACGCCGACGGCGAGCGATAGGCTACTGACGGGGTAGGTTCGCAACACAGGTCGGTCGTCGTTGTCGCCGCTGAAGGCCCGATATCCGAGCGCGACGGCGACGAGCGGGACCAGCAACTCCAGCGGCAAGAGCAGATCGACGGCCGCCGGGACGTAGCCCCCCTCGATCCCGCCGCCGGCCCGGAGCACGCCGACGAACACGGCGAGAAGTCCGATCGAAAGCAGCAGGTACCCCCGCGTGCGCGCGGTGGTCGAAAGCTCCCGCCAGGCGATCGGGCCGAAGCCGCCGAGCCGGCTCATCGATCTCCCCCCACGACCGCGACTGCCCCGGTATCGTCGACGACGGCGTTCAACACACCGCGAAGCGAGTCGACGCCGAACGTCGCTTCGAGTTCTTCGATCGTTCCCGAGGCGGCGATCTTCCCCCGATCCAGTACGAACACCGAATCGGCGGTCTCCTCGACGAGCGTCAGATCGTGCGAGCTGAGAAGTACTGTCGTTCCCCCGCCGGCCATCTCTCTGGCCGTCTCGAAGACGTTTTCGCTCATGTTCGGATCGAGTCCGCTCGCGGGTTCATCGAGAACGACCAGCGGCGGATCGCCGACGGTCGCCTGGGCGATGCCGAGTAACTGTCGCATCCCGCCCGAGAGCGCCTCGACGTTCCGGTCGGCGGCCGCCTCCAGTCCGACCCGTTCGAGCAGCGGTTCGGGGTCGCCGCCGTCGACGAGCGAGGCGTAAAACGCGAGCGTCTCGGCGGCGCTAAAGCCCGGTCGGAACGTCGGCTCCTGCGGGAGATATCCGATCGGTCGATCGACGTCTGGCCCCTCGTAGGTGACCTGTCCCGACGTCGGCGTGAGATCGCCGACGATCGTCCTGATGAGCGTCGTCTTTCCGGAGCCGTTCGGGCCGATCACGGCGACGACCGACCCGGGCGGAACCGTCGCCGAGACGTCCGAGAGGACCTCGACGGGACCGAACGACTTCGAAACGCCGTCGATCCGGAGCACCGAATCGTCGCTCATGCACACACCTCCGTCGCGTCGACGGTTCCGTCTGCGATCCCGCGGGCCGTCTCGACCCGCGTCGCGTTCACCGGCGAGTCGCGCGGGGACGTGTCGACGACGCTTTCACCGCGCATTCCGGGGACCGACCCGCGAAGCGTCCGCAGCCCCCGGACGATCGGGGCCTCGGCGAGCGTCCCGGCCGCCTGCGATCGGTGGAGTCGGCCGTCGACGGGATCAGTCGGGCTGTAGACACGCTCGAGGCCGTCCGCGCCGCTCCAGTAGTTACCCTCGCCGTCGGCACTCCAGACCCGGAGCGGACCGGTCGTCGCCCGGACGTGTCGTTCGTTGTCCGCGACGTCGTTTCGGACGACGACGCTGGTCGGGAAGACGGCCGAGGCCCGGAAGCCGACCGTGTTCCCGACGACGGTGTTTTCGGTGTACAGCGAGTTCTGTGCGCTCGTGCGGATCCCCTGCTCCGTGTCGACGACGGTATTGTGACCGATGTATGAATCGGAACCGCTCGTCGAGATCCCCTGTTCGGTGTCGGTGATGACGTTCCCCTCGATTGCGGTGCCCGACGGACTCGTCATGACGGTGATGCCGGATAGCGCCTGCCCCTGCATACAGCTTCGGGTGATGAGCGAATCGGAAGTGTACATCAGATGGACGCCGAACCGTCCGCCGACGAACTGGCTGTCTCGGATCGTGATCCCGCCGGCCCGGTGGGTGTAGACGCCGTCGCGCCCGCCGACGAACGTCGAGTTCTCGATCACGGCCGGCGATCGCATCGCGACGACGCCCATGAACCCGTCCGTCCACCTCTCCGCGCCATCGACCCGGACGTCCTCGATGACCGCACCGGTCGTATCCCGCAGAACGATTCCCGAGGCGGGCGTCTCGATGTCGACGTCGGTCACGAGCAGTCTCTCGACGCCGTCGGCGGTGATCGCGGCGTCGGAGTGCCCGTAGGCTTCCTCGGTCTGTCGATCCCAGTCCGGAACGTCCGCTTCGAGTTCGTCCTCGTCGACGTCCTCGCCGCGCAGTGAGTCGCCGACGCCCTCGAAGGACACCCCCGAGATGGCGACGTCGTCGGCTTCGACCGTGAGGACGGTCCCGTTGCCGTCGCCGGCGATGGTGGCGTTCTCACCGTGGATCGTCACGGGTTCGGTGATCTCGAATGGCCCCTCGTAGGTGCCGGGCGGGAGCCGGATCGTCGTGTTCGCCTCGGCTCGTTCGAGGGCGGCCCGAAGCGTCGGCTCGTCGTCGCCGACGACGATCTCGGTCGGCCGATCGAGCAACTCGCG
>LKMJ01002739.1_pt1 | contig 16315 bp, 19 predicted proteins | sample 643391 | NCBI WGS metagenome assembly LKMJ01 (sample SAMN04112250, study PRJNA286221) | soda lake metagenome | biome: soda lake; feature: Kulunda Steppe; material: water; isolation source: sample PL-Br10 brine of Picturesque Lake | place: Russia: Kulunda steppe | collected 2010-07
CCGGAACAAGCCTTCGAGGAAGCGATGAAACCGCGACACGTCGCGATTTCGTTGGACGGCGAACCGACGCTGTATCCGTATCTCCCGGAGCTCATCGACGCCTTCCACGCCCGGGGAATAACGACGTTTCTCGTCTCGAACGGTACCCGGCCAGACGTGCTCGAACAGTGCGATCCGACGCAGTTGTACGTGAGCGTCGATGCCGCCGACCGCCAGACGTTTCAGAACGTGGTCAAACCGCTCGAAGCGGATGCGTGGGATCGTCTCATACGTACGCTCGACGTGCTAGCCGAAAAAGACGAGACGCGGACCGTCCTTCGGACGACGCTGCTGTCCGGCTATAACATGCACCATCCCGAGTGGTTCGCGGCGATGTTCGACCGTGCAGATGCGGATTTCGTCGAACTGAAAGCGTACATGCACGTCGGCAACTCTCGCGGGCGGCTCGATCGGGAAGTAATGCCGGAACACGAAGACGTCGTCGCGTTTACCGAGGCTGTCCAAGAGTATCTTCCAACCCATCCCGTACTGAAAGATATCGAGGCCTCTCGCGTCGCGCTGTTGGCACGCGAGCCGGACACGATGGTTCCGGAACTGAAAGGTGGCAGCGAGTTCTGGCGGAAAACGCCCTATGCGGAATCGTGACCGGTCTGTGACGGTGCTTCGTCGTCGCTTTTTTTCGATCGTCGAAGTCGTCACGCTTTAGCCGCTGAGCGTTTTCCGTTCAAACGGCACTTCGACGTTCTACCTATGTTTCCATTTCTGTTATCCATGCCATTTCCGTTACGGTTAAGAGCCACACGTCCATAGATTCGGGTATGGCACAGACAACCGGGCGTGTCGGATACGACGAGTTGGCCACGTTAAAGCTCGTCGCGCTCGATGGCGCGCTCGAGGGTCAAACGACGATCACGTGTTCGGAGCTCGCGGGGCGACTCGACGCATCGAATCAAACGGCTTCGAGGCGACTTCAGCGGCTCGAAGACGCCGATTACCTGATACGAGAACTGACCGGTGATGGCCAGCGCGTTGCCGTGACCGACGACGGCGAACGGGCTCTCCAGCGCGAATACGCCGACTACCGTCGGCTCTTCGAGGGGGAGGCCGACGTAACGCTTCGCGGGGCTGTCACGAGCGGCATGGGCGAAGGGAAACACTATATTTCGCTCTCGGGATACATGCAGCAGTTCCGCGAACGGCTCGAATACGAGCCGTTCCCCGGCACGCTAAACGTGGATCTGGACGACGACAGCGTCCGAACTCGGGCACGAATGGATTCGCTCGATCCGATTCAAATCGACGGCTGGGAGTCCGACGATCGGACGTACGGTCCGGCGTACTGCTGGCCGGCGACGATCGAAACGGCCGACGGCCGACGTGAAACCGTTCACGCGATCGCCCCGGAGCGGACCCATCACGGGGCGGACCAACTCGAACTGATCGCTCCGGTGAAGCTCCGTGATGCGCTCGATATCAGGGACGGCGACGAGGTGAGTATCCATGTCTCGGAGCAGTAACACCGCCCACCCGGCAACCAGCGTCGAGAGCGCGATCTCAGCGTTCGCTGGCGGCGGCCCGGTTTTGGTTCACGACGCTGTCGACCGAGAGGGCGAGGTCGATCTCGTCTACCCGGCCGCCGCCGTCGAACCGTCCGATGTGGCTCGGATGCGTAACGACGCCGGTGGGCTCATCTGCGTCGCGCTTTCGGAAACGGTCTGTGAGGCGTGGGCGCTTCCGTTCGCTCAGGACCTCGTCGATCATCCAGCCGGTGCCGCCCACGATCTCGGCTACGACGAACGATCATCGTTTTCGCTCACGGTCAACCACCGCGATACGTTCACCGGAATCACCGACGACGACCGCGCGCTCACGATCTCGGCACTCGGTGACGCGGCCGACCGGATCGCCCGTGAGATGCTCATCGCGGGCGAGGATGCCGCCAGTGCGATCGCCACTGATGCCGACAGCTTCGCTGAACAGTTCCGTTCCCCCGGTCACGTTCATCTCCTTCGTGGCGCACCGAACCTGATCGAAGATCGAAAGGGCCACACTGAACTCGGGCTCGCACTCGCCGAAGCGGCGGGGACCGAACCCGCCGTCGTCGTCTGTGAGATGCTCGATGACGAAACCGGTGGTGCGCTCTCGCCGGCGGCGGCGAAAGCCTACGCCGACCGACACGGCTTCCCGTACGTCGAAGGTAGCGCGCTCATCGCTCAGTTCGGGTAATTCGAGCGAGCACCGATTGAGTAAAAAGTTAGTGTTTATGTTCGCCTTGAGCGCTCAGAACGTCTCGAGATATCGGTCGAGTTCCCACTGGGACACGTCGATGAGGTACTCGCTGAACTCTTGGCTCTTGGCCTCGATGAACTTCTCGCTGATGTGGTCTCCGAGCGCGCCGAGGATGACCCCGTCCTCTTTGAGGGCGTCGACGGCTTCGCCGAGGTTAGTCGGCAGAGTGTCGATGCCGTACTCTTCGCGTTTCTGTTCGTCGAACTCGTAGATGTTCTCACGGACGGGTTCCGGGCAATCCAGTCCCTGTTCGATCCCGTCGAGCCCGGCGTGGATGAGCGCTGCAAGGGCGAGATACGGGTTACACGAGGGGTCGGGGAATCGCGCTTCGATCCGACTTGCGGCCGGGATTCGAGCGGCCGGCTTGCGGATGAGCGCCGAGCGGTTTCTGTCCGACCACGCGACGTATACCGGCGCTTCGTAGCCCGGAACGAGCCGCTTGTAGCTGTTGACCGTCGGATTCGAAACGGCGGTGATGGCCGGCGCGTGCTCTAAGATTCCGGCAGTGAACTGTTTGGCTTCCTCCGAGAGGTTGAACTCGTCGTTGTCATCGTGGAACACGTTTTGTCCGTCGTCGGTGAAAAGCGAGATGTGGGTGTGCATTCCCGAGCCGTTGATCTTCGGGATCGGCTTCGGCATGAACGTCGCGTGGAGGTCGTGTTGGGCAGCGATCGCTCGAACGACTGTTCGGAACGTCCCGACGTTGTCCGCGGTCGTCAGCGCGTCGTCGTACTCGAAGTTGATCTCGTGTTGGCCACGGGCGACCTCGTGGTGGGATGCCTCGATCTCGAAGCCCATGTCTTCGAGACCGTAGATGATGTCTCGGCGGACGTCCGAGGCGAGGTCTTTCGGCGCGAGATCGAAGTATCCGCCTGCGTCGTTGGTCTTTGTCGTCGCGCGGCCGTCCTCGTCCTCCTCAAAGAGGAAGAACTCCGGTTCGGGCGCCGCGTTGACGTTGTATCCCATCTCTTCGGCGCGGGCGATCGCGCGTTTGAGGATGTAGCGCGGATCTCCCTCGAACGGTTCACCCGTGGAGGTGTCGTATACATCACAGATCATTCGCCCGGACGCGCCGTCCTCGCGTTTCCTCCATGGAAGGACTGCGAACGTGCTCGCGTCCGGAATGAGCCGCATATCCGACTCCTGGATCCGAACGAAGCCTTCGATCGACGAGCCGTCGAAATAGATGCCGTCGGTAAACGCTTTCTCAGCCTGAGCGGCCGGAACCGCGACGTTCTTGACTGTTCCGAGAATGTCGGTGAACTGCAGTCGGAGGAACCCGACGTCTTTCTCGTCGATTTCATCAAGCACTGCCTGCGCTTCCGCCGTGAGACCACCATCTGTGGTAACGTTTTGGTTCGTCATGTTTCTCGTCGTCTATTCCGATGTGTGCCCGTACTAAAGCGTTGTTGTTCCGCGCAAATCTACGCTCGATTCGAAAAGAATTGTATATTCGTAAACTTCTATATCCCTGATCCTCTACTGGGGTGTAATGACGTACGAAAATCTCGACCGAAAGTTGGTAAACGCACTACTGCAAGACGGCCGCGCCTCGCTTCGATCGCTCGGTGAGGACCTCGACGTCTCCGTGACGACCGTCTCGAATCACATCTCCGATCTCGAAGACAAGGGGATTATCAAAGGATATGCGCCGATCGTCGATTACGGTGAACTCGGCTACGATGTGACCGCCGTTATCCAACTGAAGGTCGAAGGAGGCGCACTCCCCGACATCACAGAACGACTGCAAGAGCACAAACACATGGTTTCGGTCTATGAGGTCACCGGCGATCACGATATCTTCGCCATCGGGAAATTCACCGACACGGATCACATGAACGAACAGATCAAAGAGCTGCTCATCGACCCCGATATCAAAGAGTCGAACACGAGCGTCGTGCTCAACACCGTGACCGAAAACGAGCAGTTCAAACTCGACTACTAGCGCCGCAAACCCCGCGTTCCGATTTTATACCGAACGCCGTGTGGCTACTGCCGAGTCAGCGTCGGCCTTCCATACCCGTTCGGGTCGGTAGCACCGTCAGCCCAGACAGTACTCGACGAAGTTTCGAAGAATACGCAAGCCGGTTTCGCCCGATTTTTCCGGGTGAAACTGCGTGCCGAAGACGTTTCCCGCGTCGTTTGCGATGACCGCGGGGAATTCGATCTCGTAATCCGTCGTCGCGACGATCGCTGATTCGTCCTCGGGTGCGGCATAATACGAGTGGACGAAGTAGGCGTACTCGCCGTCGACGCCCTCGACGAGCGGGTGGTCGCGCGTGACGGCGAGTTCGTTCCAGCCCATGTGCGGCACTTTCTGTCCCTCGTCGAACCGGAGGTTCGTTCCCGACACGAGATCGAGTCCCTGTACGTCGCCTTGTCCGACCGTTTCCGCCTCTTCGCTCGTCGTCAGGAGCATCTGCATCCCGAGACAGATGCCGAAAAGCGGCATTCCCTCCGTCGCGGCGTCGACGAGCGCGTCTCGGAACGGTCCCGCGTTCTCCATGCCTTCGCTGAACGCCCCGACACCCGGGAGAACGATCCCGTCGGCGCGGTCAAAGTCGGCGGGATCCGCGGTGAGTGTCACCTCGGCACCGGCCCGTTCGAGCCCCCGAGTGACGCTCCGGAGGTTTCCGAGCCCGTAATCGACGAGGACGACCTCGGCGGTCCGCTGGGTCGTGGTCATGTGTTCTCGTGCGCGACGGTCGGCAAAGTGCGTTTCCATCCGGGCGATTCTTCGTCACGGGTGCGTTCGGACGGATCGGCTAGAACTCGCCGAGTCTCGATTGGTCGCCACCGCCCTCGAAGAGTTCGACCGCGGTCGCGATCGCCGCTTCGAAGGTATCGCGTTGGCTCGGATCGTAGAGCGTCGCCGCCGGGTGGACACAGACGACCAGTCGTCGGCTCGTTCCGCCGATTCGAACGTCGAATACGGTGCCGGCTTCCGACGTGACGCCGACGGATCGTCCGAGGAGATGCTCCGATGGGACTTTACCGAGCGCGACGATCACCGCCGGACCGACGGCTGTGATCTCTCGCTCGAGATACTCCCGGCAGTTCGCGAGCTCCGCCGCGGTCGGATCGCGGTTGTCGGGCGGTCGACACCGGACGCAGTTCGTGATGCGCACGTCACGCCGGGCGAGCCCGTTGTCGCGAAGCGCCCGATTGAGAATGTCCCCCGACCGCCCGACGAACGGTTCACCCCCCTCGTCTTCGTGTCGACCGGGAGCCTCACCGACGAAAAGTAACTCGGCGTCGGCCGGTCCGACGCCGTTGACGATGCGGCTTCTCGAGGCACACAGCTCGTCACAGCGGGTGCAGTCCGATACGTCGATCTCGTCTGTCACGTCCGTCGGATCGGCGGCCCGGAAGTTAACCCCGCCGATCAATCAGGAGCGAGCGTGCCGTCGCGTTTCGCTGCATCGAGCCGTCGTGCGAGTCGCTTGGCGATGCGGAGCGGCTCCGGTCGCTTTCGTTCCGTGTAGGCGTTGACGACGGCGGCTGTCGTCTCCGAGTCGATCCCGACCGACCGGACGAACAGTTCGGTATCGCCCACCACGAGTCGGTGCCGCTCGGGGAGTGAGTTATACACCCGAAGCCGCTCGTCCCGTTCGTCCCCGTCGAACGCCTCGGCGATCGCCGTCTCGAGGCCGCCGCTCGGTTCGAACGAGACGGCCAGTACGGGCCGATCGATCGCTTGATACACCGCGTCGAGATCCACGATATTATACCACGCCGGGGCGCTTCCTGCGAGGAACAGATATCGAACGTCCGGCCTGTCAAGCCGCCTCCAGAGCGCGATGATCGCTTCGGTGCTATCACGGCCGCCAACGGTACAGCGGCTCACCGAAAAATCATCGACAGTTCGATCGGCGCGAACGACGACTCCCGCGAGCGTGCTCGTCGATCCGGTCGTGCCCCGATACGACTCGGCGATACCCACCGCGCGACGCCCCGGCTTCACTGATCTGCGAACTCTTTGTACGCCGACAGCAGATCTTCGCTCGATGCGTCCCCGTACTCGAAACTGAGTTCACCCTCGTGTGTCGATGTCGCCTGTCCCTCGCTCGCTTCGATTTCGTCGGTATCGATCTGTTGGTTTTCCTGTTCGGATTCGTCGTAGCTGCCGAACCCCATACTCGTGTGCTAGTTATCGCCACGGGCTTGTAAATCGTTCGCCGTTTCGCGTTTCACTCGCGTGTTTCGGTACACGCCAATGGTCCATAGAGAAACGTCGGCGGAGACAGTTCACGCTGACGTGGACGCCAGAGTAAATATCCTCGCGTCCGAGTTCACCGTATGGACGTAACCAACGTCACTGCCGATGCCGAGACGTTCACGTGTAACGCGTATCTCGTCGAGGGGGATCGAACCGTGCTCGTCGATGCGGGTGCATATACGGGCGTCGTCGATGCGCTTCGAGAACGTACGGACACGCTCGATGCCGTCGTACTGACGCACCAACACAGCGATCACGTCGCACAACTCGATGCCGTGCTCGACGCGTTCGACGCACCACTGTACGCCTATGGTGTGCATCCGCGCCGTGAAAGCGAACTCGACGATGGCGATCAGATCTTTATCGGAGACGAACCGTTCGACGTCGTCTACACCCCCGGTCACGCGGACGATCACGTCTCGTTCGTCTCCGAAACGACGCTTTTCAGCGGCGATGTCGTGGTTCACAACGACGGCGCGTTCGAGTACGGTAGCTTCGGCCGGACGGACATGCCCGGTCAATCGCGAGAGCGACTCATCGAGAGCCTTCGGCGCCTGCTGGAAACGATGGGGGACTCCGTCGAGCACATGTACGCCGGTCACGGCGACGAGTTCCACGGCGATGTGTGCGATGTCGTCGAAACGGCGCTCGAACGCGCGGAGAAACGAGAACCGAAATACCCTGACGAGTGAGCGATACGTCGGACCGCTCGGCTCAGTTCAACGGTTCAGTCCGACTTCGGCTGCGGGGTGGCCAAATGAAACGGCTCACGTGCGATAATCCTTCGGAACTCCGAGATCGCGGCCCGATCAGCACTGTGCATCGCGCTGACGATCGCGTACACTTCCTGTCTCGACATCTTCAGATCACGGGCTGTGAGCGCGTCCGCCGGACTCTCGGTCAACTCTCTGAGCGTTCCGACGGCGAGTAAAAACGGAACGCCCCACGCGGCGAGCGTGTTCCCGTGTCGCAATGGCATCACGTGCAGATACTGCTCCGCCTCATCGAGAAACGATTTCGCGTGCGTTGCAGTCCGTTTGACGACCGCTGCGGCCGACTCGCGGTGTTCTTCCTCGACGACGGAGTCCTGTGGGACGCCCTCGTCCGTGAGCCACGATGCCGGTAGATACACGTTGTGCTCTTCGGTGTAATCGTCGTGGACGTCCTTTGCGATGTTGACGAGCTGTAACAGGAGGCTGAACGACTCGGCCGTCTCATACAGCGTTTTTCGACGACTCTCGGAGAGCCCATCCCGGGTGAGAAGGTTCGTGATGAGCGTCCCGACGGTTCCAGCGGCGTAATAACAGTACTCTTCGAGCTCATCCCGCGTATCGATTCGAAGGCCGTCTGTCTCCGCGTGCTCGTCGACGAACATCGCCATCCCTTCGACGAGCTCGATCACCGGTGGCGTTATCGACGCTCGCACGTCCGCTGGCATCGTCTCAAACGTCGCATAGACGCGCGGTGACGCCGCGACGACACGCCAATCGTCCGACCGCGTTTCCTCCGGTGGGAGCCACGGCTCGACGGCGGTTCGAAACGCGTCGATACTCGCCTCCTCGTTCGGATCGAGCGCGCTGGCATAACAGCGTAACAGCTCCGCTCCGTCCTCGGGTGGAATATGGCCCGCGTCTTCGATCGTATCCGGAATTCGACAGAGGAGATACCCGAGACAGATATGCGTCGACATCGGCTCGTTGAGGCTCTCTACCGTGAGTGCGAACGTCCGTGAGACGTCCTGAACCGCGTCGTGACACCACGCGATATCGGCAGCACGATTCGGACCGTGCTGTCGAGGGAGATCACCGGTCATTGGAATACGCTATCTACGTAACGAAGTATAAAAAGTCTCGTGGAGCGGTTCGCATCTTTGTGCCACCGGTTCGTTGGTATTCGTAATATTTGCCGCATATTGGTAGTATTTGCCGATGGACTATATCGGAACGCGACTCATACGGCCGATATGGTCAACTGCGTTCTCAACCACGTCGCCATCGATGTCGATGATCTATCGGAAGCGATCGATTTTTACACCGATCTCTTCGATATGACTCCGGTACCGACGCCGGATTTCGGCGGACCGTACGCGTGGCTCCAGTTCGGCGATCAACAGCTGCACGTCATCGAACGCGGCGACGAGCGGCCGGAAAACCAACACTTCGCGCTGATCGTCGACGATTTCGAGACGGTGTGGAACCGCGCCGAAAAGCGGGATGCAATCGGCGACGACGCCGGTTACGCACGCGCGCTGCCGAACGGCGTCGTCCAGTGTTACATTCGGGACCCGAGCGGTAACCGGATCGAGTTCATGTGGCCCGATGTCGAGACGCTCCCCGCGGCTATCAGAGACAGAATCGAGCGCATCGACGTGGAGGCACCGTCGGACGAACCCGCCGGCGCGACCATCGCACCGAACGTCACGACCTACGAACCGTAACAAACCCCTCGCGCGCTGACGAACGTTTAATGCACATTGGGGTGACGTCCGAGCATGCAAGCTGTCGTCTGTCACGATTTCGGCGAATGGTCGGTTACAGAGGTCCCCGAACCGACTCCCGAAGCCAATGACGTGCTGCTCTCGATCGAACGGGTCCAGCTGAGCGTCACCGAGTGCAACCTCTATTACGGCAACGAGATCGCTCATTACGAGGCGATCCGCGATCGACTGCAGTCGGGCTCCGCGCGACTGTTCGGACACGAGTTCTGTGGGACGGTCGTCGAAACCGGTGCTTCAGTCGACCGGTTCGAATCGGGTGACCGGGTCTACGCGCCCGGAAAAATCCCATGTCACAGCTGTCAACAGTGTCGAACTGGGTTCGAGTTACACTGTCCCGATAAGACCTATATCGGCTATGACATTCCGGGGGCTCTCGCCGAGTACGCGGCGTTTCCGGCCGAAGCGCTCTGTGCGGTTCCTGACGGCGTCTCCGATGCCGAGACCGCCGCCATGCAGCCGCTCGCGAGCGCACAGCTCACCGTCGATGAAGCGCCGATCGACTCGGGGGACGTCGTCGCCGTCGTTGGAACCGGCGTCATGGGGTTTCAATGCGCCCAACTGGCGATGCTTCGAGGTGCCGGAGACGTGATAGTCGTCGATGTCGACCCCGAGAAACTCGCTATCGCGGAACGACACGGATTGACGGCGATACACGCGGCCGAAACCGATCCGGTCGATGCGATACTGGATCTGACCAACGGGATCGGCGCTGACGTCGTCTTCGAGGCGGTCGGCGGTGAGCAGAACGATTCCACTGGCGGGTCCGATCCGCTCGCCCAGGCGTTCGCGGCCGCGCGTACCGGTGCGAGCGTCGTTCAGGTCGGGTACATCATCGGCGAGGTCGCGTTCTATCCTCGACAGCTCCGATCGAAAAGCATCGATTGGCTCAACCCGGTCACCGGCGCGACTGCACACACGCCGAACGCGACGACCGGGGAACACGTCGCGAAATTAGTCGCGGACGGGCGCGTCTCGATCGACGAATACGTCACGCACGAACTGGACGGGCTGGATAATTTCGAGAAGGCCGTCGAGATTACGATGCACAAAGACCAATACGGCGCGCGCGGCCCGGCGCAATTGATCTTGTAAAACGGTGTCTACCCACTCGTTCTCCGTGCTCACGTGTCCGCCCGTACAGATGATCATGATACCGGTCAGATGATCGTGAAATCGGTACGATCATACGGTATGGTTCGGGAATACACCGTAGAGACACGCTTTGGGTGTGGGACATAGAATGCGCTGGCGATACCGAGAAACGGTTTTGACGCTGTGTACGCTGGCGTTTTTCGCGACGATGGTCGGACGACTCGCGATCAGTCCCGTCGTCCCGTTCATCACCGCGGATTTCGAAATCTCGAACTCGGTGATCGGTATCGCGTTAACGGGGATGTGGATCGCGTATTCGGCCACGCAGTTTCCGAGCGGCGTGCTTGCCGACCGGATCGGCGAACGGCTCGTTATTTTACTGGCCGTCGGCGGTACCGCGATAACGGGGTTTTTCGTCGCTGTCGCGCCGATATTTGTGCTCTTCGTGATCGGAACGACCGCCCTCGGAGCTGCCGCCGGACTCCATTACAGCGTGGCGACGACGCTTTTGAGCCGGACCTACGATAACATCGGGACCGCGATCGGTGTTCTCAACATCGGAGGTCCCGTCGCCGGGTTGCTCACGCCGCCGGTCGTCGCGTGGATCGGCGTCCGGTACGGCTGGCGACCCGCGATCGCCCTCGCCGCGGCGGTCGCGGTTCCCATCTTTCTGTTGTTCGCGTGGCGAGTTCGGCCGACCGAACCGCAACTCCCCGATCGTCCCATGCGAGAGCGGTTCGAACTCGAGACCGTACTCGAGTTACTCACCCGGCCGAAAATCGCGTTTCCGGTCGTCCTCGCCGTCCTTTGTACGTTCGTCTGGCAAGCGGTCGTATCCTTTTTGCCCACGTTTCTCGTGTTTCATCGGGGCCACTCAGCCGAGTTCGCGGGCCTCATCTTTGCTGGTTATTTCGTGGTCCAATCGCCGACACAGGTCGCAGTCGGTTGGTTTTCCGACCAGTACGGCCGCGATTTCGCGACGGCTGGTTGTATGGTGCTCGCGGTCGTCGGGTTTGGGTTTTTGATCGCTGTCCCCGGCTGGATTGGCCTCATCGTCGCCATCTCGTTGGTCGGTATGGGACTCAGCTATCACGGCGCGTTGTTTTCGCGGTTCATGGACGTGCTTTCGGCCGAGGAACGCGCCACGGGCTTCGGACTCGTTCGAAGCGTCTACGGAATTCTTGCTGGATTAGGCCCGGTCGCGACCGGCGTCCTCGCAGATCTCTTCGGATGGAGTGTCGCGTTCGGGGTGCTCGCGGCGTTGGTCGCGGTCGTCTTCTGTGCGCTCGTGATCAACTGGTCGCTGTCGCTCGGATACTGATGGTTGGTCCTCCTCTTTCGCTGTTTAGTCATGATCATCTCGTTCGTTTATATCGAGAGCAATCCCGTCGAAACTGCGATGACTGGGACATAGCGAATACCGAATAGCGTCCAAGCATCGCTAGTATTGATATGTGCGTCTATACTTCATCGAAAGTACATCAACATGATACGTTTAGTTCCTGCAAAGCGCGTCCTTGAAGCAGTACGTCGCTCGATTAACGAATGACATTTGACTCGTCTTGATCCGGCTCCTCGCCATCGAAACCCACACGGGTCATCTCCCCCCACGACACGTCTCCCCGTAGATATTGGATAAACCCACGCCACGAGATGAATGATTTCCACTGTCGAAACAGGAAGTTTTCGAGGATTCCATATCCGAGTAACGCGACGATATCTCAGGGACGCTTGTATCGGCGAAATCCAACGACTTCACTGAATATCCCGAGCTAGGACATGAGAATTCCGAGTCCGATCGCAACGGTCAAAAACAACATAAAGAACGGTGCATTAACGATACCGAGCAAGAACATACTCGGAATGAGTACGTACCCCATCCCTTCGATTGGCGGCCCCAGTGCTTCGATAAACAAAAAGAACGGAAGGGCGAAAACGCCGACAGCACTGCATCTCCGTCGGCCGTTCATATCCTGATGTAACGAAAGTGATTCGAGGAGCCCCCGATACCGCCGACCGCGTTGTCGCCCCAATACACTGAGTGACTCCGGATCTTCAGTCCAAACGACTGCATTGGGAATGAACTCCACGCGATACTCGCGGTTCGCCATCTACCTAGTCAAGCAGTTCCTCAAAGAGGGCGGTGACATTACGCTCGATTTCATCCCGAATTCCACGAACCGTCTCGAGCGACTGCCCGTGTGGATCGGTGAGCGCCCAATCACGAGTTTCACCGTTCCACGTGGCCGGACAAACGTCCGATGCGGAACAACCCATGGTGAGCACGAGGTCAACCGACTGTAGCTCCTCGGGCGTCACCTCCCGCGAAGTCCGATCACTGAGGTCGATATCACGCTCTCTTATCGCCTCAACGACAACCTCGTGAACGCGACTGGCCGGGTCAGTTCCACCGGTTATCACGTCGATCTGGTCATTCGCACCGCGTCGGGCACGCTCCCGCTCTGCGAACGCGGTTGCCATCTGGCTGCGCCCTGCATTCTGAACGCAGACGAACGCGATACGCTGTTTCGCCCGTGCATCGGGTGCAGTCATAAGTCAGTCTGTAGTTCCTTCGTGTCTGTTGAACGCGTTGTCAGTACCGGGATCGGTGCGGTCCTGATCACGTGATCTGCTACACTACCGACCAAGAGCCGATCAAAGCCGCCGCGGCCTACCGTCCCGAGTGCGATCAAATCAATAGCTTTCGATTCAGCGTACTGAACGATCTCTTCAGCCGGATCACCGTCCGTTACCGTCACGTGCGCTTCTACACCGGCCTCTCGCGCACCCGACGCAAGCGCGTTGAGCTGCGCAGTCGCTCGCTCGCGTAACGCGGCTTCATCGCCAGCACTCTCCGCACCCAAGATTCTAGAACGTATCGACGAACGGCTGTGATCGATCACGGAAAGGAGATGGACAGACGCAGTCAACTGCGACGCGAGTTCGACGCCGAACTCGGCCGCTGCTGTCGCTGGCTCGCTCCCGTCGGTCGGAAGCAATATTGTGTCCACAGCGTCTGTCGTTTCAGCGCGTGCTGCTGCCGGTGTAATCGTTATTACTGGTATCGACGCAGTTCGTACGACTTTGTCCGCAACGCTACCCATGACGGTCCGAGCGATACCCCCACGACCCGATGTCCCGAGGATTATCGCGTCGATCCCCGCATCGGCGGCATACGTAACGATCTCCTTCGCCGGGATCCCTTCACGAGTCACAGCCGTCGCCTCGATGCCGCGTTGCGTCGCCTCGTCACGGAGCGAGGTCGCTCGTTCCGTTGCCTTCTCACGGAGTCGCTTACGGATCGACGGCGAATCACCTCCGTATCCGGCACCCGTCGCGATGCTGCTATCCACCACCGAAAGGGCGTGGACTGTGCAATCGAGTGCTGCTGCGAGATCGAATCCACGACGAGCCGCGGCAGTGGATCGATCGCTTCCGTCGGTCGGAATCAGAACGGTTTGGATTGTCATTGGCATGAGAGTGTTCAGTCGGTATCTGTGGGTGAACGCACCGAGTCATCGTCAATCGCCGGCTCTTCGAGGCGTCCGGTCTCGTAGCCCGCCCAGTCGAACTTCCTCTGAAAGTAGACGGCGACGTGGACTAATGCGAGCAAGACAGGTACTTCGATGAGAGGGCCAACAACCGTCGCAAACGCCACGCCTGACCCGACACCGAAGACGGCGACCGCGACAGCGATAGCCAGTTCGAAGTTGTTCGAGGCGGCCGTGAATCCGATCGCCGTCGTGGTGGAGTAATCGGCCCCGATTCCACGACCCATCCCGAAGCTCACGAGGAACATCACGACGAAATAGATGGTCAGTGGAATTGCAAGCCACACGACATCCGTCGGTCGAGCGATGATATTGTCGCCTTGCGTGGCGAACATCACGATCACTGTGAAAAGCAGTGCGATCAGCGTGAGCGGACTAATCGTTGGAACGAACGATTCTTCGTACCACTCTTCACCCTTCGAGCGAACCCCACCGAGACGGGTGAGAATCCCACCGGCGAACGGTATTCCGAGGAAGATAGCAATCGCCCAGAAGACCTGTTCGACAGTGATATCGAAGGCTTCGATGCCGGCGACCATCGCGTCAAGCCCGAGGATCGGCGGCAGAAAGAGCGCGAAAAACCAGATGTAGATCCCGTAGGTGATGATCTGGAAGACGCTGTTGAATGCGACGAGCCCGGCAGCGTACTCGCTGGAGCCCTCTGCGAGGTCATTCCAGACCAGCACCATGGCAATACAGCGTGCCATGCCGATGAAGATGAGCCCGAGGAAATATTCGGGGCGAGCGGGAAACCACGGAACGATACCGCTAAAGAAGATGACGGCCAGAGCGAACATGAGCGTCGGGCCGATGAGCCAGTTTTGTATCAGGCTCAACGAAAGGATGCGCCACTTCGAGAAGACGCGTGGCAACTGGCGGTAGTTGACCTTCGCCAGCGGTGGATACATCATCGCAATCAGTCCGATCTCTACTAGGTAATACTCTTGGATCGGATCGACAACCGATGGCGCAACATAGCCGAGTCCGACGCCGATGGCCATCGCCCCGAAAATCCAGACGGTGAGATACTTATCGAGGAAGTCCATCGACCGTGGATCACCACAGTCTGGGCACTCGCAGTTCGGACCGTGTTCGTGATCGACGTTACTCATCGATCGCCTCGCCGTGTGCCGCCGTTTCGAAAAGCGCCTCTGCGAGAGCTGTTGTCGTGTAATACCGCCAGTTCCCCTCTTTTCGGCGCGTGATGAGGCCGGCATCGACGAGGTCCGAAAGGGCGTGGCTGACGGCGCTTTCGCTGACATCGACGAGCGGTTCGAGCTCACAGACGCAGAGTTCGTCATCCGCAACAGCGAGTGTGCGGGCGATCCGGTATCGCGTCTCGTTCCCGAGGACAGCGAAGATCGGACGACTCCCGTCGTTGCTGAATGCCGTCTCGGCGAGTGCTTGGAGTTCGTCGAGTCGCTGTTCGACATCTTCCTCACAGCAGTCCCCGAGCTCGTCTGCGATCAACCGACGAATCCGATTAGTTGCCTCTGCCATTGGATGCTACTTGAAACTGAATTCAGATAGTGGTTTTGATTTGAACTCTTATTACATCTGCCTTTAATTCGTATAACACTGCATAGGGTACTCTAAACGGCGAGAATTCAACAATTCGAAGTGAATACATCGAGAACCCGATGGGTCACGATATCGGCGAAGAGGGACTACACATGGATGTATATCGTAACGGGAAAAAATACCGTACCGTTCGTGGTTTTCCACTAATCCGCCCAACACAAGCTCCACGGTTTTGCGAGCAATTCCTTCTTGAGCGCGCTGACGACCTTACTCGCTCGTTTTGAGGAATGGCACGATGTCGGCAAAAGGTGGTCGTAACTACTCGTCGTTTTCTTCAACAGCTTCCCATTCGAGATCGTCGAGTTCGGGGATTTCGCCGTCATACTCGAAGTCTTCGACAGGGCGGCCAGTCAGCTCAGCAAGGACTTCTTCGGTGGGCTGACCGTTACTCCACGTCGTTTCTTCGAGGCTCGTCGTTATCTACTGTAAGCAGTGCTCTCGTATAAATATCTTGACAGACTCTATAGACTCTTTTTAATTAACCCGGTAATCAACAGTCTGAATGAATCTGGTATCGCAGGGTATAGAGAAAACATTGCGCGGACGACTATCCGACGTGCAGACGCGCTATTACCATATCCACCACCTACCGGCCATATTGACAGACTGATAATGAGTATTAAGCACAACGTAGTGCAGTGATTGCATGATGTAGTTTCAATACATCGGATAACTTATTTCATTTTAAGATAATCGTGTCCTATGAAAAATGATAGCAAGTCGCTGTCCCGGGTTTCAAGTGGTGTCTCGGGTCTTGATACACTTCTCGCTGGAGGATTCGTTGAGGGTCGGTTGTATCTCGCAATTGGTGCGCCGGGAACCGGGAAAACGACGCTTGGGGTCGAGTTTCTTAAAAATGGGCTTGATGCTGGTGAAAACGCACTTTTAGCCTGATCGAGAAATTTAGGCCGGGAAACATGTCTGAACCAACTATTCGAATGTCTTTTTCAGATTACTATCGAACTCGGACCGCCACGTCGCCTGCCTCTGTTGAGGTGAGCAGATACCTCGCTTCCCGTTGACTGTCGCGGGGAACGTTCTTCACTCACCCTGATCACGGCTCGGATGGGAAAATACCATCACCCG
>LKMJ01002740.1_pt1 | contig 16312 bp, 17 predicted proteins | sample 643391 | NCBI WGS metagenome assembly LKMJ01 (sample SAMN04112250, study PRJNA286221) | soda lake metagenome | biome: soda lake; feature: Kulunda Steppe; material: water; isolation source: sample PL-Br10 brine of Picturesque Lake | place: Russia: Kulunda steppe | collected 2010-07
GGCATACCCACCGGGCGGGTGTCGACCACGCCGGGGACGTTCCAGTGGTGAATCCAGGGAGTCACGCCGACCCGCGTGGTAGCAAACCAACCTTTGCCGTGGTGACAAGAACTGGGGACGACCTCCGAGTGCGGTTTCGGACTACCGAGGGGCAAACGGTAGAGGAAGTCGTCCTGTGAATCACGAGAGTAGGGCTGTCAGGGTGGGGCGGGATGTAGAGGGCCGAAGCGGGTCAGCGCATTTCCGACTACGGTTGGGTATATAAAATAACCGACGAAGGCTCAAATGAGAGTTTTACCTACCCGAAGGATAGCGGTGACTGACCGACGCCATTTTGCCGTTCGACGTAGAACGCCCACTCGTGACAGCGGTCGACGACTGGGAACAGGCGCTCGCAGCGGTCGGGGAGCTCACCCCCGAGTTAGTCGACCGCATCGTCGGATTGCACGGTGACCGCGCCCAGCGCGCTATCGAAGCCGTGAGCGAGAACCGGGTCAAGGCCTACCGGGATTTCACCGTCGTCGTCGGCCATCAGGACGAGTACGTCGTCGAGAACGACGGCTGTAACTGCAAGGACGCCGAGTACAACCTCGACCCGACCGACCCCGAGGAGCTGTGCTGGCACGCGATTGCCGTCCGTATTGCGCGTGCACTGGACGAGACTGACGAACACGATATGTGGTACTCCGACGTTCGGGACTTTCTTTGAGAAGCGGCGAGTACAGGAGTTTTCCTGGGCTGCCGTGTGTCACGTCCGCACAGTGGATGTGCAACGAAACGCTTACAATCGCGTCACCTGCACATTTAGATACGGGATCGTGGGGTAGCTTGGTATCCTTCGGGCCTTGGGTGCCTGTAACCCCGGTTCAAATCCGGGCGATCCCATATTACTGTCGCGAACTAATCCGTGAGCGACAGTCATTGGTGAGCACGGATTTGAACGAGAGAAGTCGCAGTGCTCGAACGAAGTGAGAGCGACCGTCTCGGCGTGGTTCACAATCCGGGCGGTCACATATTATTTTGTGCCGAACAACTCAGACGGACAGGTAACACTCCCACCAACCACAGCGCTTTACGTCTACCACGCCGGAGCACCCACATGGCAGACCTCTCGTGGAAGACGCTCGAATCAGCGAGTGTCTACACCTGCGACGGGTTCGACATCGTCAACGAACAGGTCGAACTCCCTGATGGAACCGCCGCAGAATTCGACTACCTTGTCGACGACGCGAGCGTCGTCATCCTGCCGTTTACGCCCGAGGGCGAGGTGGTGCTGGTCGAGGAGTGGCGACACGCAGTGAAGCGACGAAATCGAGGCCTCCCGGCGGGTGGACTCGAAGGCGACGAGACGCCCGAGGAGGCAGTCCACCGGGAGCTTCGTGAGGAGACGGGGTACGAGACAGACGAAATCCAGCATCTGACGACGGTCGAGCCGGCGAACGGCTTCTCCGACGCGGTCTTTCACTACTTCGCGGCCTACAACTGCGAGCGTTCTGGGTCCCAGAACCTCGACGTCGACGAGTCCATCGAAGTGACACGGGCGTCGTTCGCGGAGCTCCTCTCGGCCGTAGAGAACGGTGAGCTCCGGGACGGTCGGTCGGCACACGGAGTTGTCTACTACGCGCTGTTCGAGCGTTAATCCCGCGTCGCGCGCTCCTCGGCGAACCTGCCGCCGAGGTACCCGCCGAGTGCGCCGAGGCCAGCCCCGATAGTTGCGACGAGCATCATCGAGAGGAACAGCATTGCAGCGACGACGATAGCCACCCCTTGCTGTCCGATGGTGAGCAGTCCGGAGACCAACCCGACGAGCAGAAAGAGGAGGAACGTGAGCACTGGCAGCATGGGCAAGAGCCCAGCGAGCGTGCCGACGCTGACAGTCCGCCGGGAGCTTCCGCGCTCGAGATAGCCAGCAAGCAAGCCGCCGAGCGCAGGCGAGAACGGAATAAACGAGAGAAACCCGGTCGCGACAGCACCGAGCACCGCGTGTGACCCGTAGGAGCTCACCGGGGTGCCCCCCCGGAACCTTCGGTGGGCGCGGTGTCGTACGACGACGAACGCGATGGCAAAAGCGACCATGGCGAGGCCAGTCACCAGCAGTCCCGTGCCCATCCACGACACGACGGCATTTGTGAGCTCGACTGCTTCATCCTCGGAAAGTTCGGTCGTTCCGACGTTGACCGAGATGCTCTCCTCCTCGATAGCCTCTCTTATCAGGTCGCGGTCGACCAGGAAGGTGAGCGCGCTGCCACCGACGACACCGAGCAGTCCCCCTAGTGCGATGGTCGCTCCGAGAATCCAGTCGACGAACTCCGGCAACGGCCCGTCGGCTGTCGGGTGGTCGCCCCAGTCTCTCTCTTCGACAGGTGTCGATTCCATAACAATATATATTGACACGGCTTAGGTGGTTAAATTGTGTTGCTGTGTCGCTGTGCGTGATACCCAGGAGTTGGTCGTGGTCCCTCCACGGAGTACCGGCCGTTCCGGCCGATTTCGAAACGCACTCCCTGCGAGCGGTCGAACCGTTCGTGTGCTCACAGGACCGTCCCGGAACGTGCTTTTGTTCGTGTTGCTGTCGGCTATCTGGGGCTCAGCGTTCATGGCCATCAACCTTGGACTGGAGTTCTTCCCGCCAGTGACCTTCGCCGCCATCCGCTACGACATCGCGGGAGTGGTTATGCTCGCGTACGCATTCTGGGTGGCTGATAACCCTGTTCCGACCTCTCGCGGCGAGTGGGGACTGGTCGCCATCGGTGCGGTGTTCCTTTTTGCGGTCTACCACGCCCTGCTGTTCGTCGGCCAGAGCGACCCCGCCGTCACGAGCGCCATCGCAGCAATCATCATCAGCCTCAGCCCGATTCTGACGACCGGGTTCGCCCGCGCCCTGCTGCCCTCGGAACGCCTGACGGTGCTCGGCATTGTCGGCCTCTTGCTCGGCCTCGCTGGCGTCGTCGTCCTCGCAGAACCGGACCCTGCGAACCTCACAGGCGAGAGCACCGTCGCCAAACTACTCGTCCTCGCGGCGGCCGCGTCGTTCGCTCTCGGGAGCGTCCTCACCCGCCGCGTCGAAGCGGAGCTCGAAATCGAGACGCTGTCAGGGTGGGCGATGTTGCTCGGCGGGCTCCTGATGCACGTCATCGCGCTCGCGCTCGGCGAGTCTCCCGCCGCTATCGAGTGGACCACCGAGGCAATGCTCTCGCTCGTCTATCTCTCGATTGTGGCGAGCGCGGTGGGCTTTCTCATCTACTTCGACCTGCTGGCGCGTCTCGGCCCAATCGAGATCAATCTGGTCTCCTACGTGGCTCCGGTGTTTGCGGCGATTTCAGGCTGGGTGTTCCTCGCCGAAGGACTATCGGTGACGACTGTCGGCGGATTCGTGTTGATTTTTGCGGGGTTCGTCCTCATCAAGCGCCGGGCGATTCAGGACGAGCTTCGCCGTCAGCGCGGTCTTCCTGCTGCTGACTGAGATTGTTGCACTTCCAAGAGACCACCGGAAAGCGACCGTACGCCACGTAGCGAACCGCCTTTCGCCACGAAGCGAAAGGTGAGGTGTGATTTTGGAGAAGAGCTCCTGTCACGGGACAGACCGCTGACTCCAATCAGTTGGTGGAAAGATGAAACGTCAGGAGGGCGACCTTACGCCACGTAGCGAACCGCCTTTCGCCACGAAACGAAAGGGCGGCGGGGAACAGTCGATTATCCAGGGCGATACGAACGTTTATTTGTTGGCAGGGGAGAACGTTCGGTCAGACTGATGGGACGCGAGCGCACTGCGGACGGACACTACGAGCAGGTGTACGGCAAATCAGACGTGCTGGCGGTGTTCGAGGACACGCCACTGCCGATACTTACGAGCACAGAGGTCGCAGAGGCGGTCGGCTGTTCGTCCGACACCGCCAGGCTGCGACTCGAAGAGCTCGTCGACGCCGGGGAGCTGGCCCGGAAGGAGGCCGGGTCGCGGGCGGTGGTTTACGCTCGCCTCGAAGACCAGCGCACGTCGGGGTACAGCGAGTGGAAACAGTCGCTATGGAACGGGGAGTGACAGCACCGGAGCCAGCCACTCGGATACTACTGAAAATAGCTGCAACAGCTATGAAAGCCCATCCCCGTCAGCCTCATTGGCGTTATACACTGTCACCTCGGCAGGAATCGTCACAAGCGCGGTCTCCGGCCAGCCGTCGTGGACCACTGTGAACTCGGTCCCAGGACTGCGCTCGACCAGCCGAGCAATTCCCGAAGCAGCTACCTCGTAGGCCGCCCTGTCGAGGTGCTCAGGAACTTCGGCGGTCAGCGGATACACGTCCGAGAGGCTGCGAGGGACCGGCCCAAATGGGGGAACGAGCCGCCAGCTCTCCTCGTACCTGTCGCTGGCCTCGCCGGTCGTCAGGAGCAGCTCGTCGGGAACGTCGAGGCGGGCGAGACGGTCGTGGTGTCGCCGGACTTCGGGACGTCGGGCGCTGTCGGCCGAGAGGTAGAAAAACGAGTCCTTGGTGATTGGGTCGGTCGCTTCCAACTGGTCGGCATGCTCGAGCAGCGTCCGGTAGCCGTCGACCAGTGTCGGGTGACCTCGGACGCGGGTCTCGACGAGCTCGAAGAGGTTGCCGCGTCGAATCGCTTCCTTGACCCGGCGAATCTCCCCGAAGGAGACAGCGAGGTTGTGCTCCGCGAGGAGACGGTGGCGCTCCTCGTCGTCCATCGCTCGGACGTCTTCGGGCGTGTGTTCCGAGCAGACGGGGCACTCACAGGGGAAGTACGTGAGGTCGTCGAGGTGTTCGGTTCCCCGGACAGTGAGATAGCGGTCGTCGCGGGCGTAGAGCGCGTAGGCCGCCGAGTCGAACAGGTCACAGCCGAGCGCGGCCGCGAGCGCGAACATCATCGGGTGGCCCGCGCCGAAGAGATGGACCGGTGCGTCTTCGGGCAGCCCGCGTTTCGCGGCGGCTACCACCTCGACGAGGTCCGCATAGCGATACTCGTTCATCAGCGGGACGACCGCTCCGATAGGGAAGATATCGAGTCCCGTCTCGCTCGCCTCTCGGGCGGCTTGCTCGCGCAGGTCCGGGTGGGTCGACCCCTGGACCGGGGCCGTGACGAGCATCTCGCCGGTGTCGGTCGACTCCGCGACTGTGAGGCGCTCGCGGGTCGTCTCCCACTCCTCCTCGGCGTGCTCACGGGAGACGTCCGGCGGCGTCGGGATGTCGACGGGCGTGGCAATGTCCGAGCCGATTTCGTGCTGGAACTCGAGAATCTCCTCGGTCGTCACGTCGATGTCGCCGTACTCCGAGAGCTGGAACGAGCCCGAGTCGGTCATAATTGCTCCCGAGAAGTCGAGCAGTTCGTGGAGCCCATCTTCGAGCGCGGGCTCGCGAAGGTCGTCGCTGCCGTGGATGATGTAGCTGTTCGTGATGAGAATTTCCGCGCCGAACGTGGATTCGAGCCGGGCGGGGGGAACGCCCTGAATGTGTGGGTTCACGACCGGCAGGAGGGCGGGCGTCTCGACGGTGACGTCCGAGCGAGGGACCGTCAGCTTGCCGAGCCGTCCCGCGCCGTCGTAGCTCCGAACTTCGAACTGGTCCCGCATTGTCACTCGCTCGGACGGGGCGGGCGGTAAGGATTGCGTTCCGGGACGGGCGTCCTTGCGGGTAACTCGCTTCAAGGGCTCTCCAGACGAACCGACGAACAGTTATTCGATGCGGACAGACGGACGTGCATGACCACGTTCGCCGATCGATTTACACTACCCTCGGAGGGCAGGCGATGACGGAGTACTTCGAAGTACACGAGCGCGACTCGGCCGCCCGTCTCGGTGAGTTGCGCTTGGCCGAACCGACCCGAACCCCGGCAGTCGTCGACGACCTGCTGGAGGACGCCGGAAGTCTCTGGCCGAGCGAGCGCGACTTGCCCGAAGGCGACGAGTCGAAGCTGACGGTACTTCCCCACCGGGCGTTCCCCGGCGGAACTCCCGAGGAGGTACAGGACGCCTTTGCCGTCGACTATCCTGACGTTTTGTTCCCCAGTGCAGCGGTCGTCTCACCACAGACCGCAGGCAACTACGGGGCCGACGCGTACGTCCTCTCGAACGCACAGGAACTCGCGGGACACGCACAGGCGTTCGTCGAGGCGATAATCGAGACGCGCGAGGCGATTCCAGCCGACACCGCGCTCTATCTCTCTGGCGTCGCCACTCCGGCGAACGTCGCCGTCCTCGCGTACGCGGGCGTCGACCTTGTGGACACCCACCAGGCCGTCGTCAAAGGGCTGCAGGGCAAGTACCTCGCGACCGACGGTGAACAGTTCCTCGAAGACCTCGACGAACTTCCGTGTTCGTGTCCGGTGTGTCAGGTCCCTCGCGAGGAGTTCGACCGCGAGGACTGCGCCGAACACAACGAGAACGCTCTCCGGGCGGAGCTACGGCGGGCCCGCCAGCGAATCAAGGACGGTCGACTCCGTGATTACATCGAGGGACAGGCTCGTCACGAGCAGTGGCTCACCGCCACCTTCCGACGACTCGACCAGCAGTACAGCTATCTCGAGGAGCGAACACCGGTCCTTCGACGAGCGGAACTGACAGCGTCGACCGACGACACGCTCCGCCGTGTCGAGATTCAGCGCTTCGCCGAACGCGTTACCACGCGGTATCACAACCGCTTCGACAACCCACTGGTGATTGTTCCCTGCTCGGCGCGGAAACCGTACAGCGAATCACAGAGTCACAGTCAGTTCCACGATGCCATCCAGTTCCGGGCACATCTCGTCTCGATGACTTCTCCCATCGGCGTGGTCCCGCAAGAACTCGAACTCACCTACCCCGCACAGCACTACGACACCGTCGTCACCGGCGAGTGGACACCGACCGAACGCGAGTTCGTCGCGAACGTCCTCGAAGCCTACCTCGAGCGCAACGAGTACCCCCGGATCATCGCACACGTCCCCGGCGAGGGGTACCGCGACATCTGCGAGCGCGTCGAGGACTCGCTGGGTCTCGACTTCGAGTACACCGCCGTGGACCACCCGACAGCCACGGAGTCGCTGGCGAACCTCGCCTCGACGCTCTCACACGAGCTGAAGTACTCCAAGCGCGAGCGCGAGCACAACACCGTCCGCGCGATTGCCGACTACCAGTTCGGACCGGGGGCAGGCGACGAACTGTTCGGCGAGTTCCAGACCGGCGCACGGTATCCGAAGCTACGCGTCAAGTCCACGGACGGTGAGCAGTTAGCGATGCAGGTCCCGCAGTACGGCGTCCTCTCACTGACGCTCGCGGGTGCTCACCGGTGGGTCGACAGTGACGTTCCCACGAAGCAGGTCAAAATCGATAGCTTCGTTCCCCACGGGTCGGTGCTTGCCCCCGGCGTCGTCGACGCCTCCCCGGAGATTCGACCGGGCGACGAGGTGGTCATCGAGGGACCGAAGGCGTTCGCTGTCGGGCGTGCCGAGATGTTCGGGCCGGAGATGGTCGAGAGCACTCGTGGAATCGCGAGCTCTGTTCGCCACGTCGAGGAGCGATAACGCCAGAACAGAGCGCGCTCACGGTCGGGTGGAGTCCGGGAACAACGACTTGAACACTTTCCCCTGGGCTTTTCGGAGATGCTGGGAGAACGTCGGTGGTGCGATGCCGATTGATTCGGCAATATCCTTGCCAGATGCTTCTCGGGGCCACTCGAAGAAGCCGGAGAAGACGGCGGCTTCGAGAACGGTTTCCTGGCGGTCGGTAAGCTCGTTGGTCACTGCTCCGTACAACGGTTCGAGGGGGTCCTCATCCCGTGTTATCTGCCGCCGCGTCTGGAGTTTCGTTGAAGGATATGACTCTTGAATTGCGTCGATAATCTTTCGAGAGGACACACTGGGCGAGAGGTGAACCGTCAGATAGAACTCGTTGTTCTCGATTATTGCCCGCTGTATCTTCCCGCCGTGCGATGCGACAGCCGAGGTAATGGGTGGTTCAGAGACCCGGAGCCTGAACCAGACACTACCGTTTCGTCGGTCGAGGGTCTCCAGGTCGTCGCACTGGGGGAGGTGTTCGACAATTTCTCGTAATGTCTCGACAGTGTCCTCGTCGACAGTCCCATACTGGAGGAAGAAGCCGTCACCGAGCGGTACCGCACGGTCGTACGAGATGGTCCCCTCAATTTCCGTATCTATCCCAAATACATCAGACATGTCTGAAAGCGTAAACTCAATCTCGGTAACTTCGTCGCTGATCAGCGCCTTTTGACGGTCGGCGGCGGCGATTGCATGGCTAACGATTTCGCCGAGCTGGCCGACGACAGCGAGCTCGGGCTCTGTGAACGCCCCCTGTCGTGCGGAGTAAACGCCAAGTAGGCCGTAGAGCGTCTCTTCGTGGACAATCGGGATTGCTGCACACGAGCGATACCCATAGTTTTCGGCGTCCTCCTGCCAGGGTTCGAAGGTTGGATCCTCGAACACGTCTGTTGAAACCTGTATCTCGCCGGTTCGCATCGCCCGGCCAGCGGGGCCTCGACCGACTGCCTTCTCCGGGTCAGCCGAGAGTTCGACGTCATCGAGATACCCATCGACACCCACCTCGCTACGTAGCTCGATTTCCATCGACTGCGTGTCGACCTCGGCAATCCACGCGAACTCGTATGGCTCCGAGGTAGCCAGCCCTTCACACGCCGCCTGCTCTATCTCCTCACGCGTTGACTGCTCGATGACCGCGTCTGTTACGTCACGAACAACTTCATTGACCGTATTCAGTGCTGTGACCTCCTTTCGCTGTCGCTCGAGTGTTGTCTCAGCACGTTTGCGCTCCGTGATATCCGTGAGTGCTCCCGGGAACGTTTCTGGATTTCCGTCCTCATCGCACGCCACGTGGCCGCGAGCGGCTACCCACCGAAGGCCACCGCTCGTGTCCCGAACGCGATACTCTGCCTCGTACTCTCCACACTGTTCTACCGCGGTCTCGATTTTCGTTTCGACCCGGTCGCGGTCTTCCTCGTAAATTTGTGAGATGAGCGTCTCCAGCTCTATACTCTCTGAAACCGTTTCTGATTCTATACCAAATGTCTCTGTGAGCCACGAGTCGACGCGTATCTTGTTCTCGGCGACATCCCACTCCCAGGTTCCGACCTCACCAGCGGCGTTTGCGGCTTCGAGCTGGGTTTTGGCGTCACGTAGCGCTCGCTCGCGTTCTTTCCGGTCGGTGATATCCCGGCTGAGTGCCAGAAAGCGGACCTCACCTTCGAGACGTAGCTGGAGTAGATGCACTTCGACCGGAAAGCTCGAACCGTCACGTCGTACGTACTGTCCGTCAAACTTGCGACGTTCGTTGGGCGAAAAGTCCGAGAGCAACGTCTTCACGTCGTCTGCGTCGACCAATCGGTCGATTTCCCAGATTGGCTTCCCGAGCACACCCTCTTTATCGTATCCCAGTTCCTCACAAAAGCGGCGGTTCGCGTCGAGTATGATTCCTTCTGTATCGAGCACGTCAATCATGTCGGGTGAGTTTTCGAATAGTGCTTCGAGCCGCGACCTCGTCTTCCTGAGGTGGTCTTCGCGTTTCTTTCGCCCGGTGACGTCTCGGAAGTAGACCGATAACCCATCCTCGGACGGATAGATTGCGTTCTCGAACCAGCTGCCAAGCGAAGCGTGGTAGTTCTCGAAAATCACACTCTCCTGAGTTTCGAGTGACTCTTCTAGCGCCTGCCCGAACGTCTCTTCGACCGTCACTAGATCGAAGTAGTTCTTGCCAAGAGCCGACTCGTCGACGCCCAAGGTCTCTTTCGCGTGCTCGTTTACGTACAGAAACCGGAGGTCTTTATCGAGAGCGTAGAACCCGTCGGAAATCCGGTCGAATATCTGGTCGAGTTGGCGTTCGAGCTCGTCTCGCTGCTGTTCGAGACGGGCAGCCTGTCTGTTGAACGCCTGCTGTCGATCTTTGTCACCATCGTCACTGGAGGCAGTTTCGTCCACTGGCCGCCACCAGACGCGCCCGTTTCCACCGACTTTCTTGGTCTGGAGCTCTCCGTGTTCGACGAGTCGGTCGAGTCTATCGTAGGTACTCCGGCGGCCGAGGTCGAGATGCTCCGCAACTTCACTGGTCGTCTGTGGCGTCCCCGCGTCATCGAAAACAGCGCGTGTCTCCCGAAGTGCCTCCGTCAACGATGGCGTGACCATAGCTGATATACACTGGGGGAGGTGTTATTAACCCTCCGCCGTTGGAGGCTCTTCCCTCTCTCGTTGTATAATTATATCAGGGATAATATTATTCGACAACTGCCACCAATTAAACTGTATTTTCTGCATAGAGTGGGTGTTGGGAGCCTAATTATTTTTAGAATACGTTCACAGGCAACGGCACCTGAACAGTAGTATATCAAGCTGCTCTTTCAGCAACTCACACCGTTTGGACCATGATGCCATCTCAAAACCACGTCGACCAGGAGTACAGTATTAAAGATACGTTAACTGGGAGCAACCTTTATCGATTGCTCTGGAACGAGCGACGACGAATCGCGCTCGAGGTTCTCCTCAATCGCTCTGCTCCCGTCGACCTGGAGGAACTCGCCGTTGCAGTCACGCAGCGCGAAGAGGGGTTGCATCCGACCGACGAGGAGGATCTCGAACGGGTAAAGACCACGCTCCATCACGCCCATCTGCCGATGATAGCTGATGCCGAGATTATCGAGTACGACCCCTCCAGCTCCCGTGTGACCGTGTGTCCGTCCGAGTCGTACCTCTTTTTGGGTTAGGTCTTCCCAGTCGTCCCTTTTTCTGGGTTAGGTCTGTGACGGACCGTTCGGATACAGATACAAGAACGTGGAGTGTGAAGGGCGAGTATGGCAGCAGGTGGCGCAAACAAACAGCTCGAGTGTCGGTGCACACGGTGCAAGTACAACAACAACGGTCAGTGTGGCTATCCTGGCCGGGTCGTAATCGGACAGAACGGTGACTGCGAGTCCCGCGAAGACGGCTTCGGCGACGACGGGCCCGGTCCGTTCTGACAACTCGGGACTGCTCAGGAAACTCTGGAAAAGACGCGTGCAGGAGATGCATCGAGGTCGGTCAACGGGAGCGGAACGGCAAACAGTTCGACCGTGTCCCGGCTCGCGAGAGGCTCGATATTACAGACGTACTCGACGATTGGAATCTCCGAAGACAGCAGTTGCTGGTGGACAGGGCGGTCGGGGTTGTAGGGTTTGTCCTCGGCCATCTTCATCGGCTCAGTGATAAAATCGTTCGCGACTAACGACACCTCGTTTTCGACGAGCCACTCGCCAGCGTCCTCCGAGAACCCTGCAGCTTCCCGGAAGAAACCCTCGACGTCATTTTCCTCTACCAGGAACCGGTCGACGTCGCCGGTCAAGACGGCGAGACGCTCACCTGGCGAGACTCCCCCAGTCCGCTCGGCCAGCATGTCAGCAGTTATCATGTTCCCCTGTTCGCCCCTGAGGTCGACGACAGTTGTCTGTCCGACGAGGACGTCGAGACCAATTTCGTCGATGCTCTTCCCCTCGGGGATGTAGTGAAGCGGCGCGTCGACGTGCGTGCCGGTGTGCGTGTTGAAATCGAGCTGATGGACTGCCGGTTCTCCTTCCTCCTGACCGTAGATCAACTCCGAGGAGAACCCACCCAGGTCGACTTCGCCGGGTGGAACCATCGTGCTCTCTCCAAGTGGTAGCGTGTGGTCTACAAACATAGCGTCGGATATGGCAGGTGGCGGATTAACTGTTTGGTTGCCCGCCTCAGGACTGCTCTGTGTCCTGCCAGCGCAGACTCCGCCGCTCGAGTGGTCTGAGCAAACCGTATTCGATGAGCAACATCACGCCGACGAAGAGCAGGAAATACGCCAGCAGGATTGCGATGTTCCGGTGGTTGTACCAGATTCTGAACATCGCACCGATGCCGCTTTCGAGTCCCAGTGCTTCGGCGAGTACCACGATTTTCCAGGTCATCCCCAGAACGTACCGCGTCGTTCCGAATATGTAGGGCAGCAGGTGAGGGATGTACAGGTACCGCCATTTCAGGTAGAGCGAGATATCGAACGCTTCTCCCATCTCGACGAGGTCGTGGTCGAGATCCTGAATCCCCTCCCAGATACTCATAACACCGAACGGCGTGACGAGAATAATCGTCGAGAGTATCACGGCCTGGTTTCCGAAGCCGAGGAGAATCATGGCGATGATGATAATCACGACGTCCGGGACGGAGACCCAGAACGGCATGAACGGCTCGACGAATGATTCGACCCAGGGAATCGTCCCCATCAACGACCCCAGGAGAACGCTGAGCACGATAATCGCGAGAACCGGAACGAACACGCGATACAGCGTCTCCCCCAGGTGGACGAGCGCTGATTCGCCGCGAGGGCCGCCCTCCACAACTATCTCCTCGATGAGGAACATCACCTCTATCGGGTTCGGCACGAGCTCTGGGTAGATGCTCGATGCGCCGAACCAGACGACGAACAGTGCCACTCCGGAGAGGACGCCTCGGAGTACCTTTCGTTTGTGGAGACTCATATATCACCGACGTTCGAGAGGAAGTTTTCCATGAGCGTTCGCTCGGTCTGCAGGAGCTCCGGGTCGTCGAAGTCGCGCGGCCGCGGAATGCCGATCTCTTCCTCGCTGAACAGTCTTCCCTGTCCGTCCATGAACACGATCTTATCAGAGAGAAAGACGGCCTCGTTGATGCTGTGTGTCACGAAGATGACGGTCTTTTTGGTCTCTCCCCAGATGTCGATGAGGTCCTGACGTAACGTTCGTGCGGTGAGCTCGTCCAGTTCGCTAAAGGGCTCGTCCATCAACAGTACGTCGGGCTCGATAGCGAGCGCCCGGGCAATTCCCACTCGCTGGCGCATTCCGCCCGAGAGTCGGAGGGGATACGTCTCTTTCTCGTCTGCTAGCCCGACCATCTCCAGGTACTGGTTGATTCGTCGTTCTCGTTCCGCTTTGGGTATCTCACGAGCCTTCAGCACGATGTCGATGTTCTCATAGACAGTCAACCAGTTCAACAGCCGTGATTCCTGAAAGACGTATCCATAGAAGAAATCGCCCGGCGCAGTCACTTCCCCGTTAACCGTAATCGTTCCCGAATCTGGGTGATAGAGCCCGGCCAGGATGTTGAGGACTGTCGATTTGCCACACCCCGAGGGCCCCATAATTGTCGTAAACGACCGGCTCTCTATCTGGAAGCTGACGTCGTCGAAAACCGTCGTTGCTGTTCCTTCCTTGGCGAACGATTTCGAGAGGTTGTTGATTTCTATGTTTACCATCTGTCTTAGGCACCCGGTCCCTGCGGTGTTTCTTCGGAGAAGTCCCGCCAGGCGAAGGTTCGCTTCTCCAGTCGTTTAATCAGCATCTGTCCGAGATACACCAGTATGACGAACGGCAGCGTCCAGGCCAGAATCTGGTCGTTTTGCTGCCCCTGGAACAGGTTCAGTATCACGTACCCGATTCCTGACGACGAGCCGAATATCTCAACAACGATGATGATCTTCCAGCTCAGCGGAAACGCGATCTTCATCGAACTGAAAATGCTGGGCATCAGCTGTGGAACTATCACGTATCGCCACAGCATGAGGTCGCTCAGTCGGAACGACGTGGCCATCTGTATCAGGCTCGCGTCGATGCTTTTCGTCCCCTGCCAGACGTTCACCGTCAGATACGGTGTGAGGACGAGCACGGTCGCCAGCACCGGAACGAGATACGGCGTCCGGCCGAACCAGATGAGTGTGATGAATGCCCACAGCACACCCGGAATTGAGAGTCCAATCAGGATGTAGAGCGTGACGTAGTCCTCGAACCGCTCGCTGCGACCCATCAAAATTCCGAGCGCCGTCCCCAGCGCCATCGCGATGAAAAACGCGAGGAATATTCGCTCGAACGTGAACCGCATGTGATACCACAGGTGGAACTCGGACTCCAGCAGGACGATGGGGACCAGTGCATCGACGAACTCGGGAATCGTTGGAAATCGCCGGGCAGGTACGCGAGAGCCCAGCAGCTGCCATGCGGCGAGCGTAATAGCGACGGACAACCCCAGCGCAATTCGAGATTTCTGTGTGTCGGTCAGGGACATTCTCAACACTGAGTCAGCTAGTTGGCCAGGTCATCGAGTTCCGCGTTGGTGAGGGTTAGTTCATCTTTCGGTGGGACGTCGGAGATGAGTTCCAGGTCTTCCATCGATTCGAACAGCTCCCACTGGCTGTCTATCATGTCCTGGTCCCAGCTGTCCGACGGGGCGGTTATCTCACCGGCCTCGTACAGCTCTTTCGCTCGCTCGACTTCGTCGGCACCGTCGACGCCTGCAAGCAGGCCGTAGCTATCCATCACGTCGTCCAGGTTGTTTTCGACGTGCTCTACCGCGTCGTCCCAGCCCTGCAGGAAGTTCCACGCGACGTCGTAGTTGTCTTCGAGCCACACTCTGTTCGCTGAAATGTGGCTCAGGAACGGCGGAAAGCCGGCGATTTCCTCCCAGGACCCCGCAGGATTGTATATTGGCTGGTACGTATCCGGCTGTGCCAGCGCGGAAATGGTCGAACCGGTAAACAACAGCACTGCGTCGAACTCGCCATCTTCGAGCAAGTTCAACAGAACGGCTGGTTCCGCAGCGTCCGACTCGATGTCCTCTCTGATGTCAATTCCGGTCTCTTCCATTATGACTGTCCGGGTGATGTTCGTCGCGGCACTTCCCCAGAACGGGACGCCCAGTGTCCCGCCCTGCTCGGCAAGGTCTTCGATAGAGCTGATATCGGAGTCCGCCATCGAGAAAACCCTGTTTGTGGTGACGAGGTCCGGGCCGAACGAGACGATCTCGTGCCCCTCCGAGTACGACTCCGCTATCTCGAAGATAGGCGGCGCTCCCAGCTGTGTCTCTTCAGTCGGCAAGGTTGCGACGTACCGGGAAAATCCAGCAATGACGACGTTTAAATCGATTCCGTGGTTCTCCCAGATATTCTCTTCCTGTCCTGCGAGATATATCGGAATGTCGATAGAATCCTCCACATACACGAAGTCGAGTTCGTACAGCTCATCATCGCCGTCATCGCCAAGACAGCCCGCAAACCCGGCGACTCCGGCCGCCCCCAGGCCTTTCAACATATCGCGGCGATTTACACCGTAATTTTTATTTGATTTATTAGACATAACACTGCTAGCAGGCAGAGGAGGATATACCTTTGCCTCATCACATAATTTACCCACTATCTTTATCGTAATTTTATTCCAACATTGGTAAAAAATTATATTATGACTGTCGGGATGTGCTACCAGGGTAGGCAGCTCTCCCGGATTACAGCGGTACCGAGGCGAAAGCCCACCCGTTCACGGGTGGGATGAAGCCGACAACTGGGAAACTATCCACACTCGTAGACACGGCTGGGGTTAGATGTTTACATAACATCTTTAGGTGAGTAGTCTCTATATACTGACAATGCCTCGTGGGTTCGACAGGGAACGTACCAACGTCCACAAACTCCAGTACCACTTTATCTGGTGTCCGAAATACCGCAAATCGGTGCTTGAGGGTGAGGTACGCGACCGTCTCGAAGAACTCGTCGAGGAGAAAGCCGGCGAACTCGGGTTAGATATACTGGAGCTGGCGATTCGCCCCGACCACGTACACTTGTTTATCACGGGCGACCCGACGCTTGCCCCGAACAAGATAATGCAACAGGTCAAAGGCTACTCCTCGCGCCATCTCCGCGACGAGTTCACCTTCGGCCTGCCGTCTCTGTGGACGCGCTCGTATTTCGTCTCAAGCGCGGACGACGTGTCCAGCGAGGTCACCGAGGAATACATCGACGCTCAAGCCGGTGAGTAGTCATGCAACGGAGCGTCTCAACCACGGTGCGGGTCAAACTCCACTCGCTGACCAACAGGAAAGCCGACCTGCTCGCCCGTGAGCACGAGGCGTTCCAGATTGCGGTTCACGGCGGAGACGCCGACCTGTACTCTGCGACCAACCAGCAAGCGTCGAAAGTCCAGCGACAGAAAGAGCCGAACCCCGACACCGAACAACCCGTCGTCCTTCGCAACGACGTGTTCGACGTGGCCCACGACGAGGACACCGTTCTCTCGTCGTGGTGGGTCAAAGTCCCCGTCTACGACCCCGAGCGTGGACGGGGAAACTCCATCTGGTGTCCAGCACACGTCCCGCACAAGGACGAACGACTCGTCCAAGAGGGCGATGTTCGGGACAGCGAACTGGTGCGCCGTGGCGGTGACTGGTATGTCCATCTCGTCGTCAAACGGTCTGTGACTGTTCAAGACGAGTACGACGACGTACTGGCTATCGACATGGGAGCACGGTGGGTCGCTACCTGCGCGTTCCTTTCCGACCGCAAGACCACCTTCTA
>LKMJ01002742.1_pt1 | contig 16310 bp, 18 predicted proteins | sample 643391 | NCBI WGS metagenome assembly LKMJ01 (sample SAMN04112250, study PRJNA286221) | soda lake metagenome | biome: soda lake; feature: Kulunda Steppe; material: water; isolation source: sample PL-Br10 brine of Picturesque Lake | place: Russia: Kulunda steppe | collected 2010-07
AGCGACGGGCCAGCATCAGGAAAACACGATAGACAACGGCGGTGACCACCACCCCTGTAAGCGCGTAAAGACCGGGCCAGACCCATGTCTCAAGCCCCGCCCGGATCGCTTCCCAATCCATTGTTTTCTCCCTGGCGCTGTATTGAGGCCCTCAACGTATCGCAAGGACACCAGCAAAGGAAAGCCGGTGCAGAATGCCGCCGGGCATCGTTCGCGCCGGGCACACTAGAAGTGATGCGGCTGGAAGGCGACGGATTTCAGGCGCTGGCCAAGCAGGGTAACCCAGCCGCGATAGCGGTGCTCACCCGTTGCGGTAAAATCAAAACTGAACGTGCGCCGCAGCCGGACCCGGCCTTGCGGATCGCGCTCCAACCCAATGCCGCTCAGGTACACACTCTGATCCAGAAGCGCCACGTCCGCCTTTTCACAGGCCTGGCGGGCAGCCGCAACCGCCCGATCCTTCACAGCCAGCGCCTGCCACGCATACCAGCCCAGAAAGCCAGATACAAAGAAGATCGTCAGTGCTTTCAGGTCAATTACCATCATCAGCATCCCGAGCAATACGGCGTTGATTGACCCACCATGAATGTACTGGGCAAGTTTACCTCTTATGGGTGCCTATTCCGAAATGATGGCGGCACAGGCGGTCTCTGTCCGACCGGGTTCCGGGGCGCTGGCTCTCATCAGCACCCTGGATGGCCCTCAGCCAGCTGGTTTTCCATCCGGTCGGCAAGTGCGGCCACAAGCTGCGCTTTTGCCGCCACCAGCGTTGCGGGATCACGGTCGGCCAGGGGCTCCTGAAGCTGAACGGGGCAGGCTCTGCCGGTGCCCTGCTCCAGGCGCCAGTACGCCACCAGAACAACCCGGTCCGTCTCGCCCCAGACGGCCTCAAACCGGTGGATGTCCACCGTCAGGTAACCGGATCGATCCGCCCCGGACATGGCACCGAAGTGCCTCTGCAGAATGCGTGTCATGGCGCGGGGGATGCGTTCAGCCCAGCGCACGTAGGGCAGCGCCTCAACACGGTGGGCTTCCGGGCGCACCCGGATCCGATCATCATCCAGATAATCGGGCACGCTCACCCTGTGTACCCCCAGGGTCTTCTCCGGGGCTGACGCCCGGTGATCGCCAGTATCCAGCGTGAAATAGCGCGTCTCCGGCACACTGGCACAGCCGGCGAGCAGCAGCGTGACACCGATCAGGCCGGTGAGCCTGAAGGCAGCATGGTTCATGGTCTGTCTCCTCCGTGATCGAACAGCAGGCTGTTGGGTCTTTGCTCAATCTTCTCGGCGAAGCGTCGCAGAGCGGCTGTGGTGCTGCTGAGTTCACGCAGCACGCGACGCAGATCATCGCGCTCCTGCGAGCGCGGGTGCGCCATATCGCCCAGATCCGCCAGCAGAGCATCCGCTGCGTCCATGGTGCTGTGGGCTCTTGTCAGCACCTCGCCCAGCTCATCCCCCCGCGATCGGACCTGCCCGGAACCCTCCTGGCCCAGTTGATCGAAACTCGCGATTGCAGCCGATGCCTCCTGCTCGAGCGTGGCCAGAGCACGGCTCAGGTCACGCATCAGCATCTGGCTGTCATCCAGGGTTTCGTGGAGCCGGGCACCAATGCCCGTGAACTCAGTCTCCAGGCTGCGGCTGAGCGACTGGAGCGACTCGAGCGTCCCCACGACTGTCTCCATGGTGTCTTTCCAGGGGAACTGCTCCACGGCATCCTGCGCCTGTTTGAAGCTGGAGCGTCTGGAGGGAATTTCCTGAACGGAGCGGTCCTTGTTGAGCAATCTGACCGCTTCATCCGGGTAGAAGTCCAGATCGATTGCCATCTGCCCGGTCAGCAGACTCCGTGGGCGGAGTTGCGCTTTCAGACCATGCTCGACCAGTAATGCCACATCAATGGAGCTGGCGTCACCACTGCCGGTGTCGGCGAACAGGACGACATCCGGGCGCAGGGTCAGGTAGACCGGTATCACCACACGGAAAGTCTCAGGGTCACCGCGAATGGTCAGCCGCCGGACCGAGCCGATCTCTATGCCGCGAAAGGTCACGGGTGCCCCGGCGGACAGGCCACTGAGCGGTTCCTCAAAATAGACCACCACCTCCTGGCTGGGCTCAAACCAGCGCAGTCCACCGAAAGCCAGAAGCCCGATCACGGCCAGGGTCAGACCGCCCATCACGAACAGGCCCACCAGCGTGGCTTTACTCTTACCCATCCCTTCCTCCTTCCCTAAGGCCGGCTCAGACCCGGGTGCTCAGAAACTCCCGAACCTGGGCATATTCACTGTGGCGCTGCAGCGCCCGGGGTGCGTCCAGACCAATGGCGGTTGTGCTCTCGGGGTCGAGATAAAGGCACTCATCCGCGATGGCAAACAGACTCTCCAGCTCATGGGTCACCAGCACTACAGTAACACCAAGTGCATCGCGCAGGCGCAGAATCAGCTCGTCCAGGCGCCGCACACTGAGCGGATCCAGCCCAGCGGAGGGTTCATCCAGAAACAGCACGGGCGGGTCCAGGGCCAGCGCCCGGGCCAGTCCCGCTCGCTTGCGCATGCCGCCGGACAGGGCGGCGGGGTAGGCCTCGGAGGCCCCGGCCAGTCCCACCAGCGCGAGCTTGAAGGCCACCTGATCCGCAATCTGGGCGGGGGCCAGTTCGGTATAGAGTTCAAGCGGCAGGGCGATGTTCTCCGCCACGGTCATGGAGCTCCACAGCGCCGCGCTCTGAAACAGCACACCAATGTCCTGGAGCAGGCGGCTGCGTTCGTGCTCATCCAGCGCCCAGAAATCCTCGTCCTCGAAATACATCCGCCCGGCCATGGGTCTGTTCAGTCCGATCAGGTGACGCAGCAGGGTGCTCTTACCGCAGCCGCTGGGCCCGACAATGCCGAAAATCCGCCCGCGATGAACCTCAAAGGTCAGGTCCTTCTGGACCACCACCTCGCCAAATCCCATGGCCAGGCCCTCCACCCGCACCAGCGCCTGAGAGGTCCGGGGTTTTGTTCTCATGCTCAATACCCCGTGTAGGTGCTGATGATGGCGAAGATGGAGTCAACCACGATGATACCGACAATGCTGATCACCACGGCCCGCGTCGCCGACTCTCCCACCGCCGCCGCGCTGCGTCCGGAGCGCAGACCGATGTGGCAGCTCACCATGCCGATCAGCGCGCCAAAACAGACGCTTTTCGCAAGACCGACATAGAAGTGATACAGGGCCACACCCTGGAAGGTCCGATCCAGATAGATGGTCGGCTCCAGCCCGAGCGCGAACATGGACACGAGCAGTCCTCCCATGATGCTGATGGTGGCGGCAAACACATACAGAAGCGGCATCATGAGCGTCAGTGCGAGGATTCGCGGGAAGGCCAGAAAATCGTAGGGGTCCACGCCCAGCGTCCTCAGCGCATCCACCTCTTCATTGACCTCCATGGAGGCCAGGTGGGCCGCGAAGGCGGCACCGGTACGCCCGGCCATGACGATCGCGGTCATCATGGCGGCCATTTCCCGCGCCACCGCGATACCCACCATTTCTGCAATGAAAATCTCGGCCCCGAAGTCACGCAGCTGAAGCGCGCCCACAAAGGCCAGGATGCTGCCTACCAGCAGGCTTACCAGGGCAACAATGGGCAGGGCCTGGATACCACTCTGGGTCAGGACATCCACCAGATCACGGCCCCGGAAGCTGACGCGGCCCCGACACAGACGACTGAGCGCCGCGAGATAGTCACCAAGACTCAGACCGATGGCGAAGGTTCCATGGCCACAGGAAGCCGCCAGGCGCCACAGCTGATCCCGGAACGACTCCGCCTGGGACGCCTTTGCATCACCAATGCGGTCACGGGTCAGGCCAAGCAGGGATTGAAGGGACGAGTCCAGATCTTCGATTCTCAGCGCACCGCCCAGCTCATCAAGTCGTTGCTGCAGGCCATACAGCAATGCCGGAAGCGTTGAGCCATACCAGCCTTCGAGTGCGCTGCCATCCACGGTGATGGAACGAACCGTTGACGGGCAGAGCGCGAGGATTGAATCGGCCGAAGGAAACTCACTGTCCTCGCCCGGCTCCCAGTGACCGCGCAGCACAAGCACAGCGCTTTCACCCTGGCGGTCCAGGTGCCAAAGCGGCTGCGCGGTGTCGTTCTGAGTCATCGGCGTATCATCCTGAAGGCCGCCCGGCAGCCATCTGGAGATGGCTGAAGGGGAAGGTTCCCCTTCGAAACTACCACGCCGCGACAGGAAGTGCGATCCTTACCTTCACACGGCTCTGGCAGCCCGTGCCGCATGCAGCTTGCGGTAGCTTTGCAGCATCCGCTGGTGCTTTTCCAGCCCTTCCAGCTGCATGCTGGTCTCGGTGAGGCCATGGAAGCGGACACTGCCGTCGACTGAACCGATAGCCGCATCCATGGTTTCGTCGCCGAACATGCGCCTGAGGTTGTACTGGTAATCCGCCAGCTCAAGCTCGTCATCCAGCGTGATCTCAAGTACCGCCTGAACCGCGCGGTAGAACAGGTTGCGGGTCACGTGGTTGTCATTGAACTGCAGGAACATCTCCACCAGATCCAGTGCCTCCCCGTGTTCGCCAAGCGCCAGATGGATCAGCAGCCTGAGCTCAAGGACGGTAAGCTGACCCCAGACGCTGTTCTCATCGAACATGATGCCGATCAGGGTGATGATGCCGGTATAGGCATCAATTTCACTGTCCTCCAGGCGCGCCACCAGATCGCGCAGCTGATCCTCACTCAGACGGTGAAGATTCAGTATGTCCTCGCGGAAATCCAGCGCCATGTTGGTGTTGTCCCAGACCAGATCCTCCACCGGATAGATCTCGGAATACCCCGGCACCAGAATGCGACAGGCGGGCGCCCCCAGGGTTTCGTATTCAGCCATATACACCTCATGGCCCATCCCGTGCAGGATACCGAACAGACGCTCGGCCTCCTGTTCACTGGTCCCGGAGAAATCCCATTCACAGAACGCGTAATCAGCCCGGCTGCTGAAAAAGCGCCAGGACACCACGCCGCTGGAGTCGATGAAGTGCTCCACATAATTGTTGGGCTCGGTGACCGCCAGGGAATTGAAGGTGGGCAGTGGTATGTCGTGCAGCCCTTCCAGACTGCGCCCCTGCAGCAGCTCAGTCAGGCTGCGCTCCAGAGCCACCTCCAGACGCGGGTGGGCCCCGAAGGAGGCAAAGACACCCCCGGTCTGGGGGTTCATGAGCGTGACGCAGGCCACCGGGAACTGACCGCCCAGGGAGGCGTCCTTGACCAGCACCGGAAAGCCCTGGGCCTCCAGCGCCGCCACGCCTTCCTGGATATGGGGGTATTTCGCCATGACCTCCGGCGGCACGTCCGGCAGCGCCATTTCCTCTTCGATGATGCGCTTTTTCACCCCTCGCTCAAAGATCTCGGACAGGCACTGCACCTGCGCCTCATGCCGGGTATTGCCCGCGCTCATGCCGTTGCTGAGAAAGAGGTTCTCAATCAGGTTTGAGGGAAAGTAAACGGTCTCACCGTCTGACTGGCGTTTATAGGGTAACGCGACAATGCCCCGATCCTTACGACCGGAATTGGTATCGATAAGGTGAGAGCCGCGCAGCTCCCCTTCCGGGTCATAGAGGGCCCGGCAGTGCGCATCCAGAAGGCCCTCGGGCACCCCATCTCCGGGGCCGGGCTGGAACCAGCGCTCGTTCGGATAGTGCACGAAATCACTGTGGGCGATGTCTTCTCCCCAGTAGAAATCGTTGTAGAAGAAATTGCAGTTGAGCCGCTCCACGAACTCCCCCAGTGCCGAGCACAGCGCGCTTTCCTTGGTCGCACCCTTGCCATTGGTGAAGCACATGGGCGAGGCGGCATCGCGCAGGTGCAGCGACCAGACATGGGGGACAATGTTGCGCCAGGAGGCCACCTCAATCTGCATGCCCAGATCCTCCAGGATGCGGGTCATGTGGGCAATGGTGTCCTCAAGCGGGCGGTCCTTGCCCGGAATCCGGGTATGAGAACTGCTCTCAGGATCAATCATCAGCAGCGCCTGGGCGTCCTCATCGAGATTGCCAACGCTTTCGATCTGAAAGGTCGGATCCTTCTGCACCACCCGCTTGACGGTGCAGCGCTCGGCCGAGCGCAGAATGCCCTTGCGGTGTTTCTCGGGCAGGTCTTCCGGCAGCTCTACCTGAATCCGGAAGATCTGGTTGTAGCGGTCCTCCGGATCCACGATGTTGTTCTGGGACAGGCGGATTTTCTCAGTGGGAATGTCGCGCGCCAGACAGTACACACGGATGAAGTGGGCCGCACACAACGCCGATGAGGCCAGAAAGAAATCAAAGGGCCCGGGCGCGGAGCCGTCGCCCTTATAGCGGACGGGCTGATCGGAAATGACGCTGAAATCGTCAAATTTCGCCTCAAGACGGCGATTTTCGAGAAAATTAACCTTGATTTCCATGAACTGAACCGGCGTCGTAAATTGTAGGGAGGTGCACTCACATGCGATGACCCGCGCCCGCTGCTCCAGCCCGAACTGGATCAATCGGCGGGCCAGGCCGCTGAAGCGTGCATTACGCCAGAGATGTTCGCCGGCAACAAGGCGCGGCGCAGCAAAAGCTCTGAATGCACCAGCGTCCCTGCATGCCTCCCAGACGGTCACGATCCCATTAATGAACCCGGAAAGCGCTCAGAACCACCCTCGGAAGCGCTAACCGGCTGTTCAGGTTGCGGTTTTCACGTCCTGCTCCAGACCCTCGTAGAAGCTGATCCGGTTGGTGGCCGATTCCTTCGACTGGTACATCGCCAGATCGGCAGCTCTCAACAGAGCACCAGGGCTGGATGCGTTCTGCGGGAACAGAGCAGCTCCGATGCTGACGGAGATATGGACCTGCTTTCCATCGATGTTGAAAGGCAGCGTCAGCACATTGATGATCGATTGCGCCACCCGCTCGACATCCTGGCGTTGCTTGACCCCGGTGAGAATAAAGGTGAATTCGTCGCCGCCGAGACGGGCAGCCGTGTCGTCCTCGCGGACACAGCGGATGAGCCGCTTGGCCACACAATGCAGCAAACGGTCCCCTGCCTCATGCCCGACGGAATCGTTGATGGACTTGAAGCCATCAAGATCGAGAAACAGCACGGCAACCGGAAGATTGCGCCGCTTTGCGTGCTTGAGCTCCTGATCCAGACGTTCCAGAAAGAGGCGCCGATTGGGCAGGCCGGTCAACAGGTCATAGTGACCGTTGTACCACTCCCTTTCCTCGGCGAGGGCTCTCTCGGTGATGTCACGGGTTATGCACACCGCCGCCTCGGTGTGCCCCTGCTCGTCCAGTACCGGTGCCAGCTCATACTCGAAACACTCACCCTCGCCGGAGGAAAAAGTGTGGGAAAGCTCACCGCGGTAACTCGACTGCTGGGCAATGACCCGCTGCAGGTTCTGCTGAAACTCCAGCACAAACGGGAACCCGAGATCAAAGGCACTCCGGCCAATGAGCGCCTCAATGGGCACCCCAAGCAGGTCCGCCGTTGCCTTGTTGGCATAGACGAATCGGCCGCTCGGGTCGAGTACATAGATGGGATCGGGAGATGCCCTCAGGATGGCCTCGAAGAGCCGCGTTTCCATCTCTTTCAGAGCCGTATACTGTTGCAGTGATTCCGCAACAGCCTGGTCAACCGCCTCATGGAATCGGGCAAGGTCCTCCAGATCCTGACCGGAAATCACCGGCCTGACGCGGGTCCAGCCAGACACCACAGTGGCGCGTATAGCCTGAAATTCCGAAACCGTCTCATTGACGCTGAAGCCGCAGGCTTTTCTCTCACCACCGTGCATCCGGCCCCAGGATACCCGATCGTTGCCGTCCTCCTCCGATCCGGTCACCTGCCATAGAGCACCCCTGAGGGCGTCCAGCTCATCTGCAATACTCAGAAGCATCTCCCTGGCGTGATCGCGCAGCCCCACCCTGCTCATGTCCCGAGCAGGCTCAAGCGTCTGGGCAAAGCTCTCCCATTCCACCAGAATGGGCTCAATATTGGCTCGTATGAAGTCACTCAATCGCATCTGCGCCCGTCCTTTCCGGCCCGGAAGGCCCGCGTGATTTTCCGGGAGAGGCCCAACTCCAGCGTCTTTACTCCCGGAGCACTGTTCCCTGTGATGGTTACTGCGACCTGTTTCTTTTAAGCCTTCAGACTGTTTCTGTCCGTGCGATAGCGAACATATCCAGATTTAAATCACGCTGCTTCTGTGCGTACGTTGGCGAACAGACCAGGAGGAACAGTTCGAATAGCCTGAACCTGAACCCATAACCAAAGGAAGGAAACTCATGGGCATACCAAGTTCAGATGAAATGAAGGGAAAGTGGAAACAACAGATCGGCAAGGCGAAAACGACCTGGGGGAATCTTACAGAGGATGAACTGCTGGCGTCGGAGGGACGGGAGGAGGAGCTTGCGGGACTGATTCAGGAGCGGTACGCCGTAACCCGTGACAAGGCGCAGAAGCAGGTCAGGGAGTTCTTCAACCGGAACTAGAAGAGTCGATTGTGACCGAGCCATGGGTGCGATGCCCGTGGCCGGCCCATTGCACGGACCAGGGAGCAACCGCCATGCTGGAAACACTGATTATCATTCTGGTGGCGCTGTGGATACTGGGATTGGTGATGTCGTCGACCATGGGAGGGCTGATCCACATGCTGCTGCTTGCCGCTGTTGTAGTGGGTCTGATCCGTCTCAGTCAGGGACGACCTGTATGATCCCGGAAGGCACGTGCCAGGGGCAGGTTTCGCCGGATCTGCAGTCGCGTATTGCCTGCCCCACCTCAACGGTTTCCTGCCATTGCTCTGGCCGCGGCTGCGTGCTGCTATTGTTCAATAAATTTTTCCAGAATCCTGATGTATTCCCCACTGTCCCTGATTTTCTGAAGCCCTTCATTGAAAAGCGCCAGCCTGGATGCGCTCTCCTCAAGCTCCCGGGGCAACAACAGGTGATGGACTGAGGTCTTCAGGGCAGTCGGATGGTGGGTGAACTGCTCGGCCGTTTCTGAGTCGAAGTGTTTGTTGATCATATAATTGCCAACGTATCGATTGATTGGCGTCAGCGCGACACGCTCTCTGAGCAGCTTCCTCAGGTTGAGCAGATCGTGAACGGCCGTATCAGCTTCAAACTTCCCCGCCTCCAGAGCCTCATGGAATTCCGGCCCGTAGTAGTAATCAATAACGGTTCCGACCTCGAGCCCCTGCAGATCATCATACTCTTTCCAGTCGAAGCGGAACTCCCTCAGATGGAAGAAAACCAGAGGTGCCTCAGCCACCGGTTCACTGAAAAGGAAGTCCTGCTGACGCTGCTCAGAGTGAACCCACCCGAGGGTCCCGTCATAATCCCCGAGCCTGGCCACCCGGTACGCACGCGCGGCCGGGTAGAAGCTGTACTCCACCTCAACACCTACCTGATCAAACGCCGCCGTCACCAGTGAGGGTTCAAGGCCGTGGCCTTCAGCATTCTGCTGCAGAAACGGTGGGTACTCAAAAACCGCCAGGCGCAGTGTCTCGCCAGAGACACCTGATGCGCTGAATGACGCCATGAATACTGCCAGCGCTACCACGGAGAACTTCATGCTATACCTTTCAGTTATGTATGGCCGGTGTATCAAGGATTCATCTGTTAACTTGAGAGTATAGTCTTATTATAAATTCGCAAAACGCCTGGAGAGAAAGCGCCCATGGAATTATGGTTTTTCGAGATCGTTGATTTCCTGATCCTTCTGCTCGAAGCGATCGGAGTTGCAGTCATTCTGGGCGGCTTTATCGTCTCCACCCTCGTGTATCTGATGCATTTCCGGGAGTGGACCACGCACACTGCGTATCGGGCCTACCGCCACCGCAGTGTGCGAGGCCTGATCCTTGGCTTGGAGTTTCTGGTCGCGGCAGACATCATCAAGACCGTCATTGTCGACTACACCCTGGAAAGTGTGCTGCTCCTTGGACTCATGATCCTGTTCCGTACCTTTCTGGTGTTTGCACTGCACCTGGAGATAGAGGGGCGGCTGCCATGGCGCCGCAGAGAGTCCGGGGAGACGGATTGATCCGCAACAATACCCGCCCAGGCGGGTCCTGAGTCCATGAGCGCATGTCTCACGGACAGGGCCGCCTTGTTTTCCGTCTGTGAGGCCTGATAGCCTTGATCCCGTCCGGGACGTCCCACGCCTGACCGCGACGCGCCCCGCTCCGATACTGGACTGAGATGAATATCTTCTTTGCAGTCATAGCACTGTTTCTGCTGGGAACCACGATCGCGGGCCTGATTCGAATCAGCTTCGGTCCGACCGCCGCCGACAGGATGCTGGCCGCCCAACTGCTGGGCACCTCCGGCGTTGCCATCCTCCTGTTACTGTCGGAAGCAATGTCCGAACCCGCACTGCGTAACGTCGCTCTGGTGTTCGTTCTGCTGGCCGTACTCACAGTGGTCGCTTTCGTCGAACGCCCTTCGGCAAAACAGGAAGACGATCAACTGGAGCCGTGATGATACTGGATGTGCTTTCCATCATATTCGGGTTGCTGGGCGCTGTTTTTTTTCTCGCCGGGACCACGGGCATGCTCCGGTTCCCCGATGTTTTTTCGCGTCTCCACGCCCAGACCAAGGCTGACAACCAGGGACTGGGCTTCATCACCACAGCCCTGCTCCTGCAGGCGGACTCGGTCTGGGTCGCGCTCAAGCTGATCCTGGTATGGCTGGTCATGCTGCTGGCCAGCGCCAACATTTCCTACCTGATCGGGCGCTACAAACTCCGACAACAGAGTGAGCCGGAATAATGATACCGGTAGGCGGCGTATTCGATGGCCTGCTGGCGCTGGTTCTGGTGTTCCTGTCCATCCGTCTGTTACTCGTATCCAGTCTTTTCCATGCAGTGGTGCTGTTCATAGCGCTTGGGCTGCTCATGGGTCTGACCTGGGTGCGCTTACAGGCCCCTGATGTCGCCCTGGCCGAGGCGGCCATTGGTGCGGCACTGACTGGCGTGCTCTTTATTGACCTGCTCTACAAACTGACCCACAGGAAGAACACCAGCGCCTCAGTCAACGAAACACTGATCTACGACGAGGCCACGCCCCGACGCTGGCTCACCGTTTTTCTCAGTGGCCTGACGTGCCTCGCCATACTGCTGCCACTGCTCATGGTGATCGCCCATTCACCCCAGACCGGTGTCGGCCTGGCGCCTGTCGTATCGGCCTCCATGGAGGCCACCGGTGTTACCCATAACGTCACAGCCGTGCTGCTCAATTTCCGCAGCTTTGACACCCTGCTGGAGCTCACCGTTCTCTTTGTGGCGGTTCTTGCCGCGCTGACCCTGCGTGTCATGGATACCTCCACCGCACCGGCAACAACGGCAGAGCCCCCCGACCCCGTCCTCAACTGGCTGTGGCGGCTGCTTCTGCCTTTGCTGGTCACCGTCTCAGGCTACCTGCTCTGGCTGGGCTCCTTCACCTCAGGCGGCGCCTTCCAGAGCGGTATCGTGCTGGCCGCCACCATCATTCTTCTGTCACTCACCGGCCAGCGGACACTGGAGCTTCTGCCCTCCCTGCTCTGGCGCGCACTGCTGGTGGTGGGACTGTTGAGCTTCATCGTCGTCGGTGCGGCCATGCTCATGCTCGGCCGGCCTTTCCTGGATTACCCTCAGCAGTGGGCCGGGGGTCTGATCCTGGCGATGGAAGTAACAGCCAGCCTCACCATCGCGACCGCGCTGGTCACGCTGGTGCTTGGACTGAGCGTCCCGGCCATGTTCAAAAGGTACCCACACCCGCGATGAGCGTAGACATTCTGTTCAAATACGTGGCCGTGCTGCTTTTCATCATTGGCCTCTACGGCATGCTCGCCCAGCCCCATATGCTGCGCAAGATACTGGCGAGCAACCTCATGAGCGTCGGAGTCTTTCTGTTCATGATCAGTACGGCCGCACGTGACGGATCCGAGACGGCCGACCCGGTTCCCCACGCCATGGTGATCACCGGCATCGTCGTATCCCTCAGCATCACGGCGCTCGCTCTGATGCTGGTCGAGCGCATCCAGCGCAGCAGCAGACGCATCCACCTGTACTGGTGGTTTCGCTCGCCCAGGGACAGGGACGAGGAGCCATGATCAGCGCCCTGATCGTTCTGCCACTGGCGGCGGCATTTCTGGTTTTTCTCTGGCCCCGCCGCGCCACGCCTTTGGGCCTTATCGCCAGCGCCGCCATTGTCGCACTGACCGCAACCAGCGTAGCGGACGTCTACGCCTCGGGCCCGATGCACACACTGCTCGGCGGCTGGCAGCCACCGCTGGGCATAAGGCTGACCATGGACGGGCTCTCCGCACTGATGCTGTCGATGATGGCTGTGGTTGGTGGCCTGCTCAGCCTGTTCGCCCCGACCTACTTCAGGCACTCCCATGACAACCCTGCCGCGATCACACTGTTCTGGCCGTTATGGCTGCTGCTCTGGGGGACACTCAACGGACTGTTCATGGCGGCGGATATCTTCACCCTCTATGTGCTGATGGAAATCAGCCTGCTGGCGGCCGTCGCGCTGGTGACCCTGTCGCCAACCCAGGTGGCTACCATGGCCGCGCTGCGCTATCTGCTGGTCACCACAACCGGCTCTCTGTTCTATCTGATGGGGGTCGCCATACTGTACGACGCCCACGGCGTGCTCGACATAACGCTTCTGGCTGACCAAGTCCAGTCGGGCTGGGCGCTGACCACTGCACTGGTATTGATGACCCTCGGGCTGATAACCAAGGCCGCACTGTTTCCCCTGCATTTCTGGCTCCCTCCGGCCCATGCCCTGTCACCGGCGCCGGTCAGCGCCATCCTTTCGGCGTTGTTCATAAAGGGGGCTTTCTATCTGCTGTTGCGTCTGTGGGGCGCATTTGGCGCCGAAGCTGCAACCACTGAGGTCAGTCAGGCCATCGGTCTGCTCGCCGCTGCGGCCATTGTCTGGGGCTCGGTCCAGGCTCTGCGCCAACGTCACCTCAAACTGCTGATCGCCTACTCCACTGTGGCCCAGGTGGGGTTGTTCTTTCTTGTCTTTCCGGCTCTGGCCAGCGGGGATCACACCGGCACCGGTGTCGATCCCGGCGTGGCCGGCAGTGCCATCCAGATCATTGCCCACTCACTGGCCAAAGCGTCCCTGTTTCTCGCCGCCGGAATCCTCCTGATCGCCCGCCACAGCGATCGTCTCACGGCCATGCGCGGCATGATCCGAAGCTTACCCCTTACGGCGGTAACATTCGTTCTGGCGGGTGTTGGCCTCTATGGCCCGCCTGGAAGTGGCGCCGGTCTGGGCAAGACCATGCTTGGCGACGTCTTCCAGGCGGGTGATCAGTGGTGGTGGGACTCACTGCTGAGTGTTGCGGGTCTGCTGACCCTGGCCTATGTTGCGGTCATGCTGAGGTACATGGTTCTGCCCTACCGCGGCACATTGACCATGACTCCGGTCTCCGTATGGCTGCAGGCGATCCCCTTTGTACTGGCACTCAGCGGGCTGGGTCTTGGCTGGTTTGAGCCCATGCTGATTGAACTGCTGCAGGTTCAGTCGGGAGGTGCACAGTGAAACGACCTGACCTGACCCATATGGGCAGTCTGTTGCTGCGACTGCTTGGCATGCTGGCTCTGTGGTGGATTCTGACCGAAGGTAACCCGCGGGACCTGTGGTTTGGCCTCATCACGGCAGCCATCGCCACCTGGGTCAGCCTGATCGTGATTCCGCCCAGCCGGATTCGATGGCGGCTGGTGCCTGTTATTCTGTTCATTCCCTATTTCCTGTGGCGCTCTCTGCTGGGGGGGATCGATGTCGCCAGGCGGGCCTTTTCCCCGGGGCTCGCCCTTTCCCCAACCCTGCGCACCTATCAACTCAATCTGCAGGACCCGCCACAGCAGGCGTTTCTCGCATGGATCATCACGCTTTCACCGGGCACTTCCAGCGTTGAACTGAGCGATGGGCAACTGACGGTTCACCTGCTGGATCAGTGCCTGCTGAGCGAGGAGGCGCTGCGGGACCTGGAGGCGAAAGTCGCCCGGCTTGTCCATTGAACAGCGCCCGCTCTGCTATACTCGCAGCAATTGCGGCCCCTGCACCAACACCCTGACCCATGCTTGCGGCGGGGCCTGCCCCTGCCACTGAGAGATGGCCCATGAAAGTTGTTGATACCTTCCCCCGCAGAGTCCGTGAAATCGAAAACACCTGGATCACCATGCCGGACGGTTGCCGTCTTGCCGCGCGCATCTGGCTGCCGGAAGACGCGGAATCCCATCCGGTTCCCGCCATCCTGGAGTGCATGCCCTACCGCAAGCGCGATTTCACCCGGCTGCGGGATGAGCCCCTGCACCATTACATGGCGGGCCACGGCTACGCCTCCATCCGGCTCGATCTTCGTGGTACGGGCGACTCCGACGGGCTGATCGAGGACGAATACCTGCAGCAGGAACAGGATGACTGCCTGGCAGCGCTGGACTGGATTACCGATCAGCCCTGGTGCAGCGGTGAGGTGGGCATGTTCGGCATTTCCTGGGGCGGATTCAACGCGCTGCAGGTGGCCGCCCATCGTCCGCCGGCCCTGAAGGCCATCATCACCATGTGTTCCACGGACGACCGCTACGCCGACGACGCCCACTACATGGGCGGCTGTCTGCTCAACGAAAACCTCACCTGGGGGTCGGTCTTCTTTGCAACGGCGGCTTTCCCGCCGGACCCGGACATCTACGGGGAGGACTGGCGCGAGCAGTGGCGCTACCGGCTGGATAACCAGGTGCTCTACCCCGCGGTCTGGATGCAGCACCAGCAGCGGGATGATTACTGGAAGCACGGCTCCATCTGCGAGGACTTTGATGCCATTGAATGCGCCGTCTATGCGGTGGGCGGCTGGGCAGACGGTTACCCCAATGCGATTCCCCGCATGCTGGAGAATCTCAGCGCACCCAGCAAAGGGCTGATCGGCCCCTGGTCCCATGCTTTTCCCCACAACGCCCTGCCCGGTCCGGCCATCGGCTTCTTCCAGGAGATGCTGCGCTGGTGGGATTACTGGCTCAAGGGCATCGACAACGGCATCATGCACGAGCCACCCATGCGTGTCTGGATGGAAGACTATCTGCCGCCGGCGCCGCTGTACGAGTACCGCCCCGGGCGCTGGGTGGCGGAAGACGAGTGGCCCTCGCCACGCATCCGGCCCGAGCGCTGGTATCTGAACGTGCTTGCCCTGAGCCGTGAGCCCCATGCCGAGGATCGTCTGCGGCTGAGCTCACCGGAAACCACGGGCCTGGCTGGCGGTGACTGGTACGGCTTCGGCTCCGAAGGCGAAATGGCCATCGACCAGCGCGAAGACGACGGCAAGTCGCTGTGCTTTGACGCGGATCCGGTGGAAGAGGACTTCGAGATTCTGGGCGCACCCGTGGTGGAACTTGATGTGGAAGTGGACCAGCCGGTGGCCTACGTCATCGTGCGGCTCAACGACGTGGCCCCGGACGGCGCCTCATCGCGTGTCACTTTCGGTATGCTCAATCTGTGTCAGCGCAACAGCCGCGAACACCCGGAACCGCTGGAACCGGGCCAGCGCTATCGTGTGCGGGTCCAGCTCAACGATGTGGCCTACCGCTTTGCAGCGGGCCACACGATCCGCCTGGCCGTATCCACCAGTTACTGGCCCATGATCTGGCCGGCTCCCAACCCCGTGCACCTCAAACTGCACACCGGCACCAGCACACTGGATCTTCCGGTGCGGCCCGAGCGCCCGGAGGACGCCGAGCTGCGCCCCTTCGAACCGCCCGAACGCGGCCCCCAGATGGAACCGGAATCGCTGCAGACCGGAGAGTTCAGGCGAGCGGTGGAGCGTAACCTCATCAACAATGAGACCCGGTACCAGGTCTACAACGAGGGGGGCGATTTTGGCGGCGCCTCACTGGCCTATCTGGAGGATATAGACCTGACCGTGGGTTATTCCGTTGGCAAGTACTACCGTACCCACGAATACGATGCCAGCAATGCTGAGGCACGCATCACCCAGTTCTGCGTCCTGGAGCGCGGGGACTGGTCCACCCAGATCGAGTGTGTCTGTATCCTGAGCGCGGACGCGGAGCGTTTCCGGCTGCAGGCGACACTCATTGCCCATGAAGGGGACGAGCTGTTCTGCAGCCGGGAATGGGACGAATCCATTCCGCGCCGGCTGATCTGATTCAGCGCTCCTTCAGACCGGCTCGCTCAATGGCCGCCTCCAGGATCATGCGCAGCATATCGGGGTAGCTGTAGCCCGCCCAGGCGGCCATCATGGCCATCTTGCCGTCCCAGTACCAGGTGGGGTTGGTGTTGGCATCAATCAGCCGTG
>LKMJ01002744.1_pt1 | contig 16303 bp, 24 predicted proteins | sample 643391 | NCBI WGS metagenome assembly LKMJ01 (sample SAMN04112250, study PRJNA286221) | soda lake metagenome | biome: soda lake; feature: Kulunda Steppe; material: water; isolation source: sample PL-Br10 brine of Picturesque Lake | place: Russia: Kulunda steppe | collected 2010-07
GCAATGCCACAAAGTAAGCCTACATACCATCCTGATTGGAGTGATGGAAACCATTTATAAATGTCATACTGATCTACCCCTCAGTAAGCTTGGCCTAGACCGGTGTAGAGTAAGAAAACTTACTCTCGATCTAAACACTCATTTTATTCAATACACAACAAAGATCATAAATACAAGTAGGAGGTTGAAAAACATCAAGGAAAGACCATATGGCTCTTTTCAGACCCTCCCGACCCCCACGAATGACCTTCTTCCTCGTTTGATGGTGGAGGTTTGCCTGGTGCTTGCACCAGACTCTGATCATCGGATGTAAACTTCTTAATTCACGCAAACAGGGGCTACCTTGTTAGCGTACTATACTAGTAGTCTTTTCTTTTCTTTTTTTTTCACAGCGTGCTTTGTCAACACCTTTGCCGGGCTGCGGTCCATGCCTCCACACTATCCTTCTGGGAGTCAGAGGTACCATCTACAGCCCTTGTACTACAAGTGACCCTTGTGACAAAAAATAGTACACGACAAACTAGTAGTTTGGAGCCTCTGAAACATCTTTGTCTAGACCCTCAGAATGTCACCAAGCTTGCTGTGAAACTATATGCTCATTTGGTTCAATCCTATTTGCCTAGTATACTTATACTCTTGTTTGCACCAGACGCACTCTTGAGAAAACTCTTGCAGCGAGTCGCCATCTAGACCAGGAATGGGGTACTGCTTCTGAACTCCTGAGATGGAAAGTCGATTATCCACCCTCGCAACCTGTGGGTTCAGGGTTCGAACCTCTCTGGAGGCCACAACCGGCTAAGCTGCCCTCGTTCGGCGGATACAGCTTTGAAACCTTACCTTACCTTACCTACTCCTAATTAGGATGCCTATACCAATGGTGGTGTGTCTCCCTCAACTTCAAGGCACAAGTTGTGCCTCAAAGATATGCCTTCTCAGTGTCTCGTGTGCATCCCTCTTGGTCAATCACAGGCAAATCAGCTGAGTGACCTGGCTGGCGCGCTGACTGTAATCTTCCTGGCTGGGACGCTCTCAAAGATGCTGGACAGATCCAGATATGATATGAGCATCACGCAACATAAGGGCAACCAGACCTCAAAAATAAAACAATCAGTTGTCAGCCCTCCCACAGCCACGCAGTCTTGGCTTATTGAACATGTTATTGTCTGTCCGTCAGTCAGTCAGTCTTGAAACAGGAGCTTAAGTAATGGAATGAACAAACCAAGGGATAGCATATAGACATAGCACAAGCAGAGTCCTCATTTTGGCAAAGGCCAGCTCTAAAAATGTTTACGCCTACCTACAACCTACACATCTTGAACCTAAACAACGGCCACACATCCAGCAGTCACAGAGCGCATTCAGAGGTCATATTTCCATTTCTGCTTCATGTCAATCATGGCTCACCACAGACCTCATCACCCACGCTGCACACCCGCACCCAACACCCCGCTTGCTCTCGGCGGCCACACACTTGGCCACTCACCAGAGGCAACCAAAAGTCCTCAGCTGCAAGCATCCAGCTCGGAGCACAGCAACCCAGCTGGCAAGCAGCCCATCAGCCTACCGCCCATGGCACCGATCGTATGCTGCTACAGACGTGTTGGGCACACACACACACACACACACGCTGAAGGGTGCACATGGTGCACTGGAATGAGGCCACGGCATGAATGCAGGGATCAGAGCATGCTTACTGCCTCACAGAACCGGGTGCACGCGGTCTTGTTCACAAGTACTTGAAAGACCCCCTCCCCCAAACACATACACACACACATGCGTGCGCATGCCAGCCCCCGCAGCACGCGCACGTACGGCACACGCAGCACACGCGCGCGGGGGCGCCCGCTACCTCCGCCGCACAGTCGTGTGCAGCGGCTGCCAGTGCAGGCATGTGGGGTCGACCTCGGGCACGCGCTGCGCGCCGTAGCGCACCCAGTGCTCTTGCACGACCTTGGGGTCCGCGTGGATCAGGTGCGTGCCCTTCCAGTATTTGATCATGCCTAGGCTCTGCACGTGTGCGCCAAGCGTGTGCACAGGCACAGAGACGGGTCAGATGAGGTGCTCAGCCACGTACAGGCTCCGCGCGCGCGCGTGCACACACGTGCGAAGGCATGGGCAGGAACCAGGTTAGGATGCCTTGTGGCTGAATGGGGTGAGGTGCGGCGGCCGCTTCTGCGCAAGCGTTCAGTCTCTAATTGCGTGAGCTGCGGCCGGGGCAGCCTTGCGTGCACTGGCCATGCTCAAGGTGACCCGAGGAGCTCACGCACAGAGCTCCTGCACATGCACCTCCCCGCCCCCCCTCTTTTCCCTCGTCACCCCCTGCATAAAGTAGCACGCGGCAAGCACAGCCTGCAAAGAACAAAAAGGGTTGCACCGTCAATTTAGCCTTGAGTCAAACACACACCCACGTGCGTGCACTCTCACCTGCAGGGTATCAACGATGTCCTGGTGCCGGATCATGGTGGCGTCGCTGATCTCCTTGATGCTGATATCGCCTTTCACATTGCGCAGCGCTTCCAGCAGCACCCGCGTCCAGTAGCTGCGGAAGCTCACCTGCGCGCGCACAGCAGCACACACAGCCTAATTTAGCAAATACTGTTCACAGCTGCGGGAGCTTGCCTGTTTTAAGGCAAGGTGTGCTTCAGGCATCCTCTTCATGTGTATGACTTGGAAAAACTGCCCTGGAAGCACACAGGCGCCCAAAGCCCTCCACATCCCCACGACAAGCGCAGCAGGCTTCCGCTTAAAGCAGCGCGACTGCATCCAGGGCTCCCCCCTTGCCCCTTCTCCCCCACACCCAGGGATGCTGGGGAAGTGCACGAGTGGGCTTGCGCGCAAGCTTACCATGCTTACAAGAGCATTCCCTCGTGAGGAAAGCCGTAGCACGTATGGCCAGCACACATGAACACTTGCCCGCCTGCTTGCCTGCCTGCCTGCCTGCCCTCCTGCCCGGCTGCCTGCTCTCCTGCTCCCCTGCCCGCTCACCGACCTCCCCCCTTAGTGCCTCTCACCAGGCCCAGGTCGCTGAGCGGCCGCTCGGGCGTGCCAATGCGCCCCTCCCGCCGGGACAGCTCGTACGCAAACGCGATGAGCAGCTTGCCGTAGCCCTTGCGCTGGTAGGCGGGCAGCGTGAGGATGCATGCCAGGTTATACTCCTCTGCGCACTGCTTCTCCTTGCTGAAGTAGCCCACCTGCGGGGCAGGGGGCGCGTGTGAGCGCGGCGCGGCGGCAGGGCTTGTGGTGCCAGTGCTGCTGATGTGGCGGGTGCTGAGCCTCTGAGGCATGCACGCTGTGCTGCTTATGCGGTACTGCTGGTGCTGCTGTTCCGGGGCCCAGCCCGCGCTTGGATTTCAGCGCTTGTGTGCGCACGCACCGCATCCTTTTACCCTCTTCCTCCTCCTTTTTGCACCGCCCCTACCCTCATCCTCCATCGTCGCCGTCTAGACTCCCTGTCAACACGATTTTAAAGATGTACAAGCAGGCCCAGCACATAACAGGACAACAGTGCAGCGGCAGGTGCACATGCGCGCACGCACCAGGTGGTAGCCGCTGCTGTCCCGCTCGCACAACACATAGAAGAGGAAGGGGTCGACATCGTAGTACAGCGTCTTGTGGTCGAGGAACAGCTTGGACAGCAGGCACAGGTTCTGGCAGTACACCTGCAGCAAAGGGCAGGGCGGCAACGCACGCTCGCACACGCGTCCTCCGCTGTTGTGTGCGCGCTGCCATGCATTTGTAATGGTGTGCGTGCGCAGGCGTGCCTTCAGGCACTACCACAGTGAAGTGGCGCTGCCAGCTCAAGCGCATGCATGCACACACAATTATGCGCACACACACACACACACACACACGCACGCACGCACGCGCACGCGAGCCGCCTCACCTTAGCCTTCTTGCCATCGACCTCAAACATGGACACGGGTGGGTCGGTCACGGCGCCCCCCACGTAGTTGGGCTGGCTGGCTGGGGGTGGGGGTGACCTGTAGATTTCATCGCCTGTGATGCGCGCACGTGATGTGGGAGGGACACACCGCTGCGTGTGGGCATACGTGCAGGGCCAGAGCCATGGCAGTTGCCTGCCCTCTCTGTGTGCTCGCACGCTTGTCTGTGGTGTGTGTGTATGCGTTATGTGCGTGTATGCGGTGTGTGTGTGTATGCGTTATGTGCGAGTATGCGGTGTGTGTGTATGTGTGTGTGTGTGTGCGCGTGTGTGTGCGCGCGAGGGCTCAGGCACCGGCCCTTCCTGTGAGAGGGACCTTGACAGTGATTCCCACCCTCGCATGCAAACGAGGCGCGCCGGCACACTCACGCCAGGCTGTACACGCGTGCGCAAGTTGCGCGCGCAGGAGTGCATGTGCAAGCACGTGACCTGCATCGTTTGATTTGTCCTGGTGCCCTCTAGCCATCGAGGGACACCCAAAAGGAGGGGCCTCACGGCAAGCAGAGGGTGGGGATGTGGCCTCCCTCTCTGGTCTGCAGGTTAGCATCCCACCAGATGCTGCCACAGCACCAAACACTGCCGCTGCACCAGAAACTGCCGTAGCACCAGACGCTGCTGCTGTATCGCAGGCCAGAGGCGGGTCAGTGGCAAGGGCACCCTGATGGCGCTCCACTAGAGCTGGCCCACAGCCGCTCTCGCCAGCTGCCGCGCAGCTGGCCGCAAGATCTGGCCCCCAAACACGTCGCGCAAGCCACAGCGCAAGCCGCTGGCGGGAGGGGGGGAGCCTATGCTGCTTGCAGGCATGCGCGGGGTGGTGCACAGAGCACTGGGGAGGGAGGCTGTGCTGGTGGTGGGCATGTGCCCAGGTTGTGCACAGCAAGCTGAGAGCGTGAGTGGTTGTGCACAGCAGTGGATGTGCACAGCAAGCTCAGCGTGTGAGTGGTTGTACACAGCAAGCTCAGCGTGTGAGTGGTGGTACACAGCAAGCTCAGCGTATGAGTGGTCATCCACGATGCCAGTCTCTTTTGGCGGACATGATGCCTGGCCATGGCGCGCACCCGGCGTCCGCGACTCACCCACCACATACTCATACAGCAAGCTGGCCACGGCAGGGGGGGGCAGCCTTGGCCAAGGTGCGGACCTTGCAAATTATAGCTGCGCGCACCTGGGGAGAAGCCTGGGAAACTGCACACCTGGCGCACGTGCGTGTGCACGTGTACCGCGCAGTCCATGCATGTGCGCGGCGCAGTCCATGCATGTGTGCAGGTGTGCCGCGCAGCCCATTTAGGCCAAGCCCGCACATGCGCGGTGTGTGTGTGTGTGTGTGTGTGTGTGTGTGTGTGTGTGTTGTGCACGTGCGCGCGTGGGGGAGGGCGTGGGCGTACCTGGAGGGTGCCTGATTTCCAGCTTGGCCAGGTGCCGGATCAGGGTCTTCTTCTTGCGGAAGTACTTGAGCGTGAATTCGCAGATGTACAGCTTGTGCTGTGACGCGTAGGGCTCCGGGTAGGGGGAGTAGTACCAGGAGTCCATCTCATAGCGGCCCAGCTCCACCACCTGTGTTTGCCAGCGGCCATTGGCACCCGCTCAGTGCTGTAGCCGCTGCGGATGTTGCGTTCCCAGCAAGCAGACCTGCCTGCCCAGGGCAGCATCTGGGCTGGAGAAGCTGGGGCTGATGTCCCCAGGGGATGGATTTATCGGGGAGGGGGGTGGATAGCACAGAGGACGTTGCTGCACGATGACGACAAGTGTCGTTGGAGGTGCGCATCATGCAGCTGTTGGCGTGAGCGCGAGCAATCCTCGTGCCTCGTGGCCGTGGAGGTGCTTTTCATATTCACGTGCTGATGAGCGATTGATGTGCTCTTCCGTGCACGCATGTGCGCACATGCATTTTGATGTGTACGTGTGCGTTTGTGCGCGCAGTGTGCATGCCTGTGTATGCACGCGCTTGCTTGCGCGCATGCAAGTATATAAAGTAAAGGACAGGCGGAAAAGAGGAGGGGAGGGGTGAGCTCTGGGCGGCAGGATGGGCTTTAGGCAGTGCAGCACACACACATTGCAGCAAGGAAGGCTTCAGGCGGTAGCGCAGGCTCAAGACTGATGGGCTGTAGACAGCACATGTGGGGGTGCCCCGGACTGACCTGGATGTTCTTGACTTTGGGCGCTTGGTGCTCTTTCTCATGCCCATGGTCCCCGTGGCCGTGATCCTCCTGCGCAGGAAGCCCAAGCCAGCACGTAAGTGGGGCGCTGCGTCTGTATGCTGAAGCCATGATTCAGGCGACTTGAGCCAGCATGCAAGTGGGGCGCTTTGCCCATGGTGAGGCCATGAAGCAGGCAGGTATCCAGCACTGCAGCATGCAGCAAGCCAACCTGAGCATGGGGTGCCACATGGCACTTCGCACTCCAAGCAAGCAGCAGAGCAGCATGCAAGCAAAGCAGGCGCAGCCCACAGCCAAGCAGCTGGCATGGGCGATGCAAGCACAAGCCGGCCCTGAAGCCGAAGCGGCATGCAGGGCAGAATTGTCCTAAGGGGTCACCACCGAGAGGGTTGCCCTCTTCAGCAGCGCAAACCACCACACTCGGATGCACCTTTATGCAATGGACCACCCTCCACATGATGGTCAACATGATCACCGATAGCCACGCCAAGCGTGCAAGAGCGTGCTGTCAGGTACAAGTGCGCCCACATGCAGGCAGCGTGACACCCCATGTTCATTGTGCTACATCCCTCGCTGGCGCACACCCACCGACGCCACATGATGGATCTCCTCAAACTTGCGCTTGAAGCGTCGTGTGACTTTGACGTCGGTGCCGTTGGGTGAGAGCAAGTCCCTGGGCATTCGCAGGGGTGTGCGTTATGCGTCAGTGTGCACACTGAGTGTTTTGTGTTCGTGTGCATATGCAAGGAACACGTGTACACATTTGTGTTTGCGTTCGCGCATGCGTGCATGTGTGTGTATGTGTGCCTGCGTGCAGATGCGCACGTGGTGCTCACCCCGTGGGCCCGAGCTGCATGGAGGGTAGAGCGGGGGGAGCTCCCCTGGGAGTGGTGCTGCTCACGGTGACCATCCTGTCTGACGTCACCCATTCATCCAGCCTTTTGTCACCTGTGTGTGGGGGGGTGCACACCAGAGAAGTGAACACAGAAGCTGAGTGCACACGGGGAGGGGCAAGCCCCCAAGCGTGCTGCGCGATGCGCTGCATGTGGGCTTTTGTATGGAGAGCATCCATTGCCACTTACAGTCCAAGTAGTGCACGTAGTGCAGCGCATCCCCCTTCTTATCCAGGATCTCTGCAGGGTCTGCACACGCGCGCATCAGGAGGAGTTTAAAGCCACAGGGAAAGAAGACATGAGGGTTTTACAGGGCCATGGGGCTTGCACGCAGGTATCCAGAGATTAAGCACGCATTCAAATCTTATTAGGCGTAAAAATAAGCCTGCCATGGCCTGCCCGCCTGGGAGCGCCTGCGGGCCTTTCAAAGCTGTGGGACAGCTGCGGTAAACCAACTCAAAAGTCAAGAGGAGGATCCACTCACGGTACTGGCCATCAAAGCCGGCCAAACACTGCACGCGCGAGCCCACGCGGAAGCCAACGAGCGGCTGCTCCGCCTCCTCCCGCCTCTGAGCGGCCGCTCCTGTCCCACCCCCCATCTCGCTGCTGTGGGTTCGCTGCCCCTCTCACTTGTCACGCTCCCTCATTAATAAACACGTTTTCTGGAAACATAATAAATAATTACACAAAAAGTTGACAGTGTTGCTGAACTCTTACCGATAATCCTGACTATAAAATGCTATAAATCTTACCTCTAACATCTTTGAAACCTACCCATATGGTGATGACGTTCTGCTAGATACCGACAGGAACACTCCAGAACTCACCACACTTAGCCTTGAGTAACGCTCACAGCTGTGTTGGTCCTCCCCCTCAACAGCCTTTTATGACTGAGCAAGTTTTCAAGGGAAAAAGAGACTTAGCATGTGTAAAAGAATAGCTTCATTGCACCTACACCTGGGCAATGAAACCCTGCCACGGCCAAGTCTCAAAAAAGAGCAAACGACTGTAAGGGAATGCAATATTGCCGTTGCAAGCCAGACTAGAACTCGCGAGGAGGGCTCTTGGCTGCAGACGCAAAGCCTCGACTTTTGTCTCGTTTGCTCTCCCCCCTCCTCAAAGACATCATAAGCTCTTCCTGCTGCTTGTCATCTGCATCTGGCGTCCTTGTCCTGCATGTAAGCAGCATGGTGTTGTGGCAGGTGACGAGGCAGCAAGCCTGGGGAGGGAAGCTAAAGAGACCGAGATGGCGCAGATACTCCTCGATGAGCCTCCTTGGGGGAAAGTTATTCCCTAATGGCTGTAATTGACATAGCACAAGTGCTAAACAATTAAGCAAGAAGGCTAAAATCCTCTTGTTCCATTGCGGCATCATAGTTGAGCAGATGCCTCATACCAACTTACGGGTACAATTCTTAGCCAAGGTACACAAGGCGGGGAGGTAGGATGTAAGCGCATTATTTTTGCGCAATCACCAGCAAAATTTGCAGAGAGAACTACCTGTTGGCAAGCCAATGCCTCGTCATCCTCAATCGCATCATTAATTGGACAAGTGAACCACCATGCATGCTTTTCTCACGCAGCAGGTCACTGCAGTCAGGCTTACCAAGAGCAAAGAGCCTCAAAGCTGTGTGAAATGAGTTGTCCAGGTGCATAGGGTTCCAGCTCACCTTTGCTGTTCGGAGGGCAACCCACGAATTGTCTTCGACTCCTCGAGCCTTGCCTTGTTCTCCTCTCTGCACGGCAATTAGCAACATTGCAATTCAGAGCTCCAAGAGAAAGGCTGTCCCTCATTTGCAGTGACCGTCCAGCCTTATGCTGAGCTATATAAGGTGTTTCACTCAGCCATCCGTCTAGGTAGCGTCTGCAAGTTAGCTCAATACTCGCCAAAGATGTTTCACGATGAGGACTGCTGTTCCGGCGCTCAGCTTTGACTCAAATTGATGCCTCAAATTGATAAGGTAAAGAGCAGGAATACTCAAGGTTTACTGGATGACCCACCTCGAGTCAAGCCATGAAACAAAAGAGAGGTAGCCCACCTGCAAGGATGGTAGCAGTGTCAGCAGAGTTAAGATTGGAAAACATTTTGCCCCCCTTGCACTGGTGCATTCTTTTAATGTAACACATGGCCTGCAGACCTAACAGGCTTGAGCAAGCGCTGCTCGATGCTGTCCCTCTCATATTATCCTGCGCTGTCTTGATGCACATCATACGACAACACAAATCATGAATGGAGTGCCAAGCACACAAATCATGAACTGAGTGTCAAGCGCACAAATAAGGTTGTGTTCAAGGGCCGCTGCTGAACAGGCTGACACGCACAGCTGCACAATCCCCCAAGTGCACAGCTGCACAATCCCCCAAGTGCACAGCTCCTGCTGCCAGGGGTCACTCACCCCCAAGGTCACAACCAGCAAGAGACCGATGACAATGGTGAAAGCCACAGATACAAATGTATCACTAGCTGATTGTGAAGCCCTGCTTGCTTGTTCCACCAATAGTCCAGCTTCCTGAAACATGTGAGCAGAGTCATGAAAAGACGAAACTGTTAGAAAAAATGCATTGAGTGCTGTGTTTCTGTGTCTGTGAGACAGCACGTGACGTACGTCACGTATGCGAAAGCAAAAGCGCTCTGTTCAAAGCATTGCATGTCACACATACCTACGATTGTGCATGTCTTGGCCAAATGTGTGTAAGGACAAGTTTGCAGTGCGCGTACACATGTGTGCATGTGTGTGTGTGTGCATGTATGTGTGTGCGTGCGTGAAAATGTGTGTGTGCAGGCAGGTGCATGTGTTTTGCACGCTTGCTAGTGCGCGCCCGCGATGGCATGCACGTGTCAAATAGTAATAACCACCCATGCACGCACATGATCAAATGAGTCGTTTTGCACTATAAATTGACAATTTGTCTTTCAAATGGATGGGCTGCACATGCTGCAAATGCTTGTGATTGAATTTTCCAATGATAATATCTCAATCTGCAAGACACGTCACGCACCGCTTGCGTGTCAATATCCTCGGCAAGTGCGAGCAAGGGCGCCCATAATGACGAAGCTGCCACTGTTCCTAGTACTCCTGCTGCCAGCACCGTTGCTCCAGGCTGGGGGGCATGTGCCGCAAGCTGCGCTTGCTCCCTGGTGGATGGCAGGGCTCTGACCATCCTGAGCCCTTTGGGTCTCGATGAAGCAGGACACAAGTGTCTTAGAGGCATTCTGATGGAAAATTGTGCCGCACAAGCGGTCTTGGCTTGCCATGTGGTAGGGTTGCACTTGAGCATTGTCAGGATCGCACTGTTAGCTAGCAAAAAATCTCTTTAACGCTTTAGTAAAAATCTTGTCAAGAGGAAACTGCAAGGCTTGATCACCCTTGGTCGGTATAAAAGACAAAATTTTGAGGTCGAGCCCATGACTTAAGAGTATATGCTCGGAGGAGGGAAAGATGGTGAAGGGCATGCTGGCAGGAATCCTTACTCTACCTTGTCGGTCAGTCACCCTTGCCCTGAGCCTGTCCAGCTCTATGTGATACGAGTAGAGATTTTATGGATTCTATCTCCCTTGATGCAGGCTGGAGTCAAATTGGTTGCCAAAAGATGGCCTGGAGATTGGATTTGACGTGTATGGTACACATGCTGAGCTGCAGATCAAGGTATGCAGGTTGAAGAAGAGATTTAGATCATGTGTCATTCGTTACAGGAGAGAGGGCTCTTTAGGTGCCCCGGCTTGTAATGTCATGCAAAATCCCTGTGTTGCTTCCTGCCATTCCCTGAGCAAGCGCCTGTTCATTGCGCACAGCTTCTCAAATTGGTACGATTTGTGCCCTGATTTTCCTTTCATCACTCGGTGGTGCGAGTGCAGGCATCTGGCTTGCGCATCGGCGCATGCAATAGCCCTCGCGGCTTGCACACGCTCCGCCAACATGTGCGGCTTAGTGTTGCTGAGCTGGATCTGGACCAGCAGCCTCAACCGCAACAGCCCTCAGCGTCGTCCCTGAATGGCTCAGTGCGTGTGGAAGTCTGGTTGCTGGACAGCTTCTTTTTCCTCACGGGCAGCCAGCAGCCACAGCAGCAGCGGCACCAACTGGAGAACAGGGCATGCGCACAGGGGCAGGCCGTGATCTCGCTGTTGCAGTGTCTGCGGCGGCAGAGGCCGACGCAAGCTCATGCCGGCCCAGGAGAGCACGAGCAGGAGTGCGACAGCAGCGACGGCGAGGAGCTGGAGGGCCCGGCAGGAGCGCCGCACCTGCCGGGCCCTCCACCTTCCAGCTTCCAGGCACCCAACGGCGAGGTGCGTGGGCCTGTGTATGATCTGGGCATGTGCGAGGCTTCAGGTCAGCGAGTGGCTGGAAACGTGTGATAAATGGCGGCGCGCGCATGTTCAGCCAGGTCAAGGCTCTCCACAGGAGCACAAGCGGTGCACCTTTTTTCGGTGAGGCCAAGGCTCTAAGCAGGTGAATATCTCAGAATTCTATGGCAGGATTATATGGTCAGTACATGGCAAGCCTGAGAATGCCTGCCTGTGTTGCTGTACTCGCACACACTGAGATGAAGGGATCGCACATCCAAATTACTGGGAGCACCCAGGAAAGTTGGTTGGCACACCTGATGCATCTTTTGGAAGCCATTAGCTCTTGTGTGAGCAACAAACAAACAAACAAACAAACAAACAAACAAGCAAGCAAGCAAGCAAAGCATGCAAGCACGCATCAAGTCATCCATTACGCAATTGTGCCCATGGGCACGGGCTTGGGCTCATGAGGAGCAGTTTTAGTGGCTTTGCCTTTAATCATGCAACTGCCAATCATGTGATTGCTATAAGCTCTGACTTTGATGGTGTTCACCCTCTGATGCCTCAGGAGGAGCAGGCCGCGTCAGCAGCCGCTGCCACAGCGGGAGGGCATGATGTGCGGGACGAGATCTTTGAGATTGCGAGGCCTGTTGGCTGGAGCACCGAAGCCCAGGACCCCCCAGGTGCAGGAATGCACTGTGTCCAGGATGCTGCTCACTTGATGCAGGGGATTGGGCTGTGTTCAGTTGGGAGGATGTAAGCGCCCAGGGCAATAACCGCAGGGTTACGGTTGCTGCTTGGCCTACCCTGATCTTGATCCAAGACCCACGCCTCATCCAGCCGCGCCGCCCCGAAGCCATTGACTTTTTAATGGCGTGCCTGTTGGTTTGTGTGGCTTGCTTCCTGCCGAGGGGTCTTGCGTGGTACAGATTTGATGCTGTGCTTGATGTGCACGCTCTTGAACCCCGGCGGCTTCTCCAACCGTCTCGAACAGTGTTGTGTCTCTTACTTGCTGCAGCTGTTGCTCACACCTCAGGTGAGGTCACGTTGTCCTTGGCCTCCTGTGCCCTCAGGTGATGTCACATTGTTTTTGGCCTCCTGCACCCACAGGTCTGAAGTGCAGCCTCTTCCGCTATCAGCGGAAGGCTCTTGCGTGGATGCGTTGGAGGGAGCAGCAAGGTGAGGAGAGGGGGCGAGCATGCCATGCGGCAAAGTCCCTCTGCCTGCTTGCCTCGTAACTCTGCCTTTCATGCTGTGCAGCATAGGCCCTCTGCCTGCTTGCCTCGTAATTCTGCCTTTCATGCTGTGCAGCATGGGCCCTCTGCCTGCTTGCCTCGTAATTCTGCCTTTCATGCTGTGCAGCATAGGCCCTCTGCCTGCTTGCCTCATATTTCCCCCTCCCAACAAACCGCGAGCTTGACGCTGCTTGTGTTGAATGTTCAGAACTTCCAATGCTTACCCCCCGCCTTCTCAGACACTTGCACACACCTGCATGCACACACACAGGCATGCGCGCACATATACATGCATACACACACATGCACATACACACACAAATGCGCATGCAAATTACTCGCGCATGCATGCATGCACACACGTGAGCACAAATGCAAGAACAAAGACACACGCACACACGATGCACGCACCCAAGCAAGTGGCCCAAGCCCTTCTTCTTCTCTTCATGCTCCCTCAGGCCATGACCCTCTTGCCTCTTCAGCCCAGGCCCCCCCAGTGCAGCCTCCTCCTGGCTGGCCTGCAGACGGGCGTTTTGCGCTGCTGTGGCAGAGGATCATGCTGCAGGTGCGTGCGTAGGATGCTGGAAACCAAGGCTTGTGCACATTGTTGTACGTTAGGGGATGCATGAGTTTCTGCAGCTTTGTGTGCATTATTACTGCTGCTCCCCACAAGAGGCTTGCTGCAGCTGCCAAAAGTCCTGGCGCTTTGTCATGCACAGCCCCTTTGCACATGTCCTTGCTTGTTCCCCTCTTGGCTGTATTTAGCCCACCAATTGGGTTTGTGCACCAGTGCCTTGGCTGATTGGCGCACGTCACAAGGCTCAGCGGGGGAGCCTCACCTGCCCCCTGACTGTGAACGCACCCCTGACTGCAGAGCGGGTCATGTGTGTGGCTAAACCAGCTTGAGGGCCTGGCTTCTCAGACAGAGCCTGCGCTGGCGGGGCTGCACCTGAGCCCTGTCCGAGGCGGCATGCTGTGCGATGAGATGGTGAGGCGAGCGCGCTGCGGGGTTGTGAGATCATTGGGGCAGTGTGACTGTGTGGTAATGGCTGACTTGTGTGTTACAACAGTTAATCAGGCATACCATGCATGTGTTTCGTACTTATGCCCCGTCCAAGCCTTTTGGGCATGCCACGTGTTTATCCTCTTGCTGCCCCTGAACGTTTTTTTCTGACAAGCCGAGAATATGTTCCCTTGCATGCCACCCAGTCCGCTTTGTATACCATACAGCCCGCTAGCAGGCTACACACTTATCCGCTTACACCTCTGCACACACCCACAGGGCCTGGGCAAAACAGTGGAGGTGATTGCGCTGCTGCTTGCCCACAAAGACGACCCCGCCCTGCGCGGGCAGCCTGTACCGTGCCCCCCTGCATCCGATGGTGAGCCCTGACCTTGATGAGGATGGCCCCGCTCTGCACTGGCAGCCTGTGCCGTGCCCTACCCCCGTTGTATGGTGAACCTTTGCATGTCCCACAAGCAGCCATGTCACCTGGTTGAAGCAGTCTTAAAGAAAAGAAAAAAAGCTACGTTGGCAGAAAAGCACTTCAAACCAATGCCCCTGCTTTCCAGGAAACAGCCAACCTGCACATTCTGGCGCTTAATTGCAGAATTTTGGCACATCTCCATGCTATCTGGAAGTAAATGACAATGCTCAAGAAGATTACCATATGAGAGTCATCATACGAGATAATGCTCAACTTGTGTACATTTTGAAACTCTTCATGGACAAAAGTGGCCATGCCTCATAAATGGACAAGAAGATAGTTTCTTGCAGTCATTTGCATGCATGTACCAAAACATGCACATACCCATTAATGCACTCGTGCCCACACACCAATTTGTAAATTGCAGGAGATGGCATGGAAAGAACCCAAGTTGCAGGCCCTACTCTCATCGTGACACCCCCAGCTATTCTGCAGCAGGTATGAGTGCGTGTGCTGCCAGCCTTGCATCACAGGCAGGTCACACAGCACAGTTGGTTGTGTCTCAAATTGGCGGCATGTTGCTCGATCCTTGCATAGAAAAGGTCTAATGTCTGTCTCTGCCAAGAAACTGAAGTGTATCCTTGGAAGCCAAGCCCTGTACATAAACCCCCACTCAAGCCCACGGAGGGTTGAGGGTAAGGTGAGAAAGAGCAGCAAGCAACATATTTGCCTTAGCCAATGACCTTCGCTGCAAAAAGAAGAACTTCAGCCATGGGTTAGGGAGTGAACGTTGCCTTGTGCTCACAAATCAAGCTGCACACTGGAGTGCATACAACATAAGACCGATCAAAAGCTGTTGATCCGTGCTGGCATGCAGTGGGTTGGTGAAATCCAAGACCACTCAAGCCTCAAGGTATGTAAGTCGCTTATTCAAGCGTAGCAGCCATGGAGGTTTGACATGTAATTGAAGGCAGGGGGTGTTCGTGCTTCTCTGGTTTGTCTTTTCATGTTGTGTGTATCTTTCATTGCCTCTCATTGCTATGCACCAATCAAAGCCGTTGCTGCATTTTTGAGCACCAAATGGTCTACCAGCACACGCATATCATTGTGCATGCGGTAGTTGTACCAGCATTATTTTACGTGCGAGTTCTCCTAGCATGCCTGTGCCGCTGCAATTCCAATGTGCATGCCCCCATTCACCCGCGTGCTCACACTTCTGGGCATATATGGCAGTTTTGCAGATGTGTGCAGTGTAGTTGCAAAGGGCACAACAAATATGCAGTGTCCTTGCACTCATAGGTGGTGGTGTACGATGGCCTGAAGGACAACCAGAGTCAGATCTCTCGCGCCTCGAAGGCTGACATAGTGAAGTGCCAGAGGTGAGTGCCAGAGGTGAGGCTGACATAGTGAAGTGCCAGAGGTGAGTGCCAGAGGTGAGCACGCCTCGAAGGCTGACATAGTGAAGTGCCAGAGGTGAGCGCCAGAGGTGAGTGCCAGAGGTGAGCGCGCCTCGAAGGCTGACATAGTGAAGTGCCAGAGGTGAGTGCCTCGAAGGCTGACATAGTGAAGTGCCAGAGGTGAGTGCCCCCAAAAAGTGGCTTGGTGAGGAACAGATTGAAAGTGGGACCAAGCTTCAGTGAAAAATATCAAAAGATTCTGATGACTTGAAGCAGGGCAAACTCAGTGCAGCTCAGAAATGAATAGAGCAAAGTCAGTTGGCAGACAGAACGGATTCTTGCCTGTGCTTTAAGGCGCGGCCCAGTGAGAACCAGGCTTGAAATGAAACAGGCCACGAGAGGAACAAACAAGAGTATTGTTCATAAAGGAAAAATGTAGCTTGATTTGATGCTCGACATTGCACATCCAGTGGCCCTTGAATACAAAGTGGCCTCTGTGAGGTGGCTGGCAAGCTGGCTGTCCAGAACCACTGTTGTGCTGAGGCTGTCCTCTGTTGCATGAAGCTGCCTCTCTTGCATTATCTCTTGAGGACGGGCTCAACGCCGCCTTTATTGTATGAAGTATGAAGCTGCCTCTTTGGGATCCTCTCCTGAGCACGGGCTCAACGCTGCCTTTCTTGTATGAAGCTGCCCTTTGCGTGCCTCATACACGCGTGCAATGCTGCCGGTATTGCTTGGGGCAGGGCCGTGGACAAGGCAACGGCGAACGTGTTAAGGATTGCTTCCCAGCAGGGACAGCCGTGTCCGCTTGTCCCACCCCCACAGCAGGCAAGCCCCTCTTGTTCGCTGTCTGTTTTTTTTGTCCGCATGTCTGTATGTCTGCTTACCTGCCTGCCTGCCTGCTTGCCTGCCTGTCTGTCAGTATGCCTGCCTGCCTGCCTGCCTGCCTGCCTGCCCGCCTGCCTGCCTA
>LKMJ01002745.1_pt1 | contig 16298 bp, 19 predicted proteins | sample 643391 | NCBI WGS metagenome assembly LKMJ01 (sample SAMN04112250, study PRJNA286221) | soda lake metagenome | biome: soda lake; feature: Kulunda Steppe; material: water; isolation source: sample PL-Br10 brine of Picturesque Lake | place: Russia: Kulunda steppe | collected 2010-07
CTGCACTGCAAATAGTCCACCACCTGCACTGCAAATAGTCCACCACCTGCACTGCAAATAGTCCACCACCTGCACTGCAAATAGTCCACCACGTGGCCGGGCGGGTCAAGCAGCACCACCAAGCCGCAGCACCCAAAATCCAGGCCCTCTGCGCCCACGTGCGTGGCTATGAGCAGGTTGAGCTCTCCACGCCGGAACTTGGCCATCGTGGCGCGCTGGACCTGCGTGCGCGCGTGTTCACATGCTCATGTGTCCAAGTGCCCGCGGATGTGTGTACGCTCATGCGTTTTTTTACTGCTGCCCTGTGGGGGTACCTTGCCGGAGCCACTTCGCCAACGCACATGCGCATGCACATGCACATGCACATGAGCGCAAGTATCCCTACAATGCAAACTGCAAATACAATGCAAAACCACAAGGTCAATGCGGAACACACATTACGGGCGCACACACTCGGTGGTGAGCCAGGCTGGAGAACAGCAATCAAGCTGGGTCGATTTTTGGGGAGGCATCAGGTGTAACAGGTATTCTACATAAAGCCAAGCAGACCGACATCTACGGAACAGATCCAAGTCAACATCTAAATACCCAGCTAAATGAGAAGATGTCTGTTCAAGGGCAACATGCTCAAAGCAAAAAGCCGAATCCAGGCCACCCTAAGAGGCGCAGTCAGGCCTGCACATAGCAAAAAACCCTGCCCAGCCCACCCCAAGAGGCGCAGACAGGCCAGCTCATAGCGAAAAGTCGGGTCCAGGCCACCCTAAGAGGCACAGTCAGGCCAGCTCAAAACAAAGAGCCGGGTCCAGGCCACCCTAGGAGGCGCAGTCAGGCCAGCTCATAGCAAAAAGCCGGGTCCAGGCCACCCTAAGAGGCACAGTCAGGCCAGGTCATAGCAAAAAGCCTGGCCCAGGCCACAAAAAGTGGCGCTGTCAGGCCAGCTCATGGCACGCATGAGCACACAGGCCGCATGCACACACAGGCCGCATGCACACACAGGCCGCATGCGCACACCTTAACGCTCATTGCGTTGGGCACGCTGGCGGATGCGAGGCCTGTGTCGCCAATGAAGGAGCTGCTGCGCACGCCTGCAGCCTGCGCCTCCGGCAGCAGGTGCATCAGCTCATTCAGCACCAGCGATGTCGCCTACGAGGGCATGAGCAGCACGGCCAGGCTGTGGGTGAGCAGGGATTTGGGGTGTCATCTGAAGGGTGTGGGTGGCCGGGGCTGCTGGCTTGCCATGCTCAGCACTGGCGCGGCCTGCTAGTACATGCCCACCGCAGAAGCTGTACGCACCGTGTGTGCACGCACAGCCATTTGCATTCTCGTGGCTTCATCATAGGGACACAATGGGTGTGCCAGCCTCCATGCCATGGGGGCTGGCATGCTTGCTCGCACACCTTGCGCTTGACAAAAATCATGGCCGAGCCGCCCCACACACAGCCCTTGCCGCCATGGTTGCCGTTGCTCGCGGCAGTGTCCCTGACCGCGCCCACGGCCTGGCCCAGGCACTGGCCCCGCAGCAGAAGCGACACCACGGCCTTGATCTTGGCGCTGAACCAGCCGCTGGCTTCATCCTTCTCGCGGGCCGCCCCGTACAGCGCGGCGTTGGGGTTGGCGGGGGAGCACGCAGCGGCAGCTGCGCATCAGGCGTAAGCATGTGCCGCGGGGGTGAGTGAGGTGCAGGGAGGAGCACTTGCATGGGGAGCATGATGCTGCGTGACGGCCGGGCCCTGGTCCAGCCACATTTGCAACCAAGGTACACGCATATGACCTGCACATATAAGCTGAATCTAGGTCACAGGGTGGCGGCAACAACCTCGCAGGATGAGCTCATGGGAAGGGTCTGCAACTGCAGGCGCACGTGGGCAAAGCGCCGGCCTGCACGGGCCTTGCAGGAAAAGCAAGCTGGTGCCATGTGCCACAGCTGCCAGTGCTGCCTACAGCCAATGGGGCCACAAACGAGACGAGTCAAGCGCCACTGCACAAAGTGCAGGGAGCAGCAGGCAGGCAGGCAGGCAGGCAGCAAGACAGGCAGCAGCATGCAAGAGTGAAGGTGGGGTTGCTCACACACCGGCCTGGGCAGCGGCAGTGCCTGCGTGGCCGGCGTGTGTGCCCATCTGGGCACTCCAGGTGCTCATGGCGCCGCTGCTCCTGATGGCAGCTGCAATCATCTCCGAGGACATGTCAGCGTCCTCATACGCCTACCACGCACACAAGCAGGCCAATCCATTCTCTGGTGAGCGCGCAAGCAGCAATTCTGCCAGATCAGCTGCAGGAAGGATGCGCACACGCACACAACCAAGTACACACACAAGCATATGTAAAGACACATGTGCAGACAGGTGTGCACGCTCGCTTGCACGCGTTAGTGTACAGGTACAGGCACTTTGCACGCACGCGCACATGCACAAGCATAGGCACACACGCACATGTGCACACAAGGAACACACATGCACATGCACACATGCAGACATAAACACACACATACGGGCGCAGGCACCAGGAAAGGCAAGTACCCACACGCATGCACAGTCACTCACAAACTAGCACAGACGCTCACAAGCATATGCACAGACACAGACGCAGACAAGCGTACACGCTCACTCACACGCGCAAGTGCACAGGTAGAGGCACTTAGCACTCACACGCACTTACACAGGCAGAAGCACACACACTAAATGCACACACAAGGAACACAAACTTGCATGCATTCATGGAAACACACACGTATGAGTGTCAAACACAGGCTTGAGTAGATGACTTGTTCAGAGAGGGATTGTATGGAATGAGGCAATGGCCATAACTGCAAATGTTTGGCGCTTTCCTGCATTGCCTGCAGAATTTGTAGGAAGATTGCCGCTTACTTGCAGGCGCAGCCTACACCCCAAGCCCTAACCCCTACAGAGGGGCCACAACGTACGCGCTGCCTCAAGAAGAAGATTGATCGTGACCTGCTGCAGGATACTGCAGGCGCCCCCTGACTCCTGTCCTGCTTCAGCAGCGTGTGCAGCAACTTAATGGCACAGGTTCCAGTTGCGACAAGACAGGCAGTGGGAGCAGCAGCAGCAGCTATGTGGCCAGAAGCATGGACCTACATACAGGCTGCAGGATAGGCGAAAAGCCAGGCAGGGCTGCGGCCTGCAGGGAACAGGCTCACCGGCAGCAGCAGCTCCTGAATGTACTCCACAGGCATGCGCGCCAACAGGCGCCCCGCCACTGGCTCCGACAGCCGGCCGTCCAGCAACGTGGCTGCCAGGCCATACGTGTCAAAGGCGTCATCAATGTCTGCGGGGGAAGCGCACGTGGCGTGGCGGTGTGGCACAGTGGACACCCCACTGTGTGTAGCTGGGCCTTGTGCTTTTGAGAAGGAACGACCATGTTATGGTCTGATAGACCAGGCCAAAAGGGTCCGGCCAACCCCAGTGGCGGATGCCACTTTGGTACCTTTCTACTCCTTTGGAGGAGGGAGGGGACTTGCACCCCAACCCTTTTGGCCCCTCGCGGCTGGCACTGATTAGCTGTGGTACTGATTAGCTGTTGAAAACTCAAGTTGTGATGTTCATACCCTTGCAAACCAAGGGAAGCTAGGGCAGCCAAAAAATGGGGGGATGTAGGCAGTGCCCCCTCAAGACCTTGGCGTGCAGCTATACAGCAGCAGCAGCAGCAGCGGCAGCAGGACAGGCAGGACAGGCAGAAGCAGGATGAAAGGCAGGTGCTAGGGCATTGGCAAATAAGGCTCCAAAGCATGCACCTTGTAAGCACTCCTCGCACTCCCTGTATCCCTTGCGCACACCTCACGCGTGCGCGTTCTTGACTGCATGTTGGGGAATGGTAAGCCTACAACTTGCACCCAGACCACTCAGGATGCCCGTCAAAGTCCTCTAACCAGGCAGGCAGCACAACAGGCATGGTGACATGTAGAATACGTTTAAGAGGGGATAAACCCACCAACAGCCATCTGGTACGCCAGGTCCTCATCATCCGGCGCTGCCACTTCAGCCAACGACAGCAGTGCATCAGATACGGCGTAGCGTGCTGCTGCAATTTCCAGCTCAGCACGCCCGGGCCCCAGCGTTGCACAGCGCACGCTGCCCAGCAATCGGCGCAGCTCGTTCTCCAGTTGCCTGGGGGGGGGGGCCCAGAGACATGGCAGCAAAGGGGCTTTTGCAGCGCCAGCTGGTGTCTTAGTCTTGGCAGAGCAGGCAATACTTGTTTTTTTTATTGCTTGGCCGCCAGCCAAACAGCCGAGCAGCACATGCTGCAGCCAGAAACCAGCAACCATCGACTGCGACATACAATCTGGTGCTGTGCGAGTCAAGCTCTTGATTCGCTTAGGCCACCCACCAGTGCGGTATGTGCGCGTTTTTCATCAAGTGCTGCACAGGCATGTTTCCTGTCAGGCCTGAAGGCTTGGCATGCAGGGGAATTCATGCACTCGAAAATATCCCGGCACCAAGGCGCAGTCGGTGAGCACAAGCATCACATGACCCAGCACATCAAGCAGGCAGCCTGAGGATATGCAGCGGCTTACATACAGCCAGTGCGCAGAGGCTGCAGCAGAAAGGGTGGTGTTCAGTTCACCTGCGCTCGTTGTGCCGCGCGTTCAGAGCTTGGTTTACTCTGAGCTTGCCGTCTGTAGTCAGTAGGCTCCCATCCACGCCATCTGTGCCGCCCTTGCCACCAAACAGCGCCTCTGAAGCGCTGCCCAGCACTCTGTCTTCCAGATCTGTAAGTGCGCACCCACACACATGGTATGTTGTGCAGGTGCCTCTGCATGCAGGCACATTGGAGGCCAGTGCAAGCGAGCTGTCTCATCTGCGCAGGTGTCAGCATGCCAGAATAAATGCAGGGCGTCCAAAAAATGTGAGATTGGTTAATGAAATTGCAAGCAAGGTGACCAAGCGGGGAGCTTGATCTGTAAAGAATTGCATACACGAAAACCAGACCATAGCCCATCCAAATAGGCACTGCTTGATGAACATTGCAGCTTGCAACAAACACCCACCTGCATCCTCGAGACCTTTGAGCAATTCGTCAGCCTCCTTGTTTTGCTGCTGCTCAGCCAGGTCATCTGCGTTGTCATTGTCTATGGTGAAATCAGACACCTTACAAGCAGAAGGGAAAAAGACAGGCACACATTTCCAGTTGAGCTTGGTGCCTCCAGGTTCGATTAGCAGCCTGCTACCAGCGTCACAGCAAGGTCTGGGACTTGCATGGGCAAAAAAGTGGCTGCAGACACTATCATTTTTTTTTGCGGAATTCATGCACGAATGATAGCTAGAGGCACTGAAGTCATGAAACCTAGCTCGTAAGACCACCAGCCTTAGTAGAAAAAGCACTGCGATGTATGCCATGGTCCTAAGGAGTAAGAAAGCTCTGAGAATGAGTTCAAATGTAGAAAAGTTGGTTTTACAATGCATAGGGTTAGGGTCAGGGTAAAAGGTATAGAAATATTGCTGCACCTATGGAAATAACACCATTTACACCACAGCAAGAGGAGAGGCAAAGCCCTACAGGGCCTGATGACGAGATCGAACACCGCCCACCTTTGACTCCACAGCCGACAAGAGGCCGTGCTTTAACGACACCAGGCAGCCCCATAATCCTAGCTCCTTGCCACATGCCAACGCAGCGTCAATCTGCAGGCCAAGCACAAATGGAAAAAACACCAAAGCTATCGGATCAGCAGTGCAAATTTAAAACGCGCCAGAAGGATAAAACAAAAAAGTCAGGGAAACCCATGAAATAATAAGGTCGGAATTTGACTGCCAGTGTGGAAAAGAAAATTTGATTTAATCATTGAGGCAAAAGAATTTCCATGCATGATACGCAACGCACTCAGGTGAAGAAAGGGTCAAATTAGGCTCAAATATGCGATACAGTGCAAGCTATGCATTTTGACTGCGCAAAAGCTCGCTCTCCATAGCCTGTAGATATCAGCTGCAGCAAGAATGGTCTTCACCTTGTGGTTCAAACAACAAATGCAATGGTTAAACAAAGATGAGTACTCTTTCACATCTGTGTCAATACCTGTGACGCCAGGTTGTGGTACATGTTTTTTGGATTGCCTTCAATCACACCATCCATGCCTGCAGCATTGGCGCGCAAAGGAAAATTGATATGCTGCTCCTTTTTAAGCCTTCTCAGTGATGTTGAAAGCACTTGACAGATTTGTAAAAACAAAGCAAGTTCACATTCAGACATTTGCAAGATAAGGATGCTGGATTCAGTTTATGTGTCTCCAGGAAGAAGTGGCCTTTGATGCAGCAAGCCTTACAAATGAAGATGCTCCACTCAATAAGAGTCCAAGTGCCCTAAGAAAGCAATCCTTGTGGCCAGTGCTATTGCATTCACATGGCCAAAAGCGCGGTTGGCTGCAAGGCTGACCCGCCTCAGATCTGCCCACCTTCTTCAGTGGTCTGCTCAAGGAGTTGCTGTTGTGCCACATCCGTGAGTGACTGCTGGGTCAGCAACAGGCTGCGCAGCTGGCGGTGGCGAGCCACCTGACGGAGCGTGTTGTGCGCCTCAGCCACAACCTGGAGTGGCAAAAAGTACACTGGTGCCCGCTCAAGTGAGACAACAATGCATGCAAAACATCCAAGACACATGCAAAGAGTGGCCTGATGCGCAAGGTCCAAGAAATGCATGCGCAAGCACCTTACCACAAAGCAATAGACAGGCGTGGAAATGAGGCAAACATGCAGGGCCTGGCTTGATCTCGCTTATAATTATATACATGCAGGGCCTGATGGCTTGATCTCGCTTATAATTATAAACATGCAGGGCCTGATGGCTTGATCTCGCTTATAATTATAAACATGCAGGGCCTGGCTTGATCTCGCTTAACCAACCTGTTGGGCAAAAGACCAGAAACAGGCGAGCAACCCAAAACACAGATGACTGCTTGCATGCAAAGGCACACATGCACACCTAACGAGCACACACAAACCCTTGCACAAATGCACGCACAAAAGCGCAAAACACGCTATCACACCGCACCTTGCACAAATGCACACACAAGCACAAATGCACACACAAATGCACACATCGCACAAATGCACACACAAGCACAAAACGCTATCACACCGCACCTTGAGTGCTGCCTCCAAGGAACGTGGCATAGTGCACACCGGGTGCGACACGCACCGCTCAATCACAGAAGGGACTATGGCTGAGACAACTCCACTGCATACAGGAGGATCACAGGTCGGCATACCCAAGTGTGTCTTGGACTGAGGAAGGAGAAATAATCGTGTGGGATGCCAAGCAACTCAGTGCAAGGAAGGAGCAAAAGATGCATTTGCTGTGGGCGGGCAGCCACGTGTCAGGGCAAGCACGGGAGACAGACCACAAGATCACATGGATGAGCGGGACACAAGAAGCTGAAGCTAATCAGCAAGCAGGCCCGATGGGCTATTTTTCGCCTGTTTTGCAGAAAGGGGCTGTTAATTGGGAAGGCCTTATTTCAGGGCCGCAATGCTCCAAGGGCTCAGGTTGTCGCATCAAGGCGCCTCCTGCTTGACCATGCACAAGAGACACAAGCCACTGCATCCCAGCAGGGCACTGAAGAAGCAGCAGCGTCTCTTTTTTCACCTCTGAGGCGCCTCCTTCACACAACTTCCCCCACAGGCACCACCGTTGTCAGCACCCTGCGCACTTGCACACCTGTCAGGCGCTGAAATGATGTGCGCATCCAGCAGCTGCTCCAGGCTGCAGGGCTCTGCGGACGCTGTTTGTGCAAACCGAATGGGGCCCTTCACGCCCGCTGGCCGCGCCCCTGTCTCTGGCACAACTGCGAGGCCTGGGGGCAGGAGGTTTCCTTCTCCAACGTTGCCCCCATGCAGGGTGCTACCATGCCCAGGGACGGAGCGACCTTGGGGTACCATTGCAGGCGCAGGCTGCAAAGCAGCAGGTTCAGCTGTGGGGGCGTCCTTGCGTAGCAGCAGCTGCAAGCAGGCACACGTAAAATGAGGGGAGAGGAATGCGGATGGAAGTTTGGTGAAGAGCCTCGCCATATGTCTCTAAGTTATCCTCTTTCTCTCTATCCCCCTCCCCCCCCCCGCACACACACAGATACACACACACACACAAAAGAACACGCGAACGCACATGTATTTTCATATGTGCATACACGCGAGCGTGCATCTAATTCAGTCTCATGTCCATGCATTCACAGCGTGTCCCATTTAACTCACATACACTCCACTCACCTGCACAGGAGTGGCAGTCAGGCCCAAGATGCGCGGGCGCAGGTGCTTGGGTGTGTTGGCCACAAAGCTGTTCATAAGCACAGCGTACGGGTGCAGGCCACTGGCATGATGCGCTTCATCCAGGACCCACACAGCTGTGTCGTACACCTGCGTAGTGAGAAGTGGGGCAATGCACAGGTGCATCTGCATGGGAATCGCACAAAACAAGCGGTGATGCCAATGTGCAGCAGCTCGCAAGCTTTTGCACACGCAGTGGCAAGGCCCTTTGGGTTCCAGCATCCGTACTGTGAAGGCGTGCAAAGGAGAGCACTACCAACCCCTGCTTCAGGGTGAACACATGCAGGTAGCAAGTCCATAGACCTCAAACAGCAAAGGATTGACGCTGCTCGCCAGCCAGCAGCAGCATAACTGTGCACACTGCCGATAAGGCTAAAGAAGTACGTGGAAGTATAGGTCACCAGGCACGCAAACGTGCAAAAAAGCCGCTGTCAAGACAGTTTGGGAGCGAGGGCCAGGTGCCCTTGCTGTGACTCACAGCCACACGCCCAAGTCATGGCAAGGGGCAAGGCCTAGATTGAGCCACGTGCTTTGCTTCAGGTGAGCTCAGGGCTGCTGCACTCACTCGGATGGATGCGTGAACCAGGCCCTGAAGCAGCTCAGCGGGTGTGGCCACAAGCACATCGTACGCGCCTGACAGCAGCGCAGCCCAGCACCTGCAGGGATTGCGCGGCCAGGCATCAGGACAGGAGCGTGTCTGGCCTTCCAGGTTGATATCTACTGCACAGCTTGCAGAGCAAACGTAAGGATAGATTAGTGGGGATCTGTGGGTGTGCAGGTAAATGAACAGGGACTGGTTGTGGGCAGGCATACTTTGGAGTGGGAGGGCAGTGCGTGTGCATGCCGGCAGGTGCGTTGTGTGCAAACAATTGCCAGTTGCGCATGCTCAGGCTGCATGCCTGAGCGTGTTGAGCTCGATCAGCAATGCATAGCAGCAGTTCTGAGGGTGAAGCTACACCTTAGGACCCTCAAAACACTCTGTTCCAGCACCTGCCCCCGCCTCACTCACATACGCATGCCAGTCGCACCTGCTACTGGTGGGCCCGAGCCGACCCTTGAGGCGCATGCCACTCTTTGCCTTCACATCCACCTCCCCGCCCTTCTTCTTCCCACGCTTGCCCTTGGAAGCTGCCTCCCCAATACCCTGCAGCCTGCCACGCCACGCATCTGCTTCTGCTTCATCCCCGTCCCCGTTCCACTCTCCAATCTCCTCCGCAATTGCCCTCGCCTCGGCCTCGCTGAAGTGCTGCTTGGGCGGCTCTGGCTTGGGCAGGTCCGCGGCCCGCTTGCGCATAGTGCCCTCGTCATCGCTGTCATCCTCGCCGCTTTCGCTGTCGTCGGGGCTCAGCGTCTCAGCCACACCCGCGCACATCAGGGCCACTCTCAGGCCAGCCATCTTCAGCGTGTCTGCTTGCTGCGCGCCCAGGCACAAGCACACGACCGCTCAGACAGCCTGTCAAATTCTAGCATGTGAGTGAAGTTGCAGGAGGGGAGTACAGTGAGCAGCGCCTTCCGACCACCAGAGCAGCAGCTGCTGCGGCCACGGCTGCTGCAGGGAGAATAGGCAGATTCCAGACCTAGACAATTTTGAGACTCCTGTTGGCACTCAAACTACTCTTTGCCATGCGTTGCTTGCTGTATCCATGGCATCTGTTGGAACAAGCAACTAGATCAGGAAGTTGCATGAGCAGCTCCTTGGGCAGGCCGCTAGCAGCCGGCCTCAGCTGATGATCGAGTACCACACTCAGTAGCAGAAGCTTATCCAATTTGCCATCCAAGAATCAGATGCTGCGCAGCCGTAGAATGGAACCTGAGCAGTGCGCTGGCGTTCTGTATAGGTGGTTTCCATCAACGATTTGGCCACAGTGGCTGATGCATGTTGTATCAACTTGTGGCGTACGTCTCAACAATGCCCGAAATGTTTCCGTGAACATGCAAGTCCAAGTGAGAAAAAGCCCATTCTCTCTGTCCTGCTGGTGAAGTTCCCACTAGAAGGCAAACAATAAAGAGCAAGCCAGCAATATGGATAGCAGCTCATGAGATGTAGAATACGTGCACTCCATATTCATTAGTTAGGTGTCTGCAAGTTGATGGTTTGGACAATTCAGTTCTCAACTCCATGATTTTCACAAACCTACATAACTCCAAGAGCGGCTGTTTTCACAAGCTTGAGAGACGACACAATGAGCCATGCCATAAGTGTTGTGTGTTGGCATGAGGCGTGCTTTGGAATGGCGGCCATGTGCATTGCCTCGGCCTGACAAGAAGGCATGTGCTAATGTGTGGGCAGCTCGCAAAGCGTACATTCATCTGGCACAGAGAAGTACAAAGCTCAGAGCTGTACACAGAAGGCAATGCAACTCCTTGAGAAAGAAAGAGCCATGAGAGTTGCAACTCACCTGCATGCACAACGACACAGTGGGAGTAAGGAAGATCGCAGCCAGGCGGCGCTTGGGCTGGCCCCCTTCCTCCACATTTCCTGGTGCTGGAGCATTGGCCCACAGGGAGCTGGGGGGTCTTGCGGCTGGGGCTGTCCCATCACATGAGGGCGGTGTCAAGATGGCAGCATTTTTGCGGACAGCATCCTGGATGACCCGTAGCGCAATGCGCGTCTTCCCGCTCCCTGCACAAGGCGGAGCAGGGGATATGGTGCGTGTTTGAAGTTGGGCTCTGGTTCGCCCAGCATTTGGTAAGCTAAGGTATCTGAAAGGCTTGCTTGCATTTGGAGCAGTGCGAGGTGAAGTCTATACATCACAAACAGCGAGGTCTTTTCCAACCCATTCTACTCATTGGCTGCCGCCGGGTTAGACAAGCACTAGCACTATTGGCATCACAGACATCCCATCTGGGAGAGAGCAAAGCTGCTTGCTTGGCCAACGTGGCGCATGCTCTCATGCCACCTATCTAAAGCTCATCAAAAGCACCTGTAGGCAGCACGACAATAACCTGCAGGGAAAACAGGACGGTGCCAGGATCAGTACCAGCAGAAGACAGAACGCCTCGGGATCATGCAGCGACACAGCAAGGCCTTGTGCGGGGCAAAGCGTCATTGTGAGGCAGTCCAGACAAAATCAAGCGAAGTGTCTCTAGCTGGAGCCACGCACGTTGTTGTGGATCGCCTCCTGGATGCATACCCTCTGGTAGTCACGGTCCCGTTCCTGATTTACCATGATGATACACTACTCTACATTTTTTATCGATGGGTTTGGGCTCCGGAACTGAAAATATAATAAAAATCAAATAAGAAAGCATTTTTCAGATCATCTTATCTTGTGCATCTGGGCCCCTGCCTCGATACCAAGCCATCACTGTTCTATCCTTGAGTTGTACAGTATGTGTATACACTCCCTGCTCCTTAAACATCACCTCGTTCTGGGATGTGACCTGCATCGTTAACTGTCTCTGTGGGCTCGACCATGCAGAGCTCCTCCGCACAGCTGGTCCAAGTGGTCGCAAAGGCATGCAGGTGAGAAATTTCACATGATCTCCATCACGAGGTCACTCTAACGCCTTTAAAAGAGGTTCTTATGCAAGAAAATTGGGATGAGGCAGCCCACAGGACAGGCTGCTTGAAGTGTGTGCCACGATCTTTGTGTGCATGCAATGCCATGTTTGAGTTCATGGGGAGTTAAGTCTTCTGCACCAAGCTTCGGGTCTGGGGAGAAGCGCGCTCCCTGATCTGCTGCACCCTTCCTTGACTTTTCCGTCCAAGAGGCTCGTGCTGCTCTTGCGGAAATCTTGGGCCTCAGCTAGTATGTTTGCATTACATGTCACTCCCTGTTATGTTGAGTGCTCGATGTCTCAGGCTTGGTGCACAGGTCCGGGTGCTCCTGACCTAGCCTCATCCAGTCCCATGGCGATGTCATATCCTGATCCGCTTTTTGACCGCAGCGTGCTGCGAGCAGTGGCTGCCGCTCAGCTTTTTGATCATTTCAAGCGGGACGACGCGGAGGCTGCAGCGCAGCGCCTGGTGTCCCTGGTGTTCAACAAAAGCGATGATAGCGGCGGCGGAAGCGCCTTGCCTGCAGGCTCAGCTGCCGCCTCGGAGGTCATTGCTGCCTTGGGGCAGGTGCTGCCCATGGGAAGGCCTACGCTCCAGCTGGTAGTGCAGGCCACGTTGGTTCGTGATCTGAATGTGGGGGAGGATGGGGGCGGCAGCGCATGGGAGCGAGGGGGGGCTGAGGAGCAGATGCTGCGGAGCGACCCTGATAGCGAGGAGGGCGAGAACGGCCTGGGCCTGGCGGACCAGCAGCAAGGCAGCAGCGGACAAAGCAACAACCCGCTGGTGTGTGTGCCCTACCGCCAGGCACAGCAATCTGCTCTTGCTGGCGGAGCATACGAGGCATGGCGCCCTTCTGTCCGTTGCCAGGCGTGTTAAGCACAGCTGCGTGCCTGCAAGGGCATTGTGCTCTCCTCGGGGGTATGTCCAATGCCATGACCTAAACCTTCCAAGTCAGGCAAAGGGCCCCACCGTACGGATGCAAGTCTTAGCGAGCATGCACAGCTTGAGCTTGGAGGCAGGTGCCTGCACTGGATATGTTTCCTCCGGGATTGTCGTCATGATCTGGCTCCTGTGTGGGCGCCACGTGGGTATGAATGGCACCCATTAGCGCATGTTGCACGCATGCATGCATGCATGCTGCCATGGACCCACCCATGCATGCCTGTGTGCTGGCAAGTTTGTGAATGCGCCATGGTGCCGTGTGCCTGCCCGAGTTGCAGCTGCACTGTACACAGCAGGGTTGCTCAACACACACGCCCTGCCACCTGCGTGCGCTCTGCTTGCGCAGGCCTGCCACCGCGATGACCACGGTGCCTGCCACACAGGGGCCTGCCACACAGGGGCCTGCCACACAGGGGCCTGCCACACAGGGGCCTGCCACCGTGATGACCACCTCCGTGCGCTCTGCTTGCGCAGGCCTGCTACCGCGATGACCCGCAAGCCATGGGCGACCAGCTGCTGCAGCTATTGGGGGCGAGGGAAGCGCTCCGCCCTCGCCTGAGGAAGGCAAGTGCTCTTTATCAGCAGAGAAGGGAGAGAACTGGTGTTTCAAGTCGTGAAACAAACAAATCGCTCGGGCGCTGTCCCTCTCTCCCTTTTCCTTGTCCCAGACCCCAGAAACAGCAACGTGTTTTAAAAAAAACTCCCAGGCCCTTACACTCCCAGGCCCTTACATGCTGCACCCCCCAAGCACTTTACATGCTGCACTTCACATGCTGCACCCCCAAAGCACTTTACATGCCGCACCCCCCAAGCACTTTACATACTGCACTTCACATGCTGCACCCTCCAAGCACTTAACATGCCGCACTCCCCAAGCACTTTACATGCTGCACCCCTTAAGCACTTCTCCAACTCTGGCCCCTGCATAACTTCATGCCCTGAGGTGGTGCCTGGCAGAAGCTGCATAAGCCATCCTGGAGCAGCATCAGCAGGCTAGGCGCAGCAGCAACATGTTTTTAAAAGTATTGGCTGTGTGTGGTGATGGGGTGCAGCCCCCTGGATCAGGCCAGACGCAATAGCCTGCACCCATTCCTTGCTTGCCATGGCATATGGGCTCATGCCGCTGAAATCCCTGGTACGCACGCAGAGAACAGCCGTAGCACAGGCACTTAGCATGCGTGTGAATAAGCGTCCATGCGTGCGAACGCATGCATGCCTGTGCGCTCAATAACTCGTGTGTGTGCATGCACTTTTGGAAAGCTTGGTCCACTGCCACCTGCGTCAAAGGGCCATGGGCCTTCAGTGTTGCACACTCTGACTCTTTAGTGACGAGTGAGTACGACGGCATGCACCTGCAGGCTGCGGCGCAGCTGGGCCCAGATGCTGCATGGCAGCTGCTGCTCAAGGTGCAGCAGCTCTCTCAAGCGCAACAGGGTGCCAGGGCAGTGGGCAATGCTGGCGGGGTTATGGGAGCTCACCGGGATCCTCTTCTGACAGAAGGGCCGCTATTCTTAAAGCTGGCCAAGGAGAGGTGGGTGGTGGCGCTTGCAGCACAAACACGGTCATGGCCTTGCCCAGAGGAGGCAGGTGTTGTTTTAAGGGTAGAGTGTGTGGCAGGCAGGGAGGGAGGCGAGGCATGGCACTATTGATGTGCTGCACTGGCGCTGGAAACAGAAGCTGCACAGCCACGCCCCACACCCCCCCCTCATCTGTGTGGGGGGTTGTGGGCGTGGATGTAGGGTGGTTGTGGGGGTGGGGGGAGGGGGGGGGAAGGGGTGAGTGTGGGTGTGCATGTGCCATTTGGTTCTGACAAGGCCACAGTACAAAACTTGTGCTTCTGAAGAAGCAGCTGCCCGCTGTGCCTTTGCTCAAAGCTGACAACACAGCAGGGCAAGGCCGCAGTGGGTGGTATGCAAGGCATACTGTGCATTCATAGGACTCCCCCCTGATCTGCTGAGCATGCATGTCACGCTGCACATGCTGCTTGATTTGGCACACTCCCTGAACCCCCATGCCCAAGCAGCAGCTGGCAAGCATGCCACATCCAGGGGTGGGCGCGGCAAACCCCGCTCGGCAGTCACAAGCCTCATCTGCTGTGCCTGTTTGCTTGGCCAGGCTGGGGCCGCATGTGACCATCGTTGGCCGGTCTGAGGCCAAACCCCCTACCCCTGCCTCTGCCCCTTTTGTGCTCCGGGTCTACCAGCAGCAGGTGTGCCTCTGCAGGGGAGCGCGCTTGGTCGTAGGCGCTGGTGTGCATCTGCAGGGGAAGGTACTTGGTCATTGGCGCCTGTGTGGGTAAGAGTTAGGGTTAAGGGTAAGGGTAGGTTTACATTAGGATAGGTTGCCTTTGCCGCTCAGCTTGGTGCTTGCTGTCCCTCTGTTTCAATTCTCATGGGGTGCACCCGCTTCCTACCTGTAAGGATTATTTCTGAGCACACAAAGAATATCATGTGCCGGTGCAGCATATCGCTGCTATTGAAGGCAACAGTCCAGGCTGAGTGCAGCTCATTCAAGGACGAAGCCAGGCTGCCGTGCTTGTGTGCATGGTGCAGGCCGTGAACATGGTGTTGCGCGGCGGTGGCAACTGGGTCGTGGCGGCGCCCACAAACAGCGGCAAGACAGCCATTTTCATAGAGATGTCCAGGTGGAGTCCATTTTCATGTTCATCTTAATTGGGATTTCTTCAGCTCCGTCTCATACAGATGCAATCGTGTCCAACTCAAAGTAGATGCATTCATGTCCATCTGCACAGGGATGCCCAAGTGGGATTTGCTGAAGGCAGGCAGCCACCTGCTGCTCCCGCTCGCGGGCTGGTTGGGTGTGTGGACGAGCGTTAGAGTCGTGTGTGCACATGCATGTGCGCGACGCATGATGCATGGTGCATGGGAGAAAGGCAAGTGGGGCCCTGCAAGCCCCTCTTGCTCTCCCTGTCTTTTGCACGCACTCATCTGTGTGGGGATGTGAAACAGCCACTCCTTGCTTGCAACCCCTGGCTTCCCAAGCTCCAAGAGGGGGCTGAGTCTGAGTCCCTGTGCACTTAGCATGCGTCCCTGCAACAGCAGCGCCACCTTACATGCACAACCCCATGTGCCGTGCCACCTGTTGCCCACGGCCACAGGTTGCTGTTGGCGCGCAACCCCATGGCCAAGGTGCTGGTGCTTGCGCCTGCGGTGTCGCTAGCGCGTCAGCACTGCACCTCGTTCGCGTCCACGGGGGCGTTCCGGTCCGCTGCAGATGACCTCCCCTGCAACAAGCACGGTAGTGAAAGAAGCTGCCTGGTGCATGCAAAAGAGGCTGCGTGGTGCATGCAAAAAAGGCTGCCTGGTGCATGCAAAAGAGGCTGCGTGGTGCATGCAAAAGAGGCTGCCTCGTGCATGCAAAAGAGGCTGCCTGGTGCAAGCAAAAGAGGCTGCCTGGTGCAAGCAAAAGAGGCTGCCTGGTGCATGCAAAAGAGGCTGCCTGGTGCATGCAAAAGAGGCTGCGTGGTGCATGCAAAAGAGGCTGCGTGGTGCATGCAAAAGAGGCTGCCTGGTGCATGCAAAAGAGGCTGCCTGGTGCATGCAAAAGAGGCTGCCTGGTGCAGGCCC
>LKMJ01002746.1_pt1 | contig 16296 bp, 21 predicted proteins | sample 643391 | NCBI WGS metagenome assembly LKMJ01 (sample SAMN04112250, study PRJNA286221) | soda lake metagenome | biome: soda lake; feature: Kulunda Steppe; material: water; isolation source: sample PL-Br10 brine of Picturesque Lake | place: Russia: Kulunda steppe | collected 2010-07
AGCTGGGTCGCCCCTGTGCATCGGGAGAACCCACTTGAGCACCCGACACACGCAGGCTGCTTGCACGTGCCCCCAACAAAGTACTGTGCCCCCCCTCACTAGCAGCCAGGTAGCGGCGCAAAGATGCAGGCACCTGCACGAGCAGAAAAATAAGCACACTCGTGAATGTGTGTACTTGTGTGCGGCTTTGCGTATGCGCATGTGCGTGTGCGCGTGCGTCTACATGCGCGTGTGTGTGTGTGCGTGCGTGCGTGCGTGCGTGCGTGTGTGTGTGTGTGCGTGTGTGTGCAGGGGCGAGATTGCATGCGTGCAGGTGTGCATCCATACAGGCGTGTGTGAATGCATGCTTGCATGTGTGCATGTGCATGTTTGTGTGAGTGTACGTGTGCCATGAATGTATGAATGCATGTGTGTGAGCACACACACACCAAGTAAAAAGTGTGCATGCATGGTGATGTCTTGCAACCAGGCTGTAGACGAGGCATTTCTACACACAGCAGCACATGCCCTGCTTGCCGTGACAGCCAGACATGCTGTCTAGCCTTTGACAGTCCTGAACAAACACACCCTCTTAACCCAAGAACTATTCCTCCTGGAGGTCCACACACCTGTATGACACCTCGCCACTCCTCCCCAGCCAGCACATCCTCCAACATCTGGTCCAGGTTGTGGAGGTCATACATGAACAGCACGCGCAGTAAACCGTCTGAAAGCTGGTTGTCATACTTCACACGGAGCAGGTCACCCATGTACGCAAGGCTGGACGCATTCTGGTACAGCACCTGCAGGAGGGTATCAGTGCAAGTTACGAAGTGCAGCAGGTGAAGCCTCAGCCTTAACCGTAAACCCTGGCTGCAGGCTGTAGTGATGAGAGCGCATTCCAGAAGTTGGGGTCAAACCAGCTGATTAGCCTCCACCCTGGCTCCCCCAAAGAATTAACTGACGATTATACCAGGGGCCCCTCGCAGTATTTGTCAAAGTTGACAGCCTAAACAGTGCAATGTTGTAAAACAATCAGGTCGACTTGACTGAGCTCACTACTGGCCATCGCAGGTGCTAGAGCCTATTTTTTACATGCATGGCGATTCCTGCTATGCTCACACCGCATTACTTGCCTCTGGATGAAAGGCAAAGCATGAGGTATGCAGTCTGTAAGCCCTGGCTCTTTTTTTGGACGGCCCCTCTTGCCATTCCAGCATGGCTGAGCCATGAGGCTGCCAAACCACACCGGAACAGCTGACATGCATTGCAATGCCAACATAACAACATGACAAATCAAGCGTGAATGCATGTAAGCTACCCACTCAAAGGCACCAAGGGAACCCATCGCCCTACAAAAGCCACTGTGCCACTCTGCAGGTGGGAAGTGCAAACATGGGCCATGAGCAGGCAGCGCACGTGCTGCAATTTGATGCCCTGATTCGATACATATGGCACACCTTGCCCTGGAAATCGATGAGCGTCAGGATGGCCGGCACGTGGCTGAGCACCGCGTAATCACGCATGAGACGCGGCACCACCTTAGGGCAACAGGTGCAGGATTTGACTGAGTAGCGCCTGTGAGTTCTAGCAGCACATGCAACAGAGCATGTCAGTCCGGCTGATGAAAAGTTTGCATGTAAATCCTTTTCATAATTCCCGCCAGCTGCTGCACCTCGCTTCCAAAGCAACATATGTCTGCAAGCATTCTTTATGCTTGTATACGCTTGAATGCTCAAAATTTTGTTAAAACACCAGCTTGGGTGGTAAAATAGGGTGGATCAGCTTTATTCCGTTACACTGGCTGGTCTGGGATATGTTGCAGGCAGGAGGTGTGCCCTCTTGCCAAGATTCCAGTGCCCCAGGGCTGAAGCTGCCTGTGCATGATAATTCAGGTATGCTGCAAATATGTACAATGCAGGGAGCTCAGCTGAAGCCTCCCAGCGCAACGAGCAAGCGTGTTGATGCAAGAGCACTTCACATGCACCTGGGCATCTGGTCTTGGCGGACGTTGCTACTTGGCATTTGAGCGCCACTCTAGGTGAGTTGCTGCAAGGAATGCTGAGATACAATTTAACCGCTTTGTGACAAAGCCTGCCATGAGAGGGGAATGGCCAAACATGGGGAAGACCGCACATCACGTCTCTTTTGGGTTGACCATCTCTACACACCGGCCAGCAAACCTCACCTGGCATCAGGCAGCTAAGCATGCCATGCATACATACATAGCACACAAGTTGAAGGTCGGCAAGAGCGCGTAAGGTGTAACCTACGATTGCGACGACGGCGCTGAGGGCTGTGGTGACTGAACCAGCCGTACCCAGGGACAGCAGGTCGGGACTGTGGTGACTGCACCAGTCACTCACCTCTGCAGGGTCATAGGGCACGTTGTGCTCAATGGCCAATGCAGGCATTGGTGCTTCCTCCTCATCCCTTGAGGCCACGCTCCCTCTGCGCCTGTGCTTGCTGTCAGGCTACAGGTCAGCATACGGACATGCAGCATGCATTAGCCTTGGCGGTAGAGAAGTGCACAGCTGTGCAGCATGCAATGAGCCCAGACTTGTTGAGAAAACTGGCCGAAGACAAGGCCACTGCTGGCTATCTTGCTTGATACACCCAGCTTTGCAGCTCCTCACATACAAGGTGGCAGTGTGTTCACCTATTGACATCAAGCACAGTACCCTAGCACTTGCCGACATATTCTCTCTCTGATTCACCACTGCCGCATAACATATGGGGAACCATCAAACACCAACCAGCGCGCCCGTGTGCACGCATGCACAGTACGCGCGTAGACATACACACAGCGTCACCCCTGTGACTGAATCGCACACCAACTGCGAAGAAGCTTGGAGGAAAACCATCACTTGAGACTTGAAAGTGCGCTTGCATGGCAACTTGTCCCAGCAGCACCCTGGCCGCACACTCACCTTCCAGAGGCATGGCGTGATGCGCATGCCAAGCAAGGAGGATGTTTGGCCAGCAGGATCGGGGGTGACGTGGCTCACAGCTGTAGGCTCGCCACGTTTCAGGTTGCGCAGTGCCTTCTGGATGGCAAACGTCAGCAGTGTGTCCCGCTTCAGCAGCTTGCATACTACCTGCACAAGAAACAGACAGATGAATGCACAACATGAGCACATGGTCTTAAAGGCAGCGCTTGAGGCAGCAATCGATTGAGATGCCAACAATTGCCCCAAAACCACAGCTTTGCCAAGCATATGCATGAGCGCGAGCTTTTCACGACCTGCCAAGCTAAATTCAAGAGTGTACAGCTCAATACCATTCTCACTGCAACTTAGAGTGGCCCCCAAGTGTAAACAAGCCGGCTGGCTTACATCTAGGCTGCATTAGGAATTGGCAGCTTTGCACTAGGCTCCCCAGCAATGGACTCTCTTGCTTGCTAACATGCTCTCTCTTATTCAAAAGTACTTGGGTTCAGTTAGTTGGCAGCGCACAAGCTAGGTGCACCAATGCAAGCAGCTGTAGGCACTTGATGCCTGAAGGTTGCGTACCACCTAGTCTCAAGACTCACCTGGCCATAGTCGCTGAGCCCCGAGAGACCAAAATAGGCTCGGCACGTGACATTCACATGCATGGGGACCAGATTGTTCCTAGGGCGCCCACGCTGCAGGAAACCCTCCTCTGACTGCACGCACATAGGGGCAAGAGGTGAACAGAGGTGATAAGACTTCTAGCACCTGCTTCGCGTCGCAGGAATCCACTGAGTGGCAATGCCAAGATACCTTTGTAACCAGGCACATGTTTGCACCAGCACGTAGGTCTAACAAGAGGTACATGTTCATGGTAAGCCCTTGATGCATGTCTACAACGATACTCCCACGCCCTCCCTCTGTGACGTGGCTGTGTGCAAGAACCATAGGATCAAAGCCCGCTGCTTGATGAACGCTTATGTACGCTCATTAATACATGCGCACACGCATGCACACAAACAAACGCACATGTGTTGCACACTCACAAACAGCGCTCACGTATGCAATCACAAACAATGTGCACCAATCTCGCATGCATGCATGAGATGGTCCTGTGCCTTCATCAACTCCTTGATATGCAATGATGTACACAGATTCAGCAGCTTGCAAGTGCATGGGTGTAAACAGTCCGGGTGCTGATGCTTATTTCCAGACCCACCTGCAGAGTGAGGATTGCTGTGGGCTGGGACTTGAACTTGGTCTTTTCCAGGGTCTGAGGACTGTGTAGAGTAAAACCCAGCGCCCTAAGTTCCTCCACTGTCATGTCCCGATGCTGCCCACCCGTGCTGCTGTTCCCCCTGCTGGTTACGCGGGATGCAATGCGCTGGGGCTGGTTCCAGGACTCGGTGGGGCTGACGACCTCCCGAGCCGGCCCTGCTGCTGCAACTTCAGCCTGGTCAGAGAGTAGGACGTCGCTGTCATGCTGGAGGGAGGGCTCTGGCATGTGGGCCGGGTCGTTCGTTGGGACTACTCTCTTGGAACGCGGGCCCCTCCGCGACCCCCATTTTAACATCCCATGGGTCTTTAACGACAACGTCCCTGCCTCTTTGCCACTGTTTCGCCGCTCATCAAGCTCCTCCTCAATGTTGGGGAGCCCGCTCCCGAGGCCGTGTCGGGCATGCTCCTCTGCAACGCCATTTGGGCCTCGGATTCCAGAATGTATCTGCTTGGGATCATCATCCTTAGCCGCAGGTGTAAGACATGAGAACCAAGTCAGACCCATCCTACGAGACTACGAGCTAGCCCATAGTAATCAAAAGATTATTTACATTCGGATAAGAACATTTTTTAATAAAACATGTCTATGTCCCGTGGGTATTTGGCGGAGATGATAACTATATAATTTATAGCCATTTCTGGAATCTTATTTTGAGGCTGAAACCTTACAGGGTTACAGGACCGTGTCTTTAGCAAGCGGCGAGTTCCTGCCCTGGGGCGCATCAGCACGCTTGATTTAAGGTCAGGCAGCATTTTGTTTTTTTTAGTCTCATCGACTGGTACGCTCTGGTAAACTTCATTCGCAATTTTACACAGGGTTCTGCTTTCCTGTGCCACGGGCCTCGGCAGCTAGCGGGAAGTTATGCCGCAGTATCAGGTAAGTGCAGGCAAACGAGTGGCTCAGTGGCTAGGTGCCATTGGTGTACGTCCCATGCATGGCATCAAGCTCCCTGTACCTTCTTCCTTGCAGCAGCAGCAGCAACAGCAGCAGCAGCAGCAGCTGGAGCACCTTTGGTGGCAGGCATGATTGGCGTGTATGATGCCCACGCAGCGGGCAAGAGAGGCCACGTGAAGCTGCATCCCCCTGTCAAGTCTGAGCACGGAGCAGGGAGCAAAGCATCAGCTTCGCAAGCCAATGGCATGGGGCTTGCACCAGGTTTTGAACGCCATCGTCATGTCTCTGCACCCAATGCCATGGGCTCTCACCAAGCGGCATCAAATGGGGGAGGGGGTACTCCAACTAATCACTGGGCACTAGTGTGGGATTTAGGGGCAAAGGCCGGGGCAGCAGCAGTGGCAGCATCATCATCATCAGCTCGTGGCAGGTTGGGGCAGTGGGCTCGCCTTAGGCGTGAGGCTAGGGGGGGCGGAGTGCTCCCCTCTGGCGAGATTGAGGCCCTTGGACGCCAGTATAACTGCTTGGAGCACGAGTTTGAGGTGCGCTGTCTTCTGGAGGGAAGATGTTACAGGCCTGCCTCTGCATCAGGCCACGCCCTGTCCTCCTTCTGCTGGGTTGTGAGCGTCTAGTGGTGCTGTTCCTTGCTGCTTTCCCTGCCGTTAGTGCGTGTCATATGCCACTTTCAAGCATGGTGTATCCAGCATGCCATGCCTGCGAGCTTCCATTCGTGTTCTGCACCTCTCAGTTGGTTAGTTTGGGAACTCAGCTTCGCATGTTCGGGTGGTCGCTGAGCTCAAACCCAGCCTCTAAGCTGACAGCATGACTTGTGCATGGAAGCGCATGCGAAGTCCATGCTTTTTTCGCATGCATCTTGCATGCCTTGAAGGTGGCAAAGATGCATCAAGCAGGCAGCCATCCAGATGGCGCAAGTGAAGTGGGCAGGGATGCATGTTACCAATGACCAACGCCCACTTATCTTTTGCAACCAGGGCTTCAAGCAGAAGTGGCCTGCCCTAGAAGCTGAGGCGGCCAGCAGGCGCGCCTTGCGCCGCGCGCAGTCTGCTCATCCACTGCCAAGCCACTCTCGTGCTGCCGCCACCGCAGCCAACCCCCACGGCGCCGCAGGTGCGTTGCCTGCTGAGGCCTGCTGGCCTGCCTGGGCAACACCTGTCCTGAGAGGCTCGCTGCTAGAACTTTGGTCCACCAGATTATGCTGCACTTGTTCCCCTGTGTAGTATGGACACATGTCGCCAGGGTTGCCTTGCCAACCTTAGACCCAGTTGCCAGACTGCACATACCACACCGACGCTGCTGCTTTGCAGGGCAAGCTGCTCTCAGCCATCGTCACCCCAGCAGGCCGCGCACCGCCCCCTCTTCTCAGCTTACGCCTGGCCAGAACGTGAGCGGCTGCTGCAGCAGCATCCCCCACCCAGGCCGCCAAGGAACACGCACCCCCGAGCGCCATGCAGCCGCGCGCACACCCAGCCGGCCGCGCTGGGTTAGTGGGGGCCGCACACCGGAGCGAACGCCACCCCCGTCACACCACCGCGCCAAACAGGCACACACCCGCCACGCCCGCACACCCGAGCGTCTGCCTCTACCCCGCCTCCATTCCCAACAGACCCCCCCTTTGAGCAGCATCATGCCCACGCCAGAGCGCCAGCGCACCTTGTGCAACAACAGCTCGCGGCTGCCAGGGCCTGCCTCAAGCGCAGCTGAGCGCGCACAACGGTGCCCACAGCCACTTGTCCAGCCGCTTACTTTGCTCACCCCCCTGCGCACAGGGCAGCAGCAGCAGCAGCAACAGGTCGCGCCTGCAACTCAGCCTTCGCCTCAGAAGTTGCAGTTCGCCAGCAAGCAAGGCAAGGGGGTTGGCCCAGATGTATTGCACACCGGACTGCAGCAGCAGCAGCAGCAGCAGCATACCAGCAGCGACGCCGCTGCTTCAACCAACATGTGGCGGCCAGAGGGCAGCAGCGGTGCCCGCACCTACTCCCCCTTTTGCCAACCCATGGGCTTAGAGGGAGCGGACAATGACGACGACGAGGACCCGTTCTCGCTGCCCGTGCTTGTTGGCCCTCCCGCAGCCCGCAGCCGCGCGGGCAAGCTGGCCACAACCGCCGCAGCCGAGGCCCCTCCCCCGCACACCAGTGCCACTCCATCACGCCACTTGCGGCAGAGTACGGACCTGCTGCTGCCCAGCCTAGGCAGTGTGAATGCCATGCTGGCCGCCACCTCAAACCCCGCCACACCCAGGACTGCCCAAAAAAGCGCGCCCTCCAACCTTCCGCACCTGCCGAGGGGCTCGCGCACCAGCGCCACCAGCAGCTGTGTGCGAGCCGATCCAGACGGGCACAAGCAGCTGGAGCAGGAGCAGATGGCGCATGCGCAGCACATCCGCCTCATGCAGCGCCGCCTGGTGCAGGAGCAGCGGCGGCTGGACGCGCTGCAAGCCGCGGCAGCCGCAGGGTCGCAAGGGGCTGCCGGCACGACCGCTGGCCCCAGCAGCGCAGAGCGCATGGAGTCTGCAGGCGCGCCTCCCGCGGGCCCCCGGTCCCCTGCCTCGTTCATCCTTGCGCCCCCTGCTGCGCCAATGGGCAGCAGCCCCCGTGCCGCGCACGAGCACGTGCAACCACGCCTGGCCACCGCTGCATTGCATGGCGACGGCGCCGCTGCCAGCGCAAGCAGCAGCCTGAGCAGCAGCACGCTGCAAGGCGAGGGCGTGACGGCTGCCGCCACCACCCTGCAGCGCAAGCAAGCCGCCAGCCGCATTCCAACATGGGCGCTGCCGTCAGGCAGCTCTGCTGCAAGCCCTATGCACGTGCCGGACAGCGAGAAGGACGGGGCAGGGGGCAGCGCCAACATGCGTGTCATGGCCATGGCTGCTGCGCTTGCGGAGGCCAATCGACAAGCACATGGACCAAGTCTGGCAGCCTCCCCCCCAGTGCAGCAGCAGCAGCAGCAGCAGGCCACACGGGACGCTCAGAAGGCAGGCACCAGGACAGCCAGGGGAGTGGTTACTGCAGCAGCAAGCCCAGGCGCGCAGAGAGCAGTGCCTGCCGCTGCGGCTGCGGGGGCAATGGAGCAGCAGGGCCCGCAGACTCGAGCAGGCGGCGCCAGCAAGCCAAGGGGGGGGCGCGCAGCGCAGCGCCCCCGGGTCCAAGTGACGCCACCTAGCGGCGGCGGCAGCAGCGGCAAGCACAGCGCGGCCCTGTCACCCTCAACCCCCAAAAGCGCCCCTCGTGTCACAGCTGCCACGCGCACCAAGGCTGGCCGTGGTCCCCACCCGGCATCCACGTTCTCCGCAGCTGCCAGCGCGGCTATGGCCAACCCCGGCCACAGCAGCTGCAAGCCCCCATACCTGGGCCCCCTCCACACAAAGACCTCGGTGGGCCATTTCCTGGTGGCCAAGGGCACCCCCTCCACACCAACCTCGCGCCGCCCCGCCTCCGCCTCGTCCTCGGATCCTGCTGCAGCAGCCCTGGCAGCAGCTGCCAGCCTGTCGACAGCTCGCAGCCGGAGTGGGCTATCAAGTGCCGCTGCCTGCCGCGCACTCAGCGCTGTGGGCAGTGCGGCAAGCAGCACACAGCACTCGCCCCGCCCCTCTTGCTCAGGTGTGCACCAGGCCTGATCATATGATGGGGAGCCCTGAGATGGCTTGCATGCGTGCTTTCAATGCGTGCTAGATTTCAATGCAGCCAGGACGGCGGATGTTAAGGGCGTGCAGTTCCCCATTCTTGTGCATGCTCTGTGTGGGCGCTTGCACGGGGCGCGAAGCCTGCTTGTGGTAAGGGTGCCAGCCCACAGCAAACCAGCCCATGCTCAGGGATGCGCGTGGAGTGCATAGCCTACATGTGCCGCATGCACCTTGGGGGATGAGCGCAACACATGATTGTGCGTGCGCATGCATGCAGGCATGCAAACAATTGTGCATGCACTTCAAAACGCGCACGCACACACATACATGCATACACATACACATGCCCACTTATTCATATACATGCCCACATACACATACACCCAACACACACACACACATGCACATGCACAACGCACAGGCGCATGCACAACGCACAAGCGCACCATGCAGCACACACACACACCTGCATGCATCTGCAAATACATGCAGGCGCACAGTCGCCAACCCAGACGCCCCTGCCTCCGCGTGGCTGCGCGCACGCGCACCGCCCAAGCAGTACCTCCGCCACGCCTGCCTTTGTGACACCCTGTGACCCAGCACCAGGCAGCACACACTCCACCCCACCCTTCCACACGCCGCCCTCACGACCGGACAGCAACGGCCGGGCAGGGAGCGACCGCCGCAGCAGCAGCGGTGTGCCTGGTGGCCACAGCTACCTCCTGCGGCTGCAGAGGGAGGCGCGCGCACGGCATGCAGCTGCGGCCGCGGAGGTGGGCTCGCCCACCCTGGCAACTGGCGGCAACACTGCTGCCGCCCCTGCCTGCGGCCCCAGCCTCATCCGCAGCCCCTGCTCTCCCTCAGTATCCATGCGCTCCGCCGACGCAGGCTCCCCCCCAGACGCGCCCATCACGCTGCTGCATCCGCACCGCCCGCTCTCTCACAACCCGGGCACCCCCCGCGAGGACCTGGGCGCCAGCTGCAGCAGCAGCGGCAGCAGCAGTGGCAGGTGCAGCTGGCAGCAGCAGGCTGCCCGGCAGATCGCTGCGCCCCTGATGCGCTCCGTGCCTACGCACATTGCGTTCAGCCCAAGCACGTGCGCGAGCAGCGCGGACCGCGGCAGCCCCATGCAATGCGAGCGAGCAGAGGACATGCTACCGCTGAAGCAGCTGTCTGTCCTGCGGCAGAGCAGGTGGGGGAGGAGGGGAGAGGGGGCAGGGCAGGGGATGGAGGGGGGAGGAAGGGGGAAGAGTCTCCCAATGGGCTGCAGCCATGCATGTGGCTTGTGCCAAGGTGGCACGCTGTACTGCAGCGTCACAGGACAGGCAGGAAGTGTGCGTGCATGCACGTATGTGTGTGTGTATGCATGACACGGGGCACAGTGCTACTGCCTGGTGCGCCGGCCATGCGTGCTGGCCGCCACGTGTGCACGCTGGGCACTCCGCACCCTCTGCTCTCACTGTGCCCCTTGGCTGGCCTGCTGACCCGCACGCAGGATGAGCTGCGCAAGCAGCGCCAGCAGCGCGACGGCCGTCTCCCACGCCACCCCTGCCTCCCAATTCCACACTCCGCCCCTGAAAGGCAGGTCCAGCGATGGAAGCGTGCCATACCGGGGGCAGCCCTCCTCCTCCCAGCAGCACACACCATCAAACTGCCCCACCCCTCCCCACAACGGCCGCCCTCCCTTCCGCCTCTCCACAAGCAACCCCCTGAAGCACAGCCTGGCTAGGCTGAAGCTGCCCTCGCCCAGCCCCCCGCACGCCAGCCTGCAGGCCAGCGGGAACTTGGGGGCTAGAGCGCGCGGGACACCCCCGCCAGCCTGCACCCCGCTGCCCTTCCAAGCCCTGCAGTCCAAGAGCTTCACCGCAGGCAGCGGCGTTAAACATCCCGGGGGCCCGCTGGCTGCAGCCCGGGCAGCAGCAGCGCTGCAAGGGGCTGCAAGGGAGGCGGCGGCACCGGCTGCTGCGGCTGCCCAGGGCGGCTGCCAGCCTGGACGGCAGGGCTCACGGGGCTTGCTGCAGGTTTTGCCGTCACAGCGACAGCAGCCGCAACCACACAGGCACCACCCCTCCTTTGAGGCCACCACACAAGAGGAGCTGGATGCAGATGCAGGTGCGCGACCCTGCCTGCCAGCATGTATTCATCGCATGCATGCGCGAGTGCGGTGGGTGCATGGGTGCAGGTGAGGGTGCGCTCTGCGTGGACAGGCGCGTGTGCATGTGTGTGTGCATGCCCCTGCGCATGCATGCAGGCACCCGCCAGCACACGGCGCCAGCTCAGCACTCAGCAACTCAGCTCAGTGGGTGTCAGGGCCATCGTACGGTGTCCGCTGGCAGGCTGGTCTTTGAGAGGGTGCACAGCGTAGGATGTGTGGGTGGGAGGTCAGGAATGCTTGCTGCTCCCCTGTGTGTACACTCAGAGCAATGCCTGAGTGTGCACAGCGGATGCAGAGCGCTGTGAACGGACGTCCCTTGGAACCGTGCCCTGGCTTCACCTGCAAAGCAGGCCCTTGCGTGAGGGAGGGGCAGTGTGTGTTTTTGCCGCCAACCCGGCCTTGCGCAGCAACAGCTTCATTTATAGCCTCACCATGCTGAGGGCAGGCTGTGGAGCATATGCCGCTTGCAGGAGAGTGCAAATTTAGCATGCATCCAATCCTTGGATTGGCCTGCTTGTCTGCATATGGCCATCAGCACGCTAGCATCACGGCTGGTTGACAGGGCCTGGAGCACCTGTGCTTGTGTGTCAGCCTCCCTTGTTGTCTTTTCCTGCTCGTGCGCAAACTGATTGTGCACTTGCCACGCAGATGTGGAGCTCGTGAGCCGCAGCAGCAGCTACCAGAGCCACTGCGGCAGCTTCCACCGCGGCAACTCCTCTGAGCTCTTGACCGGCACGGTCTCCTGCGACGCGGCATGCAACGGCGCGCCCGCGCCTGTGCTGGCCACGCGGGGTGCCAACAATGCAAAGGCACAGACAGCGGCGGCAACGCCTATGCCTGCTGACCTGCATGAGCAGCAGCAGCAGCAGCCCCACCTTGCGGCACGCGTGGCAGCCTCACCAGTTAAGGCGGTAGCATCATACTGGTCGCGCTTGTTCTCCCGCCCATCAGGGCATCACCAAGCTGCAGCAGCAGTGGGCGAGATGGGTTGAGTGGGATGCGGTGACCGAAGGTGATGGCACTCATAAGGGCGCAGGCTACTTCCTCTCGAGAATGGTGGCGTGGATGCTGCTTTGGCAATGCATGCATGCGCTGTGTGCGTCATTCTGCTGTTCACAGCAGCCGACCTTCCCCTTGCAAACACACGCATGACAGCGGTGTTTGGGAGCCTTCAGATTGCTGAGCCTGGTGGACTTCTGTGAAAGCTGCGGGATGGAAGCAAAGGACTTGTCTGGACGCCTCTCTCTTTGTCCCCATATAAATGGCAGCATGTGCCAGCATGCTCAGAGGCAGCCCTGCTGCACTGGTTCATACTACTTACTATTCAGGGAGGGGAGGGAGCCGCTTTGGACGTGCCTCTTGGTTTATGATTTGTGTCAAGCATGCAAAACCACCAAGGAAGTGGCGGCATGCCTGCTCTGATTCTGCGTGTCAGAGCCTGTCTGCTTGATTTAACCAAGATGACAGGATTGTGCATGCAAGTGATGCATACACCTGTACAAGTACCAGCTTGGTCTTGGTGATTTTTGTCAGCTTGCACTGACAGCAGGGCAAAGCGGCACATTGTATTACGTAACTTCCGACCTAAAAAGCTTCTGGACACTTGCTCAACAGGCAATGAAATGCTTCCCCATTGTGCTTGACGCCCTTGTCAAAATTGATGTACATACCTGCAATAAATATTTCTGTTTGACCTCGAGTCTGTTCTCAAGTCTGGACAGAGTTTTTATACTGCCTTCATCTATGGTGACAATCTCTATTTATCAGCACATGCTTTCCGTGCAATTTGTTCGTCTGAATGTTCTTTGCCATTTTGCAATTTAAATGACGCTGATGTGGCTGGCGACGCTCTTTGCCAAGTGACCTACATTTGCTCGGTCCACCTAGAACCTGCTCTTGTGGTAAGGATTTCTTAATTGCACACCAAATAAGGGCAGCTAAATGGAAGCTTGTTAATACTTGCATCCGACCTAAGGGGTTTACAGGTTTACAGGTTATGGGTTAACTGCCAGCCAGGTCGTTAGGCTGATTGGTTTGTTTCTGGCCATCGCTGGCCAAAAAATAGTCCATAATGTCCGAAATGAAATGGCAGAGTCCATTGTGCTTTCAAAGCACATCAAAATTTGATAAAGTTGGTGCACACTTGATAGAGGTCATATACTGTGAAGACACCAGGCCTGGTCACCAGCTGGAGGCCTCTAGCAAATAACATGAGATTATATGCAGGTGCTTATAAGCCATAAGGTTTCAAGGCTGTATCTGCTGAACGAGGGCAGCTTAGCCAGTTGTTAGCCTCCAGTGAGGTTCGAACCCCGAACCCACAGGTTGCGGGTATGTATGGACAACTTTCCATCACAGGTGCCCCGCCTTATAAGCCATATGGGTCACACTCCACACCACCATTCTTGGTGTGGGAGGTTCAATTTAGTCAATCTACCTGGCTCAAGGTCAAACTTAAACTTGTTAACTTGGAGGTTCAATTTATACCTCCAAAACTTTGCACCGTCTTCAAGAGCTCGGCCTTGATTCACAAAGGATTCAGAAGACTGCTCTTGAATTGCATGCTCACTCTGTGAACTATGCTCACAAACTCACTAAAAATGCGCACATGAAAAAACATAGAGCTCTCAAGGCCTTGGTCTGGAGGTGGAATCCTTCATCTGGCGCGTTGGAAATGGCCACTGTGACATGTGTTCCTGTGCTGCTGTTCACCATCATCTGTTCCGCTCCCCCTTTAGAAACTCAAACAGGCTGAGACTTTATTAGCCAAGCAGACACCAAAGGCCTAGCCTTGTATGTGCATGAGTGCTTGGAGTGCTGTGCCTAGATTTCAGGTCACGACCTAGCTTGCCTTATTTGGTTTCGATTGCAGGCCTGTTTGGCTTCAGCTAAGCTGCCCTCGTCTGGCAGGTAAAGCTTTGTTACCTAACCTAACCTGTGCTGCTGTTCGAAATGAGGTGCATGTCCTTTTTCACTGTCAGGACTTGTTTGTGTGCTCTCTCAAAAGTAAGTACTCTTTCCTTTTCTTCCCTTTCTGCCAATCCTTTTCTATGGAGGCCCCTTATATTCCACATGCCTTGCCTAGTCAGACTGCCTTTGATTTTCTTTCTCAACGGCACAATAGACTGCCATTTCATTTAGGACATTATGGACTATTTTTTGGCTGGCGAAGACCAGCAACAAACCAATCAGCCTAACGACCTGGATAGCGGTTAACCCCCTTTACTTGTAACTTAACTTGGTCTGGAGCATGGGGCTGCCAGCCACCCTCCAGAGCCCCACCATTGGTGAAGGAGAACACTTCGGGCCAGTGCGTCTCCTTCTCCTTGATTGATGCAGGGAGCGTCTTGCTGCCTGCATAGCTTTTTTCTTTTCCCCTTGTGTATTTGTTTTTGTTTTCTGCATGGCTCTTTCCCGCTGCTTCCTTGCTAAACAAAGACTGACTGCTAGTCATCCAGATACTACCAGATACTGCACTAGTAACAGGAACGCCTACAAAAGAAACAACCACCATAGGTGTGCATTAAGAAGAAGGCGAGGGTGCAGAGGGTATGGGGGGCTTTGATCACAAGCGCCAGCCTACCAATCTTTGTGTAGGGTCCAGGGCTCCAGCCAGCTCACACCCAATCAGCGGCACATCCATCTAATGGAAAAGTATTACGTAGATACTCCTAGTAAGCCTGCCGAGACAAGCAGCCCACGCACGCCCTCTCAAGTTGCCTCAGACTGGGCTGTATCACTCATCCATACCCATCTCCTCATCTGAAGCCACCTCCGAAGAGCTCTCCCTCCCAGAGTCGATGTCGGGCAGGCTGCCCTCTGAGTCGCTGCTCTCCCCCTGCGGGTCCCCCTGCGCGCCCCCGCCGGATCTTGCCCTGGAGACCTCCTCTGCCACTGCATGTGAAGGCGCGTGGCCCTGCCACAAGGGGCACTGCTCCTGGTCTGGCTGCGGCGAAGAGGCAGGCTGCTGCGCGGGCTCAGCCTGCAGACCACGCCCTAGTCCTACGCTGCCCTCTTGCCCACCCTCCGCTGTGCGGTGCGGACAGCTTGGGCCGCCTGCGATGCCAGCGCTTAGCCCCTCTGTGGATTTTCCCACCGCAGGTGCCGCGGCCCCGCCTGCCACGCCCATCTCAAGCTTGCCCCCCTGCGCTGCGCCTGCCCCTGCCATCACCTCTTGCGCATGCTGGAACGCCTCTGTGGCGGCCAGCGTGGCGGGCTGCTGCGCCTGCGCTTTCCCTGATGCCTGCACCCCGCCCGCAGCTGTAGCCTTCTCTCCTCTGCTGCCGCCCTTGTTGCCGAGCTCCCGTGCAGACAACAGCACACCACTGCCGTCCAGAGGACCTGGCGCAGCTTCAGTGGAGAACACAGGGGCGCTGCTGCCGACGGCCAGGGGCGATGGAGTAGGCGCAGGGTCCAGCACAGTCCACATGCGGGGGCAGGGCAGGGGCGCCAGTTCCTGCAGGCCTGCAGCACAAACGCACATGGCACAGGCACACGTGTGATGCACGTACTGCTGGCAGGGGCCAACGCGCAAGCTGGTCAAGGAAAACAGCCCCCCCCTGCTCGCGGACAGCTGGCAGGCACATTGCAGTGTGCCAGGTGATTGATTTGAAGCCGTGCCAGATGCAATTTTTGCCCAGAGTGGCGGCCACAGCAAACACCCCAGCAGACAATTTGCAGCCCTGTCCCGGCACAGGAGGAAGAGCTCCTCTCCTCCTGCTCGGCGCCCTGTCATGCACGCACACCCTGCATGGCGCGAATCATGCGTGCAGCAGCAGCCCATGGCGCACCTGCGTACGCGCCGGGCTGGGCGGCCGCGATGGGCAGCGCGCGTGGGTGCAGCAGCGCCTCCAGCCCCAGCCCCGCCTCACAGCACACTGCGGTCACCCCTGGGTGCACACTGGCCGCGCCCTCCCGGAACAGCGCCAGTGCCTGCGACAGGAAGGGCGGGCGCTGGCCGGGGCAGGGCGCCAGCAGGCAGGCGTGCAGCGCCCGCAGCGCAGCCGCGCGGAGTGCAGCCACGCCCGCAGCCACTGCCGCTGAGGGGGCTGCGCCACTGCCGCTGCTGGCGGCAGCTCCGCCGCCACCAGGGTTGGTGCCACCCCCGCCTGGTGGCTGCTGATGCGAGGCGGCAGCGGCGGCTGCGGCAGTGGTGGCTGCGCGGGGGTGGCCTCGAGTGAGGGCGAGCGCAGCGGCGGTGGCGGCGGCAGCTATGTGGAAGGCTGTGGCATCAAGCTACGAGCACGGGCATGAGTGTGTGTGTGTGTGTGTGTGCGCTGTGCATGACGAGCGCGTTTAACTGGGCATCTGAGGCCCTTGCAGGAGCCCTGCTGCGCTCCCTGAGCGATGCCTGTGTGTGTGTGTGTGTGTGTGTGTGTGTGTGTGTGTGTGTGTGTGTGTGTGTGTGTGTGTGTGTGTG
>LKMJ01002747.1_pt1 | contig 16296 bp, 24 predicted proteins | sample 643391 | NCBI WGS metagenome assembly LKMJ01 (sample SAMN04112250, study PRJNA286221) | soda lake metagenome | biome: soda lake; feature: Kulunda Steppe; material: water; isolation source: sample PL-Br10 brine of Picturesque Lake | place: Russia: Kulunda steppe | collected 2010-07
CAAGCTTGTTCTGAAGATGTCTTCAATTTTTTCCAGAAACAAACTAATGATTCCTATCGTTTTATTTCAAAGCTTATGGATGTTTATATGATGGCTGGTGTTCACCAGCAACCTGATCAGTCAAACTTCCTGGCTGAAGGTCAAACTTAAACTTGTAAACTTGTAACCAAACCTTATGTGCAGGCAGTTCACCTAACCTTATGAGCAGCCGCACTTCTTAATTGAAGGCCTTTTTCTTTTAGCCCTTATAACCCTAAAGGTCTTTATCTTGTACCTCTTCATGACTGTTTAGGTGTTAGTTTACTGGGTCGTTCATGAACCACAATTCACAGCAGTATGAGGCTGATATGCACGTGCTCCAAACTGGCAGAACTGAGTCGAACATATTACCCAGTCTCAGTACTGCATCGTTATGCACCCTGTGTTTCATTATCAAGTCATGGGAGCTGATGACGCTAGCATGATTAATTACATGATGTACCAGCAATGAACTTGGGTTCCAGATAAACCGCAGCAGTTCAACCCGCGTGCCCTACGTCGGGCTGCTTGCTGTTGATAAACAAAATGGGACGTGTATATGGGCTTTGCTTTTGCAACCAAAGCAGGGCCCCAAAGAATGCAGTTCAGTCTCTCTCTCTCTCCCTCAGGACATTACGACACAAGTACACACTTCATTGCGAGCTTGCCCCCATGTCGCAACGGGGTCCAGCACAACAACCACGCATGCATGCATAACTAGGGTCCTGCATGCACGCGCCGCGTGCATAGGCCTACATCATAAGTACATTCGCGCGACCATGCATATCAGGACAATCCAGGCCTTGGAGCACATCCCTCACGCATCTGTCAAGGTCTATTTAAACTACAGGCATAGTTTGTACCTCCCACATGCATGATCGTCATGAAAAAACACCAAAAACTGGTCAGGCACCTGACCTACACTGTGCAGCCTTGGCAACAGCGCCTCAGTGCACCCGTGCCTGAGGACCTGCGGGGCCTTGCCCGATCGCTGCGCTGCGGTTCTGAAGTGGTAGTGGAAGGGGCTATCCACATGCAGCGCGCGCCAAGTGGGATTGGGCAGGGTTTACTTCTTGTCAGTGTACTCGGCATCGATCACGCCGTCACCACCATCCTTGGGGGGCTCGCCGCCTGGCTGGCCGCCTGCACCAGCACCTGCATCCGCGCCTGTACATGTGCGTGAGACAGCGGTTGTGGGGAGAGTGGGTCAGGCTGGCTGCAAGTGAATGACTGTGCACCGGGTCCAGCACGCAACCAGGGACGGTCTCGGCATGAGCCCTGCCCTGTCCCCCGCACTAGTCATCTTTCTTCACCCTCTACCCTCCCCTGCAATTCTCTGCTGGTTGAAGGATCAACAGCCAACTTACCATCTCAGCACAAGGAAGGATTAAGGGATCAAGCTGCCTATTGGACTTACAAAAATGCAGGTCAATCCAAGCCAGCTGCCCTTTTTTGTCCATGTCCTTACATGTAGCTGAGAAAGAGGTATCATGTGACTGTGGAGACCCGGATAAGTACTGGCAGGACAGGATGTACTTCTGGTGGGCTTATATGCATGATGAGTAGTCACCATCATATACTCGCTGCTTCCAGCACTTGCACTTCCCTCAACATCCCTATCTGCATGAGGGTTTTTTGACGTGAGGGCCCACACGATTGGCTAATTTCAGGATTCAGCTCAGGAGGCCTCTCCTGAGTTCCTGAGACACAATTGGCTAGTTTCAGAATTTAGCTCAGGAGGCCTTTCCTGAGTTCATGAGATGCACACATGCGCACCCCCAGCCAACACACCTGGCTGGCCGTACATGGCCTGACCCATCTTCATGACCTCCTGCTGCAGAGCCTCGATACCCTTCTTCATGCCCTCCACGTCATCGGATGCAGCGCTCTCGCGCAGCTCCTTCACGCGACCCTGGATGGAGGCCTGCAAGCAAGAAAACAAGGGCAGCATTCACACTGCATCTGCTGCGATTGGAAACAGATGGCTGAGCTTCTGCACCCAGCCCTGGACGGAGGGGGGACTGGAGGGGGCAGACAGCACACCACAGTGGCCAAGGAGTGCCAAGCTGCATTTACCCTCCTTCCGACAGCAGCTGGGAGAGCGCATTCCCCCTTCCAGCAGCTTCTGGACTGGCTGCCACACACCCTGCACACATAGCTGCCTTGCGAAATAAATGCCACTATCCCCCACACCCACAACCATGTCACCGCTTACACATGCTTACCTTGACGTCCTCTGGCACCTTCTCCTTGAACTCATCCAGCTGCTTCTCGGTCTGGTAGATCATACTCTCTGCCTGGTTCTTAGTGTCCACAGCCTCGCGCTTCTTCTTGTCCTCACCCGCGAAGCGCTCAGCGTCAGCCACCATGCGCTCCACATCATCCTTGCCCAATGTGGACGCGCCTGTGTACGCAGAGGGACATTCAGGGGGAGAGGCACACCTCGATTCAGTGCCAGGCAAGCAACATTGCACTACCAAGAAAACTAACATTTTCCAAAATGTGTGGTGAAAGTACAAAGGAAAACTCAAGAGAGACGGGCAGGCAGGACGCCCAGACCACGCCCAGCAGGAGGGCCCCTGCAGCCGCGCACGTGCACACCTGTGATCTTGATGTCCTGCTTCTTGCCGGAGCCCTTGTCGGTGGCAGTGACAGACAGGATGCCATTGGCGTCGATGTCAAACTTGACCTCGATCTGCAGCCATGCACGCATGCAACACGTTGGAATGCTGTGTGGCAGCAAGACCATGCGTAGCATGACCCTGTGGAATGTAATTTACGGATGCACTGGCTAACAAGCGACAGCCCCCCACCACAGTGCAAGGAACAAGCCTAAGGAACAAGCTTGTACAGCAAGGCACTGCCCATCCTCGCTCACACCTTACCAGCCATGCAACATCCTTTCTTTAAAGGGCGGGGTAGGCTGCACACACCTGGGGCATGCCGCGGGGGGCAGGGGGGATGCCATCAAGGCGGAAAGTGCCCAGCGACTTGTTGTCCCTGGCAAACTCGCGCTCACCCTGCAATGGCACAGCACAGCGCGCGGCGAAGTGAGCAGCCAGGGCAACACACGCGCAAGGGCAGGCACGCTCCACAGAACAGTGTACGAACAGTACGTGTAGGTACTCACGGTCAAAATGCATGGTGAAAGTGAAACCTGTATTAGATATTAAAAGCAAAAAACCTGCAGCATGACGCGCGTCTGTGTCAGGGGGGTTTGATGATTGGTGGTGCCCCGGCAGACACTCTTGGTTAGGTAGAAACATTACAATGCAAGCACGTAGAAAATCTCATGGGAGGGCCCGCAGCAGCGCTGGCAGCTTGCTGTGCTAACCACGCTGCCAAGCAAGGCAGAGAGAGGGCACTAGCTCTGCCTTTGCCTAGCGGCCCTCACCCCGCCTCCCCGCATGCCTTGCCCACATGCACACCTGCAGCACATTGATCTCCACGCTGGTTTGGCCGTCAGCAGCGGTGGAGAACACCTCAGACTTGGAGGTCGGCAGGGTGGTGTTGCGGGTGATGAGCTTGGTGGCCACGCCGCCCAGGGTTTCCAGGCCCAGGGACAGGGGTGTCACATCCAGGAGCACGATGTCGCTCACCTCACCAGACAGCACACCTGTGTGCGTACATGCGCATGTGCGTGTGTGTGCGCGTGTGCACATGCGCACTGAGGCCACGCGCTGCCTGTCATTACCAAACGCCCAAGAGTCCCGTGGCCCTGCACAAAGGCATACTGCCTGTAGCCAGGTGCGCGTACAAGGGGACCCTGCAGCATTGCCACCCGCAGCACCACCCACCGGCCTGCACAGCGGCACCCAGGGCCACCACCTCATCGGGGTTCACGGAGGCGTTGGGCTCCTTGCCGCACATGGTGCGCACGACATTGATGACGGAGGGGATGCGGGTGGAGCCACCCACCAGGATGACCTGCACAGGGGCAGGAGCAGAGCAGAGGGCGCGCACACGGCCGTATGAGCCTCTGCGCGGATGCGCGGGTCGTTGTCGTTCCCAATTCGAACAAAATGGAAATGCCTTTTTTTGCAGTTGCAAACTGGGAACAACAACGACCATTCTGCATTTCCAATTTGAACAAAATGGAAACGCCTTATTTTGTACAGTACAGAAATGAATGGTCGGTGTTTGACCTCTGATTGAATTTCCATTGCATTTTCATTTTGGACAAAATTGGAATTCCCAATTTGAATTGGGAACAACAACGACCAATCTGCATTTCCAATTTGACCAGTAAATAGATACTGCACAAAAGCCACTTCCATCTCGTTCAAATTGGGAACCGCGTCACATGCAGGTGCTCAGGTCCACATGTGCAGGTCACCAGCAGTGTTGCACTATGTTTGGGCCTATGAGTGCCAGCTGGCACGGACGAGAGTTGGTCAGAGCACCCCCCCATGTCCATCGGGCAGCCCAGGCGGCGCGCATCCCTCTGCCTGCTCTACAGAGGGCCAGTGGCTTGACAGGAGGATCACGGGCAGCAGGCGGCGCAGCGTGCCTGCCAGCCATGCCTCACCCAATCTTTCCTCCCAGCCAGGGATGTGTCGGCAAGAATGAGCGCAGCAGCGCCTGCCCAGAATTGCCCATGCCTGCAGGACAACATGCACGCATCCTGCCTGCCCTGCCAGCCTAGTTGAGGGGGTTAGGTCATAGCCCGCCTTGCATCATCCATGTCCCCCTCCCTCCCCTCACCTCATTGATGTCGGACATGCTCAGCTTGGCATCACGCAGCGCGTTCTCCACAGGCACCTTGGCGCGGGACAGCAGGTCAGAGCACAGCTCCTCGAACCTGAGAAAGGGGGCGAGCGTGTGCATGCACGAGTGTGTGCCTGAACGCGTGCCTGGACAGATCTCCCGCTGGCATTTCCTACGCAGGTTAATGTCACCGCCCTCATGGGGGAACATGAGTACAGGAGCACCAGGCGATGAAAACATCGGGTGCGCTTGCCTCCATACAGAGCTGGTGGCCAACAGCCAGGGCTGTAAGCTGGTTCAGGGGCAATGGAAGGTCCCGCTGCTGCACTGCATCCACCCTCGCCCATACTTCACTCACTTCACGCGGGACAGCTGGGTGTCGATGTGCTTGGGTCCCTCAGGGGTGGCGGTGATGAATGGCAGGTTGATGCTGGTGGTGGTCAGGTTGCTCAGCTCGCACTTGGCCTTCTCAGCAGCCTCGGTCAGCCTCTGCAGCGCCTGGCGGTCCTTGCGCAGGTCCAGGCCCTCGTTCTTCTGGAAGTCGTCCGCAAGGAAGTCCACGATGCGCTTGTCAAAGTCGTCACCACCCAGGTGGGTGTCACCGCTGGTGCTCAGCACCTCGAAGACGCCATCGCCCACCTGCAAGCAAGTCCAGGAAATGGATGAGGGCAGCAGCTAGCAAGAGCGCAGCGGGGGCTGTCACACCTTGACACGCAGCTGCCACACAGCAGCAGGCCAATCCACCCTGTAGTGACAGCCTGGGTCCCACAAGTGCTTTGCAAGTGAGCATGCTGAGCAAGTGGCCACAGGTCCAATACAGCCCAGGATCGCACCTCGAGCACAGACACATCAAAGGTACCGCCACCCAAGTCGAACACCAAGATGCTCTCATTGGCCTTCTTGTCAAAGCCGTAGGCCAGGGAGGCAGCGGTGGGCTCATTGATGATGCGCAGCACATCCAGACCAGCAATCTTGCCAGCATCCTTGGTGGCCTGCAGGCAGAGGCACACAATACTGCCTTTGTCTTGGACATAAAACCACTGCTTAGGGGGAATGTGTGTACTTAGACATGAAACAATGTCCATTCGCACATGGAGCACACGCATGGTCTGCAGATGCATCACAATGGGACATGCCTCCCACACGATGCCCTCCAGACCCAGGAGAACATGTTTGTTTGGACATGCGTACGCTCCATGAAAAGCGCACTGAGTCGTAGATCGCCTAGCACAAAACTGAGCTCATGAGACTTGTGTATCCTCCCCACCAGGCAATTTGAAGCATTACACACCATCTCAACTTTTGCGAGCCTAGTTCTATTCGTGATGCATACCCACACTCATGACTCTCTTGGGCACATTTAGTCACACACCCAGCGTAACACTGGTCATCAATTTGATGGCAGCACAACAAAACAATCACAAATTTTCAGGCCTGATGGGCTTGCACCTTTTGTGTGCGATGGATGCATTGAGGCTAGTCGGAAATGTTGAGTAACACTTAACAGCCTTCTCACAACACAGCGGAGTGGACCACTGGCACCCAGCTGGGCACACATGCAAAGAACCATCCTCGCTCAACCTCAACATCTCAAATTGCTGTAAATTCAATTCTTCACATCCGCACACTTGCCTCACAGCCATATTTCGCACCTGACGCTGGCTGTCGTTGAAGTAAGCGGGCACAGTGATGACAGCCTTCTCCACCTTGTCATTCAGGAACTTGGCAGCATCTGCGGTCAGCTTACGCAGCACCTGGGAGCTGATCTCTTCAGGGGCAAACTCCTTGCCAGCATGGCTGGAGAAAATCTTGACATTCTTGTCAGAGCCCTCCACGACCTGTATGTGCGTGTACATGACCATGTTAATTTGACACACGTCCTTAGGACGCCCTGGCAGAGGAAGTTGTAGATGCCGACAGGACATGCTCGCACAACTGGTTCTTCTTCAAGCCATGCATGCAGGTGCTTGTGCATATTTATTAGAGTACAATCCAACCACTACCTGAGCACTAGCACACATGCATGTAAACTTGTACATGCGTGCATGCTTGTAAATGTGCCCACCCGCACATGCATCTGTTGTGGCAGCATGCACTCACCCTGTAAGGGACTTGCTTGGTCTCCTCGCCGACCTCGCCCGCTTTCCGGCCGATGAAACGCTTGACAGAGAAGAATGTGTTCTCAGGGTTCACCACGGCCTGGCGCTTGGCGATCTGCAGAGTGGGTGGATGGGGTCGGGTTAGTCCCATTAGGCTTCACGTCATAGCGCAGCTCCCGACACGCAGCCTGACCGTCAGCCCTGACCGGGGCAGGGGCGACCAACATAGATCAGACACCTCAAGCGCAGCTTTGCGCACAAGCTGTCGGGAGAAGAAAGGGAGGGGAGAAAACTCGCAGTCGCCGCAGCAGTTCATGCAGGGGTTCACGGTCGGTGCCCCTCGCCTGGTCCAGCCCGCACACACCTGGCCGACAAGACGGTCGCCACCCTTGGTAAAGGCCACCACGGAGGGGGTGGTGCGGCTGCCCTCGGCGTTGGCGATGATCGTGGGCTTGCCACCCTCCATCGCGGCCACAGCGGAGTTGGTGGTTCCCAAGTCGATGCCCACCACCTGCACAGTGCGGGTTTGTGCACTGCATCCTGTACCGTGTTGCGCGTGCTATACTGCTGTGCAACGGAGAAGGGATCACAGGTTTAGTGGCTGGCGGGTGGGGGTCCGGGAGAAAAATAGGCATGCCCACACCCTCTGATGTGCGGGGACGGGCAGAAGCTGCTGGAGGGACTGGGTGCTGCCCTTGCCACGCAGGTCCTCAAACGCATCAGTGCAGCACCCTGGGTGGACAGCACGAACGTCGCTCCCTTGCCGAGTGTGCTATCACCTGTATCAGACTGAACCACACCTCGCGCTCCTTGCGCGTTTGCCTGCCGCAAACACAGCACTTCAGACACCAACTTCTCACCCCCACTCAACGCACCTTCTCAGCACGCACGGCCACGGCCCCACGCCTGGACATGGCCATCCGCCTGCCCGCTACCTGCCTACTGGCCAAGGGCACGCCATTGAGCTGCGAACCCATCATGCTGCTCTGCTTGAGGTTCATCATCGTGATAACTTATTAGCGTTGTTTCTTGATCGCTAATTTTAAAGTGCCTTGGCTGTGGCTTTAATGGCCTTCGTTTTTTCCTCCGAGAAGCTTCCTTCTCGTGCTAGAAGCGCGGTAGGTAGTCCAGGTAATATACTCCAAATCTTTGTTTATTTTACAAATCTGTCTCTCTGCAGACCAGTGGCAGTTATGCTGGAGACTAACATGACACGAGTACAAAGAGTTTAAGTGCGCAAGCATGTGCTGTCTCCAGGTGGCATGAGTAATAAGCAGGCACTGGCCCCTCCCATCCTAACCGACATTTGAATTGTGACCGAGCTTGAGGCCTTGGCCGCACGGCCAGGATATCATCACCCGTCCCTCGGCATGTCACGCTTCTAGCCTGTAACCAGTTGAAACTCTGCTGCCTGATAACTTAGCTAGTTTTCTAGCCCCGCCCGCGGCCACCTGTACATGTGGGAATGCAAGTGAGGCCCAGGATGTGCTTTTGAGGCATAGGATGTGCTTTTGAGGGCCATGAAGAAGGCTCATCAGTCGTGCCTTGCCGCAAATTGCTTAGGTATGGGATGCTTCCTCTCGTGGGCACGAGGTTGCATATCACACTAAGGTGACATTTGAGAATGATGATAGTTGGGCATAAGTAAGTCAGGCACAAACTGAAGCGACTGACAAATTGAAGCAGGCGGTGTTTTAAAACTGGCATGAGAGACAGGCACGAGAGCAGTGAAGTTTGAGGGTGAGGCACCAAGGAAAGCTTTCATCCATCAACCCAGAAGGGTAGGCAAAGCTCACCTCGCCCAGGGCCTCTTCCTCCGCGCATCCCACCTCCTTCCCCACGGCCTCCACCCTCCCCTCTTCCTCCTTCCCCTCTACCACCTACAGACCATCCGCGTCCCCCGCGCCCACGCCCCATAGGTGGCCGCTTATCTGTTTCGGATGAAGCACAGAATTCAGGAAAAATTAGCCTGGAATGCTGTTAAAAAAGCAGCCAATAGGCTCCAGATTCTCATGCACGAGTACTCGCAAATTGCTTGGCAGGCTTTGGCACATGACAGCTTCTTCCTTGAGAGTTCATGGATGCTGGGTAAGACACATCCCTCACATTACCATGCGGCAAAGGTCTGTTTAACACCAACTGCTTTGCACATGCGGCACCTTTACAGGCCAGGTGGATACAGTGCTGCTCTTGTCTGCAGCTGCTGCAGAAAAGACTCCTCAGGTGTATACAATGCTAGCGTGGGAGGGTGTACTTCTTGATTGAGGTCAATTTGCACTTCGATGCAATTATGTGCGGTGCCTCGCCGTTGGGCAGGAATATGCGTGTTCCACTCACCAGCTGCCCTGACAGCTTCCTCCTTCACCTTGTCCATGACCTGGGGCAGCCGAACAGACGGTTAAGAGTATAAGGACCATGACATAGGCCACGCATGCAGCAGCTTGTGTCCATCCATTGGCCCTAATGAGTTGGGCTGCACTTGAACAACTTGCCCCCAGGCTGAAGGGTTGACACAGCATCAATAAGGACACTCCTCAAACACAGCCCCTCAAGCACACCCTAAACATAACGACAATTTAAGGGGAAAAAACACATGCAGCTCAAATCTAGACGCACCTCCTCAGGCACCCGGATGTACTTAATTATGTTGCCGCGGACAAATGCTTCAGGCATGCGCCAAAACTTGTCGCCATCCTGGGATGCAGTGAGCAGAGCGTGTGGCTACTTGTATGGCTTCAATGCTGCTGATGGTGCATCATAATCAGAGGTGCATGTTGGCTACACTCATTCCGTGCAGGCAAATGCCTGCCATGTTAATGCACATGCATGGAGTCAAGCACAAGATAGACAGCTGCGAGATTTAACCTCAGAAGGGCTGGATAAAAATTGCCACAATCCTTCTTGAACAGGTGGTTTTTCAATGCTCTTGGTGGCGCACCTTCGATGTGCAGATGACCTCACGCAGATGTATGTTCATCCACGAATCACAGAGCACCATGTGTCCATTATAGGTCTCTCCCGACTTCAACTCTACCAGCTGCAAAAATATGGAGCATGCATTAGGCTGAGCGCGTAGCGACAGCGATGTCCACAACGGCTCGCATGGACATGATCCAAACAGGAGCGCTCATGGAACAGAGAAGACAAGTGCAGCTGGGCAACCACTGACCACTGCATGCCCCTGGGCAGTTTTGAGAAGAGAAAGAGGCAGCATTGGGGAATGGCTTCAGCTTTGCCTCCAGCTCTCCCTGCACCACGCTCTACCTATAAAAGGTTGCTCATCACTGTTCAAAAATTCATGTAATTATTTCTGATTTAATTTCATTGTCTTCAGGTATTCCTAGGTCAAACACATCACACCGGTCCTAGAGGCTCTAAATCTCGTGTCCCTGGCTTGCACCATTATACCACCCCGTAAATTGTGTGTGTTATCATGTGTTCATACTCTACACATTGCAGACTTGTCAATGGTGCACTCACAGGTCCAAGAAGGGAAGCAGATCTTCCTTTGCTCAGTCCTGCTCGCCTCTTGCTTTCTCTCCCTCTCTCAGTATGTGTCTTGGGGCAGACGCATATGACGATAAATTCGCTCTGCAAGCAAAAGCATTGCGTGCAGGAAAGGTCCACTACTTCACCTAATAAACTAGCTGCGTCTCCTTTTCCTTAATTGATGTGGGGAGTGGTTTCACTGCCTACGTAGTTTTTCTTTTCATTTCTACTACTACTGCTAAGCTGCGCCCTGCGCCTGCTGCACCTCATGCGCCTCCTCACCAACCTTCACCTGCAGCCTGCCTGAGCTCTGCCATCCCTGTTGCACCCTCCTTTTGCAGACTGTACGACCTCATGAGCCCCCGCCTGGGCCATCTGGGACCTGTTATGTCGCATGCGCATCAGTGTTCCAGCACTAACCTGATGCAGGGAGTGTTTTCACTGCCTACAAAATCTTTCTTCCTGATTGGGTTTACATGCGTGCTCACACTTGCAACAGAGGGTGCATTAAGACAGAAAGAGGCGCTGGGCCTCAGGCATCAGGAAGGTTCGGAACATTGTATTGATGCATAAATGCAATGCATAATCGTGGGACAGTACTGAAGCCTGTGGGGAGGGTTGCAGCCGGTCTGTTGGCTGTTGGTTGTCTTGCACAGACACCTTTTCAATAGTAACCCAAGACCGTACACAGACAAGGCGAGAGCAACAGGGGTGTTAAAAAAATTTGCCACGTAATTTATCAATGTTTTGTCAACCTTCTGCCGTGTTTTTGTCTTTTTATAGTATTCAATGCATTTCAGGTTTGCGGCAAATCATTTGCCTGTACGGGACAGAAATAAAGAAAAATCAAAGGATAAGAGAAGATTGCACAGTTAACAAGAAAAAGGCGCTCTTGTGAAGAAGCTTGACTGCTAGCCTGCTCATTAAAAGCAACTCGGGCATGGAGGAAATAGACAAACCATGTTTTTAATCTGGCTTTAGAAGGTAGATGCATCTTGAGCTGCTGTTTGGGGAAACAGAGAAGCACTTCCTGCGGAGAGAAACAGGGATGGGTGCAGTAGAAAAAGATGTGTTCCTCATCCTGAATATCATCATGTGATGATGTTCAGTCACAGGTGGGGGCCTCTTTCGATCTTATGTTGCATAACGTAGGGCATGGACACAGCCTCTGAATTGAGCCACGCTGCAAATCACAATTTGAGGCAGGTCGAGGAACAAGTGTTGGGAAATTTGTAAGGCGGCTGATTGGCCAGAGCCTCTTTGAAGGGAGAGCACGCATTTGGACAAGTGGAGCGCTTGCTGTCGTGCTCCTAATTCCTATAACTGCTCAGGTTAATTGTGCAGCTCTGTCTGTAGCAGCAACTTGTGTATAAGACCTTCCATGCCAGACAGAATTTGGGCTGACCAGGAAGCAAATGACCGTGAGCTAAGCTGTGCGTCAGCCTGTGTGATATTTTATCATTGCGCGAGATTAGGGGCTCCAATCCACGCTCGCGCATTGTGCGCTGCGAAGGCCTGGTGTCCCTGCCCCCCAGCATCCTTTTCAATTGTCAGGGGACTGTCAGACAGTCGCTGTCCATCTCTATATCTTGTTGCAATTAGCTGTGGCCCCATCTGGCTTGCATACACACCCGCAGGAATTGCAAGAGAGGAAGATTACACGGCAGGTTTCAAACTGTTCGCATGCATTAAAGGAGAGATTAAAAAGTAGTGCAAGCACCAGGCAAATTTCCACCATCAAATTAGGTGAGGTGTGTCAAAGGGGCAATCCCTCTAGCCCTTGTTCAGACCAGACGTTCTCTTGAGCATTCTCCCCACCTTCAAACCAATCAGGAGACTCTCGGAGGTCTGCTAGCTTGTCTGCTCACAACCCTCCCGATCCTCACTGCCCCCCCTTTTGTTCTCTGGTGAAGGGGCTTTTCTTTCTAAGTGGCCTCTTTTCCTTAAATGATGTGAGGAGCTTTTTTGCTGCTTGCAGAGTTTTTCTTTTCTTTCAGAAAGAGTGTCTTTCGTCCCTCCTGCAGACTTTTTCTCTCATGCCATTTTTTTCTGTGGGGAACCCTGGTATTTTGCATACCTTGCCTAGTCACTTGCAGACTGTCTTTGCTTTCCTCTCTCAACGGCACAACGGACTTTGCTGCTACTAGTAGGAATAGTATTTCATCTCAGACATTATTGGACAAGACCACAACATAAAAGAGTGATAGCTGTATTGTCAACCACAAGCACTTAGCCAACCATGGATACAGCCTCGAAACCTTAAACCTTAGCCAACCAAGTCCAGCCACCTAAACACAAAATGCAGCACGAATCCGGCTGGATCCACTCCGGAGCATGTATCTTGCGTGAGATTGTGGACTGCTTTTTGGCTGGTTACAAACCAATCAGCCTCACGGCGAGCCTGGCAGTTAACCCTAACTTTTAAGCTTCTTTCTGCAGGCTTGGCTATGTAAATCCCTTCAATGCTGGCTTATTTCATCATATGCTTGCACCAGATGCATGCCTCTCCCATCCGTCATGCCACCAGGATTATCCTGGATGGCATAACCTTTTCCCCCTCCTTTCAAACGAGCAGATCTTGTGGGCTCAGCAGTCAGTTCGACGAGACATTTAGCAAAGATACTGAGCAATGATCAGTTTGGAATCAAACAGAATGAAAATTGCTGTTCAAACAAAGAACATGAACATGTGCCTTAAGAGTTGCGTACTAAAAATTACAGTGCGTCTAATGGGCACTTGTTTTGCTAGTGTACATGCCATTGCTCATACAGACCTAGGCTTCAGGAATACAACATGGATGCTTAGGGAGCTAGTATCTGCAGGCGGGGACAACGCGTTCCCCCTCTTTTTAAAATCAATGCACATGGGCAATCCAGTCCGTACCTTGCCTGCCAAAAATAAATGAAGTGCAACAAAGGCACCAGGAATCACATCCTAATAAATGGATATGCTTACGGCCAAATTACAATGCTCTAAATTTTGCAGTGTGGGAACCACCATCCTGTAAAGCCAAGCAACTCCCCAAGGCCGACTTTGCCTGGCTGGGAAGGCTTCAATGGCCATAGCAACACAAGGCTTTTGAGGATCTAAGGTATGGAATCCGAGTCCCAAGGGTAGGCTTGAACCTATTGCTGGTGCTTGGCTGGTGGCGGTGACCGCTGAGGCATTCTAGTGGAGGCCAATGGTGCACCCTTCTGCACTTCCCGCATCATCTCACTCAAACATGCTCAAACATGCTCACCAGAGCTATTTGTGACACTGATGCTCATCAAACTTCAATCCATCCATCCAAGTCATCCTTGTCAAGCAAGGTCCAACCCAACTCTTCCTGGAGGTCCGGAGGCAGGCAAGGGCCACCTGGTGCGCCACTGCCAGGTGCCTCAAGTTTCTGAGATGGTGCCTGCGCTATGTTCAAGGTACTCGCACTCTCACCTCCAGAGCAAGATGAGGCCTGCCCAGGCAAGTGTCACGGCAACAAAGACTGAGTTATTTTGCCTATCAATTTGAAGCCCAGATTGCTGATGGTGAAAATGATCAGGGACATCTCCTGAAATCTACCCTTACGGATCGGTGCCCAATGCCTGTCCTTGCTTCAGCAACCCACCCTAAACATTCCCCTGCCCCTCAGGACTTCTTTGAGCATTCCAATCTGTTTATGCATTATTCAGATGACTTCTACAAGCATATTCAGCTCCTATGTTGATCTGATCAACAGGTAAAACCCCTGCAGTGAGTGTCTCGTTGAGTGCACATGATGCACCATATTAATGCACAAGATACTCACCAACACAGCATCAGCAAGTGATGAAGATGCTAGGTCTTGAGAGGGCATCTTCTGCTGCCCCTGGAGCTCCCGCTGCGCCTTCCTCAAAGCTTTGGTCTGCAGAGAGCCAGAGCAGAGCGCGCTCAGTCAATCACACCTCCCTCCAGTCAACACCCTTCTTGAGGTTACAAACTGCACTGGTTGCAATATATGCTGCTCTTTAGGTGAAGGAAGTGTGAAGAAAGGGCAACCTAAATGGGTATCCCTGATTGAGATGTATCTGGGACCGCCTGGCACCGCCTCGATGCCCCTCATCAAAGACCGAGGAACCTGAAGCCAGTCAATACTCCCCATCCCTACCACCAATGCATCTGTTACCTTGCGCTTCTGGCTCCTTGTCTGACGGTTTGCATTGGCTGATGACATGGCGATGTATTATCAATACTTCGAGGAAATTTGTTTAATCTTTTTTTTGTGCAACTAAGCTGTGGCACTCTAGTTCGTCAACAGACGTACATATTAACCTTGTACCACATCATTTTAGTCTTGGACCCACTCACATGATTGGATGGAGCACAATGAGATGTTTAATATCTATGCTTGCAACGTGAGTAATGTAAAGCTAAGTTTCTCCTTCTCAGTAGAACCTACTGCAAGTTTGTCACAATACACAAGGCTTTGAGGCGCACAAGATGCATGCAATTATGGGCTCCCATGTGTGAATACGCTCCGTAGTTTGTAATTCTGCATAAGTGATGTTCATCTTCTATCTATCTATCGTGGGCAGCATGAGATTGTGGGCACGTATTTGTTTGACACAACAGGCGCGATGAACAAGTGGCTCTGCCATAGAGATGGGCCACTGGTAGTTTCTGAGTGTAAAGAGTGCCCGATCTAACCTGTATGACAATCCTTTTCTGTGACATTCCTGTATGACATTCCTTTTCTGTGATATCTGTATTTGTGTATTATTCCAATACCTCGGTAAGGATCAATTTACACCTCTTGTATCATCTTAAACAGCTTGGCTTTGACCACAAAGAGCCTAACTTATGGGCTATAATCTTTAAGACTGCTCTTACAGAACATGCTCTCTCTGTGCATCATATCATGCGCACAAACTGGCTACTCACCAGACGCGCTCTTGAAAAAAATAGTTGCTCTCAAGGTCTTGATTTAGAGCAGGGGGCTGCTTGTCGCCCTCCAGTTCCTCACTAGTTCTTCTTTTTTCCCTGGTGGAGGAGACTCACGGCTCTTTGGGCGAATGTGTCTCCTTTTCCTTAATTGATGCTTGGAGTTTTGCTGCCTAAAACATTTTCTTCTTCTCTTGAAAATGTCATTTTTTCTATGATGATTCTCTTGATGATTCTATGATGATTCTCCCAATTGTTCTACAAGAGGCTAGTTCATGTGCCTGCTCGCTAAAACATTTTTTCTTCTCTTGAAAATGTCATTTTTTCTATGATGTTCTATGATGATTCTCCCAATTATTCTACAAGAGGCTAGTTCATATGCCTGCTCGCTATTTGTACCTTGACCTTCCTAAGCACTGCCTTAAGACCTTCTTGTATTTATTGGTGCCTTTTTAGAGGCAGGTACAGATGTCAGACTTCCAGGCTTCAGCTAAGGTGCACTCATTCAGCGGATGCAGCAATAAAACCCTTGCTTTAGCATGTCATGAATACTGCTGACAGGTTTTGTTTGCATGCACAACCTCCTGCAGTGGGATTCTTTGTGTGGTGAGCTGGAAATGGCCACTGTGACAAGTGCTCCTGTTCAAAATGAGGTGCATGTTCTTTCTCACTGTCAAGACTTGATTGTGTGCTCTCTCAGAAAGAAGTACTCGTTCCATTTTTTCCTTTCTGCCAGTCTTCTTCTGTGGTGGCCCGTCACATTTTGCATGCCTTCCTTTCTCAATGGCACAACAACCTCTGCCATTTCATCTCGGACATTATGGACTATTTTTTGGCTGGCAAAGACCAGCAACAAAACAATCAGCCTAACGACCACTGTTACTTTCTCTAAAAAAGAGCTGATGTCACGCTGAGAGACTGCTGCATCCAAACTAGGCTCGTAGCATGACCATAACTAATAGGGGTGTGTGGACTGGCTGCGGACAGCGACAGTGTACACCAAGCAGACAACAGGTTGCCCGCGATGAGACTGAGGAGCCTCTGATACCCTTATCCTTCCCTACACGTTCTCTCTCTCTTCGGCCTG
>LKMJ01002748.1_pt1 | contig 16294 bp, 20 predicted proteins | sample 643391 | NCBI WGS metagenome assembly LKMJ01 (sample SAMN04112250, study PRJNA286221) | soda lake metagenome | biome: soda lake; feature: Kulunda Steppe; material: water; isolation source: sample PL-Br10 brine of Picturesque Lake | place: Russia: Kulunda steppe | collected 2010-07
GGACCCCACCACCCACGGTGCTCGTTCGCATCGCCAGGAACTCAGCAATGCCGCAAAAATGGTATAAACGCGAAACTTAATTGCCCCGCTCCGTCGGCGCCTGCCCGGTTATCCCTGGCGCCGTACGATTCGCCTCTGGTATGTGGCTTAAACAAGCCGCAGTACGAACCATTTTGTTCTGACAAGGAGCCCCCAACAAGGCATCGATACAAAACATATGCTTTACATGCGCCATGTGCTTGGCCTATGTTGTGCCAAGGCATGTGTGTATGTATGTAAGTGGCCTTGGTCCTTGCGTCAGGCAATGGTAGTCTAACTCTAGCGAGATGAGGCATATCCACACACATTGCAGCCTGCCCAAAGCGTCTGACAGCAACATGTGTGCAAACAGAAGACTCCTCATCAGAACTGTGTGCCTGGTGTCCGAACCACAAGATCCATTGTGCCTGGTGTTGGAACAAGAGCTCCATTGCGCCTGTCGTTGATGGACAAAGCTCTGCAGACTCGTGATGCTAACAAAGTGACCTCATGCGCTTCTGCACCACCCGGTGTGCATGTTGCCTGATGGGGCGATTGTAATGCAACGAGTGCAGCGTGGCTGCAGGTTGAGCGCCTTTCGTGTTGTGGGTGTGTCCACACCCGCATGATTAACCAAAGGTGGGAGCAGCGCTTAGTGCTCCTGGAGTTTGGCAAAGCACAAACTTGTGCCCCACCCTCCCGCTTGTCCTCTGGCTCCTACCTGCGTTGCTCTGCTCCTGCCACAACCCCCCTGCTTCCCACAACACAAGGCCTATAAAGTACACCACGTTGTACACCTGTGTGTGTGATGTTGCCACATTCCCCCTGCTGCCCACACCCCAGTGTGCCTGACCCATGCGTTATGTTGCGCGCGCACATGGTGCAGGAACAAGCTGCAGGAGCGCCTCCTTCCCATGCTGGCCTCTGCCTTCCCCAATGTCACAACACTGGACGTGGAGCACGTGCGCTTCACCAGCTGTGCCCTCATAACAGCCGCGCACGCCTTCCCGCAGCTGGCCAGGCTGCGCATGTGCGTGCCGAGGGTTGCGTCCTACAAGGGATCTCCTTACAAGCACAATTGGGAGAATGGTGAGAGCAAGGTTGACTATGAAGGGATGATCAGCGTGGCGAGCGCTCCACAAGCAATTCGGTCCCAAGTTGGGCCGTCCTACTCACCCAACCCAAGGCGCGTGCTTGTTGACCTGGTACAGCCCCAGGCGAGGGATGTAGTGCGTGGATGGAATGAGGCGGAGTGGCAAGCGCTGTGGGACGCCCGACTTGCATGGAGAGTGGCAAGGCAGCACAAACAGGCAGGCCTGTGCATGGAGCGCACAGAACACTCGGGTGCCAGCAATCAAAACACAAAGGTCATCGGTCAAACTAGTCAACCTTCATGTCCACAGCACCTGGCCACCAAGCCTGCAGTGGTGTTCCAGTGTGCACCTCCGGGGGACAAGGGACAAGGGTACATCTAGGCTAGACCAGAATTAAACATTAATGAAGAGTTATGCAGCTCATTGCCTTTGTGTAGTCCCTATCTCTCTCCAGTGCCACTTGCAGTGCTTGTTATACACGCAACACTCTACTGAACAGCCTGACTGCCAGTCAGGCTGACTAACTTTCTTGGATTACGAACATACTCTCATGTTTTTGTGTTGGGAGCATATGTCCAGGAGTTGAAAGAGCCACGACTACTAGTAGGCTAAGTAAATAAGTTTAAATTTGACCCTCAGCCAGGTACGACTAGGCTAAGCACTTCAAAAATACAGCACTGCCTTTGCAACACCTCTGCACTACTACTAGTAGTATCTTTGCAGTGTCTAGGCAACATTAAACTAAAATCCAGAGATTTGCACACTCCAAAGACACTGTTAGATGTCCCACTACAACCATAAACACCAGGAAGAGATACACACATATATTTAGACAAAGTGCACATTGAAGTAGAGGGATACCCTCATGGAACCCCCCGGCCCCCCAATAAGATACTTGTGTCACTGTCATGGTAGGGGGCAAACTTTGCCTTGAAGGGTGTGCTTGCCAGTACCAGTGGTGCTTAGATTAGCCCCTATCCCTGGCCCTGGACACTCGAGCAGGCGGCGGGGCACCTGAGGTGGAAAGTCGATTATCCACCCTCGCAACCTGTGGGTTCGGGGTTCGAACCTCACTGGAGGCCACAACCGGCTAAGCTGCCCTCGTTCGGCGGATACAGCCTTGAAACCTTGAATCCTTACATTAGCCCCTCCCCCCCCTCATCCCACTAGATTTATTTCTTCTGACATAGCCTTTTTTCCTTCACAGTCCATATGACAACTAAGTTTAATCAGGCTGGACATCACGATCCTGCTGATAAGCTGCCACTGGCAGGCTTCTGGCAGAAGGCTGCAATCAGCTGCTGCATTGCTATATGCTTAACATTTCATTCAGTCCTCAGGAAGCTCCTTGTTCTGGTTATTTTTAAACCTTGCTCTGCCAGTGGCTGCAGTCGCCACACCTCTGGGGTGAGTTTGCGAGTTTACAGGTTACGGTTACAAAATTCACATTATAAATAGTAACCTTGCACAACATGGCTGCATTAGGCTGTGAGCTCATTCTAGAAGGCCTGCCACCCAAACTCAATAGGCGCAACTGTCTTGAACAAAAAGTTCAAACACAAAGACAAAAATATTAGAATGATATTGTTGTGGCACAACAAAATCATGCTCAGGCTGCTGGAAGCAGCGATGGAAAATGGGGGCCCCAGCAAGTGGCCCGGGACAAAAGAGGAAATGTTTGATGATAAAAAAAGCTTGCATGGAGCGGGCATGGTGACAAACCTTCAAAATCATGCACTGTCCATCGTTGGCAAGACCATAAGGGATCATCAAGTCTTACGAGCAAATGCGCTGAACAAGGTAAGCAGGCAATGAGAGCACTCAGCATGCATGTTCAAACATGTATTTTATGCTTTTATAAATAGGGCACCTGGAAACAGTTTCAATAGACACCAGCTATGAAACATAAGCTTAAAAAGGTCACCGTAAGCACGTGAAAATACACATGTTGAGCAGCAACAAGAATACGGACCAAGGTGGACGCAGTAAAGCCACAAGAAATGCACGGACAACCTTGAAAAATTACACCACAACTTCCAGAGTAAAACCTGACCACAACTTCCAGAGAAATGCCTCTGCATCCGTTAAACCAGTCTTGCCCACTCTGACATGATCTCCACATATTTGCAACTCAAGAGTGACAGCATCAAACAATCAAGTGTAGAGTTGCATGATTAGATTCACCTACACACAAGGCATAGTCCTGCTCTATGCACTTGGCTTTGAAACGGAGAATTAAGGATCAATGTTGAAGGCTTTAGAAAAACTAAAGCAAGCCTTTCTAGCTCAGCTTCTGGTGCTTGTGAAACATAGAAGACAAGAGCAATCCATTGTCATGGTCATCTTCTGCTTTCCCAGACTGTGAGTGGAGGCTGTTTATAAGGCGCTTACTCAAAATGCTGCGCGCAGCTCTCTGGTAGTACAGACGCCGGTGCAGGCAGTCCATTGCAAGAGAAGCCAGCAGGCCGCAAGCATTGAGTGCAATAGCTTGGAAGGCTGGCCAAGCAGCATGGGTACCCCTGCTTGGCAGCAACAGACACGTTGATGTCAATAACACACCAAGCTTTTGTGATCCAGGGTGTGTTACTTGTTGCAAAGCACGGGCTCAACTTGTGATCGGAGTGCAGAGCACAGAAGCAAGCGTTTGGGCTGCCTGCTGTTTCCTTGTGGCTAGTACTCCATCAAGTACCCTAAAGGAGCAGCCCCGAGAAACGCCCATCTCAGGTGCATGGGTAAGCAGCAAGGTAAGACGACCAAGCTAATTTAGGCTCATCAGAAGGCATGCACCAAGCCCAGAAAAGAAGTCAAATGCTGGCACGTGCCACTGCACAAGCTGCATTGTCTGAGCCCAGATGAGTGGGGCCTGGAATGCAAAGAAGGGGACCATGTGCGCGCTGGTGAAGCGTTGCATGCAGCCCCATGCACGCAGCTGTGGGACTGGGACTGCACCTCTATAAAATTAGGTAGGGCCCTATGCACTGCATGTCGCTGCAGGACCGCACCCGTGTAAAAAATGGTAGGGCCCTATGCACCGCATGCCGCTGCGGGACCGCACCTGTGTAAAAAATGGTAGGGCCCTATGCACCGCATGCCGCTGCGGGACCGCACCTGTAAAAATGGTAGGACCCTATGCACTGCATGCCGCTGCGGGACCGCACCTGTAAAAAAGGTAGGACCCTATGCACTGCATGCCGCTGCGGGACCGCACCTGTAAAAAAGGTAGGACCCTATGCACTGCATGCCGCGGCCAGCGACGAGCCACGGGGTGCGCGTCTGCAACCAGTGGAAGCACGCTTAGGGTGTAAGCAAAGCACAGGTGCAAGTCGAGCAAGAGAGGGCCATGTGCATGCTTGTTCCTACCAGGGATCAGGCTACCACACAGCCATGCCGCGTCCCCTCTGCTCCACACAACCACAGCCACAACACTGGGTGGAACAGCCGCCACAATCCCTGGAGCCAGGGGTCCGTGCCCCAGAGCAGCTGCAACCACATGGTCAAGCGACTGCGGCTAGGCAGTGCCTGAGCGTACTGCCTGACCCCAGCTGCAGCCTGCTAGCGCACAGCTCGGAGCGCTGGGCACACAGCAAACGCAGCAGCACCAACGGATGGGCGCGCACCTTGATGGCCCACACACGCGCAGCAGGGGTGCACCCGCACCCACCTGCTCCATGAGCCCCATGAACATCTCCAGCGGGTACTCCACGTGCGGCACGCGGGACAGCAAGGGGATTGGGCACGGCACGTAACCCAGGCCCACCAGCGTGGACAGGAGCGTGCGCCCGAGGCAGGGCAGGAGGGCCAGGCGCTGCAGTCATGACACAGGAGTTGGAGCGCAGGAGCATACATATGAGTGAACGCAGCGGCAGGCCCTCTCTACCGTGCCTGAGGCCTTAGCCCACCATGCCAGCTGCACCCGCGAGCAGGTGCCTGGGGGCCATGCAGCTTTCAGCAAGGGGGGGCGCACGCGGCTTGCACGCGGAGGGGGGGGGAGACACGCTGCTCACACAGGGGGGGCGCACATGGCTTGCACTGGAGGAGAGGGGGGGTGCGCAGATTTCAGCAGGGTGGGGGCACGCGGCTTGCAGCAGGGCTGAGTGCCAGTACTTTGGTGGCAGCAGCAGCAGCAGCAGCAGCAGCAGCAGCTAGCAGCAGTGGGGCAGGCGGTGGCGTGCTAGCAAACATCGACTTGATGCCTTTTGAGAAAATAACGGAGGCCTGCTTATAAGGGGGGGGTGGGTCGGGTTGGTTGGGTGGTGGTTAGTAACGCCCCCTGCTAGAGTGCCACTGGCAGTTCCCCTGCGCCCGCTGCTTGGCATCACTCTATTTGGGAGGAATCTGATAGGTGTGCTTGCCCAGCAAAGGGACCCTGGGCGTGATGTGCCATTACTAATCATCCCGAGATTGCCAGCCATGACGTGCATTTAGTGGGCCCGCAGCCCTGGGAATCATTTGCTCCAGCAGATGGGGGCACTGAGCGTATGCCCTGTGGGACATTGCAATCGCTTTGCAGGAAGCAGCAGGGGTACTGTTATCTGGGGAGTTGCTGGTTGTTTGTTGGATGTGGACCCGGGGCAGTCTCAAGGAGCAAGCAGATGAGAGGAAGCCAGAAAAGTCCAGGCAAAGAGGCAAACCCAGACAACCTCATTACAAGGAGAAGCAGATTATGATGGGTGGGAATCCATGCCTCCCTGCAGGCAGGGCTCCTGGCAGTGACAGTCATGAGTCTGATGCTGGGTTTCTATACCAGCGCGCATTTGTGCGTGTGTGTGCGCATGTGTGTGTACGCATGTGCGGCTGTGTGTGCATGTGCGTATGTGTGTGTGCGTGTTCATATATGCGTGCATGCGTGCACATGTGTGTGCATGCGCATGCGCACCTGTTAGCCTGTGCGCGTGCGTGCACACGCGCGCGCTTGCACAAGCACAATGTCCGTTGGCACAGATGCATGCGCAGGGTCACCCCACACGCCCCTGACGTCATGCATGCGCAGGGTCACCCCACACGCCCCTCTGACGTCAGGCGCCCGCACCTGCATCCTCTCTGGCGTGACCGCCAGGGCAGTGATCAAGTAGGGGACGCCTAGAATGGTGATGGGCAAAGCATCTTGCAAGGGCCCGGCGGCCAAGCCTTGCACCAAAACAACGACCACGCTGAACACCAGGCACCTGCCAGGCATGTGTGTGTATGCGTGTGTACGTATGTGTGTGTACGTATGTGTGTGTATGTGTGTGCGTGTATGTATGTGTGTATGTATGTATGTGTGTGTGTGCGTGTATGTATGTGTATGTATGTGTGTGTACGTGTGTGTGCGTGTCTGTATGTGTGCGCATGTACATGTGTGTATGTTACGTGTGTGTGTATGTGACTGTGCGTGATGTGTATGTGTATGTATGTGTGTGTATATGTGTGTGTGCGTGCATGAATGTGTGTGTGTATGTGTGTGTATATGTGTGTGTATGTGTGTGTATATGTGTGTGTATGTGTGGGTATATGTGTGTATGTGTATGCATGTGTGTGTATGTGTGTGTCCGTGTGGTGCTTTCTCAGCCTGGGCTTGCGAGTGTTCTGCTTCTGAGCCAGGCCAATGCTATCCACACACAGCCATGTTGGCGCTGAGCATCGCAAGCACGAACCTGTCCTTGCCAAGCTGCATGCAAGTAAGCACAGCCATTCCATGCCAGCGCGCACAGCAGTCCCATCAAAGCTCAAAACTCACATGCGCATGCACGCATGCACGTGAACTCGTACCAACACCCTAAGTCAAATTCTTCTATAACTGGTAGATATAATTAGGAGATCAAATCTAGTTTTGAATTGCAAGCACACATAGAGTGTGCAGCACATGCCCAAGACCACACGTGTGTACGCGCCCGCACCCACCAGCACACGGTGCGCAGCATGGGCGTGCAGTGCACGTCCACCCACGCACGGTAGCTGGCCTCAGGGGCGCCCTCGACGTCCTGCAGCCGCAACCGCAGGTGCCGGAGCAGGCTGCCGGCAAACCTGTACGCAGCATGTTGGCAGGGCTGCCTGCGCTTGCTAGCCGCAGCCGCTTCAGCCACTGCCCGCCCCAACCCCCCCTCCTGCTGCACATCACCAAGTTCCCCCACCATTGCCTCTGCTGCGCCTGCGCCTGTGCTTCCCTCGCCCACACAGGTCGTCGCCTCCAGCACTGCAGCACGCACGTGCGGGTGGCCCAGCGCCGCCTGCAGCTCCCCCTCTTCCAGCGCACCCAGGATCTCCAAGGCGCTCAGCCCGAGGCCGTTGCGCTGCCGCCACGCGCAGGCCAGCGCCCCCGTTGCCCCACCCTCCTCCTCCATGCCCCTGCCATATGCGCCGCCCCAGCCCAGCATGGTGGCCAGCATGTGCGCAGGCGCGGGGCTCAGCAGCGCCAGGTGCAGCAGGCCCCCCAGCTGCTCCAACTCCCCTGCCTGGCACGCCCAGCCCTCAGCAGGGCCCCGTGCAGTGCCGCTGCCCTCCTGCCTGCCTAGCGCCGTGCCGCCGCGCTCCTGCTTGCGTGCGGCAGCCGCCTGTGCTGCGGGCAAAGCAGCGGCTGCAACGCCTGCGCCGCCCAGGGCCTGCGCAAGGCACGCCAGCGGTGTGGCAGGCGCAGCGGGCAGCGCGGAAAGGCGCTTATAGATGTGGGTGGCCGTGTGGGACATGCCCCACAGCACCGCTTGCCGCAGAAGCGCGGCTCCCGCAGCCCACAGAGGATCCGCCTGCCGCCCTGCCGAGGCTGCCCTGCCGCCGAGATAGCCGCCGCTGCCGCAGCGGCTGCCGCTGCTGCCGAGTGCAAGGCGGCCGTGCTGCTGCGACAACCGCTGCCAGTGCCCCAGGTCCACCACAAAGTCGGCCACATCCTCCGCCCCCTCCACAGCCCAGGGCAGGCGCTGCAGCTCCTCATGCAGCACCCTGCTCTGGCCGCCTTCCAGCAGCAGCATGTGAGCGCAGCCCAGCAGCATGGAGCCGTGCCACAGCTCCAGCCGCAGCAGGCCGGCAGGGGAGCCGTCGGGCAGCAGCAGGATGTCCAGCTGCGCGCATTTGTGTTTGAGCGTGTGCGTGCACGCGTGTTTGTGTGTGGGCGCGCTTACATGTGCGTTTGCTTGTGTGCAAATGTGTGTGTATGGGTGTGGGTTGGCGGGTGGTCGGTGCGTGGTTAAACATGTGGGGGGGGTGAAGGGGGAGGGGAAAGGAGGCATGCATCTTATTTTATTCCTGGACGTTTGCATGTCTGTGTGTACGTGTGCGTGTGTGTGTATTTGTGTGTGCGCGCAAGTGCCCAGTTGCACCCAAACATGCGTGCTCAAGCGCACCAATGCATGTTCCAGTGCTGCGCACGCCTCTGCACCCAGCCCACCTCATGCACCACCTCCCGGCCCCCAGGGACAGCGGCGCTCGTAGCGTGCACCAGCTGCAGCGGCACGTAGCCCATGGCAGTGCACGCCACGACCTCCACAACCTCTGCGCCATCGCCTGCCTCGCTCGCCGTGTGTGCGTGGTGCCCCAAGAGCACCTCCACCCCCGGCGGCACGCTCACGGCGGCTTGCACCACGGTCCGCTGCACACCCGCCCCGCTGGCCGCCTGCGTGCCGGGGCCGCCTTGGGTGGGGATCAGAACTGAGGGGGAGGCGCAGGCGATGCGGGTGCCCGGCAATTGGGCAGGGATAGGGCCCTGCACATCCCAGCAGCTGGGGCCCATCACATCTGGGCGGCACAGGAACAGCTCCCCGCCAACCTGCGGGGGCACATGGGAGTGCGCGTGGGTGGTTGGACAGATGCACGTGGAGGTCATATGACAAGCAGGATCCTCTGCACCTGCTTGCCGCATTTGACGAGCGGGCTGTTTGCAGGCGTGCACGGGCAGCAAGTGCAGCTGGGCGCGGCAGGCAGGGCCAGGTTAGCGCACACAGGGTGTGCCGTGCCTCAGTGGTGCGGGGGGGGTGCGCCGCGCTTGCGTGCCCACATCAGTGGCACCGCAGGCGCAGCCCCTTGCTGTTGCTGCCCAGTCACAAGGGTGTTCTGTGCCCTTTTGGCCTCTGCACTGCTGCTCCGTAAGGGCAGTGATGCTGCCCCGTGCCCTTGGCCTCTGCACTCCCCCCAAAAGCATCTGGGCAGCCTGCGACTGTGCCTGCAGGCCTGCATGCTTGCGGCAGGCGGCGCAGGGAGCAGCTGCACACCCATATGAAACTTTTGAGGTGGCTTCCACAGGCCTGCCAGGCGGCAGCAGGTGGTGCATTCTGCAGGACTGCGGGCCAGGTATGGAAAACAAGCTGGGCTCCCCTGCGCCACTTGGGTGTCCTGTGGGGAGGTGGATATGGGGCCACTTGGGGAGTAAGCAGGCTTGCTTGCGCGCAGCAGGCGGCGCTGTCTGCACGGCTGCAGGACACACCGGAGCTGCGGAGCAGGAGAGAGGGACTGAGAAGAACGCTGCGCAGACACATGAGGAGGCACACGCCCCACTCCTGCATGCCCACCTGCAGCACAGCGGGCGTGGCGTCTGACAGTTCTGCCGCCAGGCGCGTGGACAGCAGCCACTCACTCAAGGCATCCGCGAGCGCCAGGCCTGTGAGCCTTGAGTGTGGTCCTGCTGTGGAGCTACTCATTTCGTGGCTGGAGCTAGCTGCCCCTGCTGCCGCTGCTGCTGCTGCTGCTGCTGCTGCTGGTGCTGGTGCTGGGGATGCTGAGGATGCCGGGGATGGTGGGGATAGTGAAGCAGGTGGGGGAGGGGGAAGCGATAAGTGTGGCTGGGCTTCAGGCCCGGAGCAAGCCTCCCTGAGGTCAACCACCAGCAGGATGCAGCCTGCACGCATCACGGCGCTGAGCACCTCCACATCCGAGCACCTGGGCGGCAGGGCAGGAGGAGGGAAAGGGTGGGGGCGGGAGTGCGGCGAGGCATGTGTCCGCCTGTGCAAAAGGGATGGTGCCGCTACATGGGATGCCGATGCAAACAGGGTGTGCCCGCTGCTCGTACAAAACAGGGCGCGCGCGGCATGCGCAAGGAGAGTGCACGCTGCCGTGCAAGCAGGGCCCCATATCCAGCTACCCACAGGGCACACACAGGCAGAAGGGCTGCAGCCGTGCAAGGCTTTTTTGTTGAAGGTTGTGTGGCGCACGAGGAGCATGCTCTGAGAAGCAGCGCATTGCCTTGTGCGCGCGCAACCCAAATTCGCCTTCACAGGCCGCTTCCTTGGCGGAGGTCCTGGCAGCTGCGGCAGGGCCGCCCAGAGTCTGGCTACCCACCGTTAGGCGAGGAGCTTTGCAGGCGCAGAGGGGTGCTGCTGCGCAATGCAAGGCTCAACCCTGAGACCCTTCTGCCAAGCTGGAGCCAGCGCAAGCCTGGTACGGCTCCCTGCCTCATGCAGGAGAGATCCTCCGGCAGCGCACAGGGGTACTGAGGGACATGCAGTCCCAGCTTCAGCCAGGGTGAGGGGGGCGTGTCAAGTAGCAAGGTGATGGCGGCGCAAGCGCGGCGCAGGTGGGAGGAGCACCAGATGGAGCTTGTCAAGGGCCGCCCTTCACCTTGGCAGCAGCTGGGACAGCATCCCAGAGCGCACATCCACGCGCCTCACCTCGGCTGCAGCTGGGACTGCATCCCAGAGCGCACATCCACGCCTTCAAGCAGGGCAGGCCCTGCCTTGCACGGTATCTTCAGGGAAGCCTGCATGCAGAGGCACACAGAGGCGTCAGTGCAACCTGAGGGGAAGGCGCCGTCGCTGCAACATCATCACCAGGACACCACCACTGCTGGAGCCATCACAGTGGAGCAGGCATCACTCCTTTTGGGGCGCCGCCTGCATCACTCCTTTTGGCCGCCTGCATCACTCCTTATGGCCGCCTGCATCACTCCTTATGGCCGCCTGCATCACTCCTTTTGGGGCGCCGCCTGCATGAGGCAACGTCACTGCTGCCGGCTGACTGGCTTCGCCCCAACTTCCGTGTCATGGCCTGCCAGGTGCAGACGTCAGCGCAGCGGACCCAAGCCCTTTACCTTCTGCGCCCTGGTCAGGGCGCCTGGCACACAGCCTGGGGGCCTAGGAGGCACATGCTGACTGAGGGAGGCAGGGGCTGACTGAGGGAGGCACCGGTCAATTGAGAAAGACAGAGGCAGGCCGAGGAAGGCACATGCTGACTGAGGGAGGCAGGGGCTAATTGAGGGACAGGAGCTTAGCTACGGCTGCCACAATGCAGCCTCGTCAGCTGTACTCTTACACACGCAGCCCCTGCACCTTGCTGTGATTGAAGTGGGACGTGTACTTGGCCCGCCGGCCACGCAAACACGCCTGGATGTGGGCCAGCCGCTGCAGCGTGCATGCATCCTCCTGCAGCATCGACAGCCTCCGCTTGACGTGGTCAACGTTGCCTGGGCCGAGCGCCTTGTCCTTCTGGTCACAGCTGGCGCTGCTGCCATCCCCCATTGCTGGCTGCAGGGCTGGGTGCGCATACGGCAGCAGCAGGGAGCAGGGCGCAGAGAGGGGGGTTTGACGTGGCCCCCCCGCGCTGCCTGCCAGATCAGCCTGCACAACCCGCATATCTGCCGCAGGCATGCCCGGGCCCAGCACACATGCCGCATCACCCTTGCACGCGTCAGGCAGGGTGCCTGGGTCCAGCAGCGGCAGCTCTTTCGAGGGCGGCCCGGACTTGGGCGCATGCGGCGGCTGCCGCTGCATGGCGCGCTCCAGGCTCTGCCGGTACAGCAGCTTGTACCGCCTGTCCTGCCACACCTGGACTACGAAAGACAGGCCATTGATCTGCGGCAGGGCAGGGGTGGGCAAACGCAAGCGAGTGACCAAACTCTTGGAGCGAGCACCCTGAGAAGCTGTGTGCCAACAAGGTCAACGGATGTGTTGTCAGCAAGAGGTCCAGATGCCCCTGTGCCTGCGCTGGTACCCCTCTGAGTTCCCTTATTTTGACGGTGCGGAGCATTGCTGCCATGTCCTCCCTCAATCGGTTCAGAAAGACCCACTCCAGCCCTCATCATTTTAGTTACCAAAAGATGACAGGCATCCTGAAAGGAGGGTGGACTTCAGATGCGACAGGGGGGCAGGGGGCATGCATGCATTCATTCCCTCAGAGGAGCTCACAACACACATTGCATCCCTTACCAGTATGGCTGTCAGCCAAGGGAAAGGATGCTCCTGGCGAACGTAGCACAGGCAGTATCCCAAAGTTAGGCCCCCACGGATAGGCAACAACCAGGTCGGGCGGATCTGCATGCAGGAGCAGTATACTGCTGATGTCACATTGAACGTGTTCGTGCGTATAAGTGCGACGCAGAAGTTAATAACATCCAAGCAGCACGCCTCCAGCCCAGCCAGGAATATTTTCTAGTCCCAAACGAACCCCAGGATTTCTGCCCCTACCCTGCAGCTCCATCATTACGTTCTAACCCAAACCCTGCCCACTTACTGCCTTATATCCCCATCTCCAACCACACACTGCCTTATATCCCCATCTCCAACCACAAACCGTACTCACGTGCTCAAAGAAAGGGACCAGGCAGAGCTCCACGAGTTTCTCCATGTGGAGCTTTTGCAAGAGGTGGAGTGTTGGGTTGAGAGGCAAAAAGGAGGTGCCCACGGCCAGCGCCACGAAGATGCGACAGCAGTTGGTGCAGATGAATGACACCTGTGGAAATCCCAAGGGCAGACAAGGATGTAGCAAATACTCTTAAACAAGCATACCTCTACGGGAGTCATGTCTGCCCAGCCACCTGTGCCAGTGACTTGTGGTTAGGTTGCAGTCAAGAATTTGACAGGCAGCTAGGCAGCTCTGCGTCTGGAGTAAACAAACAACAAACACCAAATGACAAATGCTTTCAAAACAACAGCGCGTGGCAGCAAACACTAACAGATGCTTTCAAAACGACAGCACATGGCCCAAGCGTGCATAACGTAGGGCAGCGTCCGCGGGCATACCTCTGCCAGCTGTGGCTTCCGCAGAAGGATGATTGACGGGATCAAGTACGCCAGTGTGTGTAGGATGGAGTTCAAAGAGATGGGAGGATGGAAGACTGCCGAGTCCAAAAATAGGAAGACCGAGTTGTACACGCACCAAGCCCAAGATACGTAAGCATTCTGCAGCGAAGAGAAGCCCATCAACTAATTACACAGATAGTGACCCACACTATTCGTAAACATTCATTGCAAAAGGTAGCACTTTGAGCTCTTGATGCTCAGCAGGCCAAGTCATGCATGCACAAAGGAATCCACTCCTTTGACGTCTGATTAGTCGATGAAATGGTTTAGCCTACTAAGGCATCAAACTTTGATGTGGGTGCTGAACAAGTGCTTGGTGCACACTTGGTGAATTCAAACAGGGGTCAGATTCATACATGAATGTACATTCATACTTTGCACATGATGCCGGCATGAACGACCAGAGAGGACCTCTCTGACCCAGCTTGTCTGGAATGAGGTCAGTACTAACAACCACTACTGCTAACAGCAACATTGCTTACCGTGTGACTTATCCACTTCCTGTAAGCCATTATATCGTTTCTCGGGTCACCTGAGCTCTCGGGTCCATGCATGAGTCTATGCATGGTGTGTTCTGGCGAGGCTCTAGTTAGTGTTTGAGGGTCGTATGTGGCGGGTACCGGCGTCTAAAGCTTTGCGCTACAAGATGCATGATTTTTGACGGGACATCTTATCGTAATATACTTTGAGTATGACATGCTATTTTGGCTGCCGTGTTTGCTTGCGGTTTATGCCTTGGCTTAAAACGCTTGTCCAGCATGGATGAGGAGGCAGAGGAGGCTGAGCGGTTACTGAGAAGAAGCACATTTGAAAGTCATGCTCCACTCTTCCCTCCAAAGCAGCTTCCTGCACCCTCTACACCACTGCCTCAGCAAAGAGCACATCAACCAGATCATGTGCAGCACCAGCCGCGGCAAGAGCAAGAAAGGCAACCTCAGCAGCAGGAAATGCAGCGCATCCCCCTTCCAGGAGAACCATGGCCCCCCACACCTGTCTTTGGATCCTGTCCGTGAGTATCAGGCTGACAGGGTGTTGTGTGAAGCTACAAGGCAACTACTCTGCGGCCGTTTTCTTGCTCTGTCTCATGCAGTCATTACTTTGCACTGTTCTTGTATGCTTTCCCAGGAACTGTGGCCACCACGTAACTACCTACACCCAAGATGAGTTGGAGTGCACCAGCGTGCACTGGTGCTGGGCGTTCCTTGCAAGTGGGCCGCTGTTTGCACGAACCAAGGCGCACATCTGTTCCAATTGCGAAGCCGCTGTTGGATTTTTCTATACTGTGAGTATCCTTTGTTGCAAGTCAGATCTGGAAGAGCTGCTTGTTTGCAATCGCAACAATCACGGGGGAACGCGCAAAAAATGTGGACAGCATATTGCAGCGCATAACAGGGGCCCAATCAGCTTTTCAGGAGGCATGCCATTTGCGCGTCAATGGGTGCAGGGAGAGACAGTTGGCAGAGGATTGGGCTGCATCAAGATCCAACCACCATCCTAGGGTCCATGGCGCTTTTCCATGACGCCCCATGCTTCCTCCCACTGGTTAAGTGGTGTTGGGTGGTCAAGACTGCGATAACGCTTTGCACTACTTCCAAATGTACTACAGCAATAATTGCTAGGTTTGAGAGCAGGCTTCTTGTAGGAACCTTATTAGGCAGGCTAGATGAAGATGCATAGGGATGGAATGTTACGGAAAGAGGCGTGTTTGATTAGTTCCTCGCTGCGAATTAGTCCTGCAGGGGATCTTGAGCAGTAAAAGCTGTGTTGTTAGCGTGTTGTTATCGGACCCCAACAACTGATTCCGCCTGCAGTCGCTATTAGGTTTAGCTCTCGTGCTCGTGTGCTCGAGCAGAGTGTACAAACACGCACATGCACAAGCACATGAGCTCAGCGCACTGCTTACAAAGATAAGGCAAGCACATGCCAAGAATAACCATCCAAGAAGACATGGGCAACAAGGCCACCTGTGTTTTAAAGAGAGGGGTGGCAATTTTTGTCATATTTTGTTTTAGGCTGTTTTAAGTGGGGTTTGAGTGCAACAGGATGTTTCTGTATGCACACTTAAAGCAGTGTTGCTTTGTCTAAAGATGCAGGTCAATCACTGGACAGTGTATTATGTTGCATTGAAATCCTTGAATCAGTTCCTTTCTGTAAGCTCTTGCATTGTCAATGTTATGATGGACAGACTTGGTGGATAGGGATGACCTTGCTGAATAAAAGCCATGCCTACCTTTGAGCTTTCTTAAGGCACGAGGGTGACGAGCATGTTCTTCTCGATCTTCTGAGCCCAGATTTGACAGGCCCACGCATAAGGCACCAGCTCTTGTCCAGCAAACTAATTGCAAATAACTATGATTGCCTTAGAGATCAGCCGAGAAGATCCAGTGGATGCAGGCCCATGCGCTGACAGGTCCAACTCAGTTACTCTTCCTTCTTGGCAGTGATTCGGTGATTCGACATGGCAAACTTAATCTTCAAATTACATGCACATGTACTTAAGACTGGCCAGTCTGTGGTGTGAGCAACGAGCGATGGTGCTACAATGGCGGCGAAGTGATCGTCTATTTAAAGGACTTCTCCTAGTTGACAAAGAAACTTTCTTGGGTTAGTTTTGAAGTGGCACATGGCTGCCATCATGATGTACAGCAGCTGCATGAGCGAGCTTCTCTAGGATCTCAACTGGAAGGCAATTCTAATCAAAAAGCGAAGAGCTCACCTTTCACCCTCTCTTTTGGCCCATAAGGCAGAGGAGTGTCCAGTTCTTGGGCTGTGTAGTGCTTGTTCAGTGTGCTTTGAGCGCTGCCTCTCCACGAGAGTGCTCTAGGTGTGTTCTCCGGATAGTCGAGCAGGCGGCGGGGCACCTGAGATGGGAAGTCGATTATCCACCCTCGCAACCTGTGGGTTCGGGGTTCGAACCTCACTGGAGGCCACAACCGGCTTAGCTGCCCTCGTTCGGCGGATACAGCCTTGAAACCTTACCAAAGGACTCTAGGTGTGTTCCCGAGGGCATAGCTTTCTACCAATTAGATTTCCACGTTACCTAACCTATCAATTAGTTTTAACCTTTTGGTACCTCCAACAGTTGAGACAAGAAGCTGGGAACATCACGATGGTGCCTGTGATAAGTGTGGCTTGCAGGCTATTCAAGATGAGAAACACGCACTTTTCTTGTGCCGTTGCATGCAAATGTGTTCGCTGAGGCTTCAA
>LKMJ01002749.1_pt1 | contig 16292 bp, 16 predicted proteins | sample 643391 | NCBI WGS metagenome assembly LKMJ01 (sample SAMN04112250, study PRJNA286221) | soda lake metagenome | biome: soda lake; feature: Kulunda Steppe; material: water; isolation source: sample PL-Br10 brine of Picturesque Lake | place: Russia: Kulunda steppe | collected 2010-07
AGCAAGGGCACAAAAAAAGGACGTGCTTTTCGTCCTGGACATCATGCAAGTCACATTTGTCACAGATCCTATTGTGGCTTTGCCAACAACCGGTTTCAACTCTTAGGGTATGAGCTCTCAAACGAAAGCGAGCTATGTTCCGAAGCACATGCCTCCTCAGTTCCAGCTCTTGGTACCAATGCAACACATGGGGAGGGCCTCGTAAATTGCTTGGTTTGAGAGGCAAGACCATCCATGCATGATAATTAGCCATTTTTTGAGCGTGTGTCCTCGGATCTGCACCATCCAGCTCCCTCCATACAGCATGCAAGCGCTCACGCAAGTCCACCACTAAGTCCAGTCAAGAAGCGCGACTGCTAGCCTGATCATAGGATAGCTGGCCTCCCTCGCCAGAAACAGCTATGGTATATAACCTCATTGGAAATACGTAATATATCAATGGAAATACATGAAGCTTCATGTATTAAGGTAGGGTTAGGTTAGGTTTAACCTAACCTTAAGGTAGGGTTAGGTTAGGTTGCATAGCTGTACCTGCCGAACGAGGGCAGCTTAGTTGATACCTAGGCCTGCAACCTGGAGTTCAAATTAAAGAGGCACAAACCCGAAAAAGAAGGTTGTGTCGAAAAGCTAGAGGTTTTTGGTGAAAAGCGTTAGGGAGAGTCAAACCAGAAGGCGCTCATAGGGCAAGCACAGGGCAAAGGATGGGACCTCTGCTGTCATGCCAGATTAGTATCATTGCCGAAAGATTAGTGTCATTGCTGAATCAGTGTCACTATCCATTTGCCGTTAGTTGGTTGGTTGATATTTGTTGTTGTGACTGGATCGCTCTCTTCGATTAGTTGTAACCTTCCTCCCTGGAACCTGGAGCATTCCTCAGAGGCGCTGGCCGCCCAGCCAGGGGCCTGGCGTCCCCATGCAACATGAGCCTGGTTGGGTCTGAGTAAGGATGAGAGCAGAGAGGCAGAGGCGCCTGTGGGATATGGATGGGTGGCAGCAGCAGCATATGCGCCGGCGCAGATCCAGATAGTGCGTACATAGTTGAGTGTAGGTCCTTTGTAGCATGGTTTAAGTCTACTTTGGATGGGCGAGACCACCTCTCCTCGCCTACCCCATATCCATATGGTGCACCTCTGAGAAGCGTGTGTGGCAGGCATGCTTCATGTAGATATCATGTCCCCTAGACACTGAATTGTTCATGGCGGTGATTCGGCATGACACAGCACGTGTCTCGCCCACATACCTGGAACCACTTCTCAAAACGCTCTGTTTGTCTCAAGATAACCTTACAATACTAGGTACTATCTTAGCTTAGTAAGCTCACAATCTACCCACAAGCTCTTCTTTAAAAGCACAGGCAGGACTAAGATAACCTCCCCTCCGACCCTGGCCATACCCCCTGTGTCCAATCAATACGTAGGCTCACTTTATGGCATCAATGTGCAAGTGTGTTTCAATCTAATATCATATTAGTAATATGCTGTTCAGTTGCTTTTTGTTTCTCTGGTTGTGTGTCATTACAATGTTTGACTTCAAAGAGGTGCACATTCCAGCGCGAAGGGGGTTGAGCCTGAATGTCAATTTGATGGCCATTCTGCTTTCCAGCTGGCAGTATACAAATAGCATCTGGTCTAAAACAAGATCAAAGCTAATCTGCTGAAATGAGCTATGAAAGCTCACTTGCGACGTCTTACAAAGCTCAGACAATCCACCCGCACTCCGCTAAAAAATGGAATACAATTCCCTTAGTTTTTGAGTTCTTCCGTGCAAGCTTAATGGCCAAACACCTATCCCGGCACTTGAATGGACAGACTAATTGAAAAAACACTTTTTTGCACTAAGCAAGCCTGTATGATGTATCTCTCCTGGGAGCATCAGCCCTCTGGCGATCATGCGATCCTTGTGTGGCACTCAGCTCCTGCTGAGCATTTCTTACAGCCTGCTCTATAGCTTGTACAAAATCATGCGCCTTGGGAACTGTACGTGGCAGCCCAACTGAGAGGTGTCAGCAGGTGCATGTCATAGTTTAAAAAGAACGGCGTGTTCTTATTGGACTCTTAATGACCAGCTCTTACGCGGTGAAACACCACCGGCCTGCCGATTACAAGATTGGTTAGGAAACGAATTCAAACTGTGACCTGGACTCACAATACTTCCCCTACTTGTGACTTGTGTAATGCTCATGATGTACAGGATGAGCAACACATCCTTTTTCACTGCACCCAGCCACACGTGGTCTCTCTCCGAAGGACTTATGCGTCCCTATTTCCTTCCGCAGGCTTAAACAATGTGCCTGTTTTTCTGGGCCAGGGAAACGAAAAGCTATATTTCTTCCTTCACTGATAGTTTTTTATGAGCAGGCTAGCAGTCGCTCTTCTTGACTGAAGGCCTTTTTGTGTAACCCTTGTAGCCCTTAATGGACTCTTGCCATGAGTTAATTATGGCAAACTCTGCACATGCTTAATGCTCATCCCAGTGATGCTGATCTGGAGCTAAGCAAGCTCCTAGCATCTCCTCCAGATTGCTATTGGTGCGCTCTGTCTGCCCATGAGTCTGTGGGCGGTATGTGCTTTACAGCTTCCTTAACATACCGGTCAGCTTAGCGACCTCTCCCCGAAATAGATGATTGAAATGTGAACCTCTGTCTGAAAGCACAGAGGTCGGCATGCCATGCAATTCAATTCAAAAATGTTTTGTAAAACCCTTGGCATATAATGCCTATAGGTAATAGGTGTACCATCTTACTCAGCCTTCCCGCAAAGACCTGAATGGAAATGTCACCATATGCCTTTGTCAAGTTAACAATAAGATCCCTGGATTTGTGCTACTGGCATGTGCCTGGGATGGGTGGAGGCTGCAGCTTTCCTGCATCAGCCTTTTTTGCTTGCTTTGTCAAATGAAAGAAGCACAACCATCACGGGTTGATCATGTCAACCTTATTGTCCTCATGGACTTGATCATCAATCTGATCGGCATGACATGTTTGCCATTAATTCATGTATAAAGCCAGACCATGCACGCCTCAAGCACCCTACAATGTAGGTTTGTGCTTCTGGGTAACACAAACTTGTTACCATGCATCTCACGCCATGATGCTAGTGAGAAACTGATGAATTCCGTATAATTGGAATCATGCGTCTGTGTGGTATGCCATCTTCATCCCTTTAGGTAAAGATCATGCTGACTCAACAGGAGTCCCGTCTGGAGATCCAGCTGGGAACTCGATTGGAGACTCACATGGAGTCTTATTTGGAGGGTGTGCATATGCTGCACTGTACCAGTCGGTATCTGGTGTCCCAGATACCCGCCTAAACAATATGCAAAGCACAAGCACATGCTTTGAGCCTATTTCAATTCTTGTTCAATGGGCACAAGCTGTATTTGTTTTTTTCATGCATGAGACATGCTTAATACACTTGAATTCAACATGTTATTGTTAAGTATACCCATTGTCAACTGATTTTTGCACAAAAGTTTTGCAGCAAGGCAGCTTTTTGGTCCACTAGAAGGCTAGATACCTTCGGTCTTTTCCAGGAAAATGTCTGAGGTGCAGTCACCCCCAGGGTACCTGCATTCGAGCCAAAAAGTCTTGAAGGTTGCATCTTCTTAAATGCCTGTAGCATGCCTAGCATTCATATGCATCATGCCATAATAGCACGGATATCTGCGCAAGTTCACAGAACCCTCTTCAGCTCCCTAGTCCCACACTGTATGATTATTTGTGCCACTTCAGCTTTTGAGTCTCTTGCAGGAGCATAAATCAACAGGAGAAGCAGCTCTGAGAAAAGAAAAAGGTAAGTCAAAGAAGCACACATGCTTTCCTGGAGCATGAGCGTACAATTTGCACAATCTATCCTTGCAAAACACTAGGCCTGGTAACAAAGGTGATCTAAGCAATTTGTCTGCTAAGTTTGTGAATCTTTCCTTGAGTGCGCTTTAGCAACCTAATCTGTGCTGATTAAGTAGTTATCTGACTTGAACTAAACTCACCTCATCTCGTGGGCCAGGACAGGGCCGCCTGGCTCCGCACCAAAATCCACAAAGAAGTGCGGATTCAATGCCTGCATGGACAGCAGGCATTGCACAGCAACCGAGCCATCAGGCGATAGTAAGTGCATTTAAGGGTGTCAGAGCAAGGTTGTAAAAACAAAGGCATCCATATGAGATGTGGGGCAGGGAAAATTGAAGGGCCTGTGCACATACATCATGTATATAATCATGCTTTGCACACTCCTGTATCAAGGGTGTGGTGGAGCAGGCCCTGAGCACAGCATGGATGGCCGAGGTGCTGAAATGCGTTGATTATTGCAAATCACAATGTATCGCAACATGTGTGCGCCTGACCAATCCCCTGCAGTCTGATGAGTGTGCATGTGTGTTTGCGTGTCCCCCTAATCCCTTGCAACCTAGTCCTCCGGCTCACAGTGGCATTGAGGCTGCTGATCCAGCAGAATCAGGCTGCGTAATGAAATGCCACATAGGTGAGGCAGGTTCGACTGGATGATGAGAAATACAGGAGGTGGAGATGCATGTGCTCACAGATCTGGCAAGACCATGTTGTGTCTTTGAGAGAATGCATACATAAACAGCTGTTTGCGCGCATTAATAGAAGAGGCACTCAGACCCGCAGAACCCACCAACCCGCCCTCCTCAGTGTTTATGTCGATCTGCAGCATGTGCGCGCCTTGCACCACCATGTCTGGGTAGAACTGCTTGTCCCATGCGCTGAAGAGCGAGTTTGTCACGTACAGGCGTCTGCCATCTAGGCTGAGCTGCAGCATTTGTGGACCTCCCCGCAGGGTGTGGCCCTTAACCTGCAGTGCGTGCACAAGCGGTGTGGCCCTTGACCTGCAGTGCGTCACCTGCAAGGGTGTGGCCCTTGACATGCAGTGCGTGCACGCTCAAGCGGTGTTGAGTGCTCATGCGTGTGGGTGTGCGCATGCAAGGAGCACACTTGCCATCTGTTTGCTTGCGCCACGGGCATGAACCACAGCCAAGCAAATGCTGAGCAAGTGCCGCAAAAATGCGCCGCATTCCATACTTTGCGTGGGGCCTTGTGCCAAAGGAAGGCGCGTGTTCCATGTCGTCCTGTGCGTGTGAGGCTTGCAAGCAAAAGGAAGCGCAGCCGCAAAGGCGTATGGGGCTCCTGTTGTTATGCAGCTGTGTGTGCCTAGATGGGGCTATCGGGGTACCTGCAACCCTGGCACTGGATGGCACTGCAACTCAGACAATACAAGCTGGCACTGAGAATGCAGCACAAATGTCAGGGGGCTATTGCTACAAGTTGAGCACACGAGGCATGCGTGTAGGGATTCCACGAGCAGGCTAATCTGCCAGGGCATCAGCCGGGCCCTCCCCCTACTTGCCTGTACCCCCCCTACCCACACCCTCTCCCCCACATGCAGACAGTTTCTATTTCCAAGCATGCGTGGAATTTCTATCATTGCACTAGGATGGACAGCATCTCCCAATTCCAAGCCCACCTGTGGCAGCTCAGGCAGCTCTGCCAGGCCATCCGGCAGGCCCCCCAGCACCTTGACTGCGCCACCCCTCCGCGCAACACCCCCTAGCCACATGCGCCCACTGATCTTGGGGCTGCTGGGGTCGCTGATGTCGCACTGCACAATGTCCCCGCGCAGCCAGTTGGACCAGTACATGTACCTGCGCCATGCGTGGATCAGTGCAAGTATCTATGCCATGCGTAGTCCAGCCAAACAAGGATGCCGTTGTTTGGGGGCACATGGGTGCATATGGGCTTTTGAGCTAGACAAGTGCATGTACCTGTACCATGCAAAGCGCAGCCAAGGCTTGGGTGGCCACTACATGGTCAAAGGGATGCCTGGACGGCCCAGCAGTTGGACCAGGATGTGCGCTTGCGCCCCTTGTGAACCCGCACGTGGATTGGTGCGCAATTCCAAATTACACTGAAATTCAAGTATGCACATGTGCTGTTGATGAACAAAGTATATGAGCATGACCAGGCACAATCCGCCCTTGGCCCGTGACACTGCCATCAGGCGGAATACTTAACGGCAGTCTCACGGGCCGCTTTGATTAAGTTGGAGTACCCATACGTGCTGTACACGCCAGTTACATAGCGCTGTGCATGATACATGCAGTCATTTGTACTTGCGCCAACATCAAAGCTGCGCACGAGTGAAGGCAGCCAAAGTGCCGCAGAAGCCGGACATCAGACAAGATAAGGCTTGCACACACAGCCCTTGCGGGCAAATATTATGATCTACTGCAAATATCTCCATGCGCCCTCGGCCGAGTGTTCTAACAGCTGATCCTTGAGCTGCTGTGGTTCTCCAAGCACTCTGGAAGGGTGCTTTTGGTCATTGAGACGCCGGTCAAAAATGAGCAGTGTACACTGATAAACACAGGAGATGGGACAGGGCGGCGTAAAAGATGGCGGGACATGGAAGCTGAGTGATATACATATGGTGCCCCCCGGAATTACAGCCACTAGCCCTTTTACCAGTACCTCCGAATCCTGCAATGTTTCTGCTGTTCACAACCAAAATATTTGTTAATAGCCCAGAGGGGAGTCTGATTTTAATACAGAGAGCTTTTAGGGCCAGAAGCCATAAAGTATTGTGTGAGCCCTCCCTGTATGCTGGGTCACAGGTGTGAGGGTCCTATGCAGGGTGGGTCACTGGTGGTAGCCCTCCTGCCAAAGGGAAAAGGAGTGCTTTCAATCCCATTCAGACCATGACCTGTGCCATCCCATTACCTACTTGTCGTCCATTGAGATAAGGATGTCTGTGATCAGGGGTGGAACTGCAGGAAGTACCCAGCCCTCTACTACTGTGGGCTCTTGCTGTATGACCAGCCTGCATGCGCGCATACCCATGTGTATATGTATGAAAATGTGATCAATCACAGCTGCCCCACTGCATGTGTTCAGGGGTGGGATGGCTGGGTGCGACCAGCTCTGCTCAAATGTGGGCTCTTGCTGTCCGACCAGCCTGCACGCATGCAGGCGCGCATGCAGGGGTGGAGGTGATCGTGCACAGAATTCCCCATGCTTCACTACTAAGTAAAAAACATCCCAGTTGGACAGCCCTATCAGTCAGAGTGGTAAGTTTTTGAGCGAAGACCTAAGACTCTTCAGGGCCATGCCATAAGATGAGATTGAGGCTGGGAAGCACAAATTTGAATGTCCAGGATTTGCTGAAACAGAGAAGGATATCACAGGCCTAACCCTACCCTGAACCCTAACCCTAATTCTAACCCTAGTCCTATTTAAGACGCAGAGAACCTGCACAAATCAGAAGACAGGCAGTGTGCAGCAAGGAAAGGAAGGGTCAAGCTTTAAGTCAACAGGACTGCCAAGGACGGGCAGCTTCGGCATGAGGAGATCTTTGAAATTGCCATGATAACAGCAAGATGCCTCAATAACATGCCTTGGAAAGGATGGAATGCAGGCCAATGCAGTGACGCAGGCCACAAGATGCTGGAGAGCCCCTGCAAGGGGCCCTGCGCGGGGCTGCCGCACCTTCGTTGCAAGACCAAGTGCATATGCATGTATGCATATGGACATCATGGGGGTGCGTTGGCCCCCTTGGGCACCTCAGCAAAAATATCCAAATATGCCAAGTGCAACAATACGAAAGTTTGCAAGCAGGCTCAATTGCAGCTACATAACCTGAAAAGGAATAAGTTGAGACCTTCTTCAACAGCTGTATACAAAGCCTGCTCACTTAGGAATGTTTGTGCTTTTCTGTAGGCCCAAGCACCTGTAGGTGCACATATACACAGCCCCCCCTCTGGTGGAAAAGTTGGCTAGACGTACATCAGCTTAGCAGGCAAGAGAGGAGGAAACATACCTGTGCGCCCACTGCTGCGTGGCTTCATCGCGTGTAAAGTGGATGATACTGGAGCCTAGAGCAGCGCCCACATACCCGTGGGGCTGACGTGGGTCATGCAAGAAGCGCACCTACAAAATGACGTCACCCATACAGTCAAGCTCAAGAGTGCCAGGAAACACACTCAAATCAACCATTGAAATGTGGCAGACCATTGTGCAAGGTCCTGTGAGGCTCAGGCATCTGTCAATGTTTGTGCAACAATACAAAACGAGTCAAGCTGTTGGAGGCCCATTTTCATCTGGCTCAATTCCCTTTCCATCTTTACTGGGTTCTGTCAGGTCTCCAAGGTGCTGATCTGTACCAGGGCCTGTAGAGTGTCAACGAGCCCTATCGTGCGCGTCAAGGGCGGTCTCATACCTCTAAAGGAATGGCACCCTGTGCTCCAGTGTCAATCTCTTGCACCAGCTTCCTTTGCTGCCAGTCCCAGATATAGAGATGGCGGCCGTAGAGCTCAGAAACCTTTGATGACACACAGTAAACGGTGCCTTTGATAACTCTGTCTCAAAATCGGTGGATCATTTGCTCACTGCCAAACTTGTGAAGGAACTGCTGCGTGCTGATATTCCACTAGATCATGGCTTTGGGCTGTCAAACTAGCCTTAGATCCATCTTGTCTGCACTTCTGAATGGTTTGGCATCTGCATCTACAGCTCTTACAGCAGTGATGGCTATTTCAGGAATTATTGCATGTGCCATGACAGCAGCACTGGGGTTGCTTTGGGAGGCAAGTTTATGCGCGTCAACGCAAAACAATCGGATGTCAGATTGCAAATCCAAGCAGGCTCTTTGGTTCTCCTCACCCACCTCAGAAGGATCAAACCCTTTTGCAAAAGCCTTGGGTGCCCCCCAGCTGCTGGACACCATGACGTTGAATTTGGGCTGGTACCTGTGATCCAAATTAAGCTTCTATTTACTTAGACCACCCAACAGGCCCTCAACAGTTCTTAACTAGCCTCATTTGTTCGGGTTGAGGCCCTGTGGAGTCTATTGGCCGTGCTGTATGACTTTTTATTGAATTAAGCTGCAATCCGTTTTTTTGTCACCTGACTAGATTGCACTGCCTACAGCTCCTGGTTGCACATTCAGCATCAAACCACTCACCAGAAATCATAACCAAACTTGGCTTCATTGCTGCTCCACAACCCTTCTGGTTGCAAGTCCTGGTTCAGCATGAGGAATGTGCCGCGGCTGTTGCCTTCTGCATCCCCCATGCAGCTCACCTGAACCAAAGTGCAGGGGCATCTTGCTTGATGCAGAAAATGTAATGCACTCTAGGCTGTTGCAAAGCCAATTGTGGCTTAAATTGTCTTATGTCTGTTGCAAGCGTGCTGCAGACAAAGGAGACTGCACCGAAGCATTTGCTGAATGTCGTGTGCAGATCCAAGTTGGATCATTCTTGGAATGGCTCCTGACATTGCTTTGCAACGCAAGTGTGCTGTTTAGAAAATTAAGCATGTATTGAGTGTGTGCACCTTGCTAGCAGTGAAGGAGCACCTCCCAGTATGTGCGCGCGGCTGTTCCCTCAGCCCTCAACATATGCATGCCGCAGCACTCCACCTGAGCAACACACCATTATTTCGCCGCTCGGCAAGCAGTGGCTTGTGTGAGGGCTGGACACATTCAAGCTTGCCATCTGCTCCGGCTCCAGCGTCTTGGCGAGGCGTGGGGCTTTGGGATCAGTCGCAGTGTCTACTCCATACACCCTTCCACTCTGGAGTGCGTTGTGTGAGACCCAGCTCAATGAATGTAAAACCAGGCAGTGCAATGTTTGGAGGAAAGCCTCTTTTGCGATTGATCGGCAGAGGCGGCCAGCAGGCCTCGACACCCCGTGACAGCTTGACAGTTGAACATCAAGTTTGAGTGAAAGAATTGGCATCCGAGATCAGAGCTATTACAGGAGTGCACAGGAAGCGCCACCGAACATTCTGAAGTGCTCACCTTGAGCCCAGGTAGGACAAGCATGGAGCGCGATGCACCTTTTTCACCATAGCAGCTGCTGCATGCGTTCCAGCCACTGTGTACAGGAAGCATGGACATCTTTTATACCGCATCTTTTGTATCAAGCCTTAATGCCAGGCTTTATGTTTACGCAACGTTGCATTTACGGGACGTTACTGGAGCTCCAGTGGTGGAGGTACCTGTGGTGGAGCTCATCCCCCTTGTGCGGGAAGTGCAAGCGGTGGATGACTTGACAATATTTTGTGCTGATTGGATTCACATCTGCAGATAGTGGCAGGTGCAATTAAGCAAAAAGACATAGAAAGAGGGACCATGAAGTGGATTGCCGCAGCAGCACAGATCAGTACCTCAAGCTGCGTGCCAGATCTTCAATTGCTGCTCACTTGCGCATGCTTGCGGCTTGCATCACTCGCAAGCTGAACAACTTGCATCACCTTATCACGCTTAGTTACCTAGTGTTGCCAAATAGTCTGGCCGTGAGGCGTCAGGTACAATGCACGGCACATACAGCAGAGTCTCTCTGGGCCCCTCTGAGTAGGCCTTCTTTGGGCTTGGGAAACCGCATGCGCAGGCCATTGTGGGACGGATGAACTGCGAAGCTCGTTCTGATTGACTGGTCCTGACACACGGGAGTGTCCAGGGACCTTTTCTTGTTTAATCAGTCGATATTGATATAGAAATAACTGAAAAGTGTTAGGATCGCACGCCAAGATCGGGCCTTCCGTTCGGCCACTGATTCATCCAGCCAATTGGTTTACTAATTCATTCAGCCGATTGGTCTGAACGAGCGATCACGAACAGGATTGAGATCTCAAACAGGACTACGCAGGCGTCCGGAGCAAAGCACAATCCTGCTCCAGGCACTGCTGCAGGCATTGCTGCCCGCATGAGTCATGCTGATCAGGCGGCATCCCTCCCTCTGTTTGGGGCTGTCCTGTTTGGAGCTGCCGTTGCTCGGCTTCCTGCAGCGCCCCACTGCCTTGCCCTGTTGGTCCTCCAGGTGCATTCTGTTGGTCCTCCAGGTACATCCTGAGCTGCTCCCGCTCATATGCCTCCTGCTGCTGCTGCCGCTTTGCCAGCTTTGCCTGCAGGCGCTCAGCCTGCCGGTCCTGCTGCAACTGTTGACGCGCCTCCTTGCTTGCCAACCGCGCAACCTGCACATTATGAGAGCGCTGCCTATGCCTTTGCGTGCGCAAAGACATGTGCTGGAATTGCTTTGAGTCATGCCCAGCTCAACACACAAGTTCAGATCTTGCAACGATGGCCTGACGCCTACAGCAGCTTGCAGCAGGGCGCGGCAGTCGCAAGCCAGGCGCCCCTGACGTCAAACACGTTGAGCTGGTCATGCACCCCTCGCACCTTGGCAGCAGCCGCACGCTCCTCATGCGCGGCTGCGCCCCGGAAGTCCCACACCTGCATCCGCGGCTGCGCGCCCCCCGCCACCAGCCACTGCTCCCGCAGGTCTATCGTGTACGTGCACCCATGGCCTGCCTGCAGCTGTCGCGCATACCCAACACCCCTGCCTGCAGACCCACCCCCGCCCCCACCCCGACTGCCGGCGGGACCTGCGCCGCTGTTGCTGCCGCCCAGTGCGCCGCGCATGCTGCCAAGCAGCCTGGCGGTGCTGGTGCACGGCGCATCGGTGCCTAGGATGGCGAGGGAGCCGTCAGCGGCAATGCTGGCCAGCCAAGGATCCTGCAAGGGGGACCACGCAGGCAGCACGTCTGCGCATGTGGAGCTGCTGATATACAAATGTGCACGTCTGTGTTCGTGTGTTTCATGTCATGTGCATGTGTATACATATGTGTGTGTATTTGTGTGTGCATGTGTGTGTGTATGTGTGTGTGTGTGTGTGTGTGTGTGTGTGTGTGTGTGTGTGCTCATGAGTGCCTGTTTCTTTACCTGTGTGCCGCTTGTATATTCAGGGCCCATAAGAGCCTCCTTGGGCGGGCTGCGGCTCTATTTTGAGCCCCCCTTTGCCTATTGACATTTTTCCCTCAGTCCAACAGCACTACACGTATGCTCAGCACTAGAGGCCGTGAAAACAAGTGAAAAATGCAAGATGCAGCAACACAGCCTGGGCAAGCGCTTCCCACGGCTGACCTCGAAAGACAAGTCCTGCACAGCCGCTGTGTGCTGCCAGAGCAGCAGACCTCCATCCCCGCGCATGCGCAGGTCGTGTGCGCGCACGGCACCATCACTGCTGCCCGTGAACAGCATGCGCCCACTATGGGAAGCCTCCACGCACAAGATGCTGGCTGCCTGCAAAAGACAGGTGCAGCGTCCTCGGACTGTCGGTGGACAATTTGCACACGGCGCACATTTTTGCAGAGGCTCAGTTCGGCTGCAGTTTTCGGCCGTGCCAGCTGCCTGTGGTAGAGGAAGAACTGTAGCACCATCAGCGCGCCCAACGTGGATGCTCCACACAAAGTGCAGCTGTGCCACAAGATTTGTCCTCCAGCAAGAGAAAAGGGCCTGCCAGGTGTCAAATCGCTAAGCTCAGGCAAAAGTATCCGTGCACAGTAAACACATCCTTAAACATGGGAGTGCGCACGTTCTTCCAATATTTTTTGGGCAGCATATGCTCAATCAAATGTGCGCAATCGTGCTGGTTTATGGGCATGCAGGACACTCACTCACCCCCCCCCCCTATACCCAAGCATTTTCTCGCGCCACACACTCTAATCTTCCCCACAGCCCTCCAACAAACCAAAACAAACGCTTGCGCACCTGCATGTACCAAGTTGCACTTGCTTGTATGTTCACAACCACACACTCAAGCGTGCACCGACACACAGGCAAACCAAAGCGTGGGTGAGGTAGCAGTGGCTTGCTCGGAGGTGCGGATCCCGCCCGGCGCACCTCGTTGCGGATGCGGCGGAGTGGGGCGGCGGTAGCAGTATCGTGCACGTGCGCCTCAGCCCCGGCACTGATACACAGGTGTGGCCCCCGGGCTGCCACGCAGCTCACCCTGCACCGCGTGTGTTGGGGGTTTGCGTGTAATGGGCGCGCATGTTGGGGGTGTGGGGGCGTGCATGGGGTGCATGTGTGCGTGCGCACGCATGTTGGGTGTATAGGTGTGCATATGTTGGGTGTGTGCTCGTGTGCGTATGTGTGTACGTGTGTGCATGTGCATGCACTGGAGTTTGAGGGAACGCCAGACCCTGAAGGCCTGCATATCAAAAGATGAACGTCCCCCCCCCCACCATTTGCCCTGAGGAGCCCAGATGCCCAGAAGTGGACACCCTCAAAGAAGTGCGCAAACCCCCAGACGCCCAGAAGTGATGGACACCCTCTAATAAGTGGAAGTGCGCAAACCCCCAGATGCCCAGAAGTGGTGGACACCCTCTAAGAAGTGAAAGTGCGCAAACCCCCAGACGCCCAGCAGCAGACGGCCCTCGCCACCCCTGCCCCCAAGAGTGCCCAGATGCCCATAGGCGGCCAGAGGCCCTGATGGACTGACTGAGGCCCTGATGGACTGACTGCCCAGCAGCTCATGTGGTGGCATGCGACTCAGGTTCAGGAGGCCTGTGCTGAGGGTGCGCGCCTGCACTGCGGGCCTGAGGATCTGTCCCAGCGGGGATGATGCAGGGAGCGCAAGCATATATGTCACACGCACACTCTCAGCCACATGATGACACACACACACACACACACACACGGCTGCTCAGGGCGTCAAAGCTGGACAACAAGTTGATGTCCTATGCAAGCAGTAGCGGCCGGCAAGGGCAAGCCGCTGGGCGAGGACAAGCCGCCATTGTGCCCACAGCTTCATGCCCATGCAGCACCCCCATCCCTGTACGGCCCCTGGCGCCAAAGAGCGCATGACTGCGCCTCTAGCTTTACATGCTTTCCCACAGAGCGTGCTATCCCCTGGGCACACCCATACTCCCTTTTAAGGCAAGCGCGCTGCAGCTTTGGCAGCACCTTGCATCCGCTTGGCTGTGAGGGCAAATTGCTGCCTGCAGGCCAGCGCGATAAGCAGCACCGGCTGCTGCTCATGCTGCTGGCCCCATGTGGTGTCACCTCACCAGTCATCAAAGGTGAGCATGCTGCAGCACTGCCAGCCGCCTGCTGCACTGCCCGCCCCGCCCCCCCCTCTGCGCACGCTCGAGCTGCCCGGCAGGAGCAGCCCCCCGTTATTGCCTCCGCCACAGCATTCCTCGCAGCCAACGCTACGTGCCCAGATGCGCACCGAGTAGTCCCAGGACCCGGAGTACCTGCACATCATGTGCAAATACGCACACACGTTCCTGGAGCAATGCACTTAAACGACCCAGACACAGGCCCGTTCGGGCGTACCATGCTGCTGCAGCTTGTTGCACACACAGGAGCGCAGCTTGGCACCATGTCCACAGGGGACATGAGGAGGGCAGAGCAAAGAGATTGCAGCATTAGGCAAGAGAGGATGAAGCATTGAGCAAGAGAGGATGAAGCATTGGGCAACAGAGGGTGGAGCATTGGGCAAGAGAGGATGGAGCATTGGACAAGAGAGAATGGAGCATTGGACAAGAGAGGGTGCAGCATTGGGCAATAGCAGCTCCGGAGAGGGCCACAGCTCTGTGGACCCTCATTTGCTTAAGGCCCTGGGCAGCCTCATGTGCAAAAAGCCCTGTGAACTGTTGCTTGGGCAAAAGGCTCCGTGCGACCTCATTTGCCAGATGCACTGCGGAGTCCCCCTCCGCCCAACCCTATAGCTATGTCACGTCAACGCTCTCGTCTTGGAGGGCCTGGAGGGCTTGGTCAGGTGCGCGTCCGACCACAGGGCCTAGAATCAAGCCCACAGATGCTGCCAGGTTGCTGTTAGTCTCACATCATTTCAAATGAGTCATATGACAGGCAGGAGCAGGAGCAAGCATTCTGAATTAGCACAGGCTCACGCCAAAGGGGCAAACAACATGCACAGTCGTGAAGTCGCATTCGAAAGGTATCCACCGCGAGACATGGAGATTTGATCAGAGGGTGACAGGGAGGTTTGACCAGAGGGAGACTGGGAGTGTCGGTCAGAGGGAGATGGGTGGTGCAGCAAAGCAACGCACCAAATGCCAAAATGACACCGGAAGAACACAGAGGGCAGGCTCAAGAGGGAGGACGCGCATGGGTGCACGCCAAGATTGGGTGCACAGTGACAAGCCAGGCTCCTGAGGCCGGCAGCATGCTGCATGTGCAGGCCATGGGTAAGAGTGGGTGCTGCTTGCGCAGGCCATGGGTCAGGGTGGGTGCATGTGCAAGCCGTGAGTCACAGTGGGTGCTGCGTGTGCAGGCCATGGGTCAGGATGAGTAATAGATGTGCAGGCCATGGGTCAGGGTGGGTGCTGCATGTGCAGGCCATGGGTCAGGGTTTGCGCGCACTCACAGGCATGTGTCTGTGAGCGCCAGGGTGACCACGGGGCCCCCGTGCCCAGAGAGCACAAAGCTGGGAGACTGGGACAGCTCAAAGTGGGGCCGGCGCGGGCTGGCCGCGGCCGGGCTGGCTGCGCTGCGCAGGTCTGCGGCAAGGGCACGGGGCACAGGCTGGGCCATGAGTGCACCAGCCGGCAAGGTGTGTGTGTGTGTGTGTGTTCTGTGTTCAATGGCGTGCGTGTTTGTGTACCAGCGGAATGGTGTACAAGCTAGCAGCATGACATGCCAGGGCAAGATGTGCGTACTAGGGCAGGAGCGGCACGGCATGCGTGGATAAGGTGTATGAAGTAAGGCCGGAGGAGTCTTTCAGGACTAAGACCGCGCAGGTCATGCTCGGTGCAGGGCTGCGTATTGTGCCCCGCAGGGCCTGTTGTGTGTGAAAGCTGACACAAACAAGGCACAGGCGCTGACTTGGCAGCCGGAGCAAGCTAGAGGCAAAGAGGAAGTGCACGTACCGGGGGAGGAAGGCAGCCACACGCGAACCAGGGAGTCGGCAGAGGCGGACACCACAGCATGGGGGTCGATGGCCACAGCACGGACTGCGAGACGAGTGCAACAGTCGGCGCGTGTACGCTGCCAGCAAGCATGCACACCCTCTGCCGTGCATGGCAGGGCCACCAGTGGAACCAAGCCATGCCCGGCAGTCCCAGCACCAGGCAGAGAGGGCAGGCAAGAGGAGAGAGGCCCTGCACACAGCTGTCCTGCAGATGCCACCTGTGTGGCACCATATGCCATGAGCACGAGCATACCATGAGTCAAAAGGTTGCCTGTCCAGCACGCCAACCGCAGGGCAGAGCAGCCTACGATGTGTGGCGAGGTTCAGGACCATGAGCCAACTCTGGGGCAGTGCCCCACAGGGTTGAGAGGAAGGTGGAGGTGCCCTTAGATTTGAGCAAGCCCACAACCGACAACAGGGCTGTGGGCGTGAATTCACAGCCGCAAGGCACCAGATGGAAAAGAGATAGATAGATAGATAGATAGATAGATAGATAGATAGAGAGAGAGAGAGAGAGAGAGAGAGAGAGAGAGAGAGATAGTATCATGCAAGAAGGAGAAGAA
>LKMJ01002750.1_pt1 | contig 16292 bp, 20 predicted proteins | sample 643391 | NCBI WGS metagenome assembly LKMJ01 (sample SAMN04112250, study PRJNA286221) | soda lake metagenome | biome: soda lake; feature: Kulunda Steppe; material: water; isolation source: sample PL-Br10 brine of Picturesque Lake | place: Russia: Kulunda steppe | collected 2010-07
ATGCAAATAAAATAAGCTAAGATAGTGAATGGATTGACGTGAAAAGACGCAATTACAGCAATTTTCACAAATTCTAAACTGTTTTGGGGTTGCTCGCGAACATCAGAGTTAGCCAAATAAATAAATAAGACAATCATTAATTTTTTTGGGAGGACCTCGCGAAATTCAGGGGAGCGAAAAGAGAGGTTGGTACGGTAATATCATTGAAACAGTGTCCGGCCGCGAGAAGGAGGGCTTCCTACTGCATCTTTGTGATGCATTTTTGAGTTGTTGCACAATGAACAATGGTTGCAGCGTGCTTCTGCTAGGTTGGAATATAGATTTTGTGTGTGCGAGCTTTCCATGTTGGGTGCACCAGCCATAGAACATGGGTTATATCAAAGTATGTGATTCCCGTCTTAAAACGATTCTCTGTAACCGTACCTTAAAATACGGTTTCAAAACTCTTTGACCATTTTTGTTGGTTGGCCAATTTTGGTCAGTACATTGGCATCATTTAAAAATGCTAATAAAGTAACTAGTATAACAAGTGACTAGTACCATATATATACTATTACAAGTACCGTATGAACTTTGTCATATTGCGAGCAATTGATTATATTCTTGGAAAATTCTGGAGAGGGGTCGCGAAAAAGGAATTCAAAAGTTAATTTGGAAGGGTCCAGTGGAGGCAGACTTTACGAGGAGGAGGACCTCACATCGGAAGAAGGGGCTGAGCAAGCAGCAGCAGCTGTAGCAGCGCAGTGCACAGCAGCAGCAATCGAAGAGCGAAGCCCTCAGCTTGGCATGAAGAAGGCAGCTGCCATGGCAGAGGGGGCCCCTGCTGACCTTGTCCCAGCTCTGGGGGATAGGGGCCAGGGTTGCGGAGAGAATGTCCCTGGGGGTGACAGCAGTGGTGAGTGGGGCAGCCGGGGCAGGAGGGGTGTCAGAGGTGGGATGCGCAAGCAGTACTGGAAAGGAATTTGGCTGGTGGTGGATGAGCCCTTGGAGGAGAGCAGTGGGACGAAGAGCAGTGAGTAGGAGAGCAGTGCAGCTAAGGAAAATGGGAGAGAAGACAATGCTTAAAGTCTGCCAATAGTGTTAGCTAAGATAGTTACCAACTCGCTGCAAAAACATGCAACAAATAGCGACTTTTGCAAATATTAAATGGTGCTCGCAAACATGTTCGATTTGCCTGAAATAAGTAAATGAAACCTTCCAGTTCCCTGGAAGCCTGTTCCAAATGTTTCCTTTTTGAACCCTAGAAAAAGACCCGAGGGAGGTGAGTTACTGCGTATACAATTTATAAAGATAACAAGTGCTTGAAGCCTTGCCTGAAGTATTTCCTATGACAGGGGGCCTCCATAATCATATGAATGTTATAACTCTCAAGAGCTCTTACTTTCCAATAAACTTGAATTAGGTGTATGACTGCTGCAGCTGGGAGCGTGGTGTGCAATATTTATAAAGCCATCGCTTAATTTGCAATGGATTTAATTGTTTCAACTTGCACTGTACGACCACCTCTATTTCAGGTTAAGCACAGTTATTAGCCGGATGATTGCAACAGGGGATGACTAAAATTCGCGTTACAATTCCATTTCACAGATTGTCCGCATCCTCTGCCATGCATGCCTCATCTACTTTCCCTTCCTCCACACCAGCACCTCCAGCAGTGACAGGAGGAGGAGCAGGAGTGGGAGCAGGAGTGTGGGCGGGAACGGGAGTGAAAGCGGAAGCTGGGGATAGAATGGAAACACAATGGACGCCCCATCTGCTAGGGGCGCTGAATTGAGCCCCACCCCATCAGGCCAATCGCGAATGGGACGTGCTGGCTTGTCTGGTAGAATGTCCCAAACCTTCAAAAAGGTATAGTTGGAGCGATACAAGTCGTTAAGCAATTGCCTGAAAGTGGAATTTGGATGCTGCAGCATCCACACTGGTGTCCAGGGCTTAGGGCAATACCAAGGCTTCTTTTGGGGCAAAGTTGGGAAAAGGATGAGAGCTGTGGGCGGGGAGCTGGGGGCTGGGGATTGGGAGGAGAAGGTTGTGGCACCTGTTAGGAGGAGGCCGCTACACCAATGGAATGAAGATTATTAAGCCAGATCATGTAGCAGCATTTTCTGCCCTCTTTTTCGGGTTACCTACAGAGGGAGGTCAAAGATATCCCTGGAGGAGGCAGATTTGGCAGGCCCTCTCCCTCTCCCTCTTTCTCTTTTTCTCCCTCGCCCTTACTTCGTCAATGTTTACCTTATTTACTTGCCCGGTAGTCATTCTTTTTTTTTCAGACGCATGGAAGGGCAACAAATGAAATCGCTGGTGATCCAGACCAGCTTCAGCCCGCGCCGGAGGAGCAAATAAGACGATACAGGGGCATAGCCGGGTTGAACATCCCAATGGCGATAAGGAAAGCAACTGCTCCTTATGACCATTTCTACCATTTAAGTGTGCAAAAGCCTGTGTGACAGCGTCAAACTCAGCTTTTACAATGGTTGCGGGAATTTTTATTGACAATTAAATCACATTACGAACCCACCTCACAGATTGACCAACTTCTCTGCCATGCATGCCTCATCCAATTTTGCTTCCTTCGCAACAGCAACTCAAGCAGGACCCTCTTCAAACAGTTCAATTGCCTCTTCCCATCGCTCAACCGTGCATTTAAATTTCGCGACTCTTCGAGAACTTCCTAACCGTTCTGGAGTGAAAGCACAAGTGGGGAAGTGAATGACAATCCTCATGGGTACCCACTTCATCAGCCAGAGGCCCTGGATTAGCTCCATAACAATAGGCCTATTGCGAATGGGAAGCACTGGCTTAGCTTGCGTAATCTCTTTAGCCTTTTTAGGAGTACAGTGAGAGAGAGACATGTCCTCCGGTGTTTGCCTGAAATGGGATTCTTTTGCTGCAGCATCCACTCTGAAGGCTCAAGGTGAAATCAAGGCATTGTGGATTGGGAGGAGGGGGGGCTGAAAACGAGGGGGGAACTGGGGGCTGGCGGGAGAAGGCTGTGGCTTGCTTTTATGAGGGTGAGGCCCCTACACAAACGGTTGAAGATTGTCAAGCTAGACCATGCAGCAGCACTCCCTTCCGTCCTATTTGGATTAATCTCCGAGGCTAGACAAGTTGGGCAGGGGCCCCCTTCCTTGCCCTCTCTCTCTCCCTCTTCCTCACTTAGAGAGAATCCCAAGCAGCAGCGAATGTAGACAGATCATGGATAAATGCATGGATTTGACAAGCGCCTTTTGATGCTCACAACCAGGAAATTTCAACCTGGCCGAGCCCCGGAGGTATCGACTAAGCTTTGGCCCAGCCCTCCTGCATCCTGTTTAAATCCCAGCACTCAAATTTAGACACGCCTGTGCACTCTGTGAAGAAATGATGATTCCCTAGTATTGCAATTAACGTAAGCAAAGTGTTGCAATTAGTGTAAGCAAGAATTGCAATGAACGTAAGTAAAGGAAGCCTTTATTACTTCAGATCTTGAACGAGGAGGTTGCACTTAGTCTACACAGGCCCCAGGTGCTTTATCTTGTAAAGGCATGAATGGGCAGAGGAAATAAATAACCCAGCCCGCAGTGACACTGTTTGCCTATGGTTCAGTAAGAGGTTTTGGAAAACTACCATGCCATAACGACAGGAGCAGCAATCCTGCACCTCCATTTGAGTGAACCTGTACATGATTGGCAAGTTTGTAGGTATAATCATTCATAGCATAATGGTTGTAACTTGGTGGCGTCGTTCATGTAGCGGATTATTGCATTTACTTCCACACTGAAAGAGCCTTTTATATGTCTTGAAAAGATTCAGATTCAGAAAGTTCTAGAGCAAACATTCACAGTCACAAAGATCATTCTGGAACAGTTCTTCATGACCACAGGGAAACTTCTGGAATTTTCTCTAGAAACATCCAGCACCTTCCAGGAACTCCTTGCCTCCGAATATCATAGCAAAGTATTTAGCCGATAGAAGTCCTTCAACACTTTTAAAACAGGTTGTTTGAAGTCCTGCACAACACTCATGCTGCTGCTGCACTTCTCAAACTTGCCCTTTGTTAATACCTTGGGCATGTCAGCAATCATGACAGCAGTGGGGCAGTACTCAAACTTTACTCCCTTCCTTGCGACACACTCCCTCGCAAAGTGGTAGATGATGTCAGTATGCTTGGATCTTGCCGAAGCGATGGGGTTCTTCAGGAGTGTAAACGCTGCTTGTCCTTTTGTATCTGGATGGTCTTCAGGGGTATTCCAATGTCTGCGATGAGCTTATGTAGCCATAGTGCATGGTGTAGGAAGCACATCCTTGACTGCTTGGGCGACGGCCATGTACTTGGCCTCGGCAGCCGACACCGCGACGGTTGCTTGTAGTTGTCCGCTTCTCCATAAATGATGCCGCGCTCCACGGTTCCCCAGGTACTTGAGGACTCCCTTGGCAGCGGACCAATTTTCAGTAGTCGGCATGGACATGTATCTTGACAGGGCTCCCACAGCTTGTGCGATGTCAGGTCTTGTGCAGACTGACAAGTACAAGAGGCTGCCAATGGACTCACTGTAGCCATAGATGCTGGTGTCGAGTGGTTTTCCTAGCTTGGTCAATTTATTGGCGGGGCTCAGGGGTGTCATCTTGGTCTTGGCCTTCTTCATGCCGCATTTAACGATCAGATTGTTGTTTTGGTCTGGCTGACCTTCAGGGTTCTCTTGGTTCGGAATCGTTTGATCTCCCAACCCAGGAAGTAGCTGGCATCTCCAAGGTCCCAATCAATGCCATCAGGATGCCTTCACGGTCTTCACGTTCAACCCCTCCAGCTTCTTGAAGGTAGCTGGGAAAGTTAGACAGTGCTGTGTACTATATATCATGTAATATGTTCAAAAAAGCACTAAACAAAAAAAATCATAAATTGGTACATCTTAATGCACTGTAGGGTCCCTTCTCCTCAGTCATGATCGCACCTGATGGTACCCTTATTCGAAGAAATAAGAATCAGTCTTTGATGTGCAGTGTTTCTGTAGGAACGCGACGTTCTTAAGGGATCCCTCAGAGGTCCACTTATCAATTGTGGTGCACAAGAGGAGACCCTGCCGCACAAAAGCATCAAGCAGGTACCTGAAGGTAGCAAACTGCCCATTTAGTTGCTAACGACAATAGCAGTGTAAGCTCATGGGCGTGCTAGATAAGACTATAACCCGTTTGGTAGGGCGAAGAATTTCAGCACATGACAACACGTTCTTACACGTACATGTGCATGCGGCTTGTTAAGGCCAAGGGCTAATGGAGACTGCTGATCTATGTGAGATGCATTGCATGCTGCTGGCACTTTAGTTTGAGACCCTTTTCTTAGGGAAAAAGAGCCCAGTGAATTGTGGAGGTGTCAGTGTTTTACCAAATGGTGAAGATGTCACGCTGTGAGACTGCCGCACATTAGATAGATTTGTGGCAAGACCATTACTGCCTACAGGCATGACCATATCTGGCGTGTGGTCGCGTAAATGTTTTAGGAAATTTACTATTAGGCACATGTGTGCAGACATGCTTAGGACGCAAAGTGACAAAAACAGTATTTGAGCAAGTATTGTGTGCAGACTGGCTGCGGACAGCAACAATGTACACCAAGCGGACGACAAGTTGCCCGCAATGAGACTGCAAAGTCGTTGCCCGCAATGAGACTGCAAAGTTTCTGATACAATTTTCTTTTTCTACACTTTCTCCCTTTCTCTCTCTTCAGCCTGCGGATAGGCAAGGTTAACGTACTCACTCTGAACTTTGACTGGACTGAACTGGATGGCGCTGCCAAGCCTGTCGCCCCCATGGGCGAGTTCCTCATTGACGTCCTCAAATACTGCGAAAGCTGAACTCACCGTTTAATCAGAAACTTCATCTACTGACCTCCTGAGTCACAATACAGCATAAATCTGGCACAGCACTGATCTGGCGTGTCAAAGTGGCGGCAGGCGGCGGACACAGAACGATCAGAAGTAAGAAGGATTGCTGAGCAGGTCAGTACAGGTTATCCGAGAAGCAGTTCTTGTACTTGATTTGCCTAAGCTGCTCATTATATTGTTATCTCTTGATTGTTGTATTTTTTCTTCTTCTGCCAATGTGTTTTAATCGGATCATGATGATAAAAGAGGATAAAAGTATGCAAAAGAATATGCATGCACTAAGTTCATAGAGTGCAAGGAAAACCTCAAGTGCATACCACCTGATCTGAATGCTTCATTGTAAGACTTGGAACACGACTTTCCTGAATGTGCTTTGAAATGTGCTCTAATAATAATAAGGTTATTTTATGGATAAGTCCACTGCAGTTTTAATTTCTCTTGGGGCTTCTTTAATGCTAAACAATTCATTATAACAATTTGTTGGTATGGCGGCGGCGATTTGTTTCGGACTAGAGACCAGGCCATAATTCACTGGCCATACAACGAACTGGTAACTCCAACTACCAAAGGCTCATCACCGAGCCCAAAATAATATACGGATAACTCAAATACTTCTGCCAAGACAATCACTCTGTTCTGCCCTTAGCATAGGTCTGGTCTTGCAGACAGGACATCGTGCCACACAACATCACATTCCAACACTCCCCCTTGGCACATGTACTTTTTTTGCACACAAAGCAGGTACACACCACACGCTTCCACTGCCTAAGGCATTTGTAGGTACAGTAAATAAACGCTAGGATTGCACTGTTCGTGCTCACACAGAACAAGGTTGAACCGCTGTTTCGGCCACAATATGCAGCCATAATAATATTCAAGCAAATTACGCATGTGAATCAAGGCATGCTCTAAGGCTCTCACTGATGCACCACTTACGCGCCAAAGCCCCACCACTTAAAATGCAACACATGCAGAGACCCATGTTTAGACCCACGGCTAGCTCCAGCCAAAACTGATTGCTCCATGGCAAAGGTCCAGCTCGCCACTCTGAACTCCACGGCTCCTGAAAGCAATGCAAAAGAGCTTGCGCACACAGCGCGAGCTTCCCCTGTTTCAGCACTTGCCAGATTGTGTACAACGTTGTTTCATCCTTGTGCATCCTGCTATGGCACCCGCATAAGTTTCAGCTGTCTTTGCACCCGCTTAAGCACCCGCCTGAGTCATTAAGATATCCAGCAAAAGCATCCAGCTCGAGCATCTTGCTGTCTTAGCACCCGCTATAGCACCCGCCTGGACTCTAAGGCATCCAGCAAAAGCATCCTGCTCGAGCGTCCCGCTCTGCTTCCAGCCATGCATCCCGCACATGAAACTTGCACACCACACACTTCTGCTCCCGCACAGTTTTGCTTACTATGCATCGTACAGCTTATCAATACACACTTAGCCCACTCCACACGGAGCACAGTTGCTGCTCTAACAACAGACCTCATGTTGCTTGGATGTCCAGTGCCAGGCTCACACCCTGATCACCTCATGGGCAACCATGTGCATGATCACATGGCCTTTTGATGCCGCTCCACGCTCTTAAGCATCCATTGAATCTGCTCCAACAGCTGATTCTGCTCCAAGCAGTTGACTACACAATCGTCCTGACGGCTAGGGGCACTCGGCTCCCCCTACCGCCCCTGGTAGGTCCTGTAGATGTGCAGCCACCCTGCATCGCTGACATCCTGACAATGTTAGCTCCATAGGCACCCATCTGACAACCTTAGCTGAAACTGCCTCAACTGCGCTGGCTGTTGCTCACCCTCATGGCTAATGCTCACCTGCGCTGGCTTGCCCCATGCTTCGAACTTGTACGCCGGACCAACCTTGCTCTCTCCATCACTCACTTGCTGTGTCCATCAGGGCTGTACCTCTCGGCTATCACGCCTTGCTGCATCCACGCATGTCCGACTCGCCCTGGGCTGTCCTCCCTCTGGGTCTGCCTTGCCGCTTCACTGGGGTCCTCCCTCCCCCATGCAGCTGACGCCGTCTTGCAAGCCTCCAAAAGACGTCGGTTGTTACACTATGCTGTCCTTCTATAACCAGGCTCGGCCAATTTGGGGTCTGATTTCCCGTGCTCCTCACACGGGTCGCTCCAGCCGCCTCATCCTCCGCATGCGCAGTGGCACGCGTGGGCTGGGGGCCATAACCTGTTGGTATGGCGGCGGCGATTTGTTACAGACTAAAGACCAGGCCATAATTCACTGGCCATACAACGAACCGGTAACTCCAACTATTAAAGGCTCATCACCGAGCCCACAATAGTTTACGGTTAACTCCAATACTACTGCCAGTCATGAATCACTGTTCTGCCAGTCATGAATCACTGTTCTGCCCTTAGCATAGCCTCACACCACAAGGTCTGGTCTTACAGACAGGACATCGTGCCACACAACATCACATTCTAACACAATTCGCTAACAGAGTTAGACTTGAACAAGCCTGTGTATTTGAAGCAACTGCCTCACGAAATACACCTGCACAACAGAATCTTGACACAGAGGAGTTCCATACTCCAACAACACCCGAGAATGTTGTGCACAAGAATCCTCAGCCTGCCGCGTCTGCACAATTCACACATGAGATATCTTCTTTTTTGAGCGGTGAGATGTACAGGGACGACAAAACAAACTCACAGACTAAGTCATTGCACTCGCCAAGATCTGGTTTGCTAGAGCAGCCGTCATATGCAAGCAGTCTGTCAGTGATGACGAAAAGATCTCTTGCACTTATCCTGTGAAGCCAGGAATCACCAGCACAGCAAAAGTATATATGGCAAGGCAGGCAATGCTCATGACCACTCTGCCTGGCTTCACGCAAGGGCCAGGAAAGTTTTAGAGAGGGTTATCTGAGGCTCAAAATGGGTATGATTTTGGCATGCTCCCAAATAAAAAAGCAAAAATAGGGGTGCTAGAATGGGTCAAGATCCGACCCCCTCCAAACCTGGGTGAGCAACATAATTTAAGTATTCTGGTGGGGTTCTGTGGGTAAACGGAGCTCTGATAGGCTCATGGTGAGGGCGCACGTGTGAAATCTACACCAACATTGGCCTAAAACAGAGCATGAGCACCCACCCAGGCCACCAAAGGCGTTCAACTTAAATTTTGGCATTAGCCTAGTTATACGATATTATCACAGCTTGAATAGAAAAAAGGAGCATGCCCAGCCATTTGCTCAGATAGACCCCTCTGGTTTTATGATAAGATATAATAGACATCAAAAAAGGAGCATGCCCGGACATTTGGTCAGATAATCCCCTCTCGAAATTTCCTTCAAAAGCTGAAAAAACACTTAGCACACATTGCTACAGACCCTGACCATCAACTGCTTGACCTCCAACTGCCGGCTAATGAAGGTTTTTTTTAGCGTATTCACGCATAAGTTTGCATCAGATTTCCTGGAGTCAACAACGGTTCTATTGTTGTTGCGCAAACTGCCACACCTCCTGAAGTGCACAAATCAATAATGAAAGCGCCTGAAGCAAAACCTGGCGTCACTGTCACCATGATTACTGTGTTCATGCGTTGGTTCCAGGAGCTAAACAGCAAAATGAATAAACAAGAAAAACTACACCGTTGTTTGGCATTAACGCAAGAAAACAAATAACTACGCCTGCTGGATGGTGTGTAAACTCACTTTGTGGCTTCTTTGTCGTTGTGCAAGAGCGTACTTTTAATCTGCTTAGGAGCGTCTTGCTGCCTGCTCAGCTTTTCTTTTCTGTTTGGTTCAGTTGCTCTTGCCAGTTGTTGCTTGTTGTTGAAGTCGAACAATCACATTGAAAAATTTGACTCCAACAAGGTGCACATCTTGGCACGAAGGGTGTAAAGCCTGCATGTCACTTTGACGGTCATCGTGCACTCCATTTAGCAGTATTCGAATAGCTTCTGGTAGAGCAAGATCTAATTTAGAACATAGGGTAAAAATTTAGAACTTCATCTGCTAGATATCTACCAAGTCAACGGCTGCATGTGCTGGCAAGACCAGATTTCTCCGTTTGTTGAGCAGTTCTCTTCACTATTTAATATGATGCTCCTTCCAAATTCACGTAAGCACAATATGGGCTTTTTTAGCAATATCACGTCTATCAGTAAACATTGATTTAACTGGCAGAAAGCATGTAGTTTGCGAACTCACAGATGATACGCAGGCACGATGAAACTAAAATAAGGCCAGGCAAATGCCAGTTCTAAGCAGCAGGGCCTGCAGCAAGAGAGTGTTGAACCAGACCACGCTCGATGTTCTAACCCTAACCCCTTCGTAGTGCTTGTGCTGCTCCTCGATTGAAAACTTTTTGCCTCCCTTGCTCCTAGTGACCTTAGTGTGTTAGATTAGGTGCACTCGTCTTGTTGGGTCCCCTTTTCGATTTGAGCAGTACTGATGTAAATGTCTATGCGAGTCCCTTTCTGCGCTGCAGTGTCAACTATAACAGTGTGCCTTTATCTCTTCGAAGTTTAAATTCCTTTGTTGAGCTTTTTCTTGAAGGTCAAGCGCATATACGGTGCTACATTAGACAATTAAGATTCTTGGTTTTTTCCCACAAGCAGACTCGCAGTCACACTGTTGTTACTGATGAAATAATCCAAAGGCTAAATAACATATTTTCAATCAAATCAAGCCTCTTCCTTTCTTACCACGGGCTTAAGCTCTTAATTACAGAAGAAGAGATGCGCCTGCTTTCGAAAACCCAGTATGGCAGCTTTGTCTTCAAAACCTACAGACTTGACCACATGAAGATCCTCAATAAAATGATACCTAATTAAAGCAATCCTCACAAGCATTGACATCCAAATGATTGAGTCAAACAATGATGGTCAAGGCAGGCCACGCAGCTCCTCAGACACCAGCTCCTCAGACACTAGCAATAGTCCAACAACAAGAACATGCTCAGGGAAACAGACCAGGATGCTGTCCGGGAAGCAGGGGGCTCCCATTTGGGAAGATCCAGGCCTTCAGTCAAGATTCTGAATGTGAACTGTGATGGATTCCCAAATATTATTAATGAACAGAATGGAAGAGCTGGCCTTAAACATGCGCAAAGACCTTATATTTCTAATCAAACCTAGAACCAATAAACTAGACGGACTGAGTCTTTTCCTGTCCCACATCATTCCTATTGGGAAGAGAAGTGTTCCTGATGAGAGCGATGGGCGAAAGGGTTTGGAGTGTCGCTTCTGGCACTTCAAACATTTTCTGATCTCTGGTTCAATTCGTTCACTGGAATGTCAGAGCGCACCCACAGTGTGAGGGCAAAAGGCGGGAAGAGTTTTTTTGGATCAAACAGGGATATCCTATGCAAACATATATAACTTTCTGTGCAGTTTTTTTGTTTTAGATTTTACCAGAAATCGGGGAGATATAAGTGAAAAAAATAATATGTTTGCACATTATGAAGATTAGGACAAAGCTCTGACAGGCAAGGCATTTCACAGTGTGCAGGGATTTTAATGCACATTGGTGTCCTTGACGAAATTTTGATCACACATCTAGATATTCTGGCTGCCCACCCGCAGTTGGTAGAGAGAAGCGTAATACAGTGCACTCAAAGAAATCGCGCTGGCAGATTTGTAATTGACACTGCTTCCAATCTGGGTACATCTTAACAACGGAAAACACCCCTGGGGACGCTGGACAGCAAATATTTTGGATATGAAAAGCGGGGCAGAAGCAGGCCAGATCATGGTATCAAAAACACTTGTTGCGCGAGTTAACCATACACTGAAATTGCAAGAGCCCACTGGCTTGACCACTGCTTCCAAGCAATGACCTTTGCTACTGATGTACACTAGTATGATGTGGACATGCGCTTGCACCACGTCACCCTGCATGGGTCTAAGGTGCAAACTATGTTGCTAACACGGAGCAGGACACACATGCCAGTACAGGCCCTCTGAAAATGATTGTTGAACATGCATGACATGCTTTAAATCATGGATTTTTGATGCAGCCTTACGTACTGGCATGATGACCTCTGGTACACACACGGCCAAACGCCCAGCCCTGAGATTTAGGGCAGCCTGGTTCGATGACTTGTGCCTAAAAAAACAAGAAGCACATGTTGCTCGGTGTTGGATGAAACGGGGGTGGGCATCAATTATACAAGCCCAGCTACTTAGAGACCAGACTCAAAAGTGTAAAAGACGTTTTTAAAGATAATTTGACTGACCCGAATGTTCACAAGATGCTCGAGAAACCAGCTGCCAAACATGTGATCCCTGTCCTGTCTCAGAGAGCTCTTGGTGCAACCAATTACACAAAGTATTAAGGCGAGAACCAGTGAGCCAACCTGCCGCTCAAACTGAAAAACACAGACATGTGAGACGATGGACAGGGACTTGATCAGCCTTGGATAGTTTGATCCAACTGGGGCGCAGACGCGACATTGCACAACCTCTAGGCCCACACCCTTTCAACATGCCAGAAGACAATGAGCTGCACACTTGGTCGCCACCCATATTTTTATTGTTTTGACGTCATCTTCACCTAGATTTGACACATTTACATTCATTAAATGTGCTTAAGCCTGTGCCCAAGCAGAACGAGAGAAGTTGGGAAAATGTCAACATGCTAGCCCTTCACACTGCTGTTCTCTTCAAATTGCTCATCGCAAAAGCCAACATCCCCAGGTCTTGGAATGAATAAAAGCTCAATCCCATTTGCAAGAAGGGGCCAGTAACACAGCCAGGGGACTACAGAATGATTGCAATAAGTGGCACAGTGTATAGACGTTATGCCAACCTACACGATTCAGCACTGATGCATCCGACACAACAAGGTTCCGGACACACAATACGTTTTTAATCCGGGCAGAAGCACCTCACAACCCCTTTTGATATTGACTCTAAAGCATGCTGTACAGACAATGCAAAGCGGGTCATTACGGTTGTTCGGTTGTATGCTGCGGTTTTTCACTTCGGACAAGCCTACAATTGTATTCCACTCCAAGAAATAGTCAAACAAGCTTTGGGTCCCTTAACGTGATTTCCAGATGCCTGACCATCTTAAGAGGCTTGTATCATACTGATGAATATAATTTGTTGGATGGGGATAAGACAGCTTCTGCGCAGCCATCTTTCAGTTTTCAACAAGGATGCCCCCTTTCCCCTTTGCTGTTCTCCATCTACTTGAATGGCATAGATAGCGTTGCAAACGGTGTGAAAGGCTCGCTTACTGGTACTCCGAAACTAGTAACCACATGCAGTTTGCATATGTCCTTTCCTTCAAGTCCAACGACCCTTATCACATGCAGACCATGTTAAACAAACTACGCACGAAGAAAGTAAATACACAAAAATCTGACGTGCTTTTACTCTTACACCAACAATCTGCCCCTTCTCTTGTATGATGGCGCACAGACTCCTTCAACTGGGCACATATCTAAATACTGCATCTGATGCAGCGCTACGTTTACTCACAGCCGGTACTTTCCGCATTAAACAGTTCACACAAGAGCATGACCTTCCTAACTGGTTATACGCCTACATGTGGCTCCTCAAAACGTACTCAATCCCTGCTGTTACGTATGCAATCCAGGTTTGGGCCGCCCTATTCTTACGACAGGGCCCTATTCTTACGACAGGGCCCTAATCTTACGACAGGGCAAAATAATGGACAATCCTTTACATGAATGGCTGGTGACAGTGCTCAAGAGGATTCTGATGGTCAAGGACACAACCCCTTCGTGGTGCGTGGTGCGTGAGTGTGGTCTAGACTCTCTACAGTTAAACTAATTCTGGGCGGCAGTGCGGCTACACAATGCTTTAACCCAAAACAATAGCTCCACACGATTAGAATCTTACAAGCTGACATGCAACTGAGCTCACGGTGCGATGATTGTTGGTCGTCCTACATCCTGTCTGCTATGGATGGTCTCACACAATCCTACTTGTTCAAGGAGAGGCTGCTGAAATTTGAGCTCATTGATCTTGGTCGTTTTGTTATGGACCTCAGGGAGAGGCACTTGGATTATTGGACACCTTGTTCTGATATACATCCACGAGAGCGCAACAGCAAACGCTCCACTTACCATCAATGGTGCGCCCTCCCTCTACCGGGAGGGCCCTGGTCACACATTCGCCATACACCCTTTTTAGAGTATGGTTTGAGGAGTACAGAGACAAGAAACGATTTTTATTGCTGCTGTTGTTTCTGGTCAGGCTGTGCATGTTTGCACTTACCTCAAAAAGGAGTACAAAAGACAATACAGACTTGCTAAGCGCAGACACTTTAAGTACCAGAGAGCGGTTTTTTGGATAGATTGTGTATGCGCTCGCAAGATGTCCATGCCATGCTGCGCAAGCCTAAACACGCGGCCCAACCGCGCCTTGCAGCTGCTACTTGGGAAATATATCTGCGTGACCACTTTCATGCCCGCATAAAAAGCTGCTGAACCCCCCCACATGAGGTGGCTGCACGCTCAGAGGGTAGCTGCCCGGAAAGCACACATGACATGAAGGTGCGACCCCCAACCGGGCCTGTGGGCAATCCATCTGCAGGCCCCCTTATGGATGCAGTCCCTCCAAACATCCTGAATACACGGGTGGCTGACCTGCCAGCCCAGTCTGCACGGGTAGCTGCCCTGACAGCACAGCCTGCACGGGTAGCTACCCTGACAGCACGGCCCATGGGGATAGATACACGGATAGCTACTCAGACGTAGCGGCCAGAGAGCAGCCACAAGGGCGTATGGGGCAGGATTAGACAAAGAGTGGAATCACTAGCTGGGACACTTTGGAACGCTGCCCAGCATATGCGCACTTGTTGGGCAGGGCCACCGGGCTCCTCTGCCCGTGACCCAGCCATCCCTGTGGGCCGCAACAACCCCCCTCCTGCGATCCAATTCCGGCAGATGGCCCAATCTGGGTGGGTACCCGAACCGGATGTGTTTGAGATGCCTGACGCAGACAAATTGCATGCCATGACTTGTAACCACATTACGAGGATGAACATAAAGGCCTCGCCTGGTTTTGATATCATCTCTGCCCCTTTCATAAAGCACGCTGTCAAGGTGGTTCAGTTCGGGTGGAAGGCACTAGGAAGCCCCAGCATGTCAATGTGCTAGCTCCCCACTTAGCGCGGCTATTTGCACTGATGATGGATTCGGCTGGTATCCCTGCTTATTGGAAGGAGGCTAGGCTTAGTCCTGTGTACAAGAAAGGTCCGGTCCTGGATCCAGGAAACTATCGCATATCGCATGATAGCAGTGAATGCCACGCTGTACAGGCTTTATGTACCAATGTGCTAAGAGATCTGTTGACAAGTTGGTGTGAGGCTGAGAGAAAGATCCCTGACACACAGTTTGGGTTCTACCCGCGCCGCAACACTCTGCAACCCAAGTTTTTTCTCAGGCACCTTCAGCATGCTGCGCAGGCTAAACGCCCCAGCAATTCACCCAGACTTCATGCAGCTTTTATTGATTTTAAACAGGCTTATGACACTTTCCCACGGGAAGCCCTTTGGGACCACTTGCACCGCATTCGTATGCCTTCCTCGTTGCTCAACATTATAAAGGATCTATACGCAGAAGATGCTTACATTCTAGTGGATGGGCCAAAGCGCGTTCGTGCCGTGCCCACACGAGGTGTCAAACAGGGCTGTCCTTTGTCCCCTCTGCTTTTCTCACTTTATATTTATGATATTGGCCTAATTGCGGAGGTGTAGAAGGAGCAATCACTGGATCTAGCACTGTTCAGGTCATACACATGCTCGATGCAGATGAATTGTGCCTAACTGCAAATAGGCCAGACCAACTGCAAACCATGCTCAATCGTCTGGACGGGTATGCTAGTAGGAAAGGGTTAACCATCAATACTGCCAAGTCTGACGTTTTCCATTTTAACTCTCATGGCTACAACGTCCCCGCTTTCGGTGTGGGGGGTGCTCCACTTGCCAACATGGACTCATTTAAATACTTAGGCATGATTTTCTATAGGACGCAAATATTGCCAAATCCGCTAAACATATGCTTGGTCCTTTCATGGCTGGCTGTCACGGAATTAGGCAATTTGCGAAAGAGCATCATTTGAATGACAGGCCACATGCTCTCCTTTGGTTGGCTAAATGCTATGCTATCCCCACGAGTATGTATGCTTGCCAGATCTGGCGAACACGGTTCATAAAGCAGTGAGTTTAACAGCCCCCTTCAAACTGCGCATCTGTGCTTTCTCAAAGGTGTGCTTGGTGTAAAAAGGTCCGTGCCTAACTGGGCTGTGTTGCAAGACTGTGGCCAGGAGCCTCTGCAGTCTCATTGGTTCCGCGCTGCTGCCAAGTTTTTCAACTCTCTGCTTAGCGGGAAAAGTAGCTTGCTCAAAAAGATTGTGCATGCGGATATTGCTCTAGGTGCTACCTACAGAAAGTGTTGGACTGCGGAGTTCATAGAGGCGTGTGTGGGTC
>LKMJ01002751.1_pt1 | contig 16290 bp, 17 predicted proteins | sample 643391 | NCBI WGS metagenome assembly LKMJ01 (sample SAMN04112250, study PRJNA286221) | soda lake metagenome | biome: soda lake; feature: Kulunda Steppe; material: water; isolation source: sample PL-Br10 brine of Picturesque Lake | place: Russia: Kulunda steppe | collected 2010-07
AATGTTGTAACGATAGGTCTGTTTATAACTTTAGACGTTTTTCTAACACGCATGTCCAGTAACTACGATCGCAGCGAGATCCTGCCGGTTGCAGCTATCGCAACGCTTTTTGTCATCTTTGGGTTCACAGTGGGAATCGGATTCGAGATGACGGAGGATGTACTACAGCTATTTTGGATTGGGGTCGCACTCTGTACCGTCTACCTTCTCTATCGGATTGCCGTAGCAGTCGAACACATCGCCAGTGACTCGTGACGCGGACAGGAGCTGGCGGTAGCTCGGAGCGTTGGGCGGGCCACAGTCAAAAAAGACGGATCAAGCGACCCACGTGAGATCGATCCCGACTCGATCTGTCTCCGCCGGCAGCAGTGCTTCCTTTTCGTCCCTGCTGAGTGATTTGATCGCGTACTCGCGTCGTTGTGCCTCGCTTCGGGAGCTGTGATACTCCACGTAGCGGAGTTCGACTGGTCGCCGACCCGCGGTGTAGGAGGCCCCAGTGCCGGCGTTGTGTTCGCTCACTCGCCGGCCGACATCTGTCGTGTATCCCGTATACAGCGTGTCGTCACTGCAACGGACGATGTAGACGTACTGGCTCATAACCAGACCGGCCCAAAGATCAAGAGCAACACGGCAAACACCATCCCGAGTGTGATGCCAAGTGTCGTGACAGTGACGATCAGGTGGCCGTGAGAAGTTGGGAGTCGGGAGACGATCGACTCTGTGCTCGCCCGGAGCAGGTGCCCACCATCCAGTGGGAAGGCGGGGATGCAGTTGAACAGCGCGAGGTTGAAGTTGATCCACCAGGTCCAGAAAAGGAGATTCACTGAAAGAAAGACCACGCCACTGATCGCAGAGAGTGGCCCCTCGACGACGAAAAAGCCAGCAATATCCGAGTTAAAGCCCGCGAAGTTGTAGTTGAACGCTGCCGGGTCGAGCAGCGTTGCGAACGGCAACACAAGCAGATTCCCCATGTAGACGAGAATCGAAGTGATCGCTGGCCACTGTGTGGCGTTGCTACCGGAGAGCCAGGAGAGGAACTGATCGGCGGGGTACTGATCAACACCAAAATCGTCGAAGACGAACCCACTGTACCCATCGGCCAGCACGACATCTGGAACGCCGAGTCCCTCAGAGCCGACTGTCGCCTCGTAGCTCTGGCGCTCCCCATCAATATAGGCTTCGACCGTCACGGTACTCCCGACCTCCTTCGTGTCGAGGACGCGCTCGTAGGCAGTCGCGTTCGAGACACGCTGGTCGTCGATCGCCGTAACGATCACCGACGTGCCATCACTCGGCGCGCCCGCCTCGGCGAGAGCGCTGTCTTCGGGGAGTTCTGACATGTAGGCTCCGATCGGGACGGTCTCGTTGCCACGGTCAGTGACGAGCGTGTTCACTGGCTCGTCTTCGACAGCCGCGGCGAACGCTCGCTCTGTGTTGAGCTGTTCGTCTCCAACGGCGGTCACGCGGGTGAGTGGATCGGTGCCGACGATGTCGTCGGCGACACCATCAACGCTACCGAAAATGAGCAGTCGCCGGTCGACCTCGGTGGTGTCGCTGTCGTCGACAGTCACCGAGAGCTGGTCGTTCTGGTTCGCGTCGAGGACATCGTCGAGATGTGAGCCGTTGTCGACCGTGACGCCGTCGATTTCGGTGATTCGATCGCCGCTCTCGACACCTGCATCCTGTACGCCAGAGCCAGCGAGTGTGTCACCAACAGGGGCACCCGGTGCAACGGCGATCGAGGCAGCCAGTGGCACAAGAAGCAACAGTGCAATCACACAGACCGCAAAGTTGTTTGTGATCCCCGCGGCGAACATTCTGGTCTGTGCACCCCGGTCGGCGTTGCGCTGGTCCTGTTCGTCTGGTTCGACGAACGCACCGATCGGGATGAAGGCAAACGAGACGACACCCATCGATTCGATGTCGATATCCTCGACCCGGCAGAGCAGCCCGTGACCACCTTCGTGGACGACGAGTCCAACAAGCAGCCCAAAGACGATCTCCGGAGCGGCAGAGAGCGGGAGGAACTCGTTGACGCCCGGGATAACGAGGACGTTCTGTGGGCTATCGAGCGTGCCGGCGTCGGGCTGTGCGATGATCGCCGGCACGGCGACCAGCACGACGAGACCGGTGATCACCATCACGACAAGCGCGATCCCGACACCGAGATTCCCCCAGGCACGCCAGAAGCGCTCTCGCTTTGCGAGGTTGTCGAGGAACACACGACCGCGTTTCGTATGAATCGTCGTTAGCGGTCCGGACACTTTCACGAACGAGGGCAGATAGCCACGCATCCGCAGCCCCATCGCGAGAACCGTATAGAGGAGGATACCGATGAGGACCCACGTCAACAGGCCTGGCATTAGCAGTACTGTAGACCGGTCGGGCAAAGAGGGTTTGGACTTCTCGCGTGACCACCACTGATTTGTGCGGGGCAGCCGAACGAGGCGATATGGCCACGATCAGGCGGGTTGTACTCGATATTCTCAAGCCACACGAGCCGAAGATCGTCCCGTTTACCGAACAGTTAAGCGAGAGTGACGGCGTCGACGGCGTCACATCGAAACTGGTCGATATCGAGGAGGACGTGCGGACGATCCGCGTCACGATCGAAGGGGAAGATCTCGATATGGATGCCCTGGAAGCGAAGGTCACGGATCTCAGCGGTTCGATTCACTCCGTCGACGAGGTCTCCTGTGGTGAACAGGTCGTCGACGATCCCTGGTTGATCGACTGATGAACCTGCGACGACGACTCGCCAGCCTCCGACGGGTTATCGGAAAAGAGGATGTCCGCTCGCTTGCCCGGCGCTACTTCGTCGCGAACGGGTTCGACGGGACGCTGACGAGCATCGGTGTCGTCCTCGGCGCCTACATGGGTGGTAGCGTCGACAGCGGCCTCGCCGTCATCGGGATCGGCCTCGGTGCAGCAATCGGGCTCGGTACCTCGGGGATCTGGAGTGTCTGGGAGATTGAACGTGCCGAGACCAGCCGCGAGCTGGTTCAACTCGAGTCGGCGATGATGACTACCCTCGAAGACACGCAACTCACGCGAGATTTCCGGAGCGAACAGATTGTACTGGCACTCGCTGCTGCCTCCGGGCCGGTGATCGGCGTGGTCGTAACGCTCATTCCGTTCCTGTTCGAAGGCGTCTTCCTCTCCATGTTCCAGGCTGTCTTGCTCTCGATTGGCCTCGGGGTGTTGCTGCTTGCCGGCGTCGGCGCATACATGGGGCTGATCTCGAAACAACGCTGGTACGTCGCTGCCATCCGAATGGGGCTTGCCGGTATCGTCGTTGCCGGAATCACAATCTTCCTGCCCGGCTGATCTCTCGCTGGTCGCCCTCGTATTCAAGTAAATACAGCGTAAACAGCAAGCAAACAGGCGTCTGAGTCGCCCTGTTGCTGGTGTGGACCACCAGCAGTCCCGACAGCTAGGCCTCGCGTCGGAGCCGCGAGACGACAAATGCGGTGTCGAGTTTCGCGAGGAAGGGACCGAGCTTCGGCCCTTCGGTGTCGTCAAACAGCAGTCGGTAGCCGGCACCGAAAAACTCGCCCACGTCGAGGTCGTGTGCCTTCGCAATCTCGAAGATCTGACTCTGGATTGCCTCGCCGTCGTGACCCTCCTCGATGAAATCAGCGAGTTCATCAAGCGCCTGCTCGGTCGCCTCGTCGAAGGTCGTCTCCGGGAGTGCCGAGCGTTTGAGTTCGTAGTTGAAGGCGTTGTCAGTCAGACGCGCCCACTCACTTGCCAGTTCGACACGACCAAGCGCTTCCTCGACAGCCCACTCGGGGGCGTCATCGGGAATATGGCCCTCTCGTCTGGCGATCTCCTCGCGCTGTTCGGGGTCGTCCGTCATTCCAAGCACCGCAGCAAAGGTGTAGGGGATCCGGATGCGCTCCTCACGGACCTCGTCGACGACGGTCGGATAGGCCTGCTCGGCGAGTGCTTGCTCGTAGTCATCGCCCGTTTGCTCGAAGTACCGGCGCTCGAATTCGTCGAACTCGTCGACGAGCTGGTCGATGGTCTCGATGCTGAAATCCCGCTGTTTGAGCGGCGCTTTGCTGAAGAAATACCGGAACACCTCGGGCTCCAGGATCGCTAGTACCTCGCTTACGGTGACGATGTTGCCTTCCGAGGAGGAGAGTGCGTCGCCTTCGAGTGTGAACCACTCGTAGACCATCCCGACAGGCGGCTCGATACCGAGAACGTTCCGGGCGATGTCGACTCCACTCGGCCAGGAGCCCTCTGCGTGGTCTTTCCCGAATGGCTCGAAATCCACGCCGAGTACCTGCCACTGGGCGGGCCACTCGAACCGCCAGGGGAGCTTGCCATCGCGTAGCCCGGCAACACCCTCGTGGCCACAGCCTTCGATGACCGTGTCGCCGGCCTCCGAGTCCGTACAGCGATAGGAGACCGTTCCTGCGTCGAGATCCACAGCCGTGATCGTCTCTGTAAGCTGCCCACACTCCTCACAGTGTGCGAAAAAGGGAACGTACTCCTCGTCGACTTTGTCCTGGTAGTTCGCGAGCACCTGGCGGGCTTGCTCGCGGTTTTCGAGGATGTGGCGTGTCACGTCCTCGAAGGCCCCGTCAGCGTACAGTTCCGTGTTCGAGACAAACTCGACATCGACACCGAGCTTCTCGACTTCCTGACGGAGCAGTTCGGTAAAGTGTGCGCCATAAGAGTCAGCGCTCCCGAAGGGGTCTGGAATGTCGGTGTATGGTTTTCCGAGGTTCCGCCCGAGCGCGCCCGCATCGATCTCGCCGAGTCCGACAAGGTTGCCGTCGAGATCCGCGAGCCGGCGGGGAATACCACGGAGTCGGTCTTTGTCGTCCGCGGTGAACACCTGCCGCACCTCGTGCCCGCGGTCGCGGAGAACGGCCGCCACGATCGCCCCCCGGAGGATCTCGTTTGCGTGCCCGATATGGGGAACGCCGGATGGAGAGACGCCGCCTTTGATCACGAATGGCTCGCTGCCGTGTTGTTCGACGACATCCGCGACGGACTCGGCCCAGAAGGCGTGGTCGCCGTCGAGGACCTCGTAGGGATCAGGGTGCTCTGAACTCATCACTCTCCCTCCGGGACAATCTCCGTCCCGTCGTGGTCGCCGTCGATGGCAGCGAGCAGATTCGTCGGCTCCTCGCCGTCGAGAACGACCGCCCGGAGCCCCGACCGCTGCAGGAGTTTGCTCGCAAGGAGATCAACCGGCGCGTTGCTTCCAGCGGTGATCTCGATGTCACCGACAACGTCGACCAGCTCGGACGGCGACATCGCGTCGAACTTCGTTGCGTCGGGAGTCGTGCTGGGATCGGCGTCGTAGACACCAGAAACACTCGTGGCGTAGATCAACAGATCGGCGTCGGCGTACTCCGCAAGCGCCGTCGCGACAGCGTCAGTCGTGTGTCCAGCCGCTGTCCCACCCATCACGGGAACGTCACCCCGCCGGAGTGCCTCGCGTGCACTGTCGTGGTCCGTCGGTGGTGTCGACGATGCCCTGTCGTCCATCGCCGCGATCAACAGCCGTGCGTTCAGGCGTGTGACGGCGATCCCCAGCTGGTCGAGTTCGATCTCGTTTGCGCCGACATCGCGAGCCGCCTCGATGTACTCCCTGGCTGCCGGACCGCCGCCAACGACGACGCCGACCGTGTGACCGGCGTCGTCGAGATCTTCGATGACGGTCGCGTACTCCCCGACTCGGCCGGCATCGACCGTCGGAACAAGCACGCTTCCACCAATAGAAACGATTACTTTCATTGCCTCGCCGTAACCCCGATTCCATCTTAAGGGTTGTTACCCGCTTCGACCCACAGCCCGCCACAAAGCCCGTCGCTGCCGTCAAATACATGCTAAATTTGCCCCTTTCTTCGGATGAATGACTATTATTTCAAGATAATTGGAGAGAATTAAATTATAAAGAGAGATTCACTAGTACAGCCTCAAAAAGCGTTATAAAATTTCTGCAGCCCTGTGAGCCACTCGTAAAACGACATTTTTCTTTAATTCAAGCTGAATGCAGCCAAAGCAACACGAAGTTTCCTCCCTTTATATGACCCTGTGCTGCATTGGAGTGATTGAGGACAGGACCCATGAGTACAACACAATCTCCGGACGGTTCGAAAGAAGAGCGGCTTCGAAGCTACCTGAAACAGAAAGCAGAGGACGGGGAGATGTACTTCAAAAGCAAGTTCATCGCAGACGAGGTCGGCCTCTCGCCAAAAGAGATCGGTGCGTTGATGGTGAAACTCAAAGATTCGGCGACCGACATCGAAGTCGAGAAGTGGTCGTACACGAGCGCGACGACCTGGCGGGTCGAACCGGCCGCATAAGCCGAGTCGAACCGGCCGCATAACCGACGACAGGGCATACGTGTCTCCCGTGTGCCGTGTCCGGTCCCCGCAGTAGTGCCAGTCAGTTGTTGTGAAGGCGACGCAGTCGGTTGCCGGCTATCATCACGTTCGAGGTTTTTATCCCGGACCATCGCATACGCCGAGTCGATGGCAGGCAGCAACGGGGCTGGCTCTCCCCCCGATGCCGAGGAGTTTTCGTCCGTCTTCACCGCCTACGAGGTCCGGACCGACGGCGAGAGAGTGCTGTACATCGGTGAGCCGATCGCAACCAGGACACAGCTCGAAGAAGAGCTGTGGCCGCTGTTTCGCGAACACGGCTACGAAATCTCGCTGCAGCGTGGGTATGACTCCGAGTCGGGTGTGCCGATCTCGCGTGGCGAGTACGTCCTGGTCGCCGAGCCGTGGTCGACCGAAATCGACGGCATCCCGTGGACGAACGTCGTGTTGTTCGTGCTGACAGTCATTTCGACGCTGTTTGCGGGTGCATTCTACTGGTATCAGGTGCCGCTCACCTCCGAGCCCTGGCGAGCGATCGAGGCCTGGCCCTTCGTCGTCGCGATCATGGGCGTTCTTGGCATCCACGAACTCGGTCACTATGTGATGAGCCGCTATCACAACGTGCAGGCGTCACTGCCGTATTTCATCCCGCTGCCGACCTACATCGGCTCGATGGGGGCGGTCATCAAGATGAAAGGCCAGATTCCCGACCGGAAGGCGCTTTTTGACATCGGCGCTGCGGGGCCGCTTGCGGGGCTGGTTGCGACGGTGATCGTCACCGCGATTGGGCTCCAGCTGGATCCCTTGCCGGCCCAGGAAGCCGCGGCCGCACAGGCCGAGTCGGGCGATACGCTCGTCGAGTTCAACCATCCACCACTGCTCGAAGTAATCGCCTGGGCAACCGGCACAACCGCCCAGCTCGAAGATGGAGTCGTTCACCCAGTGGTCTTCGGTGGCTGGGTCGGGATGCTGGTGACGCTTCTGAACATGCTTCCCGTCGGCCAGCTAGACGGTGGCCACATCCTGCGTGCGATGATCGGCAAACAACAAGAACGCGTCGCCGCAATGGTTCCGCTTGCACTGTTCGGACTTGCAGCCTATCTCCTCTTCGTCCGTAGCGGTGTGGATTCGGTCGGCATCTGGGTGATGTGGGGGCTGTTCGCGCTCGGACTCGCCTACGTCGGCCCGGCCGATCCGATCGAGGACGAGCCACTGGACCGCACGCGGATGGCCGTCGGCGTCCTCACTATTGTCCTGGGTGCACTCTGTTTCACACCGATTCCGATCGAGATTATCGAAGTGGCGTGAGACGTGTCCCAGTCCACACAAAAGAGGAGTTTCCACGAAGAAACACCCTGCTTGTGACCCCCGTTCTACGTGGAACCCCCCACGCAGATCCCGTTTCGCACAATACTCCGTACACACGGCACGAGGCAAGGGTTTTTATCAGGCAATCGCTTTCCTCTTTTTACGAGGCATGTCTGCAGAGGATACATCACCCGACGAGTCTGGCAGTGACGAGGCCGACACCGAGGAGTCTCGGGACGTCCGAGAGAAGCTCGAAAAAGAAGCAGACAGAGCAATCGAGCAGTTCGACGAGGGGGTCGTCGACCTCCTCTCGTGGATCCTCGAAACAGAGACACGCGCACGGATCTACATTCACCTTCGCCAGCAGCCCGACAGCACGAGCGATGAGATTGCCGATGGGACCGGACTGTACCCGAGCACCGTTCGAGAGGCGCTGGCTGCGCTGAACGACGATGGGACAGTCACACGAGACAAACGACAAAGCGACGGCGCGGGCAACAACCCATACGAGTACAGTGCAATCCCACCGAGTGATCTCGTGGCCGAGGTCATCGACGACGTGCAGGGCCAGCTCAACGCCGTGTTGAATCTCGACAGGTATCTCAACGGCAACGACGAGGCCGACGAGGAGGCTGTGACGATCACCGTCGACGACGAGGAGACGAGTCGAAGCCACTAAACCTCGCGGCATCATCCGACGAAATATGGACGTAGCGCTCGGTGGAACGTTCGATCCGATTCACGACGGGCACCGTGCGCTGTTCGAGCGGGCGTTCGAGCTTGGTGACGTAACGATTGGACTCACAAGCGACGACCTCGCACCGAAAACCCGCCACGAGGACCGCCCGATCCGTTCCTACGACCGCCGTCGCAGTGATCTCGACGCAGAGCTGTCGGCGTACGCTGACGAGTACGACCGGGAGTGTACGATCCGCAAGCTCGCCGAGCCGACGGGGATCGCGACCGAACCACAGTTCGACGTTCTCGTACTCTCACCGGAGACGAAAACCGGCGGGAAGCGAATCAACGAGATTCGCCGGGAACGGGGACACGACCTGCTCGAACTGGAAGTGGTCGATCACGTCTACGCCGAGGACGGCGAAATTATCTCCTCGACGCGGATCGTCTACGGCGAGATCGACGAACACGGCAATCTCACACCCGAGCGCGAGGGGCGTGTCACAGTCGATATGGAGTGACTACCAGTCGGGTGGCTCCAGCCCAGTTTCAGCGAGCTGTTCTTTCCAGTGTTGTTGGACAGAGAGCCGTGACACCCCCACAGCGTCGGCAACAGCAGTCTGTGAACGCTGGTCGCTTGCGATGAGTGCGCCGACGTACAGTGAGGAAGCCAGCTTCGCCTTTTTGGATCGCTCAGATTCGGGCACCGTCGAGAGAAAGACATCGCGGGCGTTCGAGCGAGCGTCCGTCCCGAGGTCGAGCCGATCAGCTGCGGTTTCGAGTGTCTCCAGCCACTCGGCGTTGTCGAGTTCGTCGCTGGCTCGGTACACGGACGGCTGTAGGACGTAGTGTTGTATAAACGTTCTCCGGGAAGCGACACGTTCATTTGGGGCGGTCGAAAATAGTCGAGTGCGCGCGGGTAACCGAGCCAGGCCAAAGGTGCAGCGCTTAGGACGCTGTCCCGTAGGGGTCCGCCGGTTCAAATCCGGTCCCGCGCACTGACTGAGTTTTTCGAGCGTAGCGAGAAAACGAAGGAAGGAGCAGGAGCGGATTTGGACCAGACGAGTCGCAGTGCGCGCAGCGAAGCGAGCACAACCGTCTCGGCGAGGTTCAAATCCGGTCCCGCGCATTTTCCTGCGAACACGTGAGGGAGCGAAGCGACTGAACAGTGAGCAGTGTAAATCTGCTCGTTGTTCACTCAAATGAATATGTTTTAGTATATATAAATAGGGTTAATCTATATGTACATAGAGAATAAGTTTGTAATAAAACTAATGAATAGATAATTATACATAGATTTAAAAAGATAACTAAATGAGACAATGGTAGACAGACTAGACCCCTGGACGGTGGGTCGGTTCAACGTGGAAGTGGACGGTGTACTTATCGGTGGCGTCAGGAAGGCGAAAATCCCGGGAAGCAGTACGGAAGAGTCGGGCACGAACAGCAACTCGTGGGGGCAAACCCGCCGGGGTGACCTCCAGATGGACCTCAATATGGAAAGATGGACACAGAGACTGCTCAACTGGAATGAAGAGATACAGAACGACGAGGACAGCGCATACAAAGAAATTGAGGTAACACTCCTCAACAAAGACGATGGTGCGGCGGAATGGGTCTGGACGTTCCACGACGCCTGGCTCAAAGGGTTTCAGCCACCACTACTGGGTGAAGTAGATGAAGACGGCGAGGGAAAACAGGCAATATACAGTGCAACGTTCGCATACGACAGTCTCGATTCGGAGGAAGCATAGGAGCCACAGCAATGAGTGAAAAACAGCAGACGGCCGATCACAGTGTCCATACTGGGGAACACACCGAGCAGAGACGGTTGCTCACAGACGGTGGCGAGGACGCGAAAGTAGTTGGAGAGCGCGACGAGGAGGGAATCGGCGTTCTCGGGGAGGTCACAGCTGAGACAGGCGAGAACTACGGCATCAAAGGAACCGTCGCTTCGACAGGATACGGGCTGTACACGCCGGACGACGCGAAAATTTCGGGGAACGTCGACGCAGACGGCGACTGGACAGTCGAAACCGAGTCAGGTGCAGATGCAGGGAGTGTCACGCTCGGACATTCGGACAACGACGGCGATACCGCCGGGGCAACGATTAGCGGTGGTGGCACGCAGGACAACGAAAACACGGTCACTGCGGCGTTCGGAACCGTCTCGGGTGGGTACGGCAACAGCGTCAGCGGTGAGGGTGGCACTGTCCCCGGTGGGATTGCCAATTCGGCACAGGGAGCGAGTGCTGTGGCGCTAGGACGAAGCGCTCGCGCTGTTCACGACGGCGCAGTCGTCATTGGTGACTCGACGACCACCGAACTCTGGTCCGAGGGCCCTGACGAACTGCGTGTACAGATGCCAGTGTACGCCAAGGAGTTCAACACCACCAGCGCCAGCACGGCCAAAACCGGAATCGAACCCGTCGACCCAGAAGCAGTCTTGAATGGTGTCAAGTCGCTCTCGCTGGCCACCTGGTCATTTCACGATTCCGAAGGAACGAGACACATGGGGCCACTGGCGGAGGAGTTCTCCGAAACGTTCGATCTCGGGAGGACCGACCAGGCGATTGCGACTGTCGACGCCGACGGCGTTGCACTCGCTTCGGTACAGGGGCTGGTGCGTCGCTTCGACAGAGAAAGTGAGCGGCTGCACGAGGAGATTGCGGCCAGAGACGAGCGGATCGAACGTCTGGAATCCAGTCTGGAAAGTCTGTCTGACCGACTGGCGACAGTAGAGTCACAACTGAATGAGTCCCAGTATCAGGAAGACTCGAAGTGAGCTCTCGCAATCGAGTTCAAATCCGGTCCCGCGCTGTCCGAAGTGAGAAAACGAGTCTCTAATCGAGAATATCACAATCTCTTGGGTTCAGTCAGGATGTGCTCTGCAAGAGGGAAGGCACAAATCCTGTACGAGGCATTATCACCACTGCGGTCTCGAGTACCGAGGATACTGATATTCACCGAGAGAAGGAATATGAAAAACGAAAGATTGTTTTACGTAGGCATCGCCGTGTCGTTACTGTGACTGAAGAACGTCGGGTAGATGGAAACCTGCACGCTCATCAGAGACGACAGGATGACACAGCAACACTGGTCAGTTCGGTCAGAGCTGAGACCGACGCTGGTGATCAGTTTGTTGAAACGAGTCAGGAATCGAAGAATCAAGAAGTGAACGATATCGAAGATTGGCACGATCTCAACGCCGTTCGGGATGATCTTAGGGGCGAGTACGTGATGGTAAACGATCTCGACGAAGAGACGGCAGGATACGACGAATATGTTGGAAATCCCGAGGAAGGATGGGAACCAATCGGCGACGACAGTGAAAGGTTCGAAGGCGTGTTCGACGGGAACGGTCACGATATCGCCAGACTACGAATAGACCGCCCGGATGAGGACAGAGTGGGACTATTCAGTGAAGGTAATGCAGACATACGAAATGTCAATCTAGTTGATGTCGATATCACTGGTAAGGATAGCGTGGGCGCGCTTGTGGGGGACGGAAGTGGTATGATCTCTCTATCGTCTGCATCAGGCGAGGTTATTGGCGACAAGAATGTGGGCGGACTCGTCGGATCGAGTTACTACATAATTTGGAAGTCTTTTTCAGCGTGCGTTGTAACCGGTGATGAGCAGTCTGGGGGACTGACTGGGTATAACCATAGAGATATTATCAACTCGTGGGCTACGGGCGATGTCGAGACAACAGACGGGGGGACCACGGGCGGACTCGTCGGCTCAAACACGGGAATCATTTCCAGGTCATACGCAACAGGAACTGTTACTGCAAACTCCACTGACGTGGGCGGACTCGTCGGGGATTCCTCTTTTGATAATGAGATTCGCGAGTCATACGCAACAGGCGAGGTCACTGGTGACAGCAATGTTGGCGGACTTGTCGGCAGCTTCAACTCTGAAAGTGAGATTAGCGGGTCATACGCAACGGGCGAGGTCACTGGCGACAGCAATGTTGGCGGACTTGTAGGAGAACTGTCAGACATGTTCGGTCGTGAATCGACTCTTCGAGACAGCTACTGGGATGTCTCAACCACCGGAATAGACGACGCAGTTGGTGAAGTCGGGGATGATGCAGAAATTAAAGGAGAGGTCAACGGACTGGAAACAACTGAGATCCAAGGTCAAGTCGCTGCAGAAAACATGTCGGCGCTGGATTTCGAGGAGGCGTGGCAGGTTGTTACCGATCCGGATGACTATCCAGGTTTGCGGGAACTAGACGGGACTAAGATCAACGGTATTGAGTGGCGAAATCCATCACAAGCCCGAAGCGTCAGTGGTAGTGATGACCCGGCTGATGCTCTTTTTGCGACTACTCCGGTCGTGCGTATTGATGAAAGGCTCTTATTAAATGAGTCGGTTGAGTTTGAGATTACGAACCAACAGACTGGTAGATCTGTGACAGTTTCGCCGATTGAGGCTCTTGATGCTCCCGCTTTCGGCAATATCAGACTGAACCTATTCGGCAATAGCGGCACCTTCTTTGACGAGCCTAACATTAGAGAGACCACTCGGGACATTAATATTGCGGTCGAAGTTGGGGGTGACGAGGATACCTTCACCGAAACGACGATTGCTGAATACACCGTCTCTGTCTTTGCCGATGGTGTAGAGCTTGCGACGTCCGAGCCTCGCGAATTCACGATTGGATATCAACCACAACCGGTAGCGACGATTGACGGCGATCAAATTGTCGTAACGACGGACCCATCCGGTATCGACCCTGACCGAGATGTTGAGTTTGAGCTGTACGAGTCAGAAGATTTTGGCGCGGACTTTATCCGCGAACCTGGGACATATGACGATGGGCTTGACCACTTCGTGTACGAATTTGACCACGAAGAGTTCGAGTCTGACACCGTAGAGCAGTGGGGGGTGACCATCGACAGACCTGAGGATGGAGGAGCTAGCGACGATGAAACCGTTTACATGAATAATGTCAGGTTCACCACGCTGGAGATTGGGGAAGAAACAGAGGAAATGGCTGTCTCCATCCCAGAGATGGGGCCTGACGAAGCAACCACGGTTCAGATAACCGCTCCAGAGACTGACCACCTCGTTATAGACAATCTCTGGACGGACTGGTGGATCACTGCCGGAGACCTCACCGACGGTGAGGTGACGAATATCGATCTGCCGGGGACCCCGAACGACGGCACTGTCGAAGTGAGTTGGAATGGTGAGGAGATTGATGACATCGACATCATCGGTATCGAACCGAACCACGACACCACACCCGAGCCGAAGTACATCGGGGGAGAATACATCATCGAAATGCAACGCAACAACGGCGACGACGAGACGTTGGCGACTCTGGAAGTTGTTGAAGAGTAAATCAGCTCGTTGCGCACACTTGTTTTGCTTCTGAACAAACCAATAGACAACAACCGTACGCCACGCAAAGAATTCCCTTCCGCCACGAAGTGAAAGGCCATTCTCCACGAAGCGAAAGGCCTTCCGCCACGAAGCGAAACGTATTCGATGATGACACGAGACAGGAAAGAGGGTGGACACTACGCGAGAGAATACACAGAAGCGGACGTGCTGGAGGCGTTTGCCGAGGCGTCGGTGCCGGTGTTGACCGCGCCGGAGGTGGCGGAGTTCGTTGGCTGTTCGCCCGGTACTGCCCGAACCAGGCTAGAGACACTCGTCGAAGCAGAACAACTCTACCGCAAGGAGGTCGGCGCACGCGCTGTCGTCTACGTCCGGCTCGATCGGGACGCCAGCCGACGCTCCGGGTACGGGGAGTGGAAGCAGTCGCTCTGGGAGGCTCCCGACACAGCCGATCAGCCTGACGGCAGCGGCTGACGAGAACCTACGGAGATACCCGGCCCACGTATCGAAACGCATTTTGAGATTCCCACCAGCCGACGACTGTGAGCAACGCCGACGAGCGAGCACAGTTCTGGGCACTGTATCTCACCAGGTTTGCGGAGGGCTTTGGCTTCATCACGCTCATCACGCTGCTGCCGACGTATATCAACACGCTCGATCCCCAGGGGACGACAATCCTGGGGGTAACGATCAGCGCCGGCGTCATCATCGGGATGTACACGACGGGCTTCACGCTGGCCCAGACTGCGACAGTAGTCCCGCTTGCCTGGCTCGGCGATCGGTTCGACAAACGACTCGTCTTGCTCGCCGTCCTCGGGATCGGTGCCGGCGTCTACGCCCTCTTTCCACTCGTCGACTCTTCGGCGTCGTTTATCGCCATCCGCGCGTTGCAGGGCGTCGTCGTCACTGGTGCAGGGCTGATGACACTCTCCCTTGTCGGACAGATTGCCGATTACGGGACCCGAGCGGAGAAAATCGGCAAGGCGAATGCAGCCTCGTTTGCGGCCTCGATCGTTGGCTCGCTGTCTGCCGGTGCGATCTACGATGCTGTTGGATTCGGTCCCATCTTCACGATCATCACGTTGCTGATGATTCTCGCGTGGGTCGTCACACTTGGCTTTCTCGAACCGGACGACACACGGGTCGAGGGGTTCCCGTTCACAGAGCTGGCGGTCAACCGGAAGATCCTCACAATCTCGGTCTTTCGCCTGCAGTACGGGATGGCCGTCACGATGGTCCGGACGTGGGTGCCGATATACGCCGGGACGGCCGTCGCGGCGGGTGGGCTGGCAGTCGGCGCGACGGCTGTCGCCGTCACCGTGACTGCGGAGAAAGCGACGAATATGGTTGGACAGCTGTTTACCGGACGGCTCTCCGATGGCTACGGCCGATCTCTTTTCGTCTTTGCCGGCGGCGGCGCATACGGCGTCATCGCGATCATGATTCCGCTGTCGCCCGCTATCGGCTCGGCGCTGGGGACGGCCGTAACCCTCCCAGTGCTCGGTGCTGTGCCGGCAGCGTATCTCCCGCTTGTCGCCTTTTCGGGGCTGTTGGGTGTCGCTGATTCGTTCCGCGAGCCAGCGAGCATGGCGCTGTTTGCTGATGCGGGCACCGAAGAAGGCGGGGTTGCATCGAGCTTTGGGATTCGGGAACTGCTCTGGCGACCTGGGTCGATCGCAGGGCCGCTCGTCGCCGGCTGGCTGATGGTCGAGGTGAGTATGGCTGCCGTGTTCTACGTCGGCGGAGCCTTCGCGATTACAGGTGTTCTGGGTTTCCTGGCAATCCTGCTCTACGATCACGGCCGCCACGCGCTGACAACGTGGTGATCAGCTGTTCAGTCGGGACATCTACAGGGGAGTTAATCCGCAGCAATTATAGATCAGCCATCTCACATGAGCGTATGCCACAGTTTGATACCGACGACATCTACGATCTGTCGATGCCGACAGCTGTCGCCGTCTCGCCCGATGGCGACAGGGTCGCCTTCGTCGCCGACGAGTTCGATCCCAGCGAGGACAAGCGACGATCCTCGCTGTTTGTCGTTCCGACCGATGGCTCTCGCGAGCCACACCGACTGACGCGTGCCTCCGACGGCGGGATGCCGAAGTGGTCTCCCGACGGCTCACGGCTCGCCTTTCTCGGCGCACGGGAGACGGATGTCGAAAAAAAGGTCGGTCGTGACGAGCAGCAAGCGGACGAGAGTGACGACGACAGCGACGAAGCCGAGGAGGACACAGCGGCAGACGAAAGCCAGGATGAGGAGGAACCAGACGGCGGCGACGAGGAACCGAAACCGCAGGTCTGGCTGTTCGATCTGGAACGTGGCGGTGACGCCGTCCAGGTCACCGACCGCGATGCGGGCGTCAGGGAGTTCGACTGGGGACCTGACGGCGAGCGGATCGTCGTCTCGGCGCGTGATCCAACGGACGACCAACAGGAGATGCTCGACGAACGCCGGGAGGGTGGCCCGATCGAGATCGAACGCCTCCAGCACAAGGCAGATGGCATCGGCTGGCTGGACGAGGTCCGGAGCTATCTGTTCGTCGTCGATATCGAGACCGGGGAGACAGAACGGCTCGACGACGCCTACGGCCAGGGTGCT
>LKMJ01002753.1_pt1 | contig 16286 bp, 3 predicted proteins | sample 643391 | NCBI WGS metagenome assembly LKMJ01 (sample SAMN04112250, study PRJNA286221) | soda lake metagenome | biome: soda lake; feature: Kulunda Steppe; material: water; isolation source: sample PL-Br10 brine of Picturesque Lake | place: Russia: Kulunda steppe | collected 2010-07
AAGAACGTTTAGAAATTCAAGCTATTGCTGATGATATTACAAGTAAATACGTTCCTCCACACGTAAACATTTTCTATTGTTTAGGTGGTATTACATTTACTTGTTTCTTAGTTCAAGTAGCAACAGGGTTTGCTATGACATTCTACTACAGACCTACAGTAGCTGAGGCTTTTGCTTCAGTACAATACTTAATGACTGATGTGAACTTTGGATGGTTAATTCGTTCAATTCACCGTTGGTCAGCAAGTATGATGGTCTTAATGATGATTTTACACGTATTCCGTGTATACTTAACGGGTGGTTTCAAACGTCCTAGAGAGTTAACATGGCTATCAGGAGTGGTAATGGCTGTTTGTACGGTTTCTTTTGGTGTAACGGGTTATTCGTTACCTTGGGACCAAATTGGTTACTGGGCAGTTAAAATTGTAACTGGTGTTCCTGAAGCAATTCCAGTTATTGGAGAACCTATCGTAGAATTATTACGTGGTGGTGTTAGCGTAGGACAAGGTACTTTAACTCGTTTTTATAGTTTACACACATTCGTTTTACCTTTATTAACAGCTGTTTTCATGTTAATGCACTTCTTAATGATTCGTAAACAAGGTATATCAGGTCCTCTATAAAAAATAACTATTGTGGAACTCGTAAGGGTTCCACACGTCTGTTTCTTTATTGATTTATAATAAATCAATAAAGAAGCTCTAAACTAGTTAAATTCATTAAATTATAATTGATATATCTTTATAATGATGGGAGCCAATTAAAATATCGAAATATTTGAGAAAAAAAATTTTAAGGGAAGAAAATTCCCTTAGGGAATTTTCTATTTTTTTCAAAAATAATTTTGTTTTTATTGTTATTTAAATAAGTAGGCTACTACCCTTCGGGCTAAAAAAAATCCCTCTCGTTGTAAGTTAAAGAGTTAGTAACGCGCCCTTTTTACGAAATAACCATTTGGTCAAAGTTTTAAAGAACCTTCTAGAACATTTCTTCTCCCCCGAAGGTCCCCCTAAGGGGGGGGGTATAGAATCTTCAAAATCGAATATATATTTTTTTTTTTTTTAATAAAAAAAATTCGGTACTTTTCTTAAAGAACTTTTCTTTTTTTTTTTTTTGTAAATTAGGTTCTTTAAAATCTTTTTGATAAACTAGGAGATTTCAACTCATATTTTTTGGCAAATAGATCGACTCGTAGAGTAAGAGTAGCCCTAAAACCTAGTATTTAATTAAAAAAGGTATACATACTCAAAGAGTGACCTAGACTCTCCCCTTCGGTTGATATAACGGATTTTTATATCAACCGAAGGGGAGAGTCTACCAATTAAAAAAACAAATAAAATAATAATAAAGAGAAAAAGAAAATAAAAATCTTCTTAAAGAAGATTTTTATTTTCTAAGCGTTAAATGTTATTCATGTTGAGCGAAGCTCTGACAAGTAGGTATAGGTAGCGCTTTAAGAGTCTACCTTCTGTTCCCCTGTAGGGGTTCACTCTCTTAAAGCGCTACCTATACTAGCGTTTTTACCTTGCTACGAGTGCGCGTACTACACAGGTCAGCTACTTTTTATTTTTTAAGTAAGATGCTATATTAAAGGCACTTAAAAGATAAAAAAGCTGAAAAACAATAAATTTTTTTCTATGAAAGTACGTTCTTCAGTTAAAAAAATTTGCGATAAATGCCGTGTTATTCGCCGCAGAGGCACTGTAATGGTTATTTGTACTAACCCTAAGCATAAACAACGCCAAGGTTAATTTCTTTTAAATTATGAATTTATAAAGCATAATGTTGATATATTAATATTAAGACAATAGGATTATAAATAGTCGAAGTTTTAACTCCCTTTAAGGGAGTTAAAACTTCGACTATTTATAAAAAGGGACTTATAACTTCGACTATTTGTAAAAAAAGAATTTACACGTGTAACTTTACAAAAAAAGTTTTTTGTAGGTCACTCGTACGGATGTGCGAAGACCTTCCTGGTTTAGCACCTTAAAAATATAAAGTACAAAAATTAATAAATGTTTTATTAGAAAATTTTTAATAGAAATAATCTCCGTGTTTTTAAAAAAAAATCACGTAGGGTCAGGTTTTATTAATAAAATTGACAATTAATAAAAAATGTTCTATATTAAAAGTAATATACTTAGTAAGCCCCCATCGTCTAGAGGCCTAGGACATCTCCTTTTCACGGAGGAAACAGGGATTCGAATTCCCTTGGGGGTAAAAAATTAAATATAATTAAACATTAATTATAAAAATTGTTTATAAAAAACATCATGACATATGACGCTTCGCTAGATTTTAAACTTGTCTAAAGGGAGTTTAAAATCCAGTCCGACTACTTAACAATTAGTTAAGTACAACCGAAGAATAGAGTTTAGGCTACAACCCTTTGGTTGTAAAAGTACGAGGCGCCCTTTCAATTAAATACATTAAAAACGTCGTTAAGAACGACGAGTATGGTTCCCACACTAAAGTACATAAACCGTTAAAAAATTAACGACATCGTCTTTAGAAAACAAAAGACTTAATTAAAAAGAGTCGATTTCGACTCGTAAAAAAAAAACTATCAAAAAGAGTCGAGCTCACTATAAAGTAATCTACTAGCTTTTTTTCTTCGTAAAACGGGCAAACCACTCACGTAATTAAATTAATCTAAAAAGATGGTAAAAAAAAAGACCGAAGTGTGGCAAAATAGCATACATAAAGGTTAGGATTTATCAATTGTCGAAGTTAACACTTCCCCCTTCAGGGGGAAGTGTTAATCTTCGAGAATTCTCAATATAGAAGATTTAGAAAATTCCCTAAGGGAATTTTCTTCCCTAAATCTTCTATATTGAAATTGTAAAAAATATGTTACAATTTATAAAATTGATAAATGTAAAGATTACTGTTACTTCTTTACGAATATCTTATCTTAAATAAGATAAATAGAATAAAAAAATTGCTGTTTGTAAAAGTATATGGCGGTAATATAGAGGGAGGATATTTCGCAAAATTATTGCGACAGAAATAATAAAGTTCATCAAAAGTTTTCAACGAAAAATAAAAATGCTATATTGAAAATACTCGAAAAATTGGCTTATATAATAAAAAAAAAAAAGAAATTTTATGGCACGTGCTAAATTTGAACGTAAAAAACCGCATGTAAATATTGGTACTATTGGACACGTAGACCACGGTAAAACGACATTAACAGCCGCTATTACAATGACATTAGCGGCTAAAGGTATTGGTGCAGGTAAAAAATATGATGAAATTGATTCTGCCCCAGAAGAAAAAGCTCGTGGTATTACCATTAATACAGCACACGTAGAATATGAAACAGATAACCGTCACTACGCACACGTAGACTGTCCAGGTCACGCGGATTATGTTAAAAACATGATTACGGGTGCTGCGCAAATGGATGGCGCTATTTTAGTAGTATCTGGTGCTGATGGTCCTATGCCACAAACAAAAGAACACATCTTACTTGCTAAACAAGTAGGTGTTCCTAATATTGTTGTTTTTTTAAACAAAGAGGACCAAGTAGATGATAAAGAATTATTAGAATTAGTAGAATTAGAGGTTCGTGAAACTTTAGATAAATATGAATTCCCTGGGGATGAAATTCCTATTGTTTCAGGTTCGGCTTTATTAGCTTTAGAAGCACTTGTAGAAAACCCTAAAGTTAAAAAAGGAGAAAACCAATGGATCGACAAAATTTATGATCTAATGGATAAAGTAGATACTTACATTCCTACACCAGAACGTCAAACTGACAAACCTTTCTTATTAGCTGTTGAAGATGTTTTATCTATAACAGGTCGTGGTACCGTAGCTACTGGTCGTGTGGAACGTGGTACTTTAAAATTGGGTGAAAACGTAGAAGTAGTAGGTTTAGCAGACACGAAAAGTACAGTTGTTACTGGTTTAGAAATGTTCAAAAAAACATTAGAAGAAACTATGGCCGGTGATAACGTTGGTGTTTTATTACGCGGTATTCAAAAAAAAGATATTCAACGTGGTATGGTTTTAGCTAAACCAGGAAGTATTACACCTCATACAAAATTTGAATCTCAAGTTTATATCTTAACTAAAGAAGAAGGTGGTCGTCACTCTGCTTTCTTAGCAGGTTACACTCCTCAATTCTATGTACGTACAACTGATGTTACTGGTAAAGTAACAGGTTTCTCACACATTCAAATGCGTAACCCTTCATCTGTTGCGGAAGAACATTCTAACAAAATGGCTATGCCTGGTGACCGTATTAGTATGGTTGTTGAATTAATTAACGCTATTGCCATTGAAAAAGGTATGCGTTTTGCTATTCGCGAAGGTGGTCGTACTGTAGGTGCTGGTGTAGTAACTTCTATTATTGAATAATTCATTTTTTCTCTTAAATTGATGGTTCTAATCTAAAAGCTTTTTTTTGAACTCCGCTTTTTATAAAAAAGCGGAGTATTAATTTTCATCTTGTTTATTAAAATACGATATATTTAATTAAATATTTACCCTAAATTTATAATCTTATTTTGCGAAGCCCTTCAGGGCTTCGCACCGTACGCCAGTAAGAGTGACTAACGAGTTGTTAGTCACTCTTATAGGCGACTACCTATTTATTAAAATTAATAGATTAAAAAAAATTTTAGATTATATATTATATATATAATAGAATATATACCCTCCCTTAAAGGAAAGAAAATTTATAAAAAAATCTGCTGTATATATAAAAATATACTCTTCACGATAGAAAACCGAGGATTTTCTAAGAAAATCTTCGGTTTTCTAGTATCTTAAAAATCGTTTCAAGATTTTTAAGATATATGAGCATTTTCACGATAAGAAATCTATTTGATTTCTTATCGATGAAAATATCACACAAAAAAAATTTTTTTGATATAATGAAGATATCAATGATGAAAATCAAAAGCCTTTTAGGCGCGTAACTCAATGGTAGAGTGACTGCCTTACAAGCAGTAGGTTTTCGGTTCGAGTCCGGACGTGCCTATAAAACAAAAAAAAATATTAGATCATTTAAATAAATGAAAGAAATAATACGACGTATAAAAGAAGACGGATTAACAAAACAATAAATTGTTACCAATTATATATATAAAAAAAAGTTCTTATATAAGAACCTAAAAAAATATTATTATTATTATTATTAATAAATGAATAGAATTGAAACATTAATAAAAATTAATGTAGACAATCGATTTATTTTGTAAGAGAATTTTTAAGATATTCTCTTAAATAGGTAGAAGTTTAAAACAAAAAAAAACACATTTCCGAAGAAAGGATATTTAATTTACTCGGGATTTTAAAATTATTCGTTTTTATTAAAAGAAATATATAATATATATGATTTATTTATAACAAAGACGGGATGTAGCGCAATTTGGTAGCGTATACGCTTTGGGAGCGTATGGTTGCAGGTTCGAGTCCTGCCATTCCGAAAAAGAATAAAAAACATATAATTTGTTTTGGCGATTTGTAAACTTTATTAATAAATAGAAGAATATTTATATATAAGAATATAAATATTCTTCTATTTATTACCTAAATTATGAAGCGGATGAGTAAAAAATAAAAATATAAATAAATAATGGGCTATTTGTTAGAATTATAACGAAGATGGAATTTTATAAAAATTTTTATAACCGGACCTTAAAATCCCCTATAAGGGGGCGTGTTTTTCTTTGAAAAACACGTAGTAAACAATATAAAAGTTATATTTTTATTTTTTTTTATCTTATATTATATTTTTGTATTTGCTTCCTGTTTCTCCTATTTAAATATAAATGCCTTTGTGTTTTATAAGTGAAAGAGGCCTCATGTAGGCCTTTAACAACATGGAGCAGGCGTAAAATTCACCGAGACGACCAGGTTATACTATACACGCGTGTTTAGAACTTGTGTAGTTTGCGTGTGAAGTTAAGTAGCAAGGGTTGGACGTAGAGATATATGGTATGTATTTAAGGTTCCCACATTGACAGAAAAGTACCTTGATAAGCGGCACAGGTGTAGCAAGCTCCGTGATCAATACTTACCAAGATTGGTCCGGAATTGGACGCACAATTAGTGCGGGTTAAAATTGTGCGTCGGTAAAAACGTCCGCGTCTATAAACCCGGAGTATAGAGTATACCTATTAAATAGCTAGGTATTACGGAAGACCTTGGGGTATTGTGTGTACCAAAATATATCGGGAAGCTTGCATGCTAAACGGTGGAAATTCGTTACATCTCCTATAGGGTAGGCTAACGACCATAGGGTATATCCTATGAAGGAGTCTGGGAAGAAGCTAATGCTCTCCTGATAGTCCGTAGTCCAGGCTCGCGCTCAACAAGGTATACTAATGATAAGCTGACGTCCCGGGCGCCCGATTAAAGTGCCTTATATTTAAAGTACGGTAGGGAAGATACCACCAGTATGATCGTTAGGCTCGGACGGTGGGGGCCTCCACTATTATACGATATAATACGATAAGAGCTGGTGGATACAAAAGTATAAAATAAAGTCCGGATCTGTAACGGGGATTAGGATAAAACCTGGTCTCTTGTGTAATAAATAGACAAGAAAAAATTATAAATTATATAAGGCAAGTTTAAAACCGTGCGAAGCCCTTAAGGGCTTCGCACGTCTATAGTAATTTAGAAATTAATAAATATAATCAAATATTGACATATAAAAATAAAAAATAGCCTATTGATATTAATTAACAAATGAAGAAATTAAATTCTTTTGGGTTAAACAGAAACAATCCGTATATAGTAGGTAAATTATACCATACGAGTAACTCGTTACTAACATACTCAACAAGCGAGCTAGAAAGTCTTCCAAGCAGAAGTGTGCGCGCTTGTACAGGTATAAAAACAATAAATTATAAAAATTATAGTTATAAAGAAACACATAGATGTGCTATAAACCAAATCAAAAAAGGGGGAAAACAAATTAAAGGTGTAGTAGGTGACACAACACCAACACATACACAGAAAACGAATATCTTAGAAAATAGAACGTATAACTTTCAAAAACGATTATATACATCTTATTCCAAATTTACAGAAGTCAAATTAGTAACGATAGGAATAGCTTCTCCTTTAAGAATTTTACAATGGGCGGAAAAAACACTACCTAATGGTAAAATATATGGGGAAGTATTAAATGCAAATACTTTACACCATAAAACCTTTAAACCTCAAAAAGGGGGTCTATTTTGCGAACGAATATTTGGTCCTCTAAAAGATTTCCAATGTGCTTGTGGGAAAATTGATAAAACGGCGAAATATTCAATTATAGAAATAAACAAAAACCAAAAAAGTGAAAATTCTTACTCGCAAAAATTAGCAAGCCCTCAAAAAACGCCTTTAGAAGAAAATATAGGACGAGAAGACATAAATCAAAGTAAAAAGTCTTTAGGGGAATTAGGTTTAGGATTAAATAAAGATAAAAAAACAACACGTAAACTTAGAAAATTCTGTCCTGATTGTGATATAGAATACACTTGGTCGGTAATTCGTCGTTACCAATTGGGTTATATAAAATTAATATCTCCTGTTACGCATGTTTGGTTCTTAAAAGGAACACCTAGTTATTTATCAATTTTATTAGATATTAAGAAACGACACTTGCAATCTATTACTTATTGTTCAGAGACATTTACAATTGAACACTCAGAATCAGGGGCTAGTGCTTTACAGACTTATAAAACATCAGGATTTGATTTAGATTCTCCATCAAAAATTTATGATTCATGGTTAAAAGCTAAAAATATGGGTGTTAACGTGCAAAGTCTTAACGAAACGGGTACATCAGCTAGTAAAAAATTAGGAAATTCTTCTAAAAAGGTTAACAATGTTTTTTCGTTAGAAAAAACCTCGGATTTTTATAAAATTTCCGAAGGGAAGAAAAGCTCCTTAGGAGCTTTTCTAAATTTTATTCCCTTTCTCCAAAAGAAAAAATTCTTAGCAAATCCAGATTTATTAACACCGGAATCTGACAAAGGTGATACAGATGAAAATTTTTTAAAATCGGAATTTCCGGATCCCACATTAACTTCTAAATCAAAAAGAAAAAATATTTATTTGGATGGGGGGGAGAATTCTTTAGAATTCTTCAAAACAAAGCGTTTAAATACTATTAATAATTGGAAAAAAACTCAAAGTGGTAAGAAGGCCGCAAGCTCCTTAAAAAATATTTATTTGAAAAAAGAGAAAACTAATCGAAAAAGTTTACCTATAACAAATTTTTCAAATCTTTCGACATCGGAAGGGAATAAATTCCACGAAGAAAAATTTCCAGCAAATTATAAAAAAAATTTTTCTCGCAGCAAAACTCCTCAATTACTTTATCTTTTGCAAAAACCTAAAAAAGAAAATTTAACGATCAATTTATATAAAGATATTTTAACAGACTTAGATGTTGTTGATAAAGAAAGTAGCTATTTAATCTTACAATTTATTTATATTTTACAATTAGGTTTTATTTATAATAATTTTATACAAAGTATTTTATCTGAAAAAATTTTTAATATTGAAACTTTCTTAATCCAAAAAAGATTATATGAACAACAAACAATAGAAAATCCTATATTTTCTTCAACAACCGGAGTGTTAGAAAGTGATCATTCATTTGTCAATATAAAAAATTCAACGGAATTTTTCGAAGGGAGAAATATTGAAGATTTGCGCCTTCCTTTATGGAAGGAGAAATCTTCAATATTTGCTTCTATAGAAGGAAAAGATTTACATAAATCCCATTTAGATTTTGGGCAAAGCCCACCCGCTTCGCAAAAACAATCGTCATATTATAATTCGGATAAAGTTGACTCTTTCCAAAACTATTCATCCTTTTCAGATGAACCTTTAGCCGATGGGCTAAGTACATCCGCTCATTTAATTAATAAAATCAATAAAAAAAGTCCTATGGATATATATATAAAGGCTTATCTTCAACGAATGTTGCATAAAAAAATAATAATGTATTCTATTGTAAAAACATGGCAAAATGTTTATAAAAAAGCTTATATTAAAGCCATGTATAAAATTACATCTTATTTTTATCAAACGAATAAAATAGATAAGATATCATTACAATTTTCAAATAAACGCGGAATTTTTGAATATGAAGACTTCAGACCATTAATGTCAGCGTATACTTCTCCATTTCTTCATTATTATAATATTAATAAAATATATGCTAAGAAAAATAGTATGAAAATGTCCAAAAATATTATTCAACTAGTAAAAAGTTTTTTTAAAAAAAATGTATTACTTACACTACAAAATATAAAACAACCTATTTTTTCTTTCCACTTAAATAATACAAAAAAATATACTATTAAAAACATCTCTGAGGATAAGGTACACCCTCCGGGTGAGAGAATTTTATTTCCTACTTCTGATATTGCCAGTAGCTTTGGGGATGATAGTTCTACAAAAGCACAAACTAATCCACCGCGTACATTTTCAACTGTTAACACAACAGACATTCCTATCCCTTACAGTGTATCACAACTGATAAATAAAAAAACGGAAGAAATGACAGATTTTTTAAGTTTGGATCTTTTTTCGTTAGTTGATTTATTAGCCCAAAGCGGCTTTACTGCACCTTTAGTAGTGGGTAAATGTTTACAACATACTAGATGTGGAAAAAACATACCTTCAAATACAATAAGTTCTAAAACTCCAACTAATGTAACACAAACTTCACTTATGGAAAAACAAGGAAGGGAATCTTTTTTACAAGAAAATAAAAATTTATTCAAAAACTCCTATCCTAAAGAATTTTCTTTTAAACCATTAAATAAAATGAATTTAAATTACAAACTTCGATTATTTGTACTAGCGAAAAATTTATTAAAAATTGAAATTTGTAATTCCACGATCGCTTCCGAGCTCCAGCACCGCGCTTATCGTCAGTCTAGCTCGCGCGTAGAGCTCGTTCCGAACGAGTTAGTTACGAGGGAGCTACAAGATAACAATGTTTTTTCTCACGAAAAAACATTGGATTTTTTATTACCAAGAAATAAAAAATTCTTAAACCAAAAATCTTTAGATTTAAAGGAAAATTCTTTAAATAATTTCCTCGAATTCTCACAGTTATTACCTTATAGAATGTTTAAACAACCTTATTCTGATTTATATGTTTTAAATAATGGTAAATATCCAAAGAGAAAAAATCTTAACTATTTATCAAAAGTCAAAGTTTTAAACCGACCAGAGGGGGATTTAAAATCTTCGAGTTTTCTCAAAGATAACAATGTTTTTTCTCACGCAAAAACCTCGGATTCTTATAAAATTTCCGAAGGGAAGAAAAGCTCCTTAGGAGCTTTTCTAAATTTTCTTCCCTTTCGAAGAAATAAAAAACTCTTAAATTCTTCTTACTCTTATGACGAGCGTTCTGGGGTTGCAAAGCAAACACCTAGAAAGTGTTTCTATAATAATATTTATACATTATCTCATCGTGAACGTTGGGGTAGTCGAGTAAACGAAGGTAAAGATTGGCAAATTTTCTTCATGTATAATACAGCTCGTGCGCAAGATAACAATGTTTTTTCTCACGAAAAAACCTCGGATTTTTTATTACCAAGAAATAAAAAATTCTTAAACCAAAAATCTTTAGATTTTTTTTCGCCTTTAGGTTCCAATGATCAACCTATTTTTGCTTATAAAGATAGAATTTCTTCTACGGCTTTTCCATCGCAAACGTCTAGTTTAAATCAATATTCCACAACACAAGGATCTAGTTCAACGAGAACTAAACAACCATATAATATAGCTATTAATAATTCGTTCTTCTCAGGTCCTGGTATAATTCAACAATTATTAAATGAGTTAACCTTTACTGAAATGAAAAAATTAGATAAGCAAAATAGATTATTATTATATCTATTAAATAAATCCATATTTAAATTAAAAAAACATATAAAAATCTTTTTCTATGATAAAACTTCTCAAATAGAATTGCGAGAATTATGTAAAAAACGTGATTTACTAATACGCCGTACAAAATTAGTACGTAAGCTATTTAGAAAGGATTCCGATCCGTCTTCTATGATTTTAACTGTTTTACCTGTATTACCTCCTGATTTAAGACCTATTGTAAAAATGGGTGGACAGATTGCCGCTTCAGATTTGAACAGATTTTATCAACGTGTTATTTATCGTAATGATCGTTTAAAAAAGTTTTTGAAGGACCCTGCTACTAGTAATTCCTATGAAATGAAGTATGCGCAACGTTTATTACAAGAAGCTGTAGATAATTTAATTCAAAATAGTCAAACTGGAGGTGAAAAAGATGCACGTGGCCGTGCATTAAAATCTTTATCTGATATTTTAAAAGGTAAACAAGGTCGCTTTAGACAATTTTTACTTGGTAAACGTGTGGATTATTCTGGACGTTCCGTTATTGTTGTTGGTCCTAAATTAAAACTTTATCAATGTGGTATCCCATTAGAAATGGCTTTAGAATTATATTTACCTTTTTTATTAAAAACTATTTTAAATAAAAACTACGCGAAAACTGTCGTTGGTGCCAAAGCTTTAATTAAAAATAATCGTCCCTTAGCTCTTGAACTTTTACGTGAAATTATGCAAGTTTCTCCCGTATTATTAAACCGTGCTCCTACATTACACCGTTTAGGATTTCAAGCTTTTGTACCTAAATTAGTTGAAGGTCGTGCTATTTTATTACACCCATTAGTCTGTTCATCTTTTAACGCTGATTTCGATGGTGATCAAATGGCTGTTCATGTACCTATTACTATTGAAGCTCGTGCGGAAGCTTGGAAACTTATGTTGTCTCGTAATAATATGCTTTCACCGGCTACAGGTGATCCATTATCTATACCTAGTCAGGATATGGTTTTAGGTTGTTATTATTTAACAACTAATTCCAATAAAGCTACTCTTTCTTTATTACGTGGTTCCGGTTTATTTTTTACGGATTTACAAAAAGTTCTTTACCTTTACGATCTACAAAAAATTGATTTACACGCTTTAGTTTGGGTAAAATGGATGGGCTTGATTGAAAATGGAAACGATCGAGAAGAACCTGTTGAAATTCGTATCTCAAGTTTAGGTTCTTGGCAAGAACTTTCGTATAACTATATTCGTCATTTTGATTCTTCTTCACAATTAAAAATCCAATATATGTCAACTACACCAGGAAGAATTCTTTTTTATTCACTTCTTCAAAATATTTAAAACGTCAAAAAATTTTCCGGTAATCCCATTAAGAGGATAAGATTTAGAAAATTCCCTAAGGGAATTTACAAAATTCCCTTAGGGAATTTTCTTCCCTTCCCTTATAAAATCTAAAAACGTACTACCTTTAGGTCTAAAAAAAAAAAGGCCCCTGACCTTCATGTTTTTCCTTTATTTAGTAATAATACGGAGTCTTTTAAAAGTTTTAAAACAGTGAGTGGTTCTCCGTTTTTCCTTAGGAAAAACACGAGCCCTACGGGGCAAACCCTACTCTTTTAAATAAATTAAAGTAAATAAATTAAAAAGGCGCCTAGTACTCTACGACAGAAGGGTTATACAGTACTAGAGTCTACCCTTCAGTGGGACTAATGACTCTTTAATCACTCTTACAAAACGGTTAGTATACGATGTTTTTTCTAAGAAAAAATTTTTTCTATCTACTTTTTTTTCATAAAAAATTCTGGTTTTTTTAAACTTTAAATTTATTATCTAAACGGGGACTTCATTAAGTAAAGGAAGAATCCTACTATTAATAGTAGGATTCTTCCTTTACTTAATGAATTTATCTTATATAAATATATAAGATAAATTCTTAAAATCTTTTTTTAATAAATATTAAAAGTAGCAAAAGTAAGTTAGTAAAATAGAGGACGGATTTACCCAATCCCCCGTCTTCAATGTCGGACTTGTGACTTGCACTTCATCCGGCTTCCTACTGAACATAGTTCGGACGTCCACACCCCACGCTTTTGTGTACTAGGACTCGTATAAAGATCGATAGACTAACTAATAATCCATTAAGACGCAATTTATTACTGTTGCCCGGCACGTCAGCCTATTGTTACCATATCGAGCCGCCCGATCCTGTACCACACGCTAGTAGTAACGCATTTTCTTATTACCAAACTATCTCCTCATATAAACCCTATGGGTAATAACCTACCTGTCAAAAACAGTAGATATGACGAATTTCCGCCGTTGCTTTTACAGGCATCCACCAGCGCGTAGGCATAAGCAATGCCCTAATCCCGACAAAGTACGACGGTAACAAGCCCTTAAATCTTAACCCGAGTTCCCAGGCGCAGACGCTATACCAGACGCCTACGTGTTACCCTTAAAGGCTGACGACTATACTATACACTAGCTAAGGGGCTAACCCCTTAACCTTAAGGAACCTACGACATCTATAGAAGTTGGGTTGCCGATGCAGAAGGCTTAAGCGACCTATATGATGGAGGGTCAACCTTTTAACTGAATTTTACGTATCTACCACCGTACGCTATTAAGGTAATAGCAAGAGAAGCCTGGTTTACATGGAGAATATTATCCCTTCTGTTCACAGTAGGGATAACCAAACGAGGTGATACCTTCCCCCGAAGGGTCCCCTAGTAGAGGGGACAGACCATTTTCGAAAGGATACAATCCTCATATCGTTATAGGGAAACAGGTAGCACAAGATATAAAACAACTAATTAGAAGTTCATCTCTGCAAGTTGAACTTTCTCGAATTGTTTTTTCTTAAGAACTAATAATACTTGTGCTAATAATACGAAAACAAAGAAAACTAATAATCCTTGAATACGTGCAGGATTTTGAAGAACAATTTCTACGTCTTTTTGTCCAAAACCACCAACGTTAGGGTTAGTAGTTAAAGGTTGGTCCGCAACTAAAACTTGTCCTTCTTTAACAATTAATTCAGGACCTGGAGGTATTTTTTCTGTTACTGTTTCACCATTAGTTTTTTCAATAGTTACTAAATAACCACCTTTTTTCTCACTAGCCTGTGCAATAGAAACAACTTTACCAGGAGCTGGAGTGTTGTAAGCCGTATTGTTAGATTTGGAACCGTCTGGATAAAGTTGACCACGTCCACGATTAGCACCTAAGTAAATAGGGTATTTTAAGTATGAAACGTTTTTGTTTTTTGTTGGATCTGGTGAAAGAATAGGTACGGTTAACTCACTGTATGTTTTACCAGGTAAAGGTCCTACTACAAGAATATTTTTCTTGTCAGGACGGTAAGGTTGGTAGTAAACATTTCCTACTTTTTTCTTCATTTCTTCTGGGATACGATCAGCAGGTGCTAATTCAAAACCTTCAGGAAGAATTAAAACAAAACCTACGTTTAAATCACCTTTTTTACCTTTAGCTGTAACTTGTTGAGATGATTTATCATATGGGATTTCCACCGTAGCTTCAAATACTGAATCAGGTAAAACAGCTTGAGGAACTTCAATTTCTGCAGGTTTTTGTGCTAAGTGACAGTTTGCACAAACAATACGCCCTGTAGCCTCACGGGGGTTTTCATAGTTTTGTTGTGCAAAAATAGGATATGCTTGTGCATTAGGTGTTGCCATTACAAATAGACCGGTAATTACCGTAGCAAAGAATTTTTTTAAATTCACAAATATTTTTATTTTGACCTTTGGTCCAGTAACAAATATAAAAAAAATCTTATCTAAGATAAGATTTTTAATATATGTGATATTTTTAATAGAACTTTAGAGAATTACGGCGATTTTCTTATAAAATATCTAAGAGATTTTCACAAAAAGATATATGTCTTTTAACACTTTCGAAGAAAGATGTTAAAAGACATACAAAGCGTCCACCCTTCGGAGTTTCTTAATTGATTTAATTATCATACTCTTAGAATTTTTTATTTTTTAATTGAATTTATAGTCTTTTCATAAATTATTATATCATATACTAAATTGAAAAGCCTTTTTTTGATAAGATTTTAATCTTATTTATTACAAAAAAAAATTTTTTTGTCTTTTAAAAATCAACGGTTTTTAAAAATTTTATCTTTTTTAGAAAGATAAAATCGGGTGTTTTTTACACGAAAAAAACATTCCCTAATATTTTTTCTTTTATATAAATACCCCCTTCGGGAGGTAATAACTCAAAGATTTATTAACGATAAAAATCTCATACTTAAAAACTTCGTGTTTTTCTTTGAAAAACACGAAGGTCCGGTTTATAGTTTAATATCTTATTGATATTGATGATCGTGTAAATTTTACAATTTTTCTTTTATAGGTTAAATTTGTAAAATTAGTAAGAAATAAAATTCGTACAGAATCAGACAAATACTTGTCCGTGACGAAAAAACATTTAACAAATTTTATCTGCTCGCGGTTGCAAGCGAACAGGTTTTTTAAAAAACCTAATTTTTGTTGATTTCAAGAATCTCGCATATTTTATAAAAAAATCTCCGAGATCCGGTTTTTTTATTAAGAATAAACATCAAAAAAAAAAGAACTAAAAAATGCTATATATATATATATATATATATATATATACTTTTATATACTTATAAAAAAAGTTATATATATAACTTTTTGTTTAAAATACTCAACATAACAAAAAAATTAAAATTAAGCAAACAAATTAGAAAAAAATATAAAGATAATACTAAAAGTTTAAAACTTGGTAGGGAGAAAAAAAAAACAAACAAAGAAAATTTAAAAAAACATAAGATTTATAATGAAATCTGCGGCATTACCTAAAGTTTAATTAATTCTTTAATTAATTAAGTTATAAACTCCTCTGAAGGTCTTATAAAAACTCAGAGATTAGTATTCTTACTAAGAATACGCGGAGATAGTATTCTTATACTAAAAAAAATTTTTGTTTAGATTGTGTATAATATCTAGATATTAATAGATAATATCTATTAATATTTAATAAATATTATTTATTAAAATTTATTAAAATAAGAATATAAAAGATAATTAAATATAATTATACACATCAAGAGATTAAAGTTTTTTATTTTATGTCTGTTACAAAAAAACCAGATTTAAGTGATCCAGTATTAAAAGCGAAATTAGCAAAAGGAATGGGCCATAACACATATGGTGAGCCAGCTTGGCCTAATGACTTACTTTACATGTTCCCTGTTGTAATATTCGGTACATTCGCATGTATTATTGGTTTAGCTGTTTTAGAACCTGGTTCAATTGGTGAACCAGCTAACCCTTTCGCTACACCTCTTGAAATTTTACCAGAATGGTACTTCTACCCAGTTTTCCAAATTCTTCGTGTAGTACCTAACAAATTATTAGGTGTTTTATTAATGGCAGCTGTAC
>LKMJ01002754.1_pt1 | contig 16282 bp, 15 predicted proteins | sample 643391 | NCBI WGS metagenome assembly LKMJ01 (sample SAMN04112250, study PRJNA286221) | soda lake metagenome | biome: soda lake; feature: Kulunda Steppe; material: water; isolation source: sample PL-Br10 brine of Picturesque Lake | place: Russia: Kulunda steppe | collected 2010-07
CGATCCGGAGCGGATCCGCGAACTCGTCGAGGAGAACGGGGGCCGGATGCGCCAGTCGGAGATCGTCGCCGAGGTCGAGTGGTCGAAAGCCAAGGTCAGCCGGCTGCTCTCGGATCTCGAGAGCGACGAGGAGATCACGAAACTCCGGATCGGCCGGGAGAACCTGATCTGTTTGCCGGGCGAGGAGCCGGCGGCCTCCCGACCCGTCGACGCCCAGTGAGGCTGCCGAACGCCGGCCGAACGCCGGCGGGAGACTGGATCCCGACCAGCCGACGGCACGAGACTGGATCCCGACCAGCCGACGGCACGAGACTGGATCCCGACCAGCCGACGGCGAGAGCCGGGTTCCGATCGGAGGACCGAGCCGATCAGCCGAGCAGCCCGTAGAGGCTGCTCGCGGCGACGGCGACGAACACCACCACGCTCGCGAACACCGGTTCGAGCGCCGAGACCACCGGGAGGCTGGTCCCCGAGACGGCGACGACCACCAGCCCGAGCGTGCACGCGACCAGGTGAGCCAGGAGGATCGGCGCCGGCTCGCTTCCGTCCCCGTCGACGTAGTCGACGACGGCTCCGAAGTTCGGCCCGGGTTCGATCGTCTTCGCGTCGTCGTCGTAGACGATGATCGCGTCCTCCTCGAGCCGCGGGAGGTGGGTCTGCTGGAGGGAGACGTAGACGCTCTTGTACAGGTTCTCCGGGGACGAGTCGGAGCCGGTCTCCTCGTCGGCGATCGCCGTGGCGACCTCGGAGACCTCGAGGCGGCCGTCCCGACCGGCCAGCAGCTGGACGATCGCCCGCCGCCGGTCGTTACCGAGGACGTGAAAGATCTCGCTCTCGGCCAGCGGTTCGCCTCGTTCCGACTGGACCGACATATCAGCTGGTCCCGGCCGACTGCCGACTCGTTCGCGTGCCACCACCAACCACCATTGCTGTCGTGGTGTTCAAGAAGGGAGTACTTCAACGCACCGCATGGGATCCCCGGTCGTTCTTAGGTGAGACGCTCAGCGACCCGTGACCTGTTGCCCGCTCAGCGGCCCGGAATGTGTCCGCCCGACTGCATCTCCCGGTAGGTCGTGCAGGTGGGACAGCCGTGGACGACGTCGCCGTTGTCGCCGAAGACGCGTGCGAATCGCTGGGTGACGTGGCTGCCACAGTTTCGACAGCGGATCCCGGCCGTCGACTCGGTTCTCGGCATCCAGTTCGAGTGTTTCGATGTCATGGGAGTGATGGCCGACCCGCGAACCCGGTCGACGGAGGCCGTCGCCGGTGAGTCGCTTCTCGGCCATGGCCATCACGCGTGACCGACCGGAGATAAAGAACGTAGACTGTTCACTTCGGGGGGATGTTTTCACCGGGATAAACAGGCGGTTTCCACGGGTCGGTGGGCCGACGACGGGGCCGTCGCGGTGGACGATACAGCCGAGTTCAACCGCGTTTTCGGTAGAAATATCGTATTTCCCGCCCGATCGTGGCTCGCGGTCGCACGTCCGCGAACGGTAAGAAGTCGTTTCCGACGGGAATCCCGTCCTTTCGTCCGCTAAGGTTGCTCGTTATAAAATACCACGTCGGCTTACCGGTCACGACAACCGACGATGTCGAGCCATCCACCCGACAGGGCGACCGATCCGACGACGGCCCCGACGCTCGACGCCCTCGGCGACGAGTGTGCCCGTCTCATTCTCGTCGCCGCGAGCGAACGGCCCCGAACCGCCAAGGAACTGACCGCCAGAACCGACAGCTCGTCGGCGACGGTGTACCGACGGATAAACGGCCTGATCGAGAGCGATCTGCTCGCGGAGTGTGTGCGATTCGAGGAGAACGGTTCGCACGTGACCGCCTACGAGGCGACGGTCGACCGGCTGGACGTCGAGATCGACGCCGGCGGGATCCGCGTCAGCCCCCACAGGAACGGCTGATCAGACGGCCGGACGACGTGGTCCCCGACACGGGGGCACCCTCGAACCGGGGACACGCTGCAGGCGATGGCGTCGAACCACCAGACTGCGTTCGGTCGATCGCACGGACGACGTCGAAAGCGGTCGTTCACGGGCGAAACGGTGTTGTATGAAGCGGATAACAAATATCCACTCAGCGGAACGGTCCACGCGACTGAGCAATGCACGACCTCACCGGATTTCAACGTGACCTCCTGTACGTGATCGCCGGGGCGGACCGACCGTCCGGCCAGTCGGTCAAACAGGAAGCCGAAAAGTACTACAGCTCCGATATCAACCACGGGCGACTCTACCCGAACCTCGACACCCTTGTCAACAAGGAGCTCGTCGAGAAGGGACAGCTCGACAGACGAACCAACTACTACGCGATAACCGACGCCGGCCACCAGCGCATCGAGGACAGACGCGAGTGGGAAGATCAGTACGTCGAGCTATGATCGTCGACCGCCCGTCGAGCTATGATCGTCGATCGCCCGGGCAAACGTCGTGAGTTCGCCGAGCGACCTCATAAGGATGCCGGGGGTAGCTTTTAGAGCGTCGCCGGTCATCGTTTTCCCATGGAATCGGAGCTGTCAGTCAGGGATGTCCTGACCAAAGAGTACGTCGCCGCGAGCGAGGGCGACACCGTCCTCGGCGCCGTCGAGTTGATGCTCGAGGACCTCGTGAGCTGTGCGCTCGTGGTTCGGGGATCGGACGTCGTCGGCATCGTCACCGAGTGGGACGTCCTCGAGCTCGTCGCCGGCGAGGGGTCGCCGGAGGAGACGACCGTCGAGGAGGCCATGTCGAAGCCCGTGATCACGGTCGACGCCGACAGCTCGCTGTCGGAGGCCGCGAGCACGATGGCGAGCCAGGACGTCCGCAACCTGGTCGTCGAGGACGAGGGGGAGCTACTCGGCGTCGTGACACAGCGGGACGTGATCGCCACCGCCGGCTCGTTCAGGGGGGCCACGCCGCCGGCGCCGACCGATGGTCCGCCGCTCGACGACCGGCAGATGGCCGGCGATCCCGTCGCGGAGACGGCCGGGATGGCGGCAAACGGCGGCGAGGGGTACTCGACACAGGGCGTCTGTGAGGGGTGTGGCTCGCTCGCCGAATCGCTGTGGGAGTCGAACGGACAGCTCCTCTGTGCGGACTGCCGAAGCGTCTGACCGGCCTCGATGACAGACACCGATTCCGTCGATGAAAAGAGCTTTCGACCGCCGGGGTCGAGAGCCCGGTGATGATCCCCACGCTCGACGATCTCGACGTCGCGGGGACGACCGTCGGCGTCCGGGTCGACGTCAACAGTCCACTGGACGACGACGGCTCGCTCGCCGACGACGCCCGGCTGCGGGCTCACGTCGAGACGCTTTCCGAGCTGCTCGACCGTGGCGGCCGCGTCGCCGTCCTGGCCCACCAGGGTCGGCCCGGCGGCGACCAGTTCTCCTCGCTTTCGGCACACGCCGACCGACTCGCCGAGTTGCTCGGCCGCCCCGTCGGGTACGTCGACGCCACGTTCGGCGCCGCCGCCCGGGACGCCGTCTCAGCGCTCGAGGACGGTGACTGTATCGTCCTCGAGAACACCCGATTTTACAGCGAGGAGTACATGGAGTTCGAGCCCGAGCGGGCCGCACGCACCCACCTCGTCGCCGAGCTCGCGCCCGTCCTCGACGCCTACGTCAACGACGCGTTCGCGGCCGCCCACCGCTCCCAGCCCTCCCTGGTCGGCTTTCCGGCCGTCCTGCCAGGCTACGCCGGACGCGTGATGGAACGGGAACTCGAGGTGCTCGGTTCGATCGAGTCGACCCCGACCCCGCGAGCGTACGTCCTCGGGGGGGCGAAAGTCCCCGACTCGATCGACGTCGCCTGGTCCATCCTAGAGAGCGGGCGAGCCGACCACGTGCTGACCGCCGGCGTCGTCGGCAACGTCTTCTTGCTCGCCGACGGCGTCGACCTCGGCGACGCGAGCGCCGAGTTCCTCTACGAACGGGGCTACTGGGAGGAGGTCGACCGCGCCGCGGACCTCCTCGACGCCTACGGCGACCGGATCGCCCTCCCCCGGGACGTCGCCGTCGACCGCGACGGTCGCCACGAGCTCGGGATCAACGCCTTACCTCCCTGGGACGGCGAGGCCGCCCTCGACGTCGGCTCCTCGACGCTCGCGTACTACCGGCGGCTGCTCGACGACTCCCGGACCGTCGTGCTCAACGGTCCCGCGGGCGTCTTCGAGCAGCCGGCGTTCGAACGGGGCACCCGGGGGCTGTACGAGGCCGCGACCGACGTCGAGGTGAGCATCGTCGGCGGAGGCGACACCGCCTCCGCGCTCCGGGAGCTGGGAATCGAGGGATTCAGCCACGTCAGCACGGGTGGGGGCGCCGCACTCGCGATGCTCACCGGCGAGTCGTTGCCGGCAATAATGGCCCTCGAGGAGGGGGCGGCCGGGAGATGAGCGGGCCGGAGGTCGAGCCGGCGAGCCGCGAGGACCTGGAGACGCTCGCGGAGTGGTGGGTCGCACTCGCGGCCGAACAGCGCGAACACGGCTCACACGTTCTGGCGGCCCCGAACCGGGAGACGATCCACGAGGTCCTCGCCGGCCACCGGTTCCACGGCGGGGTGCTCGTCGCCCGACTCGACGGCGAACTCGCGGGATTTGCCACCTTCGCGGTCGAGGACGGCTCGTTCGCCCTCGACGCGAGCCGGGGGGTGCTCTCGAACCTCTACGTCCGGCCGGAGCGTCGCCGACGCGGGGTCGGGACCGCGCTGCTCGAGGCGGTCGAGACGCGGCTGGCCGAACGGGGCGTCGACGTGCTCCGCCTCGAGGCGATGGCGGAAAACGAGGCGGCGAGGCGATTCTACCGCGCGAACGGCTACGAACCCCACCGGGTGACGATGGAACGGCCGCTGACCGGGAGTCAGGCGGTCACCGGCGAGCGGCGGTGAGAGCCACCGAAAGGCGGTGACGGAGCGATCGCCAGCGGAAAACGGAGAGAGCGATCGCCAGCGGAAAACGGAGAGAGCGATCGCCAGCGGAAAACGGAGAGAGCGATCGCCAGCGGAAAGCGGTGAGAGAGCGATCATCGACGCAGACGGTGAGGGAACCGTCGTTGGCGGGGAAAACGATAGGCACACAAAGGAGGAGCCGCAATCTACGGCCCGCGCCAGGGGAGCATGGGTGGTTCATGCACTCGACTTGTAATCGAGACTTCCGGGGTTCAAATCCCTGCCCTGGCTCTCTCGGGTTCCGTACTGACCTAGGGAAAAGTAGCCGTCTCTCCCCGGCTGTTCGGCTCCGGTCCCGGGGACGAATCCTCGACTGTCGAACCTGGCGGAGGACCGACTGATCCAGCGCATACGCCCGTCTCCGGCGGTTCGGCGGCGTCTGTCTGTGTTTTCGCCCCGTCGCGCCTTTATAATAACTTTTAAACTGGCTTATAAACATTGACCGAGTATGGACAGGGATACGGCCCAGCCGGAGCTCACGGAGTTCCCCGGTCCGAACGCCCGCGAGTGGGTCGCGTACCACGGCGAACACGCCGCTCCCAGCGAGTACTCCCACGAGTTCGTCTGGGACGTCACCCGGGAGGCGGACGGTCCGTTCGTCACCGACGTCGATGGCAACGTGCTATTGGATTTCACGTGTCACATCGGCGCGGCACCGCTCGGGTACAACAACGAGAAGATACTCGGGAAACTCCGGGAGTTCGACCTCGTCGAGCCGATGAAGATCGCGGGCCAGGATCTGTACTTCGGTGCGGGACCGACACCCGAGGAGTCGTCGGTTCCCGGCTCGAGCCATCTGATGGAGAAGCTCGTCGAGGTGTCCGATGGGTACGGAATGGACACCGTGTTCCTCTCGAACTCCGGCGCCGAAGCGATCGAGAACGCGATGAAACTCGCCCACGACAACCGCCCGGTCGCGAAGTACGGCGTCGCCTTTTCGGGGAGTTTCCACGGACGCACCCTGGGTACGCTCTCGATCACGAAATCGAAGGACGTGTACACCCGCCGGTATCCACAGCTTTCGGGCATCGAGACCGTTCCCTTCTGTGCGGACCGAACCTGTACGCCGGAGAGCTGCGGCTGCGGGTTCTTTCCCGGGGAGAACACGGGAGCCACCCCGTCGTCGGCATTCCGGACCATGCTCTCTCCGGAGGGGGGTCACGTCGATCCGGCCGAGATTGCCTTCGTCGTCCTCGAGCCGATCCAGGGCGTCGGCGGCTACCGGTTCCCGAGCGACGCGTTCATGCGCGAGGTCGGTGCGGTCGCCGACAGCTACGACATCCCGCTGGTCGTCGACGAGGTCCAGTCCGGGATCGGCCGGACCGGCGAGACGTGGGCGGCCGATCACTACCCGATCGAGCCGGACGTGATCGCCAGCGCGAAGGCACTCCGGGTCGGAGCGACGATATCGAGCGCCGAGCTCTTCCCCTCCGAAAAGAACCGGCTCGGCTCCACGTTCGGCGGTGGCGACCTCCTCTCGTCGATGATGGGTGTGTTCACGCTGGAAGCGATCGAGGAACACGACCTCCTGGATAACGCGACCGCCCGTGGACGACAGGCGAAGGAGCTGCTTCGAGACGGCGCTCCGGACCACGTCGTCGACGTCCGGGGGAAGGGACTGATGCTCGCCGTCGAGTTCGACGACACCGACCGGCGAAACGCCGTCGTCGAGCAGTCGTTACAGCGTGGCCTCCTCACACTCGGCTGTGGGAAAAAGACGATCCGGCTGTTACCGCCGCTCGACTCGACCGGACGCGAGATCGAACTCGGCGTCTCGATCTTCCTCGACGCGATCGAGGCCGCGGGACGCCGGCGGGCCGCCTGAGATCGAGGCCGCGGGACGCCGGCGGGCCGCCTGATACGGATCGGATAACGCGGCACCTCCCAACGCGTCGGGGGCCATCCGGCGTCGGACGGACGGGCCGGTCGGCTCCGGACCCGCGGTCGGGACCACGCTGGGAGACGCCGACCGAACCCGAAACCGTTTGCCCGCGGACGGCGAACGGTCGTCCATGCCGACGGTCACCAGGGAGGGCGCCTCGCTGTACTACGGAGCCGACGGCGAGGGTGAGGCGGTCGCGTTCCTCCCGGAGGCCGGCCTCGGCGCGTGGTCGTGGGGGTGGCAACACGCCGCCGTCGCCGGCCCGTACCAGGCCATCGTCGCCGACCTCCGGGGGACCGGGCGCTCGGATCGGCCCCCGGGACCGTACGACCTCGGAACGCTCGTCGCGGACCTCGAGGCCGTCCTCGTCGACTGCGGCGTCCGGCGGTGTCACGCCGTCGGTGCGGGTCTGGGCGGCGCGATCGCGCTCGCCGCCGCCCGGCACTCGGGCCGGATCCGGACGCTGACGCTGTTCGGAACCCCCGCCCGCGGCGAGGCCGCCGACCTCGAGGCGCTGTTCGCACCCCCCGGAGAGCCGGCGGCGCTCCGGCGGTCCCTCGAGGCCGGCCTCTCGGCTTCGTTCAGGGAGCGCCAGCCCGAAGTCGTCGAGGGGATCGTCGACTGGCGGGCGGAGGGGGACGCCGACCGGGAAGGGTGGGAGAGCCAGGTCGCCGCCCTGGAGGGGTTCGACGCCACCGACTGGGGGTACGAACTCGAGCAGCCGGCGCTGGTCGTCCACGGGACCGCCGACGAACTGGTCCCCGTCGACGCCGGCCGAGAGCTCGCCGAGGCCCTCCCCCGCGGACGGTTCGAACCGCTCGACGGCGCCGGCCACCTCTGTTTCGTCGAGCGTTCCCGGACGGTGAACGACCTCCTCGTCGGCTTCCTCGAGTCCGCCGGGGAGGGGTGAGGCCGTCCCGACCGTCGGCGAGGATCGCTCCGATACCGCCTCCGAAGGGGATCGACCCGCGGCCGCTTCCGAGGGACACCCCGACCGCCGGCGGATCAGTTCAGGGCAGCCTCGATCGCCCCCTCGAGGTCGGCGATCAGGTCCTCGACGTGCTCGATGCCGACGCTGACCCGGATCAGCCCGTCGGCGAGTCCCGCCTCCACGCGCTCCTCGCGGGGGATGGCGGCGTGGGTCATCGGCGCCGGCTGTTCGATCAGGCTCTCGACGCCGCCGAGGCTCTCCGCGAGCGTGAACACCTCCGTGTTCGAGACGACCGCACTCGCCTCCTCGAGGCTCGCGTCGAGTTCGAAGCTCAACATCCCTCCGAAGTCGTCCATCTGCTCGGCGGCGATCCCGTGGCCCGGATGGCTCTCGAGGCCGGGGTAGTACACCCGCGAGACGTCGGGGTGGTCGGCGAGCCAGTCTGCGATCCGCCGGGCGTTCTCACAGTGGCGATCCATCCTGACGGGGAGGGTCTTCGTCCCCCGGAGGACCAGGAAACACTCGAAGGGCCCCGGCGTCGCGCCGACGGCGTTCTGGTGGAAGCCGATCCGCTCGTCGAGGTCGGGGTCGTCGGTCACGAGCGCCCCGCCGATCACGTCCGAGTGGCCCCCGAGGTACTTCGTCAGCGAGTGGCTGACGATGTCGGCGCCGAGTTCGAGCGGCCGCTGGAGGTACGGCGTCGCGAACGTGTTGTCGACCGCACAGAGGGCGTCGTGGTCGTCGGCGATCGCCGCGGCGGCCTCGACGTCGACGACCGACAGCAGCGGGTTCGTCGGCGTCTCCAGCCAGAGCAGCGCCGTCTCCGGGCGAAACGCCGCCTCGACGGCCTCGAGGTCGGTCGTGTCGACGAAGCTGAACTCGAGGTCGTAGCGCTCGTAGACCTGCGTGAAGATGCGGTGGGTGCCCCCGTAGACGTCGTCGCCGGTGACGACGTGATCGCCCGCGGACAGCAGGTTGAGGACGGTGTTGATCGAGGCCATCCCGCTGGCGAACGCGCGGCCGTGGGCCGCCCCCTCGAGGCTCGCGAGGTTCGCCTCCAGGTCGGTCCGGGTCGGGTTCCCCGTCCGGGAGTACTCGTAGCCGCGGTGCTCGCCCGGAGCGTCCTGTTCGTACGTCGAGTTCGCGTGGATCGGGGTCATCAGCGCACCCGTCTCCGGGTCGGGCTGCTGGCCGGCGTGGATCGATCGGGTCTCGATCCGGAACTGGTCGTCCATGGCCGACCCGAAGGGGTCGAGGCTGGTTACTCTTGTCTTCCCGGCCGCCGACGTCGGGAGCGGTCGGCTCCGACGTCGGGAACGCCCTCAGCCGACGCCGGGATGCCCTCCGACGCCGGGGACGCTCCATCCCTGCGGAACGACTAGGCCTCGTTGTCGCCGGCCCGGTGTTCGCTGATCAGCCGGTCGACCATGGCGGTCTTCCGGCGGCGTTCGCGTTCGGCGGCGCGTTCGCGCCAGTCGTCGATGGCGTCCTCGACGTCCGCCTCGCGGGCGACCGCGAGCTCGTCGACCTCCTGGAAGGCGACGTCGTCGGCCGGCGCGACTGGGATCTCCCGGTCGAAGAGGATCGCGTCGGCGATCTCCGAGAGACCACCCTCCCGGAGGACGAGCCGTGGCTCGAACTCCGCGAGCATGTCGGCCGTCGACCGGCCGGCCCCGCTCGCGTCGCGGAGGTAGACCACGTCCCCGGTCGCGATGCCGTACTGTTCGTCGGCCTCCCGGATCGCCGTCCTGGTGAACTTCTCTACCACCTTCACGGGGACCAGCCCCTCCTTTTTCGCCGAGACGTCGCTGAAGTTCGAGTGATCGAGCTTCCAGAGGGCTTTCATCCGCTCGACTTTGTCCTCGAGGGCCGTGACCTCCTCGCGGGCCGCGTCGCGTTCGCGCTCTAGCCCGTCGATGCGGCGTTCGAGCCGGTTCACCTCGCGGCTGTGTCTGACCTTCCGTCGCTGTTCGCTTCTGGCGGCCTCGAGGTCGGCCTCGAGCTCCGCGATCCGCTCGTCGCGCTCTGTGAGCCGATCCTCGAGGGTCTCGACGTGGCCCTCGAGCCGGTCGACCTGTCGCTCGAGGTCCCGGATCCGTTTTTCCTCCGGCGAGAGCTCGCGGGGTTCGTGGCTCGACTCCTCCTCGTCGGTGCCGTCCTCGCCTCGAAGCTCCGCGAGGACGGCCTCGACGCTCTCCCCGTCGGCGACGACGCGGGCGATCACCTCGCCGCGGTCGATCCCGGGCGGGAGCTTCCGGCCGATCCGCTCGAACTGGTCCTCGTGGGCGTCGAACGCCGACAGCGCCGCGGCGAGGGCGTCGCGCTGGTGGTCGTCGTCGTAGGGGAACTCGCGGGTGCGGTGTTGTTTCTCGTCGACGGCGAGATCCCGGTCGGGGGTGAAGCCGCCGGCGTCGAAGCTCCGACGGAACTTCTCTACGGTCTCGGGCATCGGCCGGACGTCCGCGGCGACGATCACCGGCCGGCCGCGCTCGACGATCCACTCGATCACGTCCGCCGTGTCGCTCAGCCGCGAGCTCCAGACGTCGAGTGGCTCCCCGTCGAGGTCGACGATCGCCACGGCCGTCGTCGTTCCGGGGTCGACGCCGACGATCACGTGATCCCGGCGTTTGACCAGCGGCCGGAACTCGATGCCGTCCCGGCGGAGCCGTTCGATCTCGATCCGGACGTCCCCCGACCGCTCCCGGGAGACGGGGATCTCTGTGGGTCGGGCCTCGACGGTGAACACCGCGTTCGCGTAGCCGCCGTAGGCCTCCCGGATCTCGCGGTCGTACTCGAGGTTCGCCTCCTCGAGGGCGGACTCGACCTCCCTGGCCCGGCGTTTGACCGCGCCGTGGATCCGGCGGGTGTACCGGTCCTCGCTCCAGCCACCTTTGCCCGTCGAGCGCCCTCGGGCGACTTTCAGCTCCGTCGTGTCGGTAAACGCCGAGACCTCGTAGCCGACGTTGTGGGCGGCCAGCCGGGCGGCGGCCTCGGCCTCGCGCATGGGCTCTTTGCCGTACGGGATCCCGTGGCGTTTCGCGACCCGCGAGAGGGGTTCGGGCCGTTCGGCCCCGGTGACCTGCACCAGCTTCGTCCCGGCGGGCAACGAGCCCAGAAAGTGGACGAGGGCGTCCTTGTCGGCGGCGAGCTCGTAGGTGTTGTCGGTGGCGACGATCGCGGGCTCCTCGCTGTCGATCAGCCGGCGGAGCTTCCGGCCGGAGACGACGTCGCGCTCGAGCCCGTCGCCGTCGTAGACGACCAGCGCGTAGGACGGCGAGTCCCCGCGCACGTCGCCGCTCTGGACGTCGACCCCGAAGACGACCGCGTCGAGGGCACTCGTTCGCGTGCTCACGGAGGGTCGTAGGGGCGAGGACGGTATAAATCCGACGCGGGGACCGACCCGACGCGATCACCCGTGTCCGGAGACGGCCCGACGCAGTCCCGCGCGCACCCGTGCCCGGAGACGGCCCGACGCAGTCCCGCGCGCACCCGTGCCCGGAGACGGCCCGACGCGGTCACTCGTGTCCGGAGACGGGGACCGGCTCGTATGGTTCCTCGAGGTAGGCGATCTCGGAGCTCGAAAGCGAGAGTTCGAGGGCCTCGACGGCCTGTTCCAGGTGTTCGACGCTCGTGGTGCCGACGATCGGCGCGTCGACGACGTCCTTCGAGAGCAGCCAGGCCAGCGCGATCTGGGCCATCGTCACCCCGCGGTCGGCGGCGAGTTCGGCCACCCGCTCGTTTATCTCCGGGCCCCCGCCATCGCGGTAGGAGTGTTCGTACAGGTGCTCCTCGCTCGCCCCGCGGGCGGTCGCGTCGATCTCCTCGTGGGGACGGGTGAGATACCCGCGGGCCAGCGGCGACCAGGGGATCACCCCGATCCCCTCCCGGTCACAGAGCGGGAGGACCTCCCGTTCCTCCTCGCGGTAGACGAGGTTGTAGTGGTTTTGCATCGTGAGAAACCGCTCCAGGCCGAGCCGGTCGCTCGTGTGGAGGGCGTCGGCGAGCTGGTGGGCCCACATCGAGGAGGCGCCCAGATACCGGACCTGTCCGCGTCGGACCGCGTCGTCGAGGGTACGGAGGGTCTCCGCGATCGGCGTGTCGTAGTCCCAGCGGTGGATCTGGTAGAGGTCGACCGTCTCCATCCCCAGCCGATCGAGGGAGTCGGCGAGCGCCCGTTCGATCGCCTTCCTCGAGAGCCCCCCGGAGTTGGGGTCGTCCTCGTCCATCCGGAAGTACGCCTTCGTCGCGACGACCGCCTCCTCGCGGTGGCCCTCCAGAGCCTCCCCGAGGATGCGTTCGGACTCCCCCGTGGAGTACATGTTCGCCGTGTCGAAGAAGTTGATCCCGAGATCGATCGCCCGCTCGACGAGCGCTTTCCCCTCCGACTCGTCTAGGACCCACTCGCGCCAGTCGCTCGAGCCGAAGCTCATACAGCCCAGACAGATCCGGCTGACGGTCGTTCCCGTGTCACCGAGTGTCGTATACTCCATGGGCCGGCTACGCCCGAGGGGGCCAAAAGCCTGCGTGATGCGGCGAGGTCGCCCCAGAGGGGTCCCCGGACGAGCGCGGCGGGCGTGGTCTAGACCAGCCCCCGGACCAGCGAGCCGAGGACGGGCATGCCGACGCCGGCGCCGAGGGTGAGGTAGACGGCCGGCACCATCCCGACGGCCGGCCCGAGGGTGGTTCCGAGCGAGAGCGCGAAGACGACCAGGACGAGGACGCCGAACGCCAGCCCGTAGAGTATCGCCCGTCGGAGGCTCGCGGCGACGAGCCCCACGAGCGCGCCGCCGACGACCAGCCCGAGCGGATCGAGCCACGCGGCGAGCACTCCGAGACCCGTCGCCACGACCAGGCCGGCCGCGTGGGCTCGCGGCTCGGTCCGCAGCCGGTCGAGTCGGCCGTCCGCGGTCGTCGCCGGACCGTCGGCTCCGGGCGTCACCGCGGACCACCCACGACGCCGGATCCGGGCTTCGACGGACCACCCACGCGGTCGGCTCCAGTCACGACGACGGCTCCGGGCGTCACGACCGATCACCACCGAAGGTGATCGACACCTCGCCGTCGGGTTCGAGCGCCATCGGCCGGTACTCGCCGTCGAGCCACGCCTGGAACTGGTCGCCGTAGTGTGCCGAGAAGTAGTCCCCCGAGTTCCCCCCGGGGAGGATCGCCCACGCGTCGCCGCCGGCCTCGGCGACCATCCGCCAGCTCGCGCCGACGGCCGACGACGCCCGGTAGTTTTTCACCGTCGCCCGCGAGCCGTCGGCGGGCCGGTCGGCGTAGCCGAGAAACGGTGCCTCCCCGCCGAACGGGTGGTCGATCGGTGCCGTGGTGTTCACGTCGCCGTACCGCTCCCAGCCCGCCTCGTCGATCTCCGCGACGGCCGTCGCCAGGGCCTCGACCATCACCGTCTCCCGGGAGCGTCCGTCGAGCGGTGGGCTCCCGTCCGGGAGCGTCGCGAGCACCCAGTCGTTCGGGTAGTACGACTCCCCGAGCTCGCCGAACGACGGCTCGAAGACGCGCTCGCGGAACGCCTCGAACCAGCGCGCGAAGACGAGCGCGCCCCGCGAGTCCCGGTCCATCCGGTACTCCCAGTCGGCGAGGACGTCGGCGGCGTCCGCGATCGCCGCCGCGTCGACGGCCCCCGGACCGCCAGCCGATCCGTCACCTCCCGGATCGTCAGCGTCCCCCGGATCGCCGCCGCCCTCGGAATCGCCGGCAGTCCCGTCGTCTCCCGTCTCGTCGACACGCTCGATCCCGTCCCAGTCGACGTCCTCGAGCGCCGAGAGCAGCGCCGGCACCAGCTCGACGGCCCGCTCGTCGCGGAGGTCCGTCTGGAGGGCCCGGTGGTCGGCGGGCTCGGTCGGGGCCGCCCCGTCGAGGACGTCGTAGAGGCGTCGGCCGCGGTAGGGCGTCGCGTAGGCGACCCCGATGTAGTGGTCCGGATCGTCGGCGACGCGCTGGTTGGCCGTCGCCACGTGGTCGGGATCGACCGCCGCGGGCAGCTCCTCGAACGGGACGAACCCCTCCCAGCTCGACTCGCCGTAGGGGGTGAATCCGTCCCACTCGCCCTCGCCGGCGGAGCCGTCGAAGATCCGGTCTCCGGGGACGGCCTCGCCGTCGATCCGCCGGATCGGCAGCTTCCCGACCAGCTGGTAGAGCGTCCGGCCGTCGGCGTCCGCGTAGACGAGGTTCTGGGTCGGCAGGTCGAAGCGTCGGGCCGCCTCGCGGACGTCCTCGAGCCCTCCGGACCGACTGATCCCGTAGATCGCCTCGGTCGTCCGGGTGGCGGCGAGCCCCGTCCAGGCGACGCCGACGGTCCGTCCCTCCCGCTCGAGCACCGGACCGTGGACCGAGCGTCTGACCGTTATCGTCCGGTCTTCTCCGTCGGCGACGGCGATCGACTGGCGCTCGCGGTCGAACTCCCGCCACTCCCCGCGGTACCGGTACCGGTTCGGGTCGTCAGCGTCGATCTCGTAGCGATAACAGTCGAGGACGTCCGCGCCGACGTTCGTAAAGCCCCACGTGCCGTCGGCGTTGGCGCCGATGATCACGAACGGGACGCCGGGGAAGGTCACCCCGCGGACGTCGGCCTCCGGGGTCCGGACGTGCTGTTCGTACCACAGCGGCGGAACCGTCAGCTCGAGGTGGGGGTCGTTGGCGACGATCGGTCGCCCGCTCTCGGTGTGCTCGCCGGAGACGACCCAGCTGTTCGAGCCGGTTCCGCGGGGCGACTCGAACGCCGAGAGCCAGTCGGTGAGGGCGGCGCCGACCGGTTCGCCGGGTCGGTCGGCGGCCGCCACGCCAGCGGTGTCCCCGTCCGTGGCCGTCCCCCGGAGGATCGGGGCGTCGTGGTCCATCCGGTCGGGGTAAAGCGCCAGGAACTCCTCGCCGAGGCGGTCGGCGACGAGCGCCCGTCGGAGCTCGCCGAACTCGCCCGTCAGCGCCCAGCCGATCTGCGTTTCGGCCGACAGCGTGTCGACGGGGGTCCACGGCTCGGGCTCGTAGTCGAGCAGTTCGAACTCGAGGGGGAGGGGTTCGTCGTCGATCGCGGCGTTGACGCCGTCGGCGTACGCCTCGAGGAGCCCGCCGACGGGGGCGTCCGCGAGGGGCTCCCAGCTCGCCTCCGCGGCGTCCCGAAACCCCATCCGGCGGTGGAACTCGTCGTCCTCGACGGTCGCCTCGCCGGCGAGCTCCGAGAGCCGACCGGCGACGAGCCGGCGCCCGAGGTCGAGCTGGAAGAGCCGGTCGAACCCCTGGACGTAGCCGACGGCGAACGCAGCGGCGGCCTCGCCGTCGGCCTCGACGTGGGGGACGCCCAGCCCGTCGTACCGGACCGTCGCGTCGCCGTAGGGGGAGTCGACCTCGCCGGCGGGCTCCCGGCCCGCCGCGTCCCAGGCCCGCCCGGACAGCGGCGCGAACGTCTCGAGGAGCCCGCGGGCGCCCGACAGCGAGAGGCTCCCGACCCCGGCCGCCACCACGGCAGCGAGGACGGCCCGTCGTCGGCGGTCGGCGCCCGCAGATCGGTCGGATCGGGTCCGCTCGTCCGTCTCATCCATCGGTGTCGAGGGTCACAGCGACCGGTATCGCCCGCGGCTCTCCGTTAGCTCCCCGCCGCGGACGAGCTTCTCGAGGGCGCGTTCGACGTACTCCCGGGGAACGCCGTGCTCGCCGGCGTACTCGATCACCTCATCGGCCGTCGGCCGGTCGAGCTCCGCTATCGCCCGCTCGACGACCTCCTTGCGGCTCGCAGAGCCGGCCGACCCCCGCCCCCGCTCCCCCGCGGCAGCGACCGCGTCGGGGTCGATCCCCGAGGCCTCGAGGTACGCCGTCTCCTCGAGGACGCCGTCTTCGACCGTCTCCTCGAGTTCGGCGAAGCTGTCGAGCTCGGCGAACGCCTCGCCCTCGTCCTGGCGGTTCGCGAGCATCGAGGCGCGGACCTCCCGGGCGTGGTCTCCGTCCTCGGTTTCGACGAACTTCCGGCGGCGCTCGTATGATCGCCGGGAGCCACAGCGGGGACACTGGACGGTCTCCGAGCGGCCCTCGATGATCCAGAGGTGTGAACACTCCCCACAGCCGACGACCGCGTACATGAGCCGAACTGGGACCCCCTCGGTGGAAAACGTTCGGGTGGTCGGCTACCCACCCTAAAGGGGTGACGGGAGGCTCGGCCGTCTCCACGGCGCCCTCGACCGCCCATGCGTCGCCCTCGACCTGTCACCGCCCCGTCCGCACCCACTCCTCGAGGGTGAACCCCTCGTAGTCGGTCTCGGCGGCGAGTCGCCACTCCTCGCGGTCCCAGTCGGGGTACCGGACGTCGCCCTCGTAGGCCCGCGGGATCCGGCTCAGGAACATCCGGTCGAGGTGGGGCTGGAACAGCTCGTAGATCGCCCCGCCGCCGATGACGTACGCACGCTCGGCCCCGAGCGAGTCGGCGACCGCCACCGCGTCCTCGACGTCCGCGGCGTGGTGGGCCGTCGCGACGTCGTACTCGCCGTCGGTACGGCTCAGGACGATCTGGGCGCTCCCGGGGAGGTC
>LKMJ01002755.1_pt1 | contig 16282 bp, 20 predicted proteins | sample 643391 | NCBI WGS metagenome assembly LKMJ01 (sample SAMN04112250, study PRJNA286221) | soda lake metagenome | biome: soda lake; feature: Kulunda Steppe; material: water; isolation source: sample PL-Br10 brine of Picturesque Lake | place: Russia: Kulunda steppe | collected 2010-07
AACTCGTCCTCGCCGGACTGAAAAAGGAGTACGACGCAGACTTCTACACCTCCGTGACCCGGGACGCGTCGGTCCACGGCGGCGACCCGTTCGTCGTCGAGGTCGGGATCGCTTACGGCGGCGAGATCGCCTCGGAGGGGAGCGCCGAAGTGCTCCGGTTCGCCAACCGGGTCCCACTCGTCTACCAGCGCGGCGCCTGTGCGACGGTCGACGTTCTCAAAAACGTCAACTGGCGCAACTACGGGCTCGATCAGCCGGGCGGTAGCGGAACCCCCGGCGGCCCGGCCGTCATCATGATTCACGTCGCCTCGACGAGCGTACCGTTCACGAGCGAGTCGAAGGACGCGATCGCGAACATCCCGGAGATCGAGGACGAACTCAGACTCGCCCTCCAGGAAGCCGGTCGGAAGCTCCAGTCACATCTCAAAAAACAGCGTTCGCTGAAGAAGCGTCAGCGCAAACAGAACGTCATCGCGGACATCCTGCCGGAGATGGCCGACAAGCTCACCGAGGTGACGGGACGGGAGCCGCTCGACGTCGACGATTCGCTCGCCCGGATCATGAACAACGTCCTCGTCGAGCGGACCGTCGAAGAGTCGACCGTCCGGCTGTCGGTCCACAACTACGGCGGGACGAACGTCTCACCGGAACTCACCGAGATCGTGACGACCGATCCCGGCGATCCGGACGGCGCGACCGTCGTCGAAATGGACGGCGAGTGGTTCATCAAATGGTCGCCGACGGTCGAAAGCGGCTCGACGGCCGAACTCGAGTACGAAGCCGAATCCGGAGCCGACTTCGACGTCTCGGTCGAGGGTATCGAAGCCGAAAAACTCACACTCAACGCCTAATATGAGCACCGAATCAGATTCCGACGTGAAAGACGAACTCGCTCGCGACCGACTCATCGATCTCGCGAGCGAGTTCTACGACCAGTTCGCCGACGGGACGGTTCCGACGATGGAGATCCCGACCCGGACGAAAAGCAACATCGTCTTCGACGAGGAAAAGGACGTCTGGGTCTACGGTGATCGGACGTCGACCCGCTCTGCCAACAGCGTTCGCGGCGCACAGAAACTCCTGAAAGCGATCTACACGATCGAGTTTCTCGCCGAACAGCTCGATCAGGACCGCTCGTCGACGCTGCGGGAGCTGTATTACCTTTCGGAGTCGTGGGACGAAGAGCGGGCACAGTTCAACGATCAGGACGAATCCAACCAGCTCGTCGAGGACCTGGAGATCGTCAGCGAGGTCACCCGCGAGGACTTCCACATGCGACCGGAAGAGTCGGGTGCAACGATCATGGGGCCGCTGTATCTCCGCGAACAGACCCGCCGTGGCGAACGGGAGATACACTGTCAGGAGGACGTCGGTGAGGGCGGCTATCAGATCCCGAACAATCCCGACACGATCGAGTTCCTCGACCACGACGCGGATTTCGTCCTCTGTGTCGAGACCGGCGGAATGCGCGATCGGCTCGTCGAAAACGGGTTCGACGAGGAGTACAACGTCATCGTCGTCCACCTGAAAGGGCAGCCGGCGCGGGCGACCCGCCGGATCACGAAACGGCTTCACGACGAACTCGATCTCCCGGTGGTCGTCTTCTGTGACGGCGACCCCTGGTCGTATCGGATCTACGCGTCGGTGGCCTACGGATCGATCAAATCCGCCCACCTTTCGGAGTACCTCGCGACGCCCGCCGCCGAATACGTCGGCCTCCAGCCGGTCGATATCGTCAACTACGACCTTCCGACGGACCCGCTCAGCGACTCGGATATCAACGCCCTCGAGAGCGAACTCGACGACCCGCGGTTCCAGGACGACTACTGGGTCGAACAGATCGAGCTTCAGCTCGAAATCGGCAAGAAGGCCGAACAGCAGGCGCTTGCCTCGCGTGGACTCGATTTCGTGACCGAGACCTACCTGCCGGAGCGCCTCAGCGAGATGGGCGTTATCTGAGCGCCGTTCTCAACTCAGCGATCCAGCTCGACCCGTACTCCCCGCTCTTCGAGATCGGCAGCGAACGCCCCGGCGTCCGTCTCGATCGCCTCGAACGTGTCGTAATGAGTCGGGACGACGAGATCCGGATCGAGCGCGACGGCCAGATCGGCGGCCTCGTGGCGATCCATCGTGAACGTCCCGCCGATCGGGGGACAGAACACGTCCACGTCCAGGCGGTCGTGTCCCTCGAGGACGTCCGTATCGCCCGGACAGTATACCGAGATCCCGTCGATCGTGAGATGGTACCCACAGCCCAGTCCCCTGGGATGGTACGGCGATCCGTCCGCCCGGACGTGTGGCCCGTCCGACTCGTTGTACGCCGCGGTCGTCCTGAGTATCACGTCGTCGACCGCGATATCCGTCTCCTCGTCGACCGTCCGGGATCGATACGGAAGGTCCGACGGCCGTTCGACGGAGCGGTCGATGCGATGCGTGTTGATTCCCTCGTATAGAACCAGTTCCGCGTCCGACCCGGCGACCGTCCGGATCCCCGCCGGATCGTAGTGATGGCCGTGTGTCACACAGACGATCGTACCATCCCCACCCTCATACCCGTCCAGAACACCGTATCGGCCCGGGTCGACGTAGACGACTGAATCCGCACCTTGGATCCGGACCGTCGCGTATCCGAGCCACGAGAGCGAGATCTCAGCGTGTTCGATCATACCGTCTGTTTGGTCGGAGCCGAATACAAAACGAACGGTTCGGATCGGGGCAAAGAGACATCGGATCAGGAGTAAAGCCGTTCGATTCGATCGAGGCTGTCGGCATCGTCGGGTGATCTGTCTTCTCGAATCCCGACGAACCTCGGGAACCGGAGCGCGTAGCCCGAACCGTAGGTCGGCGACCGCTGGATCTCCTCGTACCCGACCTCGAAGACGATCGCGGGATCGATATCGATCTCCGTTCCGGTCTCCGAACGGACGTGCGGCTCGAGCCGTTCCTGAAGTTGTTCGAGTTCTTCGTCCGTGATCCCCGTCGCGACCTTGCCGACCGGCCGGTAGCCGTCGTCGGTTCGTGCCGAAACCAGAAACGTGCCGAAGCGGTTCGCGCGCCGCCCTTCGCCCCACTCGGCGCCAGTGACGACGAGATCGAGCGTTTCGACGTCCGGCTTTCGTTTGAGCCAGTTCCGCCCCCGTTTCCCGGGCGTGTACGCCGACTTGGGGTTTTTGAGCATGATTCCCTCGTGGCCGGCGGCGAGCGCATCGGCCTCCAGTCGCGCGATCTCCTCGGGATCGTCCGAGAGAGTGAGCTCGACCGCTGCGTCGCCGAAACGGTTCGAAAGACGATCGTGTCGCTCTTCGAGCGGTGTCTCGAGAAGGTCCTCACCGTCGGTGTGAAGACAGTCGAACGCGTGCAGTTTCACGGCGACGTCCTCGCGCGCCGTGGCGATATCGTGTTTCCGCCGGAACCGACGAAGGATCTCCTGGAACGGCTGTGGGTCGCCGTCGGCGTCGACGGCGACGACCTCACCGTCCACGATCGTGGGGGATTCGAGAGACGTCTCGACCGTCTCGACGACTTCGGGAAGCGACTCGGTCACGTCCTCGAGGTTCCGCGAGAACAGCCTCGTCGTCTCGCCGTCGTAATGGATCTGGACCCGGACCCCGTCGAACTTCGTCTCGACGGCCACGGTTCCCCACGCCTCGAGCGCATCAGTCGCCGTCCCGGTCTGTGCCAACATCGCCCGGACCGGTCGGCAGACCCGCAGCCGGATCTCGGCGAGTCCGTCGGAACCTTCCGCTCTGGCGGTGACCGCGACGAGTCCACAGTCGTTCGAAACCTGGAGCGCCCGCTGGACCGCCTCCGATGGCACGTCGAACGCCTCGGCGATGGCGTCGCGAACGGTCCCCTCACCGACCCCGATCCGCATTTCTCCGAGGACGAGTCGGGCGAGATACCGTGCCTCCAGCGGTTCGGTTCGGTTGAACAGCCCGAACAGCGTATCCAGTTTCGTGTCCGTACTTCCGCTCCCGGACGCGGTCGCGATCGATCCGAGCGTCGCTTCGATCTCCCCGACCGAAAGCGGCTTCCGGCTATTGGAGCCGAACGCCGAAAGCCCTCGTTGGCCGCCGAGATCGAGTTCCTCGGCGACGGCCCCGATCTCGCCGAGTTCAGCCAGTCGAGTCTCGATGTCGTCGGCCGTGACGTTCGGACCGGCCGCTTTGGCCAGCGCTTCATAACAGAGCCGCGGGCCGACTTCCAGCTTCGTGTCGTCGTGTGCGGGGACGATCCGTCCCTGAACGAACCGCGATACCGTGTCGAGATCCTCGTTGGCCCGGTCGAACAGTTCGGCGACCAGTGCGATCGTTTCGAGATCCGCGGATTCAACTTCGATGTCTTCGGCACGGGCGGCGAAATCGGCGAACTCCATCGGTAGCGTCTACGGTGACGTGGGTATAAAAATCAGGGATCGAGCGATCGGCGGTCGTTCGGCCGGTTAGAGGACGTCGTCGAAGTCCTTGTGACCCTTGATCTCGACGTTGTTCTCGGTGACGGTGGCGAGGAACACGCCGTTGCCGGATCCGGTATCCCGTTCGACGGCGGCCTTGACTCCCGAGGCGGCGACCTTTTTGGCCTCCTCGTTGGTCATGTCGTCTCTGTATTCTCGCTCGAGCGTTCCGTAGGCGACCGTCAGACCCGAGCCGGTGACCGTGTAATCGTCCTCCATGACGCCGCCTGCGGGGTCGATGGAGTAAACGTGGTGTCCGTCGTCGTCGACGCCGCCGAGGATCGGGTTGATCGCGAAGAACGGGCCGCCCCGGGCGAAGTTCCCCGCCAGGGTCGCGAGCGCCCCGATCGAGATGTCCTCGCCGCGGCGGGCCTCATAGAGGTTGACCTCGGCCCGGAGCGATCGGATGAACGACTGTGCACCGCCGACGCTTCCGACGAGAGTCAGCGCGGCCGAGGGGTGGATCTGTTCGACCTTCTGGACGTCCTTGTTCGAGACGAACCGGCCACCGAGGGAGGCGCGCATATCCGTCGCGATAACGACGCCTTCGGCGGTCGAGATCCCGATCGTGGTCGTTCCGGTCTTGTTTACGTTGTCGAGATCGTCCACGGAGAGATCGTTGGTCGGAACCTCACCGAGTTCGGGATCGTACGGCGAGACGGTGTGGTCCTGTCCGGTGCGTGGCAGGGGAGAATCGGGCTGACGCATTGATACTCCGTAGTGGCCCAGCGCTGATAAAACCTTCCGGTTACCGTCCGACCGCCGTCCGCTCGTAGGACCTCCGGAGCCGTTCGATGCATCGATCGATCGGCAGCCGGATCCCGGCGCGGTTCGCGACGAGCGCGACCGGAAGCAGAGCGATACCCAGTACGACGCTGAACTGGTACAGGGCGAACACGGTCGCCCGGTACAGGCCTGTTGTCATCGTACTCAGCAGCCAACCGGTCGTAGCATATATACTTTCCCCATCGATCGAGAATCAATCAATAGATAATGCAGAATCACAGCCGCGCAGTATAGCGGTTAAGCCGTAGTTGAATTTGAATAAATTATACCTTCTTACGCTCGAATCAGGCGGACGTTTTTCGTATGTGGCTCGATGTATAGCCATAAGTTATACCGATAATGACCGTCACGTGCGCGGCGTACTGCCGCGGATAAACTCCGCCCGAGGCCGAAACAATAGGGCTATCCGTCACGCCCCGCTCGGTCCGAACATGAGCAATTATCTCGTTGCGATGGAAGCGGCATGGCTAGTGCGTGACGTCGAGGCGATCGACGACGCGATCGGGGTTGCCGTCAGCGAGGCGGGACGCCGCCTCAACGACGCCGACATGGACTACGTGGAAGTCGAAGTCGGCTCGACACCCTGTCCGGCCTGTGGGGAACCGTTCGATTCGGCCTTTATCGCCGCCGATACGGCGCTCGTCGGCCTCGGACTCGAGATGAAAGTGTTCAACGCCGACAGCACACAGCACGCCTCGCGGATCGCCAAAAGCGAGATCGGCGGCGCGTTGCGCGACGTACCGCTGAAAGTGATCGATACGTTCGAAACCGGGGACGGCGAAGGCGACGCCGAGTAGGAGCGGAGCCGTCAGGAGATGTGGGCCGCGACGTCCGCCTCGGTTATGATACCGCATAGCTGTCCGTCCTCGACGACCATCACCGCGTCCTGATGGTTGAGATGGGCGTTCACCTCGTCCAGCGTCGCGTCGGGTTCGACCGTCGTGATGGCCTCACGCATCGCGTCCGCGACCGGGAGTTCGGCGGCGTTTTCCGAATCGAGCTGTCGGATATCCGAGTTCGAGATGATTCCCTGTGGCCGCCCGTCCCGAAGGACCGGCAGCTGCGAGTAGCCCTCCTTGACCATGAGGTCGATCGCCTCACGGACGCTGTCGTCGGGCGCGACGCTGATGACGCCCTCGTGCATGATATCGCTGGCGTGCATGACCGTGCTCTCGGCCTCATCGAGGGCGGTAACGATCCGACGGAGCGTCGACAGTCGTGGGTCGACGTCGCCACCCTCGATGCGTGCGATAAGCGGCTGGGAGACGTCCGCACGGGCCGCAAGTTCGCTCTGGGTCAGCTCCAGCTCCGTTCGGCGCTCTTTCAGATCCGCCGGCGTCGGTAGGTCCGTTCCCATACAAACCAATAACTAACAGTTATACAAAAACCTTCCCCAGGGGCGATCATTCAAGTACCGAAAGGCGGCCAGACCCCCCGTGCGCTGAGACATCGCGGTCGGCCTCCGAAGCGGGAGCGCGAAGCGAGGGTCGGCCGGCAGTCCCGCAGTCGCTTCGCCTGCTCGCTACAGCGTCAGTCCCCGGATCGAGACGCCGGTCCCGGTTTCGACGCGGCCGATAACGCGTGCGTCCTCTAGCTCCTCGACGACGTCTGTCGCGTCCGACTCGGGCAGGGCGGCGACGAACCCCGTCCCCATGTTGAACGTCCGGTGCATCTCCTCGTCGGAGACGTTCCCCTCGGCCTGAACGAACTCGAACACCGGATCCACCTCGAAAGGATCGTCCACGGCGTAGTGGAATTCGCCCATCCGTTCGAGGTTACTCCAGCCGCCGCCGGTGATGTGAGCCGCAGCATGCGTTTCGGCTGCATGGAGCGGATCGAGCACTTCCCGATAGATCCGGGTCGGCTCCAGAAGGAGTTCACCGATCGTCCGCTCCGGATCCTGCGGGAACGGATCGGTGTACTCGTGGTTTCGAGTGACCGCCTCGCGTGCGAGCGTCAGCCCGTTGGAGTGGATCCCGGAGGACGGAAGCCCGACGAGCAGATCACCGGGTTCGGCGGCGCCATCGAAGAGCTCCCCTTCCGTCGCCAGCCCGGCACAGGCGCCCGCGAGATCGAGTCCCCGGATGACCTCCGGCATGACAGCAGTCTCGCCGCCGACGAGGGCCATTTCGGCACGTCTGGCTCCCTCTGCGAGCCCGTCGCCAACGCGCTCGGCCGTCTCCTCGTCCGGCGCCTCGACGGCGAGATAATCGACGAACGCAACCGGAGTAACTCCGGTCGCGATGAGATCGTTGGCGTTCATCGCGATACAGTCGATACCGATCGTCGAGTAATCCCCCAGCGCCTCGGCGACGAGAAGCTTCGTTCCGACGCCGTCCGTCGCGAGCGCGAGGTACCGATCCCCGATATCGATGAGTCCGGCGTAGTCGCCCTCGAACTCCCCGATAGCACCGATAAGGGCTGCAGTGGCGGCCTCGCTGTCCTCGATATCGACGCCGGCCTGCGAGTAGGTAAGCTCCGGCTCGGACTCCGCGTCGTCAGTCATACCGAAACGCGGGGCCGAACGGAGCAAAAGCGCGTCGGTTGATCGCTATCGGAAGGTCGGGAAGCCGACGAGGAAAAACGATCCGACGGCGAGAAGCGCCGTCCCGACGAAAACGACGGCGAAGACGGGTTTACTCCACGAAAGGACGGTCTTCCCGTCGAGCGGTCCGAACGGAATCATGTTGAACGCCGCGAGGAAGGCGTTTATGAGGACACCGAGCTGTCCAACCTGACCGAGGAATCCACCAAAAAAGGCAAACGGCAGAAATACGGCAACGAGCGCGACGTTCGTCAGGGGACCGGCGACGGAAACGAGCCCGTTCTGTTCGAGCGTGATCCGACCACGGTGATACACTGCTCCCGGGGCCGCAAACAGGAGTCCGGCGAATGCGAGCCCGATACACAGTGCGAGCATCTTGTAGTCGGCTTTGAACGACGCGACCTGTCCGAACCGGACTGCGACGACCTTGTGAGCCAGTTCATGGAGCAGGAACCCGACGCCGACCGTCAGAACACTGATGAGGAACACGCGGCCGAAAAGCGGTGAAAGGACCGCCGCGGTAATATCGGGAAAGACGCTTCGGCCGGTCGCAACGAAGATGAAGACGCTGAACGCGACACCGAGGGCGGCCCACGCGATGAGCAGATCACGGATCTCGTCTCGGTAAAACTGGACGCCGCGAACACGGACAGAGCTCATCGCCACACTCCGACGAGTATCTCGAGGCTGTTCCGGGCGGCCTGAACCATCAACCGGGCGACGCCGCTTGCTCCCTCGATACCGGAGCCGGCGAAGAGATACGGGAGCAGAACGGTCGCGAAAATCACGCTTCCGATGAAACTGCCGATGTTCGTCAGCGCGACGATCATGATCAACCGAAAGAGTGGAACGGCTTTGAGTTCGTGCCACAGTCCCCGGAGGGGCGTCTCCTCGTCCGACATGATCTCGTTGAGCGTCGAGATGTCGCCAACGTTGACGTCGAGATAGCGTAACTCGACGTAGCCGGCGAACCAGCCGGGTGCCAGAAGAGGGTTCACGCTCGTCAGCCAGGCGACGGCGCCACCGACACCGGCGGACCGCCAGTGTGCGCCGGCGATCTTGGCGAGCCCGAACGCGAGAACGGCGTTGACGAGGAACCACGCGGCGAACAGCCTGAAGAGGAGTTCGCTCGATGCACCCTCGACGCCGGTGTAGGTCGCGATCGCGAGGAGTGCGAAAAAGACCAGAAAGCCAAGCGTGAACAGGTAACCGAAGAGCTTGTATAACGAAAACCGGCTCCCGGAGGTCCGACCGGTCAGAGAGTCCATATCGGGGAGCAGTGACGGCGTTTCGAGATACCGCTCGATCCCCTCGCGGTGTCCCGCTCCGACGATAGCCACGACGGTGTGTCCCTGATCGCGCAGCGAAACGAGCTGGTGGGCGATATAGGCGTCGCGTTCGTCGATGAGCGCTTCGGCTCCCCCGGGCGAGAACCGACGGAACTCCTCCATCATCGCGCCGACGACGTCCGTATCGGTCATCCGATCGATATCGATCTCCTCGAGGTCGTCGTCCTCCGGAGCGAGTTGCCGGAGGGCGAAGACGAGAACTCCCCCGATCACGAGACCGATCGCCAGCGCGACGAGAAGCGTATCGGCGATGTTGACGAGGAATCCCGGTCCGATCGTCCCCGGGACGAAGAACGGTCCGGCGATTGCGCCGGCCAGCACGGAGATCACGATACCGATACCGATACCGGTGCCCAGCCCGATCTCTTTCGGGTCACCGAGCCCGACGGCGAGACTGCCACCGAGCTTGAGCTTTTCGAAGAAAGAGAGGCGAGCCCAGAAACGCTGGATCGTGACCTGAATGTCCCGATCGACCAAGGCGACGCCGATCCCGAGTTCTTCGGCGGTGTCGAGTGCGGCTTTCATGTCGGCCCCCGGATCGATATCGAACCGATCGCCGAGCCGGGCCTGCACGTACGAAAGCATCCAGTACGCGAGGAACTGATAGACCGTGTTCCCTTTCAGGAGATCACCGGCGTCGAGGTCCTCGGGAGCCTCGCCGCGAAGCTGTCGATACCGCCCCTCGTCGAGTTCGACGGCGACGATATCCGGCCGTTCGGCGTCGATGACCGTTTTCACCTCTTCGACGCTGGCCTCGGAGACGTGTGCGGTTCCGACGACTCTGACAGAACCCTCCTCAGCCTCGGTACTCATTGTCGAAACCTGTCGGGCGAGGGCTTTACGTGTGTCGGGATCGGTTCGAGTAGAGCCGGAACCGAAGAGCCCATTGTGTGAAACGATGACACGTTGATATGGCAACGCTGGCCGGATCGAAAACGGAGATGACCGAGATACTGCTACCGAACGAAACGAACAACCTCGGGCGAGCGCTCGGTGGGGCTGTACTCCACTGGATGGATATCTGTGCGGCCATCGCGAGTATGCGGTTCTCCGGACACCAGTGTGTGACCGCCTCCATGGACAACGTCGATTTCGTCAGTCCGATCGACCTGGGTGAGGTCGCCGTGATCGAGGGATACGTTTTCGGGACGGGACGGACGAGCATCGACGTTCGGGTCGACGTCCACGCGGAAGACCCGAGAGAAAACGAGCGACGGCTGGCGACGACGTCGTTTTTTACCTTCGTAGCGGTCGACGGGACGGGCCGCCCGACGGAGGTCCCGACGCTCGAATGTCCGACCGAAGCCGAGACGGCGCTCAAAGAACGAGCCATCGAGGAACGGAGAGAGCAACTCGAACAGATCGCCGACCGGCTCGACAGACCGGCCGATCGATCAACGGACGACAGTGACGGGGATCGGTGAGCGCCGGACGACTGTCTCAGCGACGCTCCCGAGCAGTATCCGTGAGAGCCCGTCACGGCCATGACTACCCATAACGATCGCGTCGATGTCGTTTTCTTCGGCGTATTCGACGATCGTTCGTGACGGCTGTCCGATGACGATCTCGGTTTCGACCGTTCCGTCGAACGAACCAGCAACGTCATCCAGCATCTCTCTGGCATGCGTTTTCACCTCCTCGTACCATTCGTCCCAGTGTCTTGGCGCCGCCGACTCCGGCGGCGAATCGTATCCCGCCTCGATGAAATCGAGTACGTGCATCAGGACGATTTCGTCGTCACCGTGTTCCGCAACGGCGTATTGGATGGCTTTTTCGGCCTGTTCGGAGCCATCGTAGGGGATCAACAATCGCATACCCGATCTATCTCGGAGAGTCGTGTAAACCGTTTCGGCGCGAGCCTCCGTGTGGTTTCACCCGAACCGGTCACTCGAAATCGGGGAGGTCGTCGGGTGCCTCGTACTCCGCTTCCCAGTCGATGTAGTTCGCCTTGAGCGTTCGGCTGACCGTATCACCCAGTTCGGCGAGCGCCGCGTTGATCTCCGAGACTGTCTCCCACGACCGCAGCTCCGGGTGAAGGTCGCGTTCCTTCCAGTCTTCGGGGATACCGGGGGCGTGATAACCGACGCGATCGGCAAACGAATCCCAGAAGAAATCGAAGTGTTCGATCATGCCGAGATCGGCCACGATTCCGAACTCCCGTTCGTCGACGTCGGTGTCCTCGGCCCACTTCTCGAACGCCTCCTCCCAGGCGCCGTCCCGCAGGAGTGACTCGATCTCGTCGCGTTTGTAATCCGTTTCGCCGACGATTTCGGCGTCCTCGTACTGGTTCGGATCGACCTCTTCGAGTTGGGGCGGATCGGGCGGACTGACCTTCAGTACCATAGCTCCTGTTCGTTCAGACGGGGAATAACCGTGTCGGCTCGCCTAACGGCGACGGATGGTTGATTACCGTGGAGGACGAACGCGCACGTATGTCAGTCGAGATCGTTCCGCCGACTCGGCGGAGGTGTGAGCGCTGTGGCCGATCGGACGTCTGGGACGAAGCGGCAGAAAACTGGGTGATCGTCGAAGAGTCGGGCGAAAAACGAGACGGGGACAGACACTGTATCCACGAGTGGGATATAAACGGGCAGTACAACCCCGTTTCGGCGGATTCCGGCTCCGAGAACCGATGACGACAGTGTACGTCACCGCCCCGGAGTCGGCGGCCACGGAGCTCGCCACAACACTCGTCGAGGAGGGGCTCGCCGCCTGCGTCAACCGCTTCGACTGTCGATCGACGTACCGGTGGGAGAACGACGTCGTTCACGATCAGGAGGTCGCACTTGTCATAAAGACGACTGCGGAGCGATACGAGGAGATCAAGGCCCGAATCGAAGCGCTACATCCTCACGATGTCCCGTGTATCGAACGCTTCGACGAATCGGATCGGTCGAAGCCGTTCTCCGCGTGGATCGCCGAAAGCGTTCGATAACGGCCTCACTCCGGGATCGGCGGCGACCAGCCGTGGTTGTCGGCGACGAAATCGATGAAGCTCGGGAACTCGTGGTCGTGACCGAGCACCTCACGGGCGAACGCCGCCTCTCCGGGGTCGGTGAACCCACCCGAGCCGACCATCCGACGCAGCACTTCTTCATTGTCGGCGGTACTGTCGGCGAACGCTTCGGTAAACGCCGCCGCTGTGTCGTCGAACCGCCGTTCGAACGTCTCACGGGCGTTTCCGTACGCCTCAGCGATCCACGCCGCACGGTGGCTTCGGTAGGCGTCCTCGTAGGCGTCGTGTAACTCGGAAAACTCGCGCGCAGTCAACGGGTCCGTCGCCGAGAGGAAGGTAACGAACCTGACGACAGCGCGACGGGTTACCGGGTCGCTCGGATCGGTACTCGGGAACCGGAGTTCATCGACGGGCTCCTCTCGTGAGTTCGGAGACGCCGCGAGAGACGCCGTTTGCGCTCCGTCCGCCTCCGATCGGATATACAGCGTGTACTGGAATCGGTCGTGGCGGAACTGTCTGACGATACCGTCGCCGTGGCTCCCGCCGGTCCGACCGTACCACTTCGAGATGCCGAGGTCGATGAGCGGCGGGGAGAACGCCGTCGGCGAAAAGACGAGCGAGTGTAACTCGGCGTGACTCAGTCTGTCGATACAGGGGATTTCGGCGAGCGCTTCGAGTACTGTTTCCCGGTCGGTGCCGAGTCGAGCCATCCGTCCGCAGGACTCACAGACTACGCTGCGGCCGTGTGTCGGATGTTCAGGGGTGACGGTCGGGACGTGTTCACCGACCGGTACGTCCGGGAGTTCGTACCGGCCACAGCGGACCGAGGAAAGTTCCTCCAGCGCCCGTCGGATCGGGCCCTCGGCGGTGACGGAGTAAGGAACGGTCACGCCGCAGGTCGTACACCGGACGAACCGTTCACGAGGGTGCAACGAGGGTGTGTGTTCGCGGCCGGCGACGTTCGGGTTGACACCGAGATCCCGAAGTGTCGTCGACCGGGCGTCCTGCACTGCCATGCCGATCCGTACAAACTCGGATTTAAAAACGGTACGGTCGATATCGAGAGCGAATTCGGGACAGTACAGGGCTCGAAACCGAACCGGGATTTAATTACCCGATCCCCGAACACTGTTTCAAGCAGATGTCCGGCCGGATCAACCCCCGTGAATACGATCTCGGTGAGCTCCGTGACGCCGTCGATGATCGATCCCGAAACGAGGAGTCTGGCAGTCGGACGAACGGACACCACGCCGAGGAAGGCGAACGGGAAACGGATCGATCCGCCAGATCGGTCAAACGAAGGAGGCCACACGCCAATTCGGACCGTAGCGGGGGTTCAACGGTCGAAGATTCAGAGGCGTATCTCCGGGCGCGAAACCGTCGAAACTGGTCACCGACGCCGCCCGGTCAGACTGACTCGACAGCGGGATCGGATCGGCTGGAACGGAACCGGGACCGAAAAGCACAGGATGGCGAAGACACCCGCAGTGGCTGGGACGTCGCAGGCGACGAGCGAACAGGCATGGCAAACGCGCGCGCTGTGAACACGCTGTACGAGCTGCATAGCGGCCGTGATCGCCACCCGAGCCCCTGTCGTGACGAGCGACGAACCGACGTTGACCACCACCGTGACGACCGGAGAAACGGCGTCGATCTCGACTTCCTTGCGTACCGATCGGAGGGGAATACCTCGAAGCCGTATCTCGACACGCTGCCCGGCACGTACGGATCTCAACAGGAGATCTTCGAGTGGCTGGATCGACTGATCTGGAACGCCGGAACGGACGGTGCGCTGTCGGCACTCGAGTATTACGAGTCGATCGAATGGCTGTCGGCGGAGAGCCGGGCGGAGCTCGAGCGGTTCGTCGAGGGGTTCGGGGCGGTCGAGACCCGGGGCGGATCGCTCGGTGTTTCGGATCACCGCGAAAGCCTCGCATACATCGCCAGACTCGCGGGTCGGAACCGTCGATAGCGGCGACTCGACAGCTGTACTTGGGGAAGCTTATTTGAGAGTCTCGTGAGAGTACCGAACGAGATGGCTGAATCCGAACCCGATTCCGAGGAGTCAGATGGAGCCGACGAAGCGACCGAAACGGAGACAGAGGAAAGCGAGGAAAGCGAACCGGATACGGACGGGATCGTTCCCGTCGGCGTCAAACTCGGCAGCACGCGGACCGTCGTCGTCTACCCGTCGCCGGACGGTGAGGGGCCGGAGATCGTCCGGACGCTGACGTGTCTCGCGACGTACGAGGACGTCCTCACCGGTGAAAAGCGGGTCCTCTACGGCGAGGAGGCCGCCCGCGAGTACCCCGACCGCGTCGAGTTCATGCTCAGATCCGGGCTCCCCGAGGACGACGACAGCGTCGAATCGGCCTCGACGTTCTTCACCGAACTGCTCGAATCGAACGACGTACCGGAAAACAGCGCCGTCGTCTACGCGATCCCGACGATCGACAACGAGGCCGGGTTGAACAATCTCGAGGCGGTGATCGAGAACAGTCAGATCGGACAGGAACTCGTCAGGAGCTACCCCGAGTCGCTCTGTGGGGCCCTCCCCGCGTTCGAGGACGGCCTCGACGCGATCAACGACATTTTCGTCACCGTCAACATGGGGTCGACGAACCTCGAGATCTGTGCGTACCGCCGCGGCGAGCAGCTCACGCCGCTGTCGACGGGTTCGATCACCGGTAACGAGGCCGATCGCCGGATCGCCAACTACGTCGAGGAGGAGACCCAGGGGCGGGTCAACATCGACCTGACGACCGCCCGCGAATACAAGGAGGAACACGCCGACTTCGAGAGCTTCGAACCGTTCACCGATGTGATCCAACAGCCCGGCGGCGGCTCCCACGAGTTCACGATCGAAGACAGCGTCATGGACGCCTGTAACCAATACGTCGACGAGGTGGTCGATGAGGTGGCCAACGGCTTCCTGCCGGAGCTTGCCAACAGCTACATGAAGGTGTATCAACTCGCCCTCGAGAAGCCCATCGTCCTGACCGGCGGGATGGCGTGTCTCCCGGGGATCGCCGATGTCGTCGGGGAGCGACTCAGCGAGGAGATCCAGCGCGAAATCTCGGTCGTCAGTGCCGAGCGTCCCGATCTCGCGGCCGCTGAGGGCGCCCACGAGATCGCGGACCACCTGACCGAAAGCCTCTGAGCGCCTGGAGAAGACCGCCGGACTCGGTCTCCGAAACCGAACGAAGCTACTTTTCGGGCCAATCCGAATCACGCTTGAGAATGGCGCCGGATGTCCTTTCCGAACCGGGGGTTATCACCCGGGTAGAACTGGACCGGTCGACACCGGATCCTGCCGACTGTCTCGGTCCCGGTGAGAACCTGATCGTGACCGGGTCGCTATCGCCGGGGTGGGTCGCCGTCACGGATCGGGAGTTCCTCGTGTATCACCCCGATCGGGATCCGGCTGTCGTCCGGACGCCTCGACAGAACGTCACCGGCCTCGCTGTCAGACGAACCGGTGGTCAGTCGCTTCTGGGACACGCTCCCGCGCTTTTTGTATACGCTGTTGTGGGAGTCGCTCTCGGCGCGCTCATGTTGTCGATCTCACCGGAGACCCTGATCTCGATCCCCGACGCCCCCGGTGCCGGCGAGATCGAAGCGATCGTTCGGACGTTCGGGTGGGCGATGGGGCTACTCGGGACGGTGCTCGTGTTCTCTGGGATCCTCGCCGCCCTCGTCGTCGTCACGCTCCTCGGCTACTGGTTGGTTTCGGGGGACGTCGCGTTCGTCCTCGAACGCGGTGACGCCGACCCGATCGAGCGACCGACGACGAAGGCGGTCGGAACGCGGGCGCTTCGGAACATCGAGTCGGAGTTGACCGATTGATCGAGGCTCGAAACCAACACGGGACTCATATATCCCCGGCCAGTCGTACGAGATACCGATGTTCACGTCGTTTCTGGAGGAGACGCGCGCTGTGAGTCAACTCGCCGCGATCGGCATTCTGCTCGGAACCGCGTTCGTTCTGGCTGTCGCCGTCGGGATCTTCATGCTCGCCGGACCGGCGCCGTGACGAGTCCGAGGGGTACGGAGATCTGAAGAGTCCGAATGTTATCACGATTCACGCTTGCGATTCGTATAAAGGGCGGTTACTGTGGCGAACGTTTCGTCGCACTCGCTTGAAACGTCACGTACACGTCGTGATCCGAGCGACAGCGAACTCGGCGGGTCTT
>LKMJ01002757.1_pt1 | contig 16263 bp, 26 predicted proteins | sample 643391 | NCBI WGS metagenome assembly LKMJ01 (sample SAMN04112250, study PRJNA286221) | soda lake metagenome | biome: soda lake; feature: Kulunda Steppe; material: water; isolation source: sample PL-Br10 brine of Picturesque Lake | place: Russia: Kulunda steppe | collected 2010-07
TCTGACGTCAAAAATTAAAATCACCGTAAATTACGCCTGCAACTCAATTTGTGACGGTCCAAACCGTAAATTACGCCGTACCGTCAAATGACGGTTGACGGCGTCAGTAGTAAAGTGCACAACTCTGTTTGCTATAGGTACATGGCCAGATGACCAGGCTGTTCTGTAATGCAGTGTGCAAGCCACAAGAAAAATTGTTGCTTCCCCCGCGCGTTGCCATGTATCAGCACGCCCTCCTCCAGGCTACTTTCTTCTTTGGAACCTTAGGCACAGCAACTCAGGCACTCATTCACACATTCAGCCAGTCCTTTGGTATTTGATTGGCTCAGGAGCTCTCCCAGCCTGCAGAGGGTGTGGAGAAGGTATTGGTGCCTGGTGCACAATTTTTGTGCCTGCATCTGCATTTTGCCAGATCTGGACTTGGGAAGTCTAGGAGGACATGCACATGTAACCTAACCAAACCTAACGGGACATGCTTACCTTTTTGCACTAAGTGCCAATTACATTTGAAAGGTAAGGTTACATAGCTGCACCAGCCATCATGGTGGGGGTTTGCTTGGTGCTAGCACCAGGAAAAAGAACACAGACTAACAAACAAGGAAATCCCTATTTGCATAGATTTAGGAAGAGGTCTACATCTGGTGCAAGCACCAGGCAATCCCCCATTGTAGAATCAGGTACATATTCCCTTAATGCATGTCACCAGAGTTATTCCTGAAGGCGTATCTTTCTTCCTGTCTTTTGCAGAGCGAGGGCAGCTCCGTCAAAGCCTATCAGGCCTGCAACATGAGCCTGAAACTGAATAGGCACCAATACATGCCAGAAAAATATGAGACACGATATGGTGTGCCAGAGAGGCGCCAACATGTCACGTCAGATCAGTGCAATGCCAGATTTATGCTTCATTGTGACATGGAGGTTGGATGTGTTTATTGGCGGAGTATTTGATCCTGTTGTCGGTTCGCTGTTCTTGAGAAAGGCCATGCTTTGAAGAAAAAATTGATGGAAGACAGGTGGTAGTTCAAACAATGCTTTTAAGTAAACAATTGACAATGAGCTGTGCAAGCTCAAGCTTGATCCATGATGCACAAAATCTGCAGGACTGTAGAACATTAATGAAGCACATTAATTCACAAAGGTATCAAGGCCGCACACCCTTCGCACTGGGATTCGCACTGCAGTGATGACCTGAAAAAACGACTAGCAAGAGCAACTGAACAGTGTTGTAGATTTGCATGCGTGCTAGCACAGCAGTCCCGCGAAATGAGCTTGCACGGCGTGCAAAGCATGCTATCCTCATTGGAGTTATGGGGACCTTCGATAAATGCCATACTGAGCTCCCCTAGGACCATAATCATTGATTCTTTCAAATCAACCTTGCTTGAAGTTTGGAATGCTGGGCAAAACAAACCTTCAACCATAACACAAGCTTGCAACAGTAGGTGAGATGAGTGAGGGATCTCGCTTCTAGGAGTATAATTATTTTTTATCGCATGAAGTCCAGCCTTGTGAGACAAACACCGCAAGAATCACAACGAGGGAAAACCCCGACACGACCCCTGATGCTATGAACATCAATGTTAACATAGAATTATGTGATTAAACTTCTTTACGTAAGTAATGGGACATAATGATGTCGGAAGCCCTGGCAGGAAGTAACTGAAACAAGCAGCCATGAGGCCAGTAGCAGCACAAGGTCGCTGCTCCATAGAGCCTGCACGTCAGCTGCCCTACTCACCAGCTTTTGCCCAGCGCAATCAAGCCGCTAGTATAGGGAGAGCTCAGCGCGGAGCTAGCACGCGGGCGCATTGCACCTGCTCAGCACCCGCGCCCCCAACTTCCTCATCCGCTTCTCTGTTCAGTCCTGAAGAGGCGTCCTATGCCAACTTGGTGCACAAGGAGGAGGCCACACCAGCAGATGTTGGGCAGCAGGAAGACCATGGGCACGAGCACAACTATGTGCGCATTCCTAAACAGACCCTTGCCAAGCTCTTTAGCGGCACTCAGGGAAGCCTGTTACGCACTCCTGGAGTGAGCGTCAGCCCAGCCGAGCACGTGTCGAGAAGAAAGGAGCCCAACGTGGTGCTCACAGCGCAGATCATGTCATGCAGCACATGGCAGGAGGCGTATGCCCTATTCGTGGAGTTCAGTGATGTGTTCAATTCCATCAACACTGCGGCTCTCGTCACACACATCTCAAAGCTCATCCACAACACCAACAGGCAAGTTTAAGTTTGGGGCAGGGTCGTCTACAAGGGAGGGGGGCCAGGTCAGTTTGCGCCTTGGAGGTTGGTACCTACTGTGCTTGCTTACTATCACAGCATCATGGATTTACGCAACAAGATACAGATAATCAAAACCACCTGCATACTGCTCTATGTCGTCCAGGGCAGCCTGCCTGCCACACTCAGTTCCGCCTTGCGTTTGACTGCATGTCGTGCAAAGTCAACACGCAAGCAGGGATGAACACCCCAGCATCCGTGTCACAGGCCGCACCACTCCCTTAGGAGTATTTCCTGCTCTCCCAACCAGCAAGGCACCTCATCATTGCGTTTGAGGGTGATCTGTGCCGCATGCGAGCTTGGTGCCTCCAGGACATCAGGTCCCGTGGATTGCGACATTACCGGTTGCGTTGGCGCAACCACCCTCATACTCATGTGCACGTGCACTTTTATGCATGCAGGTGCATGCAGCATAGTCCCACCGCGGCTGGCCAGGAATGGATGGAGGCGTTGCTCGAGCTCCGCGACTTCTCGGAGGGCGAGATCCCAAAGTGCGTCAGATTGGCCGGGCTAGTACATGACATGGGCGTGGGATCACGACATCGCTGCGGGCGCGTGCACTGTCCTGGCTTTTAGGAGTGCAGATGAGCACTGTCCTGGGTATTAGATGCGCACTGTCCTGGCTCTTAGATGTGCACTGTCCTGGCTCTAAGGAGTTCACTGTCCTGGCTCATAGGAGTGCAGATGAGCAAGTCACCTGCGCTGTGTGTGTGAGATTGATGAACCCTTGTAGGCCATCCAGGCCGCAGAGATCTGATGGGGTCTGGTTTGGGCACAGCTTGCTGCCGTCATGCCAGTGCCGTCATGCCAATGCCGTCATGCCAGTGCCGTCATGGCAATGCCGTGCTTCTACTTGACAGCCTGAATCCCAAGCAAGCAGGTCGAGGCGCATGGTAGACGACAATGTTCTGTGCACATGCTGCCTATGAATGGAATTTTGTCCCAGTCTGTGTGTTTGTGTTCGTGTGTATACATGTGTGTGTGTGTGTGTGTGTGAGAGAGAGAGAGAGAGGGTGAGTTTGTGACTTTTGATACCTGTGCGTGCAGCGGCGCGCTCTTAATGCAAGTTTCCTCTGTTTTCAGCTGATGGGTCTTCACCAACTGTCAACACATGGGATGGACACAGGAGTAACCTACATGCTGCAGCGCATAGAGATAACTTATGCTACCCTGCTTGTGCCTGCAGCTACGAGCCACAGGGTCTGGCCAACACTGCCTGCGCCTTCGCCAACCTGGGCTTGCTGAGCAAGCGTTATGCGCAGCTGGTGATCGCGCGCTCGGAGCCGTCCGAGTTCAGCAACAAGGTACGTACCACGCTAGTGCGGTGCACCCTCTACGAGAGGGCACTTCCACGTGAAGCACGTACCCTCCACCACACGGGGCTTGCCAACGCTTTGCACCCATGTCGACCAGGCCTTGTTGACCAGGCCATATCGATCAGTGCACTCACTCCCATGGGGGAAATTTGAGAGAGCACACTGCAGTGACATTGAGGTGTCAGCCGGGCCCCTGCTAGGCACTGATCTTGCCCTGCGTATGCCAAGGTGTAAGAGGTGAGCGCCCTCCTCACATGCGCTCACCAAGGAGGATCACCCTCCCTTTGCCGCAGCATGCGCGCCCGGGAGTGCGCAACAACTGCCGAGCAGGATGCTCAAGCTAAAAAAGCAATATCTATCCTCAAAGGGTGCATGCGATCATGCGCTCTCAGACACACTCACACACACACACACTTACAATTACATGCAGGAGCTCACGCAGCTGCTGTGGTCCTTTGGCACCTCCGGCTTCCGCCCCGACGCGCGTTGGCTGCGCGCCTGCTTCTCGGAGCTGGCCGTGCGCCGCGGCGCGCTGACCCACCGGGAGTTGTGCAGCTCTCTGTGGGCCCTGGCAAAGCTAGGTCTGGACCCAGGTGCGTCATCGGAAGGGAAGGGTCGCAGCGAATTAAGGCTAGGGTGGAGGACAGATAGGGGTCAGCCTAGCCCCGCTCATTGCATGCTGGGTTGATGGGTCAGCCTAGCCCCGCTCATTGCATGCTGGGTTGATGGGGAGGAGGGGATTGGGAAGAGTCCAGGAGCAGGGCGTGCTGTGGGCTCGGACGAGCTCATTGCGTCAGATGAGCCCTGGGAGGAACCAAGCCCATGGCTTCTCGGGGACTGGTCGTGCTGCGTGAGGCCCACTTTGCTGTGCCTGACCTCACAGCCGCTGCTGAATCCTTGAGCCCATTGCAGCTGAGCGCGCGCGCCCTCTTGACCTCCTTGCTGCCCTTGCCGCCTGCTCAGGCCCCGGCTGGACGAGCATCGTCTCGCACGAGCTGGTCTCCCGAGCCCCCACCCTCACCGAGCCTGACCTGGCCAACGTGCTGTGGTCGCTGGCCACGCTGCACCACCAGCCGCCGCGCCCGCTGTTGGCTGCGCTGCTCGTGGCGTCCGCCGGGCTGGCGCCCAGCATGTCGCCCAAGGTGTGGGTGCAGCAGGGGGGCAGTGGGCGTGCAGGCGCCGCTCGTAGACATATGGCGCGAGTGTGGTGCAGGGTGCTGTGTGTTGGCAGGTGTGAAGCAGGTGCCAATCTCAACGTGTGCTGTGTGTTGGCAGGTGTGAAGCAGGTGTGAAGCAGGTGCCAATCTCAAGAGAAGAGCGCGTGTGCGCGCATGTGTGGTGGAGTGCAGCAAAGGACTGAGTGGGGTCGTGTGCACCACTCGCAAGCGTAGGGTGCGGGAGTGGCGGAGGTTGTGAAGGAGCCGAGTTCCGGCTGAACGTGCATGGCATGCAGCACAGTGTAAAATGTATGTGTGATGGAGGGTGCATGGGCAGCTGCATAGGTGTTCTTGACGCACAGACATTATTTGCAGGTTGGTGCCCGCATGTGCGTGTGGTTTGGTGGGTGGGCATGCATGCTCGCATGCATGCATGCACAGCCCATCTCAGCTGCTGACTGTTAGAAGCCCCCAATCGCTCACATGCTTTTTTTGCATTGTCAAAGCTATCAAGGTGGTTGACTTGAAGCATGCCAGGAACTGCCCTGGCAGCTGAAGCGGTGGCAGAAGCAACGCCTGCAGGTCCGCAACTTCACAAAAGGCTCCATTTGTGGCATCATGCTGCGATGTATAGCCAGAGCGGCCTCGGCTTGCATTGATCGTCAACCTTTGCTGCTCTGGTTGGTTCATTGCCTTGCGCATGCGCTTTCGACCACGCCAGCAATGTGCACGCTTGCCCATCATCACACCACGCGAGGTACACTCATCCACATATGCCTCACGGACACGCATCCACATATGTACACTCATACGTACACTCATCCACATACGTACACTCATCCACATATGCCTCACAGACACTCATCCACATATGTACACTCATACATACACTCATCCACACATGTCCGCTCATCCACATATGTACACTCGTCCACATATGCCTCACGGACCTGCATCCTGGTGCGGGCACCCTGCAGAGCCTGTGCACAATCCTGTGGGCGGCTTCAGTGGGTGGGTGGCCCGTCCCACCATCCTGGGTGCACACCCTGAGTCAGGCCCTGCACCGTCACTGCTCCAGGTGTGCCTTCTGCTGTGTCTTGTGTGTTGCTTCAGCTGTGTCTTGTGTGTTACTTCAGCTGCGTCTTGTGAGTTACTTCAGCTGTGTCTTGTGTGTTACTTCTGCTGCGTCTTGTGTGTTACTCCAGCTGCGTCTTGTGTGTTACTTCAGCTGCGTCTTTTGTGCTGCTTTGGCTGTGTTTTGTGCGTGCCTTCTACTGTGTCTTGTGTGTTGCTCCAGCTGTGTCTTGTGTGTTACTTCAGCTGTGTCTTGTGTGGGCCTCCTGCCGCGTCTTGTGTGTTTCTTTGGCTTCTGCGTGCCGGTGGTGCAGGTTTGCTCTGCTCAGGTCTTAGGGCATGGCATCCTTTTCAAAGGCGGCTTGCCCAGCGTTGGCAGTGCTCAGCAAGTGACTGCTGCTCCTCCATGCAAGCTTAAGCAGATACTTGCCAGTACACTGCTCGGATTCCAAACCCTTGGCTGGGTGGCAATTCTGATCGTTGGCCTGATGCCTATTTCCCGACCCTGTTCATGCTGCTCTTGGCCGCCAGGTCTTTAGACACTGGTGATTGCCATAGTTACCTATAGCTACAAAAGCATCTCCATTGCGCGTGACTTGTCCGGCATACCCCTATTGCATGGAGGGGCTTGCCCAGCATGAAGTGGAATTCAGACGTTTTTGTGTGTTTGTGTGCGTGTGTGTAAACTCAAATATGCAGCTCGTTTGTTGGTGTGTGATGGTTTATACAGCTGTATTAGTATGTGTGTGTGCGCACAACTTATCTCCAGGGCCACTCGCAATCACCTTCCAGGGCGCGCTATACAGACAGCCTAATTGCTAGCAACCCCCCCCCCCCTCTAACACAACACATGCAGGGCACCTGGTGTGGATGGCCTGTCTGCCAGCGATGCTGCCATGGCCCTGCACGCCCTGGGTAGGCTCAAGTTCCAACCACCCGTTGAGGTAAGGGCGCAATAGGAAGACAGCTTGACGCTGTCCGCACGTATGTTCGTTGGCCTGCCAGCCGCTGCTGCCCAAAGCCTCTGCCTCGGCTGCCCGCTGCGCGCCCGGAATGGAGCGCAATGCTGTGCGTGTGACGCTGCATGCTGCATGTGGTAGGCAATGCTGTGCGCGTGACGCTGCATGCTGCATGTGGTAGGCAATGCTGTGCGCGTAACGCTGCATGCTGCATGTGGTAGGCAATGCTGTGCGCGTGACGCTGCATGCTGCATGTGGTAGGCAATGCCGTGCGCGTGACGCTGCATGCTGCATGTGGTAGGCACGCAGCCACAGGCTTGCGTGGCGGGCGCCTGCGGGGTGCTCCTGCTAGGGCTTGGATGTGAGGCAAGGGAACAAGGGAAACTGTGCACGCATGGCCAGGTTCACGCACGGAGGTTGGCCAGGTGTGTACATGGAGCCAGCGTAGCGCTCATGCTGCCTTGCTGCTGCTGCTCTTGCCGCTGCAAGCTACTGTTAGTCAGCTGCACCTCCATTGTGGCAGAGCATTGGATGCAATGGCTGCTGCTGTTGCTGCCGCTGCTGCTGCTGCTGCTGCTTGACTGCCACAGCAAGAGTGCGCGCATAAGGTAGCAGGGGTCATGAGCGCACGCATAACTAGCTCCCGGGGGCATTCACTATGGGCACTCCTCTTTGCGGCAATTCTGCCCACGCTGCCTACAGCCACAGGCTCTGCACAAGCGCATGCATGTGTCCAACTCTTGGGTGCGCTATGACCGGTGTTGCTCCTTACTTTTCTGCAGGTCACCTCCCGCCTGTCCTCAGTGGTCGTGTCCCAGATGGGACGCGACATGGCTACCAGCGACCTGGTATCCTGGTGCTGCGGCCTGGCCGGCCTTGGTGCGCATGGATGTCCGGCCTTAGGCACCTTGATATGCCTAGCATTGAGAAGCGATGGCAACAATGTGCTCTGAGCTGCGGGGGCTTTGCCAGCACTCGAGCAACCAGGGCGCTGCCAGCACATTCAAGTGCACAAGTGTGTGCTTACCGTTCATGCAATGTTCAGCTTTCGTGGCCACCGGCGACCTGGTGTCCTGGCGCTGCAGCCTGGCCGGCCTGAAAGAGGATGCCTTTTGAGTTGTGATTGTGATTACAATCACATCCCAAAAGGCATCCATGTCCCATATCCATGGCCCACTGTCGTGTCTCTCAAGAACAGCACGTACAACTGTCTAGGCGGGCAGATGCCTGCGCAAATGCTAGGCTCGGTGTGCAGCGATGGCTCAGGCCCGCTACGCGGCTCCAGCTGGCCCCAATCATCACTGGTTCATGCTGCTTCGGTCCGCCACCCTGCATTCGACTCGCCGAGTGTGCTGGCTGGCTGGTTGCAGGCACCCGCATGGGTCGGTCACAAGCGCTTGCAGGCCGCCTGAAGCCAGGGGCTGTGCTTTGCGTGCACTGACAAACATTTGCGCCGCCGACCTCCCTCCGCGCGCATCTGCCTGTGTTGGCGCCACCAGCGCACACTCCCCTACCTACTCACCCAACCCACACTGCCCTCCCCGTTGCCCTCCCCGCTAACGCCTCCCCATCCCATGCTACACGCAGGCTACAAGCCCAGCCGGCGCAGCCTGGCCTGCTTCTTCCTCGCGTGCATCAAGAAAAGGCGCCTCACCAAGTGCCCCCCTCGCCAGCTCACTGCCGTGCTGTGTGGCCTGGCCAAGCTGGGCAGCGTGCCGCCCCCCATCTTCACCGCCAGCGTGTGCATGCAGCTGATGCGCAGGTGTGCGCACGCATGCATGTACGGAAGCATTCGCACGTGGTTCCTTCTGCAAGCATGCATCCTCTTGAGCCGTGAAGGTGGCATGTGCGCACGGGGTATGCTGGGGGGGCTGCTCATCACGTGCGCTGGGCTGTGCACGCACTTGCTGAGGTGGACAAGCTCAAGGCACATGTGCAGTCATGCCTGACACTCTGACCAATTCAAATGGTCTGTAGAAGCAGGCGCCAACACAGGCTGCTAGGGCCCACAACTCGTGCTGCAGCACACACATACACATACACACACACGCATGCACACACATACACACACACACATACAAGCACGCTCCCGCGTGTGCGCACGTGTCTCGTGCATGCAGCATGCCACAGTCAGGCAGGGCCCTAGCCTGACATTAATCATGTACCTGACTGATCCCTGCAACGCCCCCTCCTCCTGCGCAGGGCGCACGAGTGGACGCCCCGCGAGCTGGCCAACACAATGTGGGCCCTAGCCACCTTCCGCCGCAAGCTGCCGCTGGGGCTGCTGTCCCGTATGATGTGGGCGCTGCTCGAGCAGCAGCCCCCCTCCCCCCACACGGTCCCCCTGCCTCTACAGGACCAAGCTCTTGCCCAAGAGCAGCTGCCTCCCTTGCCTCCTGCTGCCCCTACCGTGCGCGGGCCGGCTGTCCCTCTACAAAAAACGGAGCACCAGGTGGCAGCCAGCTCGCGCAACCAGCCACGGCAGCAGCAGCAACAGCCGCCACAGCAGCAGCACCAGCAGCAGCAGCAGCAGCAGCAACAGCAGCAGGAGCACCAGCACCAAGCCGCGCTGCGCCCCCTGCATTCCTTGGGGGTGTTGCGGCAGCTGCAGCACCAGCAGCACCAGCAGCACCAGCCTCCAGCCAGCCCACCTGCAGCTGGCCAGAACAGGCCGCTCCTTCACAGGTACGCCTGGTCCCACCTGCCCCCCTCTCTGATGCTCCATCCGCCCCCGCCCGTCACCCACCTTACTGTCCCAGCAGCACCGCCACCGTCCCCACATGTAGCAACATGGACAGCCAAGCACGGGATGGAGGAGCAAGCGCGCACTGCTGGCGGGGCCCACGCGAACAGAGGAGAGGATGCTGTGCCGGGGAGGGCCGTTGGCGTGAGCGGTGGAAGCGTGCGCTCTTCCGCCAGCAGCTGCGAGACAACTGGAGTGCAGAGAGGCAGCGGCAGCCTGATCCGCAGCAGAAGCAGCAGCAGCGGCAGCAGCAGCGGGGGCAAGGACAGCTGGGAAGGCAGGTGCAAGCCGCAGCACGTGGCCAACGCGCTGTGGTCGCTCGTGTGGCTGCTGCCCCGCGGCCAGCGCTTCCACTTCGGGAATACCAACAGGTGGGGCCTGCAAGGAACACAAATCGAACTATGGTAGGCCTGGCTGGCCTGCAGGGAGCATGCCCGAGACGTGTAGGCATGGATTGCTTTGCTGTGGATGTTGCGATGATGATGATGATGATGATGTAGAGCATGTGGCTGCGCCCACAAATTCTGGCGCAGATCTCGAGCTGCAACACTGTGTTGCCTCCCCAGCAGCTTTCATCCCCTGCTTGAACACCAGCTGCAGCTGCTGTGCTGTGCTCCCCTACATTCTGCTTTCGCAGACAGTGAGCCGTCCCACTTGCTCTGCCCTCTCTACCCTCTCCCGAGTTCCCTGTCCTCTCTTCTGCCTGCGGCTGTTCGTCTGTGCCAGCCATCTCCCGCTCCCTGCCCTCTCATGCGCTGTGCCCCTTTGGCGCTGCCCGTGCAGGCCGCTCCTGCACGCGATAGAGCGCGCGTGGATGGACCCCTACTTCAAGGCCGCATGCCTGCAGCAGGGCACGCGCGGCCTAGCCTTGGAGGCTGAGCTGGCGGCTGGCGAAGCCCCGGGCAGTACGGTTGCTTCGTATCCGGCGCCACCCAGCGGCTCCGCAGCAGGCCAGCCGCAGGTGGTTGCGCCCGGGGGTAGCGGTCTTGAGGCGACTAGAGCACGGCAGCAGCAGGAGGGCGCAGCTGGGCGCGTTCACCCCGCAGGACCTGGCCTACTGCAGGGGGACTTGGTGGAGGGCGGCGCTCCCCTTGCACTTGCAGTTGAGCAGCAGACGGAGAACACAGCCGGGCTTGCCCTGCCTGCAACCCAGCGTAGGGGGCCTGCCCACTCCTCAAATCAGACCTCCCGCCGCCATGCCACCAGCGCCGCCCACACTTTGACATCTGATGGCGCCGTGCACGACCCTGAGGCAGCCGTGGCCGCTGCCTGCCATGACGGGCCGGCTGCTTTTTTGCCGGCTGCTGCAGCGGCGGCTGCCCGCCCCGCGACAGGCCGCATGCAAGGTGCCAGTTCCGCCCATCACAACCGTCTGCCCCCCTTCCCTACATATGCCGTGGACCACAACGCAGCGGCCGAGGAGCTGAGCCGGAGTATGGCTTTGCCACCCGCTGAGCTGGTGCAGACTGCGCAGGTGCGCCGCCGGGGCTGGAAAGGGGGGGGGACAGGAGCACTTGGAGCCAGCAATGGCCTGGGATCAGGATTTTTTACTTAAAATCTTGTGTAGCGAGGCAAGCTGCTTCGCAGCCCTAATATGTGCATGGTCAAGTAGTGATGAGCGTGGAAGGCGCACTGAGCAGCAGGTAGGGTAGGGGTTTACCAGCCACGAGAGCAGCATGGCCTGTCTGCCTGTGACGGCCTATTTGCCTGTCTGACTGTGCAGACCTGTGCTTACCTGAATATCTGCCTGTGCTGGCAGCCCATGCTCACTGCAGTATGGTTGGCGCCTCGGGTATCGAAGGGTTGGTGTAACAAATGCAGAAATCCTGCATTGCAGTCCTACGTAGGACTGTTATCCAGCCTTGCAGCCCTTGAGTCCACAGTACATAATGTGAGCTTGGCATCTTGCCCCTTGCAGATCACCCAGGTGTGCACTGCACAATGTCTTGTGCTGTACGGCTACCTTGTGCTAGAAGCCTGCCTTCTACTGCAGCCCCCGCCCTTCAATGCGCTCTCCTGCTTGCCACGCTCACCCAGGCATTTGCGGCCCTGGGCTACCGCCCCTCCCCGGCGTGGCTGCACCTGCACCAGTGGGCGGCGGCGCGTCAGTGGCCCGCGCTGTGCCATGCGCAGCGCAAGCGTCTGGTGCGCTGCTACCACAGTCTGCGCCAGGGGCCCGCGCACGGCACCGACATTGGGCTGGCGGCAGTGGGCGCGGAGGACGTCGCGGGTGCAGCGTGCGCGCTGTGCACGGATGCCGCCGGCATCAGTGGTGATCAAGGGAGACTCAGGGCGCAGCCGGCCGCTCAGGGAGCGGAGGGGAAGGGGTGAGGCGGAAGGCCCAAGGGGGCGCGCGGGCAGGCTGGGCGGCAGGGAGGGAAGCAGGGGCTTGTGGTGCGCCGGGGTAGAAAGGCTGTAAGGCCACCCAAAGAGTGTGCTGTGGCGGGCCTGCCAGGTGGCCAGGGTGGTGTTGTGGTGGAACCAGCTAAGCAAATGACGCAGGGCTGATCTATCAGTGTGTGGGCCCTGCGCAGGTGGTGCTCTGTGCTCAGTGCACTGCTTTGTCTTGCAAGGGCAACACGCATGTCACGCAATTGTTTTCCTCAACCTCGTGCTGAAGTACCATAGCAGTGGCACTGGATTGGCAAGACAAATCATACCTCAGACCAGCACTGGCATGTGTTACCCATACAAGTACAAGTGCACACTTGCACCATAGCGTAAACAAGGGCCCTTGTTGCTATCGTCTTCCTTCGAATTTAACTCCAGGGCTTTTTTGGGGAACTTATGCACAGTTGTGGTGAACAAGATATTAGATTGAAACACGCCCTTGCACAGCAGGGCCACAAAGTAAGCCTACATACCATCCTGATTGCAGTAATGGGGACATGGTCTACCCTCAATAAGCTTGGCCTAGACCGGTGTTCGTAGTAGTACGAACAGTAGTAAGTAGACTTACTCTCGATCATTACACTCCCGAGTGTTCTGTTGCATATTGAATAGAATGAGTCATGCAATAAAGATCTCAAGTACATGTAGGAGGTTAAGAAAAATACCAAGGGAAGAACATATGCCTCTTCTTAGAACCCCCCCGACCCCCGCTAATGACCTTCTTCCTAGTTTGATGGTGGAGGTTGGCCTGGTGCTTGCACCAGATGTAAACTTTTTCCTTAAGTCACGCACCTTACCTTGTTAGCATGTCTTTTCTTTTCTCTTCACAGTTGTGGTTAAGCTGTAGCGTAACATTGGGAGGTGTTTGCATTAAAAATCCGATTTTTAAGTTAAGGAGTCCCCTGAGAGATTTTTAACTGCCTTAAGCTGTAGTGTAACATTGGGAGGTGTTTGTATTAAAAATCCCCTGAGAGATTATTAATTGCCTTATGTTAGGTTTGAGGAGAAAGAGATGTATGAAGCTCAGTGCTGGACTGGGGCAACAGTGGCCGTGCTGTAGCAATCGTTTTTGGACCGGCTGCCCGGACTTGCCCAGCTCGGTTGAGAAGAGGGGTAAATGGCAGCTTTCTTCCTTGGTCCTTCATAACTGGTTGTCTTATGTGTCAAGGATTTCCAGGCAGGCTTTTTCATTCACGTACTGAAAGTAGGGTAGCGTTTACTCTTATTTCTATTTTGCGATGAAACGGAAAGCTAAAACGCTATCCGGGTTCTTCATTACAAACATACAATGGAATGCAAAGGTATAAATGCTTTGATATATACTATAAAAATATTTATATTGTTTTGAAACCTTAAAGGTGAAATTCTATGCTACCCAGGCTAATTCAGACGTGGTCATTGAAGCTTCCACCACGATTGGGTGCTTCAAACCTCCCTGTCTACCTCTCCAGTTTCTTGGTAAGATATTATTGTCAAGAGAGCCTGACGCCTGTGCCTAAGTCCTTGCACTGTGCACACGCGCAAAAGGGCACATTTTCCAGTCAGCATGACTCGTTGCTGGGCATGTCAGCTCGTGACTTGTGTGCAACTTAAAATGAAAATTGCTTACACAGGGTCAAACAAGCCACAGGAGTGGGCTCGAGCAGACAACGTTCCAAAGCGCAAGCGCCAGCTCAACATCCGTTGAGGCTCCACATGTTCCACTCGAGGGAAGGGCTTACAGACTGGACTTCACAGACTCTGCAGCAGCCTATGGAAAGTCGAGCATGTCAGAGCTAGCTAGAGCGTGGCTGGTAGGTGTGCTGTGCGACAGCAGGTCGATCTTCATACCCCACTGGTCATACTGCTGGTCACTGCTGGTGACTGCTGGCCGCTGCTGACAGAACAGGGTGTCTGTGTGACAATGGGTGATCGCAGGTCTTCCGCTTGTGTGGGTTCAAGCCTTTTGTGCAGAATTCAGACAAGATCCTTGCCTTGGCCAGGAGCGTCCTTGGGGACGAAGTCACGTTTTTCTTCGTGCGCCACTCCTTTTTCAACCACTTTTGCGCTGGTGAGAATATAGGGAGTCCATATTAATGTCCAGATGACTTGCCTTTTCCTCAACCAAGTGTCTCAGCGTATCATCAGCACCTTGTGGTGTGTGAGAGCTGCTCGCAAGATGGGACCATCAGAGGGGCTTGACACTAAGAGTCCTCTGCTTAACAGCGTGCCGAGCAGTAGCAAATTGCAGCAGCCTCAGCGCTCTCTGAACTTGTTACTTTTGTGTGCGCAGATCTCGATGAGCTGTGACCTGCTGTTCATTCGCAGGCGAGGATCGAGAACAAGTGCAAGCTCGGATGGAGAGGCTGAGGCAGAACAACATTGGTGCCATTTTAGATTGTAAGTGGGTGATCCTGTCCGCGTGCTGATACATCGTGGGCATTTGCACAAGGACCCAGTGGGGAGTTGGTTGAGGAGTTGGTTTTGTTTTTTTTTGGGAAGTTCTGATCTTCCAATGGCTTGATGTGGCTTTGATGCTTTCTGGCTACGTTTAGCTCGCTGTTGGATGAGATGAATTTTCTTGAAACAATTGCGAACCGTGTGTAGGGCAGATTCTGAGGAGCTTGCCCTGTTCATGCGGACTGGTGGGGATGCAGGCGTGTTTCTCCTCTTGCCTATTTGTCTGGGAAGCAAGGGGTGCAAGTGGATGCTGGCATTGCTACAGCAGCCTCACGTGTGGTTGGGTGTTTGCGTGCAGCCTCAAGTGTGGTTAGGTGCAGCCTCACATGTGGCTGGGTGCAGCCTCACATGTAGTGGGATGTTTGCGTGCAGGCGAGCGAGCACACAGGCAGTGCTTCCTGTGCAGTCAATCATGGAGTCAATGCGCCAGTGCATACTGCCAGCCAACTAGTCCGTGCAGACCTCGACCTTCAATGTCAATTTTGCTGCCTCCTGAGATGTCACTGAGGATGATATATCTATCCCTTTTTGCTGCCGTGTCAGATGCTGCTGAGGATGTGCCCTTCTCTGGAGCAGAAGACCCCGGCAAGGATAAGAGCAGCAAAGGCAAGGCAGATGGAGATCATGTTGAACAATTAGGGAATAAAGTTGCGCTTTTCCTCCTGCTGTGTGAAGAGCATCCTCCCATCATGCATTCAGCTGTTCTAGCTGTTCTACTTACCTTGCTTGGTCCTTTTTTGTTTCCAAATTCGACTCCAGTAATGCTGTTGGGTGCTTCATTTCCAACTGCTGCACATACAGGTGACGCCTCGCAGCCTGGCAACACGCAGGAGGTCGTTGCAAGGCAGTACGATTACAGCAGGTAGCATGTCGTCGTGGTTGCCACAGCCCGCATGGCCTGGTTCTTGTTAAGTTTGGCATGCACTCCTCTTCCCCTCAACAAGGCATTTGCCATTCCAGAAGTGTTTGCAGCTGAAGCTGCGTCACCAGCTGACGGCTAAGCCATGGTCATCAGCACCCCCTTTCAGTGCCAAACAAGCGCCACTTTGCCTCGAGCACAAGCATACTCCCCATTATGGCGATAGCTGGGGCGAATAGGAAAGCAGTTTGGTCAGCTTACATGGCCACATCACAAATCCCACTGAGTGTGCACCACAAAACTGGAACCTGCATGTAGTGAGGCGCAGAGCGACGCACATGCTGAGGCATTCCTGGAGGCCATCAAGGCAGCAGCCAGCATGAGGACAAGCCCTGATGCCCCCTCCTATGCATCTGTGAAGTTGACTGCTCTTGGTGGGTAATGTTGTGTGCTTGTGCATTCTCAATGCGTGACAATGTTGGTTCATGCGCATTGGCTTTACACATAAATTGGCAAAGAACACAGCACCGTTCAAGTTGCATCCACTTTTCATGCTTGAATGAGAGTAAAGATCTTACACAGAGGCAGCTATTTATCTCTGAATGGGTAAGGACCTGACGTTGATTCCTTTCTGATTTGTTGCATTCCCTTTGCTTTGATTGTTGCCTTTCAGCATGTCCTCATAGCAAGTGGCACATGATGACTGAAGTGTATGTTTGCTTGTGCTTACTTGTGTATTTGTGCTTGTGGATTTTCTTGTGTGGCCCAATCACTTGTGGGCATGGCTCAGTAAAACAAGGCTCAATTTATAAGGGTGGGAGCATCATATGTGCTGTGCTGTGGGTTGTTAATGCCCACAGGCAATCCGCTGCTTCTGGAACGCACCAGCAATGCCATCAACGTGGTAAAAAGCCTCTTCCACGACTTTGACCAAAGCCAGGATGGTTTTGTGGACCGGCAGGAGTTCAAGGTGTGCAGGTTCAGCTTCATGTCTGACTTCATGAGTCAGATATGAGACTCATGAGTCCGGCTCATGAGTCAGA